>Ga0116224_10001582_pt1 | contig 14330 bp, 16 predicted proteins | sample Sb_taG_9_FD_89699 | JGI IMG/M metagenome (GOLD analysis project Ga0116224, IMG submission 89699) | Peat soil microbial communities from Weissenstadt, Germany - Sb_50d_b_LC metaG | ecosystem: Environmental > Terrestrial > Soil > Wetlands > Peat | place: Germany: Weissenstadt | collected 2010-09-21 | reverse complement strand
TTCGTCAAGGACAAGAAGGGCCGGTTGTTCCTGCTCGTCCTGGGCGAGGAGACCGTGATCGACCTCAAGCGGGTGCACGAGACGATCGGCGCGCAGGGTCGTGTTTCCTTCGGCTCCGCCGAACTCTTGGAGGAGGTCTGGGGCGTAAAGCCGGGGGCGGTGACGCCATTCGGCGCCATCAACGATCAAGCCGGCAAGGTTTCCGTCGTGCTGGATGAAGCGATGATGAGGCACGAACGGCTCAACTTTCATCCGCTGGTCAATACCCGCACAACCGGGCTGAAGAGCGCAGATCTCATCAAATTCCTGCGCGCGACCGGACACGAACCCTTGGTCGTGGCGCTGGGGCAGGATGGGCCGCCGGTTGAATAAAAAGCCGTGCGCCTCCATTTAGGGCGCAAAAGTGGGACAGGCGCGTGGGTTTGCCCGCCGCCGGGCTGGAGATGATGGGACATGGCGAATGTCAGCGGCGCGGTCGCGCCTCAAACCAAAGTGGGTTCGGTCAAGGAAGTCACGACGGCTTCATTCCGCGCCGACGTGCTCACGGCATCGGTGCGCCAGCCGGTGCTGGTCGATTTCTGGGCGCCTTGGTGTGGCCCTTGCAAGCAGCTCGCGCCGGCGCTGGAGAAGGCGGTCGCCGACTCGGGCGGCAAGGTCGCCCTGGTCAAGATGAACATCGACGACCATCCCCAGATCGCGGGCCAACTCGGCATCCAGTCGATTCCGGCCGTGATCGCCTTCGACAAGGGGCAGCCGGTGGATGGATTTGTCGGCGCGCTGCCAGAAAGCCAGATCCGCGGCTTCATCGAGCGGCTCGTCGGTCCGCTCCAGAACGAATCGGCGGCGCTGCTGGCCGAGGCCGAGGAAGCGGCCGCCAAAGGCGACGCCGCCGGGGCTGCGGCGATCTATTCCGAGATTCTGGCCGATGATCTGGACGAGGCCAAGGCGATCGGCGGGCTCGCCAAACTCCATGTCGCCGCCGGACGGCTTGCCGAAGCGAAAACCTTGTTGGAGACGGCTCCTGCCGCGCCGGCCGGCAAGGAGCAGGACCCGGCGGTCGCCGCCGCCTGGGCGGCGTTGCGCCTCGCCGAACAAGCCTCGAACGTTGGCGAGCTTGCGCCCCTTGAGCAGGCTGTGGCCGCCAATCCGAATGACTACCAGGCGCGCTTTGACCTTGCGGTGGCGCTGTCGGCGAAGGGCGACCGGGCCGGCGCCGCCGACCAACTGCTTGAAATCATTCGCCGCAACCGCAAGTGGAATGACGAGGCGGCGCGCAAGCAATTGTTGCAGTTCTTCGAGGCCTGGGGTCTGATGGACCCAGAATCGGTCGCGGCGCGGCGCAAGCTGTCGGCGATCTGGTTTTGACAGCGAGCCGCCGCGGAAAGCGTCCGAAGAATGGGAAGGGCGCCATGAAGCTCAACCGCACCTTCGCCGGACCCGACGAGATGCCGGCGACGATCCCGCTGTTTCCGCTCGCCGGGGCGCTTCTGTTGCCGCGCCGGCCGATCCAGCTCACGGTGTTTGAGCCGCGCTATCTCGAGATGCTTGACGATGCGCTTGCCGGCGAGCGCCTCATCGGGATCATCCAACCGACCGACCCGGAGGAGACAGGGGAACCGAGCCCGGAGCTTTATCCGCTCGGGTGCGCCGGCCGCATCGTCCAATACGCTGAGATCGGCGACGGGCGCTGCTTTCTCACATTGATGGGCGTGGCGCGGTTTCATCTCAAGGCGGAGACGCCTACGGGACTGCCTTACCGCATTGCAATCACAGATTATTCGCCGTTCGCCGAGGATTTTCTCGAAGGCGCGGGCGAAGCGGCGGTCGATCGCGACGATTTGATCGCCGCCTTGAGACGCTTCGCCGAAGTCAACGAGATCAAGGTGGTGTGGAGCGACATCAAGAAGGCGTCGAACGAGGCGCTGGTCAATGGGCTCTCGATGATGAGCCCGTGCGGTCCGAGGGAAAAGCAGGCGCTGCTCGAGGCGCGCGACCTCAAGTCGCGGGCGGAAATGCTGGTCGCGATCACGACCATCGAGCTGGCGCGCGGTCAGGACGCGGCGACCCAGATTCATTAGCGTAAAATACCAATCCGTTGGCGCCCTCGCGACGATGGGAGTGTCGCGACCTTATAGGCTCGGTTCATGAGCGAAGTTGCAGCGCTGCGCGTCGCCCGTCCGACCAACAATCTTGACGCGCTGATTCCGTTCTATCGCGACGGTCTTGGGCTCGAAATTCTTTACCGCTTCCAGGATCACGACGGGTTCGATGGACTCATGTTCGGCCGCCCAGGCGCCCCTTATCATTTTGAGTTCACACGCGCCCACAGCCACACGGCAGGCCGAGCGCCCTCACAGGATCACCTCGTTGTGTTTTATCTTCCCGACAACACAGTCTGGCGCGCCGCACTTGCGCGGATGCGCGCTGCCGGGCTCGAACCGGTCGCCTCGTTCAATCCATACTGGGATCGGCAGGGCGTAACATTCGAGGACCCGGACGGCTACCGCGTTGTCCTAGAGAACGCTGGCTGGCAGCCGTAAGCGCCGGCCACCGCACGCTCGCGGGCGCGTCCTCGAAGCCGACGGCGCGTTCGACGATATAGAGCGGCCGGCCCTTTGCTTCGGCGTAAATGCGCCCGACATAGAGCCCGACGACTCCGGTCATCAACATGTTGGCACCGCCGAGCGCGGCGATGACCACGATCGTCGAGCTCCAGCCTCTCTCGAGGCTCGGATCGCCGAACGCCCACCGCCCGATCACGCTCAATCCATAGATGAATGCCAGCGCGGACACTGCGCCGCCAGTCCAAAGCGCCAGGCGAAGCGGCGCGTCGGAGAACGACAGGAGCCCGCTCGCCGCCAGCGAGATCATCTTGCGCAGCGAATATTTGCTCCTCCCCGCGGCCCGCGCCGGGCGGTCGAAGACCACCGTTCCCTGGCGAAACCCGATCCAGGCAAACATGCCGCGCACGAACCGGTCGCGCTCGGGCATGGCGAGAAAGCAGTCGAGCGCTTTACGGTCGACCAGGCGGAAATCACCGGCGTTGCGCGGCGGCGGGACGTCGCCCAGCCGCGCCATGAGGCGATAGAAGAGATCCGCCGTCGCCCGCTTGAACCGGCTTTCGCCTTCGCGCGAGACGCGCTCGGCCGACACGACGTCGTAGCCCTCCTTCCATTTGGCGATCATCGCGAGCACGACCTCGGGCGGGTCCTGCAGATCCCCGTCCATTACGATGACCGCGTGTCCGGCGGCGTGATCAAGCCCGACGGTGATTGCGATCTGATGACCGAAATTGCGCGACAGCTTGATCAGCCGGTAGCGCTTGTCGGCGCGCGCCTTGGCCTCGATCACGATTGCACTGGTATCGTCCGATCCGTCGTCGACGACAATCACTTCGCCCGCCGCGTCGAGCGCTGCGAGCAGGGCGTCGAGGCGCTTGAGCAGAATCGGGATGACGGCCTCTTCGTTGAAGATCGGCACAACGAGGGAATAGGTCGGCGGCATGGCGGGGCGGTCTTTGTCCATGGAGGCGGAGTGTTTCGCAAAGGCCTCAACAAAGGCTTGCGGGCGCGGCTATGCCGCAGCGCTACTCAGGCGCCGACGGTTCTGTTAAAATGGTTAAAACGCATTAACCGGCGTTCGGCCGCGTGGGAGCCTGCCATGGAATACGAAAACATGCCGCAGTCCTCGAACATCGAGGATCGTCGCGGCCAGGGCGGAGGCGGCGGGGCGATGGGTGCCGGCGGATTGGGCATCGGCGCGATCATCGTCATCTTCGCCATCAGTTATTTTACCGGCATCTCGCCCCAGGTTCTGATGAGCGGAGCCGAGATGGTCGGCGTCGGAACCCACAATCAGGCGCCGCCGCAAACGGCCCCCGTCGATCCGAACGACCCGGCGCGCAAGTTTCTCTCCCGCGTCGTCGGCGGCACAGAAGCGGTCTGGTCGGAAGTGCTGCCGGCGCAGGCCGGGGTCCAATACCAACCCGCGACCTTGGTCATCTATGACGGGGCGACGCGGTCGGGATGCGGCGGCGCGCAGTCGGCGATGGTGCCGTTCTACTGCCCGATCGACAAGAAGGTCTATCTCGACACGTCGTTCTTCCGCGACATGAAGACCAAATATGGCGGCGGCGGCGATTTCGCCTATTCCTATGTGGTGGCGCATGAGATCGGCCACCACGTCCAGGACCTGCTCGGCATCCTCGACAAGGTCGACAACCTGAAGCAGCAGGTGAGCCAGACCCAGGCCAACGCGCTATCCGTCAGGGTCGAGCTGCAGGCCGACTGCCTGGCCGGCGTCTGGGCCAACCACGCGAACGCGAAGTGGAAGATCCTCGAACCCGGCGACATCGAACGGGCGATGGCGACGGCGGCGGCGATCGGCGACGACCGGCTGCAGACCGCCGCGCGCGGCTACGCGGTGCCCGACAGCTTCACCCACGGCTCCTCGGCGATGCGTCAGCAATGGCTGACCACGGGCTTGAAGAGCGGCGACATCAATTCCTGCAACACGTTCTCGAACTGACCGAGCCTATCGCGCACGGAGCTTTCCGGCGATGGTTAGCCGGCCCCTCCCGATATCGGATATGGCGTCTCCTCTGCGGATGGCGCTGGCCCCCGCCGCGGCCCCGACGGCACGGCCTTGACGTTGCGTCGAGGTGAGCCTATCTCATTGTTCATGATTTGTTCCAATTGTTCTGTTAGTGGAACACGGCCATGAACCCGACCCCGATCCGCGCCTCCGCGCCGGACCCGCGCCACAGGCCCGAGGCGATCGCCGAACGCATCGTGCCCGCCGAGCTCAGGCGCGGGCGGGGTGCCGCGACCAACGTCTCTGGCCGTTTCGAGCTTCAGAAGCGCGAGGAGTTCGACGACGGCTGGACGCGGGAGGAGGCGCTAGAACCGCTCGCGACCGAGGTCACCTGGGAAAAGCCCAAGGCCATCATCACCCGCAACGAGTCGCCGGATATCGGATTCGACCGGTCGATCAACCCCTATCGCGGCTGCGAGCACGGCTGTTTTTATTGCTACGCCCGGCCGAGCCACGCCTATATGGGGCTCTCCGCCGGGCTCGATTTCGAAACGCGCCTGTTCGCCAAGGAGCGGGCCGCCGAGCTGCTCGAGCGCGAGCTGGCGTCGCCCAAATACCGGCCGGCGCCCATCGCCTTCGGCGCCAACACCGACCCCTATCAGCCGATCGAACGGAAGTATCGCATCACCCGGTCGCTGATCGAGACGCTGGCCCAAGCCCGCCACCCGCTTACCATCGTCACCAAATCGAACCTCATTTTGCGCGATCTCGACCTTTTGGCGCCGATGGCGCGCGACAATCTGGTCAAGGTTTTTGTCTCGGTGACCACGCTCGACCGCGCGCTCGCCCGTGAGATGGAGCCGCGCGCGCCGACGCCGCAGAAGAGGCTCGAGGCGATCGAGGCGCTCAACGACGCCGGCGTGCCGGCGGGCGTGATGGCCGCGCCCGTCATTCCCGCGATCAACGACGAGGAGCTGGAGACGATACTCACCCGCGCCTATTCCGCCGGAGCGCGCGAGGGGAGCTATGTCGTGCTGAGGCTGCCCGGCGAATTGCGCGACATGTTCCGCGAATGGCTGCAAGTCCATTATCCCGACCGGCTCAAGCGCGCGGTTTCGCTGATGCAGTCGATGCGCGAGGGCAAGGATTATGAGGCTCAGTGGGGCCGGCGCATGGCGGGTTCGGGGCCATACGCCTGGATGATCGGGCGCCGGTTCGAGATGGCCGCGCGCCGGCTCGGCTTCGACGAGACGTCACGCGCGCTGCGCACGGACCTTTTCCGCAAGCCGACCCTCGTTGCGAGCGAGGCTGGCGCGCAGCTCAGTCTGTTCTAACGAGGCCCGCCGCCCGCTCGGCCGATTTCGGTTCTGGCCGCGATGACGGCGGATTGCGCCCAGGCTGGTCATCCGGATCATCGAGCGGCCAGCGCCCGGCACTAGAAGGCGGAGGCCCGAAGGCGTCGCGGCGCCGTTCGTAGGCCCGTCGCGCGAGGAGCTCGCCCGGATCGCGGTCGAGCGGGATCGCCCAGGCGTCGCGAACGTCGCTTGGGTTGAGGCCGATGTCGGCCAGCTCGTGGCGATCCATATTGGCCAGCGTCCGCAGCGTCGCGCGCGCGGCGGCGACGCGGAACGGCCACGCCGCCGCTCGCCTTGCTCCAACGCGAATTGTTCGCCACATACGGCTCTCGGGAATCATGGGCTCACGTCCTTTCTCAGGCTAAGATCGGACGCGAGGGCTTGCGACGCTAGAGACAGTTCAGTACAGTGGCGTCGAACTGTACTAATCCACTGGCTGTACAGTTTGCAGCGGAGCGCGCATGGACGATCGGCCCGCCTCTCGCGTCGAGACGGCTGCGGCGTTCATTCGCGGCCGCATAGCGAGCCGTGCGCTTGCGCGCGGCGCCCGGCTCCCTTCGGTCCGTGAGCTTGCCGTCAAGCTCGATGTCTCGAAATCCACTGTCGTCGAGGCTTACGACCGGCTCGAGGCCGAAGGCGCGGTCGTCGCCCGTCGTGGCTCGGGATTCTTCGTTGCGGGCGCCGCCCGCCCGCTCACGCTCTCAACCGCCGACCCGCCGCCTGAGCCCGCGATCGATCCGTCCTGGATCAATCGGCACGCGATGACCGGCGCGCCCGATTTTCTCTGTCCAGGCGCGGGCTGGCTGCCCGATGCCTGGGTGCTCGATCTCGGCGTCCAGCGGGCGTTGCGCCTTGCCGCGCGCGAGGATCCTGAGCGCCGGCGCCAATATGACGAGCCGCTCGGCTATGCTCCGTTGCGGCGCCTCTTCTCCGTGCGACTCGCCGAACGCGCCGTGCTGGCCGATCCCGACCAGCTCGTCGTGACGGATTCATGCTCGCAGGCGCTCGATCTCGTCTGCCGCTTTCTCCTCAGCCCAAACGACACCGTGGTGGTCGACGATCCCTGCTATTTCAATTTCCATTCGCTCCTGCGCGCCAATCGCGCCCGGAGCGTCACGGTTCCGATGACCCCCGATGGCCCCGACGTCGTCGAGCTTGAGCGCCTGTTCGCGGAGCATCGTCCGCGTCTCTATCTCACCGGCGCTGGGCTCCAGAACCCGACCGGGGCCACGCCCTCGCCGGCGATCGTCCATCGCGTGCTCCGCCTGGCCGAGCAGCACGACGTTCTCATCCTCGAGGACGACACCTTCGCAGACTTCGAGGCCGAGCCTTCGACGAGGCTCGCGGCGCTCGACGGCCTGCGCCGGGTCGTGCAGGTCGGCAGCGCCACCAAGGCCGTCGGCGCCGCGATGCGCTGCGGCTATATCGCCTCGCGCGAGGACTGGATCGCGCAGCTTGTCGATCTCAAGCTGGCGACGACCATGGGCAATAGCGCGACCGGGGCCCACATTCTGCATCGCGTGCTGACGGAAAGCGGATATCGGCGCCATCTCGACGGTTTGCGCAGGAAGCTCGCCGACGCCATGGGGCGGACGTTGCAGAACCTTCGCCGCCACGGCCTCATCCCCTGGATCGAGCCGCGCGCCGGCATTTATCTGTGGGCTCGCCTGCCTGAGGGCGTCGCCGCCGCGGATGTCGCCCGCCACGCCCTCGCGAGGAAGGTGATGTTCGCGCCGGGCCCGGCGTTCAGCGCCTCCGATGAGGCGCGCGGCTGCCTGCGGTTCAATGTCGCCCGCTGCGGCGACCCACGCATCTACGAGGTTCTCGACGAAGCCATCGCTGCCGCTCCCCGCCGCGAGTCCGCCCCGGCTCCGAATGTCGCGCTTCAAGCTCATCCTCGAATATGACGGCGCGCCGTTCGTCGGCTGGCAGCGGCAGGAGAACGGCCTCTCGGTCCAGGAAGTTCTGGAGGGCGCCGTATTCGCAATGACCGGCGCCCGCGTGACCGCTCATGGCGCAGGGCGCACGGACGCGGGCGTGCATGCGTTTGCGCAGGTCGCGCATGTCGACCTCGAGCGCGACTGGGAGCCATTCCGGCTTGGCGAGGGGCTCAATGCGCTGCTTCAGCCCCATCCAGTTGCAGTCCTCGGCGCCGAGCGCGTGAGTGCCGATTTCGACGCCCGACGCAGCGCGTCCGCCCGGCATTATCTCTATCGCATCGTCAATCGCCGCGCCGCGCTCACGCTCGAGCGCGGCCGCGCCTGGCGGGTGAAGCCGCGCCTCGACGCGGCGGCCATGCACGATGCGGCGCGCGCGCTCATTGGCCGGCACGATTTCTCCACCTTCCGCGATTCGCAGTGCCAGGCGAAATCGCCCATCCGCACCCTCGACCGGCTCGACGTCAAGCACTGCGGCGACGACATCCTGTTTGAAGCGAGCGCGCGGTCGTTCCTGCATCGCCAGGTGCGCTCGATGGTGGGCTCGCTGGTTGAGGTCGGCTCCGGCCGCTGGAGCGCAGCCGAGTTCAGGGCGGCGTTCGAGGCCGCCGACCGCGCCCGCTGCGGCCAGGTGGCTCCCGCTCACGGCCTCTATCTGGTTCGGGTCGACTATCCGGAGAAGTAACCGAAGCAAGAACCGGCGCGGACTGCGGCGAGTTTGCTGTCCCCCCCGCCGCTGCGGGGGGAGCCTGCCGATTACCCCGAGAACTTCGCGAAGTAGCGCTCCAGCACGCGCTCATAAATGCGCGACAGCGCCTCGAGATCGTAGAGCGCGACCCGCTCGTCCACGCCATGGATGGTGGCGTTGACGAGGCCGAGTTCGACCACCGGACAGGCGTTCTTGATGAAGCGCGCGTCGGACGTGCCCCCGCCGGTCGAAAGCGACGGCGTCCGCCCGGTCACGTCCTTGACCGCAGCGGCGACAAGATCGGTGAACGGACCGGGCTTGGTCAAGAACGCGACCGCGTTGGTCGGCTCGAAGGTCAGCGTCGCGTGCCCGCGTTCATCCGCCCCTGAAACCCGCCGCTTGATTTCGGCGGCGAGCGATTCCGGCGTCCAGAGATCGTTGAAGCGGATGTTGAATGTGAGCCGCACCTCGCCCGGAATCACGTTGAAGGCCGGATTGCCGACGTCGACCGAGACCACTTCCAAATTCGTGGGCTCGAAGTCGGCGTTCCCTTTATCGAGCGGCGGCGAGAAGAGCGCCGTCAGCACAGGCGCCAGCGCCCGGATCGGATTGTCGGCGATCTGCGGATAGGCTGCGTGGCCCTGGCGGCCCTGGATCGTGATCCGTCCGTTGAGCGAGCCGCGCCGGCCGTGCTTGATGGTGTCGCCGACCGCCGCGACAGAGGTCGATTCGCCCAGGATGCAATGGTTGAACGCTTCGCCCTTGGCCAGCGCCCAGTCGATGAGCTTGACCGTGCCGTTGACGGCCGGCCCCTCTTCGTCGCCGGTCAACAGGAAGCTGATTGAGCCGGTGAACGGCCCTCTGGCGACGAAGCGCAAAGCGGCGGCGACCGAGGCGGCGACCCCGCCCTTCATGTCGCAGGCGCCGCGGCCCCAGAGCTCACCGTCGGCGATTTCGCCCGAGAACGGGTCGAACCGCCAGCGCGTCTTGTCGCCCGGCGGCACAACGTCGGTGTGGCCGGCGAAGGCGAGATTGGGCCGCGCGGCACCGAACCGCGCATAGAGGTTCAGGACCGCGGGCGTTCGCGGCGCCTCGAACGTGACGAGCTCGGCGGCGAGCCCGGCCTGAGCGAGCAGATCGCGCAAATAGGGCAGGGCGCCGCAGTCGGCCGGCGTCACCGAGGGAAAGCGGATGAGCGCGCGCGCGATCTCGAGCGCCGAAGGCGGAGCAGGCATGCTCACGCTCTCGCGACGCCGCTACCTCGGCCGCATTTCCCGCACCGGCGCGGCCCAATCGAGGCCGACGTCGTAGATCGGCGGCTCGGTGTTGGACAGAAGATTCCATAAGCCCGTGTGGGGGCTGCGCTTCAGGGACTTGATCAGGACCCGCCCGTCGCTCAGACCGCAGACGCACATGCGCCCGACAAGACTGTCGTCCGGCGGATTGTGGATGTCATCATAGAAGACGAGCCAGTTGTCGAACAGCACGCCCAGCGAGTGGCCGCGGATCTGCACCGCGACCGTCGTCGGCTTCGAGTCGAGAGGCGCGTCGACGTCATCGAACGGCCCCTGGCCGTCAGCGTAGAAATGCGCGACCGCGCCCGCGCCGACATAGCCGATCAGCGGCGCGCTCGGCGGCCGCGGCGGTCCGCCGCCGATGAGACGCGGCGGCTCGATGCCGAGATATTCGGACACGACCGCGATCTCGTCGGCGCGCAGGCGGCGGTGGCCGTTGAGAAGGTCGGTGACGGCGGAGGGCGAGCGGCCGAGCGCCTTGGCGAGCCCGCTGCGGGTTTTGGCGGTCCTTTTGAGGCCGATGCGGATCCAGTCGACGGTCAAAGCAGAAAATCCTCCAATTCTCTATCCCCAAGCAAATTGCGAGCGGCGCGCGGGGCGGCCCCCGAGGGGTTCGCCGACTCACCTCATTTTTCGAAATTAACCTAATTTCCGAAAAACCGCAATGCAAAAAAACCAGAATATGATTGACACACTCTTCTGTTTTACCGATAGTGAACAGAACGGGAACATAGCACGGCAAAAACAGAAAGGGCAAGCTTGATGAGAACCTCCCCACCCCGTCGCCGCCGTCCGCCAAAAGTCGACACCGAGCGGGCGTTGGCCATGCGCGCCTCCGCCCGCCATCTCAAGGATTTGCGGCGCGGCCAACGCCAGCCGCCGGCGGACGTCTCGGTCAACGAGCGCGGGGCGCCGAAGTTCGTTCCCCCGATCATCGAGCAATCCTATTGCACCTCGCCGGCCGCTTTGTGCGTTGAACTCGCGGAGCTGGGGGACGGGGCGCAGTCGGCGGACTCGGTGGAGCTGGCGAAGCTGGCGGAACTGGGCGCGGAACTGACCGAGCTGGACGCGGAATTGGCGGAGCTGCTCAAATGAGCAGCTCCCGCAAGACCAGCAAGCGCACCCGCAAATCGCCGCAGGAACTGCTCGACGCGGTTCAAGAGCGGCTCGACGCGACCCCCGAACGGCTCGCTCGCGCCAAGGACGCCGGGCAGACGCCGACCCTGGACGCCGACCGGACGCGCCGGATGCTCGATCCGTTCGACACCATGCGCGCCAACCGGCTGCTCGCGCCGGACGATCCGAAGCTCAACGACATCCGCTGGCTGGTCGGCGAATCGCTGCGCCGCACCCATAACCGCGCGAGGCTCGATCAATTGCGCGCGGTCGCGCCCGACCGCCTGGGCTCGACCGGCTTCGGCCCCCGCCCCGGCCTGCCGCAGTCCGAACTCGCCCTCCACGCCCGCGACAAATTGCGGGACGCCGAGGAGCGGGTCGGCCCGCACGCCTGGCCGATCGTAACCCGCATCGTGATCGAGGGCGCGGGCGTGCGCGAGTGCCGCGGCTTCGTCCCCGAACTCGCGACGCCGTGGCGAGCCGACGCGGTGGTCTCCGACCGCCTGCGGGTCGCGCTCGACATGATCGGCGGGCTGATGGGGGTCACGGCGAGGCGGGACAAGCGAGGGGGCTGACGGCGCCTCGCCAGGCCTTGGCCGAGAACGGAAAACCTCAACAGGAGCACGAACCTTATGACTTTCAACATCGTCGCCATGATTTGCGTCGCGGGCATGAGCCCAGCCGACTGCGGGCCCGAGCCCGGCTTCTCGCGAGACGTCGCCATCATCGGCCAGGTCTCAAACGAGCTCTGGTGCTTGGGCGAAGCGCAGATGGACGCCGCCAAGAGCGCGCCGTTCCGCAACCTCGGGACAGGCGAGTTCATCAAAATCATGTGCGTCAGAAACGGGTGATGGCCTCCAGGGAATTCCGCCGCAATCGCCGCTCCGGCTCCTTGGGCCAGAGCGCCCGAAGCCACTGAGCCCGCGCGAAAAGCCGCGCGCTCCGCCCCCGCAACGCCGGCGTCTCCGCCGAATAAAGGTCGATAGATGACGACTGACCGATCGCCCATTTGGATTGGCCTTGCCGATCTTCTCCTCTGCATCCTTTCCGTCGTCATCGTCGCGGTCGCGCCGACCAGGGCGAAAGTCGACGGCGTTAAGCCGAAGGCGGAGTTTCTCATCACCGCCGACTGGAAGGTCGAGCTCGATTCCGACGTCGACCTGTGGGTTATCGGACCGGAGAAGAAGCCCGTGTTCTATGGCTCGCGCGAGGTCGGATGCGCCTCGCTCGATCGCGACAGTCTCGGCTATTCAACCTCTGAGATCACGCTCGCCGACGGCTCGGTTGTTCAAGCCGAATCGAACAAGGAAACGACGACGCTGCGCTGTATCGCGCCGGGCCATTATGACGTTGGGGTCAACCTCTATTCCGATCGCGAGCTCGCCAAGGGCGCAACGTCGATCCCCGTGCGGGTCGAAGTCACCGGCCTCAACCCGCGGGTCACGGTGCTGTTCGCTAAGGACGTCGCCCTCGATCAGGTCGGGCAGACGATCAATGTCGCGAGCTTCGACATGGGCTTCGACGGCAAGATCAAGCTCGTCGAGCCGCCGCTCGAGCCGATCACCGACGCCTACAAGGGCGGCAAACCGTGACCGGGCGGCGCGTCCGCAGCCCATTCGACGAGCCAACCGGCGCCGCACGACCGTAGCGATTGGCGCCCCTACCAGATCAGCTCATAGAGCCGATGGGTTCCGACCAGGCCCTTGAGCGGCCTCTCGCCGGCCGGCGCGAAGCGCAGATCGCCCGCGCTCGCCGCGACGTCGTGGAGCGTCGACGACACCAGGATCTGCCCGCCTTGTGCGAGCGCGGAGATGCGCGCGGCGAGAATCACCGCCTTGCCGAAGAAATCCGTCGATTCCCGCACCGCCTCGCCGACGTGCAGGCCGATCCTGACCCGGATCGGCTGATCGGGGTGGCTGGCGGAATAGGCGGCGAACGCCCGTTGCAGCGCGATCGCGCACAAGACCGCGCGCCGGACGCTGGAGAAGGCGATCATGAAGCTGTCGCCGAAGGTCTGGACCTCATGGCCCCGGTGCGCGGCGACCTCGCGGCGAAAGATCTCATTGTGGGTCCTGATGAGTTCGCTCCCGCGCAAGTCCCCGAGCTTCTCGTAGAGCGCCGTCGATTCGACGATGTCGGAGAACATCATGGTGACGGTGCCGTCCAGCGAGGGGAGGGCGCGCACCTCGTCGCTGTGCGACAGCGCTGACGCCGCGACCCTGTCAAGGCCGGCGTCGTCGGACTCAATCCGCGCCCCTCCCAGCGAGGGGGCTTCGACCTTCGCTCCGCTCTCAGCCAAGCCCCCTGCTATCGCCGCCACCGGCTCGCGATGCGCGGGCGCCGGGCGATCGGCGCCCAGGCGCTCAAGTCTCAGCTTGACGCGAACGAGGTTCAGCCCCTCCGCCGTCCGGCGCGCCGAGGCGATGAGCGCGCTCGCCCGCTCCGCGTCATCACCTTGAGCCCGGGCGAGAAGCAACTTTGCGAGCTCGCATTCTGTGTGCGCCAGCGCGACCGTCGCGCGGATTCGCGCGTTGGCGGCGAGCGCGGTCTCGAAATGCGCCTTCGCCTCGTCGAAGCGCCCGAGCAGCGCGGCGAGCCTGCCGAGCGCGAAGGCGATCGAGCCGTAGGTGTGATACCACCCGAGCATGGCGTTGCGCGCCGAATAGGGCGCGAGCAGCCGATAGAGGACCTCCGCGTGTTTGGCTTCGCCGAGATCGACGCAGATGTCGGCCAGCACGAACATGGACGCGAGCCAGTTCCAGTCGCGCGGCACTTGGGCGAACTCGTCCCGAGCCAGGTTCTCGAATTCCGTTCGCGCCTCCTCGAGACGCCCGAGCTGAACGAGTATCAACTGCAGCCCGCAACGGCCAAACACGATCAGCGGATTTTGCGCGACATAAGCTCGCTGCTGCGGCTCGAGTTCGCCCAGGCGCCCGAGCTCCCACATGGCGTTGCCATGCTGAACGAGAAACGCGTTGAGGGTGAGCGGGCGCCCGCTCTGCTGGCCGGCGATGAAGGCCTGCTGCGCGAGCGACGCCGCCTCGGCGAGGCGTCCGTCCATGAGCGCGCGCATCCCCTGCAGCAGGAGCCCGCGCTTGAAGCGGTCCTTGAGCTCCGCCTCGGCGATCAAATATTCCCGCAAGCCTAAGTCCGCGCCGGCGATGTCGCCCGCTTCGACAAGATCGGTGACCCGATAGAAGCGCGCTTCGAGCGCGAAGTCGCGCTCGCGCGCCCGCTCGGCCACTGCGATCGCCTCGCGCCCGTCGGCGAGCCGCTGCTCGAGGCTGTCCGGATTTCGCAAAGAAAGGTGCCGGCCCCACAGCGCGACGATGAGCGTGTGCGGGTCGTCGAGCCGCCGCGCCATCTCGACGGCCTCCTGGCATAGACTGACCGACCGCTCCCGGTC
>Ga0116224_10001566_pt1 | contig 14404 bp, 11 predicted proteins | sample Sb_taG_9_FD_89699 | JGI IMG/M metagenome (GOLD analysis project Ga0116224, IMG submission 89699) | Peat soil microbial communities from Weissenstadt, Germany - Sb_50d_b_LC metaG | ecosystem: Environmental > Terrestrial > Soil > Wetlands > Peat | place: Germany: Weissenstadt | collected 2010-09-21 | reverse complement strand
GTAGCCGTAGCGTGCGATGACGACGGCGCGGCAGGACGGGCAGCGCGTGTCCTCCCAGGGGCCGACGCGGACGGGCAGGTTGCCGGCGTAGACGAAGTGCAGGCCGGCGGCGCGGCCGATCTCGCAGGCGCGCAGCAGCGTCTCGGGCGGCGTCGCGTCGGGGTCGGTCATGCGGTAGTCCTTGTGGAACGCCGTGACGTGCCACGGAATCTCAGGGCTGACCGAGGCGAGGAAGTCGGCGGCGCGGCGCAGCTCGTCGTCGGAGTCGTTGAACCCCGGGATGACCAGGGTGACGACCTCGAGCCACAAACCGCGCTCGTGGACCATCTGGATCGTGCGCAGGACGGCGTCGAGGGTGCCGCCGAGGGTGCGGTAACGGCGGTCGTCGAAGGATTTTAGATCGACCTTGTAGGCGGTGAGCCAGGGGCGGAGGAAGTCGAGCGCCTCGGGAGTAGCGTTGCCGTTGGAGACGAAGGCACAGGTGAGGCCGGCCGCCTTCGCCTCGCGGAAGACGGCGACGGACCACTCGGCGGTGATGAGCGGCTCGTTGTAGCTGGAGACGACCAGGCGGGCCCCCTCGCGGCGGGCGATGTCGAGGAGCTGGCTCGGCGTGACGGGGCGCGGCGGGGCGGCCGCCTCGCGGTCGCGCAGGGCCTGGGACGTCAACCAATTCTGACAATAGAGACAATGATAGTCGCAACCTAGCATGCCGAAGGTTAGCGCCTCGCTGCCGGGGTAGACGTGGAAGAACGGCTTCTTCTCCACCGGGTCGCACTGGAGGGCGGCGACGTAGCCGAAGGGGACACGGAGCTGGCCCCCGTCGTTGAAGCGCACCTTGCAGATGCCGCGCTGGCCCTCGCCGATGAGGCAGCGGTGTCCGCAGGCGAGGCAACGGATGCGCTCGCCTTCGGGGCGGCACAGGGCCGGGTCGCCGGCGGCGGTCTGCCGGTCGATCACTTCCGCCAGGGTAGGGTTAGCCACGCGCGTCTTCATGGGGGGTCGGTCCCGGGTGTCGCTGTCGTCCGAAGGTGATGGGTGCAGGATAGGGGATGGCGCAGAGGACTGCAACAGCAGCGCGGCACCTGTTTAGCGGTGGGTCGCAGACCCGCGCGTTGACCAACGCGCGGGGTCTGCGACCCGCCGCTAAACGAAAGGAATGCTTACAATGACGCGAGGGACCGCCGACCTCTGAGGAGGACGCATCGTGTCATCACTCCGCCTGCCCGCCTGGCTGCTCGCCGCTCTGCTCTTCGCCGGCTGCTCGCGCTCGTCCTCCACCGAGGCCATCGTCGTCGGCCATCTCGCCCCGTTGAGCGGGCCGGACAAGATGCTCGGCGAACACGCCCGCCAGGGCATCCTGCTTGCGGTGGAGGAGATCAACGGCGACACCGAGAAGATCAACGGCCGGCCCGTCGAGGTGCATCAGGCCGACGACTGCGGCCCGCCGGCGGCCGCGGGCAACGCGGCGGTGCGCCTCGTCACCGTCACCCGCGCCGTCGCCCTGCTCGGCGGCCTGACCAGCGAGCGGGCCGAGCAGATCGCCCGGGCGGCCCAGCCCGGGGTGCCGCTCGTCACGCCGAGCCCGCTGCCGGCGCCGCTCGCCGCGGAGACGGCGTTCTCGACCTGCCCGCCGCCGGGGCAGCAAGGGAAGGCATTGGCTCGCTTCAGCGCGGAAGAGTTAAAGGTCAAGCACGTCGCCGTCCTGCTCGACTCTCGCAGTGCGGTCTGCGCCGGCGTCGCGGCCGCCTTCGTCAAGGAGTTCAGGGCGGCGGAGCGGCAGGCGGACCAGTTTCGCTACGAGAACGACACGGGCCTCGCCGACCTGGCGGCGCGCGCCGCCCAGGCCAAGCCCGATGCCGTCCTCATCGCCACCCCCGTCGCCGATTTCGTCAAGCTGCGCGAGGGGCTGGTGAAGGCCGAGGTCAAGGGGCCGTTCCTCTTCGGCGGCGAGGAATCGGCGTGGCCGGTGCTCTTCGCCGAGGCTGGTGCGGGACACGGCGTCTACGCGGTGACCACCTTCGCGGCGGACGGCCTGACGGCGCGCGGGCAGGAATTCGCGAAGAAGTATCGAGAGCGATTCCAAGAGGCGCCGGACCTGTACGCGGCGTCGGCCTACGACGGGGCCCGCTTGCTGTTCGAGGCGATGCGTAAGGCCGGCCCCGGCAAACTGGAGCGCCTGCGCGAGCAGTTTGCGGGGCTGGAGAACTTCGACAGCCTGACCGGCCCGCTGACGATCGACAAGGACGACCACGGCGCCCACCGGCCGCTCTTCGTCGTCCAGCGCCAGGAGGGGGAGGCCAAGATGGTCAAGTGCTACGACGCCAAGCTGCCCTGATTCACGAGCCGCCTGGTGCTATCCCATCGCCGTTGCAAAACCGACGTTTAGCGGCCGCCCTCGGGGCGGCGCGGATTTATCGGTTCGCGAAACGATAAATCGAGGGCGGCCGCTAAACAACCGGCAATCTCGTGGGATGACGCGAGCGCGAAACGACAAGCAATCAACGCGTCAGACACGGCGTGCGCAGCTTGTAGTTCTCCCGATCGCGCTCCAGCTTCTCCGACAGCACCAGCGACGCCCCGCTCGTCAGCGCCAGGAAGCCGAAACGCTGCCGGATGGCGTCCTTGCACTCGTCGAGGCGGCGGCGGCGCTCCTCCGCCGGGTCGGCGAACAGGCTCGCCTGGGCGTCCGGCGCCACCACCGGCGCCAGCGTCACCCCGAGGAGCCGCAGCGGCAGCCGCCGGAGGTACAGGCGCGCCAGGCGGTCGCGCGCCGCCTCCTTCAGCTCGCGCTCCCCGTCGGCGGGCCGGCGCAGCACCGTTCGTCCCTCCGCGAACTCGTAATCGCCGTAGCGGACCGTCACCGTGACGCCGCGCGTCGCCCGGTCGTGGAAGCGCAGCCAGGCGGCGGCGCGCTCGGTCAGGTGATCGAGCATGGCGCCCAGGAAGGCCGGGTCGCCGGTGGGCGGGTCGAAGCTGGTGCGGCGGCTGACCGACTGCGGCGGCCGGTGCGGCTCGACGGGGCGCGGGTCGATGCCGTGCGCCTGGTCGCGCAGCGTCTTGCCGTGAGGGCCGAACAGGCCGTACAGTACCCCCAGCGGCACCTCGGCCAGCTCGCCGACCTTCTGCACGTTGATGCGGTCCAGCCGGGCCGCCGCCTTCGGCCCCACCCCCGGCAGAATGTTGGCCGGCCACGGGGCGAGGTAGGCGCGCTCGCTGCCGGGCGCCACGAAGACGTTCCGCCCCGGCTTGGCCTTCTCGGTGGCGATGGCGGCGATCAGCTTGCTGCCGCCGACGCCGATCGACACGCCCAGCCCGACCTCGTCGCGGACCTGGGCCCGCAACTCGTCGGGCACGCACTCGAGGCGATCGAGGCCGGTCAGGTCGAGGTACAGGTCATCGAGGGCGGCGACCTCGACGACGGGCGTCTTCTCCTGGCAGATGGCCAGCATGCGGCGGGCGGCCTGCTCGTAGCGGCGGTAGTCGCCGGGGAGGACGAGGAGCGCACGGCACAGGTGCCGCGCCTCGCCGAGGCGCATGCCGGTGCGGACGCCCCAGCGGCGGGCCTCGTAGGAACAACTGGCCACGACGCCGGTGCCGACGGCGACCGGCCGGCCGCGCAGGCGCGGGTCGTCGCGCTGCTCGACCGAGGCGAAGAAGGCGTCGGCGTCGAGGTGTAAAACGGAGCGGGCGAGGGGAAGAGTTATCATGGGTCGTCGCGGACCGGGACGACTGCGGCTGGGAAGGCGGCAGCCCCCGAAGGAAATCGGCCTCTATTCCCCTATACGGATGATGGCGGCGGACGATCAAGGTCAGCCGCAAGCTCACGTTGTTGCAACTCGTGGGTTTTGGCGACTTGACACCCGGGGACAATCGCGCTAGAGTAGGCCGGCTGGATAGGACTCGTCCGCCGCCCCAATCTCAAAGCCCCGGCCCCCAGCGCCGGGGGTGGGTTGAACAATGCAACCGTCTCCAATGGCGAAGGCCGCCCCCGCCGCCGAGCACCTCGACCTCTCGCGCATCGCCCAGGACTTGCAAATCCGCAAGTTACAGGTCGAGGCCGTCGTGCATCTGCTCGACGAGGGCAACACCGTCCCGTTCATCACCCGCTACCGCAAGGAACGCACCGGCGGGCTCAACGAGGAGGTGATCCGCGCCATCCAGGGGCGCGTCCAGGCCCAACGGCACCTCGCCGAGCGGAAGCAGACCATCCTCAAGAGCATCGAGAACCAGGGCAGGCTCAGCGACGACCTGCGCGCCGCCATCGCCGCCGCGGAGAGCCCCAAGCGCCTCGAAGACCTTTACCTGCCCTACAAGCCGAAGAAGCGCACCCTGGCCACCATCGCCCGCGAGCGCGGCCTGGAGCCCCTGGCGGTGGCGGTCTGGAGCCGCGACCCCGTCGTGACCAACCTCGCCGAGGTCGCGGCCACCCTGGTCAACCCGGAGAAGGAGCTGAACACCGTCGAGGACGTGCTGGCCGGCGTCGGCCACATCCTCGCCGAGGCGGTGGCCGAGACGGCCGACGTGCGCGCCGCCGTCCGCGACGTGCTCTGGGACAGCGGCAAGATCGGCACGACCCGGAGCGAAAAGCTCCCCGAGGGACAGGGCCGCGAGTACAAGAGCTATTTCCAGTTCACCGAGGCGGTGCGGCACATCCCGCCGCACCGCACCCTGGCCATCAACCGCGGCGAGAAGGAGAACGCCCTGGCCGTCAAGCTGGATTTCGACCAGGCGGGGGTGCAGAAGGCGGCACTGGATCAGCTCCCCCTGGGCGACCACCCGCACGCCGATTTCCTGCGCACGGTGACGGCCGACGCCCTGGCCCGTCTGCTGCTGCCGAGCCTGGAGCGTGAGATCCGCAAGGAGCTGACGCTGCGGGCCGAGTCGCACGCCGTGAGCGTCTTCGCCCGCAACCTGCGCAGCCTGCTGCTGGCGCCGCCGCTGCGCGGCCGCCGCGTCCTGGCCGTCGATCCCGGCTTCCGCACCGGCTGCAAGGTCGCGGCGCTGGACGAGCACGGCAACCTCCTCGAAGAGGGCGTCATCTTCCCGCACCCGCCGCAGAACCGCAAGGGCGAGGCCCGGACCCGTCTCGAAGAGCTGCTCCGCAGGCACCAGACGCCGGTGATCGCCATCGGCAACGGCACCGCCTGCCGCGAGACGGAAGAAGTAGTGTCGGAGTTGATCGGCGACATCGAGCGACGGCGAGCGGAAGGGACGCCGTCGGCGCCGCCGCAGGGGTCAGCAGCCAGCACGGGCCCGGCGGCACCGGCCGACCGCGCCGGACTCAGCACCCCGACCGTGGAAGCGCCCGCAGCGCCGACCGAGGGCTCGGTACTCAGTACGCAGTACTCAGTACCGAGTATGCCGTCGGCCGAGGGCTCGGGACTCAGTACTCAGTACTCAGTACCGAGTACCCCGTCGGCCGAGGGCTCGGGACTCAGTACTCAGTACACAGTACCGAGTACGGCACCCGCCGACGCGCCGCCGGCACCGGCCGAGGGCTCGGTACTCAGTACGCAGTACTCGGCACCGAGTACGGCACCCGCCGACCCGCAGGCGGCACCGGCCGAGGGCTCGGTACTCAGTACGCAGTGCTCAGTGCCGACTACGGCACCCGCCGACCCGCAGGCGGCATCGGCCGAGAGTTCGGTACTGAGTACTCAGTACTCGGTACTCAGTACCCCGCCCGCCCACGCCGCCCCGACGGCCCCGACCGTTGAAGCGCCGCCAGCCGCTCCCCCGCCGGCGCCACTGCCCGAGCCGCCGGCCGACCTGGCCTACGTCATCGTCAACGAGGCAGGGGCCAGCGTCTACTCGGCCAGCGCCGTCGGTCGCGAGGAGTTTCCCGAGTACGACGCCACCACGCGCGGCACCATCTCCATCGGCCGCCGCCTGCAAGACCCGCTCAGCGAGTTGGTCAAGATCGACCCGCAAAACGTCGGCGTCGGACTCTATCAGCACGACGTCAGCGCCCGCCAGCTCAAGGACTCGCTCGAGGCGGTCGTGGAGTCGTGCGTCAACCAGGTCGGCATCGACCTCAACACGGCGAGCGTGCCGCTGCTGCGGCACGTCTCGGGCATGAACCAACTGGTGGCGCGCGAGGTGGTGGAGTACCGCAAGCAGAACGGCCCCTTCCGCAGCCGCGAGCAGCTCATGCAGGTGCCCGGCGTCGGGCCGGCGCGCTACGTCCAGGCGGCGGGCTTCCTCAAGATCCCCGGCGGCGAAGAGCCGCTCGACATCACCTGGATCCACCCCGAAAGCTACGCCGCCGCCCGCCAACTCCTCAACGACCTCGGCTGCGGCCCCGCCGTGCTGACCGATCGCTCCCGGATCGACGAGCTGCGCGAGAAACTCAAGGGCGTGGCCGCGGACGAGGTGGCGACCCGTTTGCAGGTGGGCGTGCCGACGGTGAAGGACATGATCGAGGCGCTGGCCCGGCCCGGCCGCGACCCGCGCGAGGACCTGCCGCCGCCGGTCTTCAAGAAGGGTATCCTCAAGATCGAAGACCTCCAGACAGGTATGGAGCTGAAGGGCACCGTCCTGAACGTCGTCGATTTCGGCGCCTTCGTGGACATCGGCCTGAAGGACACCGGATTGGTCCACATCAGCCAGATGGCCAACCGCTACGTCAAGAGCCCGTATGACGTGGTGGCGGTCGGTGACATCGTGACGGTCTGGGTGATCGCGGTCGATCCGCAAGACCACCGCGTGTCGCTGACGATGATCCGCCCCGGGACGGAGCGCAAGCCGCAGGAGAAGGGCGCCCAGCAGGGTCCGCCGCCGCAGCGCCGGGAGGGGCGCCGCGAAGGGGGCGGCCCGCCGCCGCGCGGCCGACGGCCGGGCGGCCCGCCGCCGCAGCAGCGCCGCGGCGGTCCCCCCCAGCAACAACCGCAGCCGGCCGCGGCGGGCGAGGGAGCGACGACCACTGGCCCGCCCCGGCAGCATCACGGCCGGGGCGGACCGCACGGCGGTCGCGGGCGGGGCACGCCGCCACCACCGCCACCACCGCCGCGCAAGCCGGCGCGGGCGCTGCCCAAGCCGAAGCTGTCGCAGGACCAACTGAAGGGCTCGGCCAGCCTGCGCACCTTCGGGGAGTTGGCCGCTTTTCTCGAAGCCCAAAAGAAGCCCGCAGAACCCCGCGTGGAGGAAGCGGCGCCGCCCCCCCCCGCGGCCCCGGCCGAGGCGCCCGTCGCCGAGGAGACGCCGCCCGCCGCCCCGCCGGCGTAAGCCTGCGCTCGTAGTGACCGCATTCATGCGGTCCCGCCTTCCCGACCGCATGAATGCGGTCACTACGAGCGCGCCTCCGCCCGCAACAGGCGCTCCAGCAGCACCGGGTTGACCGCCCCGCGGAAGCGCACCTGGCCGTTGACCGTCACCACCGGCACCCAGTTGCCGTGATCCGCCGCCAACTTCGGGTCGGCGTCCACGTCCTGCGCCGCCAGTGCGAACCCGTACCGCCGCCGCGCCTTCTCGAGTTGCCCCCAGGCGACCTCGCAGAGGTGGCAGCCGCGGCGCGTGTACATCACGACGCGGAGGTGCGCCAACGGGCGACCCCGCCCGCCCCACCACGACAGCAACCGCGACCAGAACACGCCCCAGCCTCCCCGTTCTCCCGCTCCCACGCGGTCCTTCTCCCCTGCACCGACGCGGTAGTCAGGGTTCTTAGCTTTTGGTATCCTAAACTGGGTCGCTCACGAAGGTGAAGTCGGCCCCTGCGGAACAGAGGCCCAGGCACCACTGTCGAGGATTTTTCATGCCCCCGCGTTCGTCTCCTCCCCCAGGCGGTAAGCCACGCCGGCGCCCCGCCCCGGTTATGCCCGGCTCCTGGATCTGGTTGGTCCTGCTCGCCATCGTCCTGGGCGTGTTTCTCGTCTCCTCGTTCGGCAGTACGCAGCAGGTCGATTGGAGCGAGTTCCTCAAGTTGGTCAACAACCCGGACGACGCGAAATATGTCAAGAAGATCAGTTTCCAGGGGCCGCGCCGCCTCGTCGTCGAGCTGGACTACGACAAGAAGGTGGAGGGCCGCGAGGGGCTGCCGGCGAACGTGGAACACCTCCGCCACGACCTGCTGCACGGCACCAACAAGTTCACGACCACCTCCTGGCCGCTCGACGACCGGAGCTTGCCCGAGACCCTGACCAAGCTCTCCCAGAACGGGGTGCAGATCCCCGTCGAGGAGGACCACTCCTCCTGGTTCAACAGCGTCATCATGTTCATCGTGCTGCCCGCGGCGCTGCTCCTGGGCATCTTCCTGTTCATTCTGCCGCGCTTCCGCGACCCGCTCGGCGGCGGCTTTTTGAGCAACTACATCAAAAGCCCCGCCAAGCGCTACGACAAGAGCAAGATGCGCGTCACCTTCGAGGACGTCGCCGACATGCAGGCCGCCAAGGGCGAGTTGCAGGAGATCGTCGAGTTCCTCAAGAGTCCCGAGAAGTTCCAGCGCCTCGGCGCCGTCGTGCCCAAGGGGGTGCTCCTGGTCGGCCCGCCCGGCACCGGCAAGACGCTGCTGGCCCGCGCCGTGGCCGGCGAGGCCGGCGTGCCGTTCTTCAGCATCAGTGGCTCGGAATTTATCCAAATGTTCGTCGGCGTCGGGGCGAGCCGGGTCCGCGATATGTTTAAGAACGCCAAGGAAAATAGCCCTTGCATCCTCTTTATAGATGAAATTGACGCCGTGGGCCGGATGCGCGGCGCCGGGGTCGGCGGCGGCTCCGACGAGCGCGAGCAGACGCTCAACCAGATCCTCAGCGAGATGGACGGCTTCACGCCGACGGAGTCGGTGATCGTCATGGCGGCGACCAACCGGCCCGACGTGCTCGACTCGGCGCTGTTGCGGCCCGGCCGCTTCGACCGGCACATCACCATCGACCGGCCGACGTGGCAGGGCCGGATGGCGATCCTGAAAGTCCACACGCGTAACAAGCCACTGGCCGACGACGTCAACCTGGAGCAGGTCGCCCGCGGCATGATCGGCATGACCGGGGCCGACCTGCGCAACCTGGCCAACGAGGCCGCCCTCCTGGCGACGCGCGAGGGCAAGAGCCGCATCAGCCGGACGGACTTCGAGCGCGCCGCCGACCGCGTCCTGATGGGGCCGAAGCGCGAGGAGGTACTGACGGCCGAGGGCAAGCGGCGCACCGCCTACCACGAGGCCGGCCACGCCCTGGTCAGTTGGCTCGAGCCCGACGCCGACCCGCCGCAAAAGGTGTCGATCATCCCGCGCGGCATGGCCCTGGGCGTGACCTTCAACCTGCCCGAGGAGGAGCGCTACCACCTGGGCCTGGACTACTGGAGGGCCCGGCTGGCGCTCATCATGGGGGGGCGGGCGGCCGACCGGCTGGTCTACCACCAGCCGTTCTCCGGCCACGAGGACGACCTGAAGAAGGCCACGCGCCTGGCACGCTACATGGTGACCCACTGGGGCATGAGCGACCGCCTGGGGCCGATGGCCTTGCGCGTCGGCGAGGAGCACGTCTTCCTCGGCAAGGAGATCCAGGAGCCGCGCGACTTCAGCGAGGGAACCGCCGCGACGATCGACGAGGAGGTGCAGCGCCTCCTCCGCGAGGCGGACGACCGGGCCTACAGGCTGCTGGAGGACAACCGTCCCAAGCTGGAAGCGCTGGTCGAGGCGCTGCTGCAGAAGGAGGAATTGCTCAAGGAGGATATCGACCAGATCCTCGGCGGCCGCAAGAAGCCGCCCCCGGACTCCCCCAACGGCGCCGTGGACATCGCCCCCAGCGAGGCGATAAAGCCGGCGCCGGTCATTCGCGACGGCGGGTAGTCGAATCGGCCGTGGCGCAGGCCGCCGGCCTTCCGTTACCGCCCGAACGGTCGGACGGACCTGAGGACCACCGCGCCGCGCGTAACCGGTGCCCGGCCTGGGGAGTGGAGTGACACGACGAGGCCAGGGGTGCGTCGCATGTTGACGATCTATGTGGACGGCGACGCCTGCCCCGTCAAGGAGCAGGTCTACCGTGTCGCCCGTCGCTACGGTCTGCGCGTCGCAGTCGTCGCCAATGCCCCCCTCCGCGTGCCGGCCGTGCCGCTGGTCGAGTTAGTCGTGCGCCCCGGCTTCGGCGCCGCGGACGACTGGATCGCCCAGGAGGGCGGGCCGGGAGATATCGTCGTCACCTCCGACATCCCGCTGGCTGCCCGTTGCCTGGCCAAGGGGGCGCGCGTCCTTGACCCCAAGGGCCGGCCGTTCACGGACAGCGACATCGGGTCGGCGCTGGCGATGCGCGATCTGAGGGAGGAGTTGCGGCAAGGCGGGGCGGTGACCGGCGGGCCGTCCCCGATGATGCCCAAGGATCGCTCCCGGTTCCTCTCGAAGCTGGACGAGGCCGCCAATGCGGTCAGACGTGCCCACCCGCAAGGGCAGTGACGAGCCCGGGTTCCCGCGCACTCCGGTGGCGGTCCTGCACCCCGCGCTGAGGTTTTAGCCCTTCGATTCGGCGCGACTTGCCCCGGTGAGGACGAAGTCCGACGCACGTGCTGGGCAGCGACGGTGGGCCGAAGCCTCACGCTCTGCAAAGGCCTTCCTGCTTGCTCCTCCGCCAGAAATCGAACGCCAGCCCATCGTTCCGGTGCGCCACGCGGGTTTCTGCCGGCCCTCGTCCTGTCGAGGAGGGAGTCCTACGCTTCGTCTGATCGCGCCAGGGGTTAAGTTATGCCCCCCGACGGCAGGCCGCGCGGAAAAATCCCGCTTTTTCACAACACAATGGGTAACTGCGTCGGTATACTGACAGAGGAGAGAAGGGGCCTGCTCTCCGGGGCGAGGAGATCAATCGTCTGGGTCTTCTCGTCTTCCGACCCATTCAGTCGGCCGTCACACGTCCTGCCCGGGCGCCCTGTCGCGCCCCGGCGGCATCTGTGCTGCCCCTGGAATAGCCAGCCGGGCCCCGGAGAACCACCACGGGGCCAACCTGACCTCATGCCCGGCAGCGCTCGGCCGGGATCGACAACGCTTTTCGCTTCTTAGGGAGGACGCCATGCGTAGTAAACGCTTGACTGTACAGCAGAAGAAAGAGATTTTCCACGCTCTCGTTGCCGCGCAAGACACGGGCCTGATGACCGTCGCCCAGTCTCAGGAGCACGTCGCGCAGGAATTCGAGATCACCGAGGCGCAGCTGCGCCAGATCATCGAAGAGGGGCTCGAGAAGGAGTGGCCGCCCCTCAACGAGGCGGTCCAGGAAGTGGGGTAACGGAATGCACTGGGCGAGCGGGGGGCGTCAGCCCCCCGGTGACGTCACCGGGGGGCTGACGCCCCCCGCTCGCCTTCTCTCAGCCGGTCCCGTGGTGGTGCGCGTAGACGCCCTTGGTCGCGCCGAAGATCTGCTCCAGCATTTTGGGGGTCAGGGCCTCGTGCGGCGGGCCCTGGCACTGGATGCGGCCGTCCTTCAGGCACAGGACCTGATGGGCGCGCTGACTCACCACGCTGACGTCGTGCGACACCAGCAGGATCGTCACCCCCATCTCCTGGTTCAGCCGCGTCAGCAAGTCGTACAGCTCTTCCTCGTACTGAAAATCGATGCCCGCGGCCGGCTCGTCCAGCAGCAGCAGTTCCGGATGCGGGTGCAGGGCCAGCGCCAGCAGCACCCGCTGCAGCTCGCCGCCGGAAATCTTCGAGACGAAGCCGTCGAGGATGTCCGGCGCCAGGCCGACGCGGCCGATCATCTCGATGATGGTCGCGCGGACACGGCGAGAAATCCCCAGGAAGAGCGGCCGCCGCTGTAGCGCCAGGGCCAGCAGGTCGCCCACGGTCAGCGGCAGCGTGGCGTCGATAGCCAGCTTCTGCGGCACGTAGCCGACGTATTCCGGCGTCGGCCGGCTGTGGTCGTGCCCGCAGTGGAAGGTGATCCGCCCCGTGTACGGCGCCTCCTTGAGGATGGCGCGCAGCAGCGTCGTCTTGCCCGACCCGTTCAGGCCGATCAGGGCGGTGATCCGCCCCCGCGCCACGCCGGCGCTGACGCCTTGCAGGATCTCCTTGTCACCGTAATGGACGCACACGTCCTCGATCGTCAGCAGGTCCGTGCTCATCGCAGCGCCTTTTTCAGTTCCTCGATGTTGTGCCGCATCCGCCGTTCGTACCAACCGGCGTCGAGCTTGTCGTCGGGGGGGGACAGCGTCTCCATTGGGTCGAGGTCGATGATCTCGACGTCGGTCACCCCCTTGCGCTTCAGCTCATTCTCGAGAGTCTGAGCCGTCCCTTTCTGGCGGTACTGCGGCTCCGTCGCGATGACCCGCACCCCCTCTTCCTTGCAGTTCTTGACCAGGTCCGCCAGGGTGGCCTGGTCGGGGTCGATGCCCGGCTGCAGCTCGATGACGTCGGTCACCTCGATGTCGAACGACTTCGCGAAGTAGTGCAGCGATTCGTGCGAGGTGACGATCTTGCGGTTCTTTATGTCCTTCAGGTCGGCCTTCCCCTCCTTGTGGAGTTTGTCGAGCTTGGCGAGGTACTCGGCGGCGCGGCGGTCGTACTCCGAAGCGTGAGCGGGGTCGGCCTTCTTCAGCTCGTCGCGAATCGCCTCGACCATCACCTTGGCCTGTGGGATGCCGAGCCAGACGTGCGGGTCGTAGGCGCCGTGCTCGTGGTGATGACCGTGGTCGTGATCGTGGTCTTCCTTCTTGCCCTCTTCGTGCTCATCGTGCATCTCCGCCTTATCGACCAACTTGGCCTGGAGGAGTCGATCGCCCAGGTTGACGACGCCGGACGCGTCGTTGCCGCGCAACTTTGGGTTGCCGCTGGTGTCCGCCATGTCCTTGGCGAACTTGTCCTCCAGTCCGAGGCCGTTGACGAGGAAGAGGTCCGCTTTCTGCAACTTCTGCTTGTCCTCCGTGGTCGGGTCGTATTCGTGCGGCCCCGTCGCTGTGCAGAGGGTCAGGACGCCGATGTGGTTGCCGCCGACGTTCTGAGCGAAGCAGGCCAGCGGCGGGAAGGTGGCGACGACGCGCGGTGGGCCGGGCAGCCCCTCCCACGGGTCTTTAGGACCGCCGCAGCTCAACGGCAGCACCACCGCAGCCGCCAGGACCGCCCCCAATCCCACCAAACCGAGTTTTGTGGACCTGCGCATGACCACCCCCGAGCTTGGATTACTTTGTAATACCGAACCGATTTTACCCCGCATCTGCGCCGCCGGCAAGGGAAGATGTTCGCTCAGGGTGCCGCGGTGCCGCGCGAGAATTCGTACCATAGGGGGGACGGTGGGGGAGGGTGGGGGAGGGAGACAGCGATGCCGTTTCAAGTGCGTGAGGAGACGTATGCGACGGCGGCCGGACAGGACGGCCGCGTGATCGTGCTGGAAGAGACAGCCGGCGCGGCGCGGGCCGAGGTGTGGCCGGCGTGCGGCTTCAACTGCTACCGCTGGCGCATCCGCCGGGGCGAAGTGGAACTCGATCTGCTGTACGCCGACCCGAGGTTCTTCCGCGGCGCCCGGCCCACGGGGTCCGGCGTCCCGATCCTGTTCCCCTTCCCCAACCGCATCCGCGACGGCCGCTTCACCTGGGACGGGAAGGACTACCAACTGCCGAAGAACGATCACGAGCACGTCAACGCCATCCACGGCTTCGTCTTCGACCGGCCGTGGCACGTCGTGGACCGCGGGGCTGACGAGATGAGCGCCTGGGTGACGGGCGAATTCCGCGGCTCGGCTGACGCCGCGAACCTCGCGGGTTACTGGCCCGCCGACTATCGGGTTCGCGTGACGTATCGCCTGACGGCAACCCGCCTGGACATCAAGGCCGAGGTGAATAACCCGGATTCGCGGCCGCTGCCTTTCGGCCTGGGGTATCATCCGTACTTTCGGATGCCGCTGGTCCCGAACAGCACGGCGGCCGAGTGTACGGTGCAGGGCCACGCGCGGGAGGTCTGGGAGTTGCACCAGTTTCTGCCGACGGGGGTGCGGCGCGTCCCCGAGGGGCCATTTGACCTGGCGGCGCCGCGATCCTGCGAGGTCCTCCGGCTGGACGACGTCTACACCGGGCTCGAGGGGACGCTGGTCGCCGAGGGTCTGCGCCTGCTGGGGACCCTGCGGCAGCCGCCTTACGGGGTCAGCATGCGGCTTCTGGCGGCGCCGGCGTTCCGCGAGCTGGTGCTGTACACGCCAGGCCACCGCCAGGCGGTCTGCCTGGAGCCGTACACCTGCCCCACCGACGCCGTCAACCTGCAGCAGCGCGGCCTCGACACCGGCTGGCGCGTGCTGCAGCCGGGTGAAACGTGGTCGGCGGACGTGGTATGCGAGGTCGCGTTCGTTTAGCCGCCGCCGCGCGCTCGTAGTGACCGCATTTATGCGGTCCGATCGAGGAGCCGCATTTATGCGGTCCGATCGAGGAGCCGCATTTATGCGGTCCGATCGAGGAGCCGCATTTATGCGGTCCGATCGAGGAGCCGCATTTATGCGGTCCGATCGAGGAG
>Ga0116224_10001560_pt1 | contig 14430 bp, 16 predicted proteins | sample Sb_taG_9_FD_89699 | JGI IMG/M metagenome (GOLD analysis project Ga0116224, IMG submission 89699) | Peat soil microbial communities from Weissenstadt, Germany - Sb_50d_b_LC metaG | ecosystem: Environmental > Terrestrial > Soil > Wetlands > Peat | place: Germany: Weissenstadt | collected 2010-09-21 | reverse complement strand
TCGGCAAAACCCTTGTCGGGGTCGCCGGCGTTCAAAACCCGCTCGAAGGTGAGATTGTCGCCAAGCTCGGGATGGATCACCGGCGTCTCGGCATCGAGCGCGGTTTCCGCGTCCGTTACGGCGGCGAGCACCTCGTAGTCGACGCCGACCAGCGCACAAGCATCCTCGGCCTCGGCGCGGCTCCTGGCGACGACGGCGCACACCGCCTCGCCTTGCCAGCAGGCGCGCTCGACGGCGATGGCGTGCTGCGGCGCCGATTTGATGCCCTTCAGATGCGTCAGCACGCCGACCCACGGCGTAATCACTTTTGCCAGCTCGACGCCGGTGACGACCGCGATCACGCCCGGCGCCTGCTTCGCCTCCGCCGTCGTGATGCTTTTGATCCGCGCGTGCGCATGCGGCGAGCGCACGAAGGCGACATGGGCCATGCGCGGCAGCGTGACGTCGCTGACATATTGGCCGCGGCCTTGCGTGAGCCGCGCCAGATTGGGCCGCGGCACCGAGCGGCCGATATAAGAGTTCGGCCGGTCGAGAGCGGTGAGGCCGGACGGCTGATCGTCGGCGATTTTCATTTCTTCTCCCTCCCCCTTGTGGGGAGGGGAAATTGTGCGCTCAGAGGAACCGCGTCGGCCACATCAGCGTGCGCCACATATGGGCCGACGGCGAACTGTCGAAGCCCAAACCTTCCTCGGGCTGCTTGAAGTTGCGGCCGATGATGTCGACGAAGTCGTTGAGGTCGACCTTGGCGTTGGGATCGAACGAATAGATGTCGTTCACGCAGATCATGCGCGAGGTCATGTAATATTTGTGGTTCTTGGCGCGCTCGTATTCGGCGACGATGTAAGGCTCGGGCTTATAGTCGGCGCCGAAATTGTCGATGTACATCTGCGGATATTCGTAGCCGACCGACCGATCGGGGAAGAAGCGCAGCGCCTGATGGGTGCGCACCGCCCAGCTCACTTCCTCGTCGACATAGGGCTCGATCATCTGCGCGCCCCAATAGCCGTGGTCGCAGCGGATGAAGCCGGCGACGCCGATGTCGTGCAGCAGGCAGGCGAGCACGACTTTCTCGCTGTGACCGCCCTTGAGCGCGTGCGTCGCGCTCTGCAAAAGGTGATTGAGCGAAGCGAAACGGTTGTTGAAGAAGTCGATCAGCGTCGGTTTTTTCGGCATGGCCGGAAGCCGCGGGTCGGCGCCCATCAAAAAATATTTGTCTGGGTTGGCGGCCCTAAGCGCCGGACTGCTCTGCATCTCGATCTTGCCGTCGGCCAAGCCGAACAGCACCGATTTGGTGGCGATGCGCTCGCCGAGCGCGTGCATCATCCGCTCTTCGAGCTCGTCAGCCTGCGCCGACAGCGTTGCCGGGTTTGCGTGTTCGTTCATGGTCAGCCTGCCTTTCCCGCCCGCGTCTGGGCGACGGATTCGATTGCGTCGACGATAGCCTGATAGCCGGTGCAGCGACAGTAGTTGCCGGAAAGATGTTCACGGATGGCATCGCGGCTCGGCACCCCGCCGCGGCCAAGCAGATCGCTTGCGCCGATCAGCATGCCTGGGGTGCAGAAGCCGCATTGCAGCGCATTGCGGCGCTGGAAGGCGTCCTGGAGATCGGCGAGCACGCCGGAATCCGACAGGCCTTCAATGGTTTCGACCTCGGCGCCGTCGCACTGCACCGCCAGAAGGAGGCAGCCGCGCACGACTTCGCCGTCGAGCAGCACGGTGCAGGCGCCGCACACGCCTTGCTCGCAGCCGATGTGGCTGCCGGTCAGGCCCATGTCATCGCGCAGGAAATCGACCAGCGTTTTGCGGGCCTCGACGCGCATGCGCACGTCCTCGCCGTTCACCCGCAATCCGATGTCGAGATGGCGCTCGCTCATGGCCGGTCCGCTGGCAGCCTGCCGATTTCATAGCACCTCGTTGCCGACGATGGAACGCACGATGTCGATGGCGCGCCGCAACAGCGTCATCGAGGCTTCGAGCGTGCGGAACGCGGCATGAGCGCTCAACGTGACGTTTTCCATGCGCGCAAGCGGATTATCCGGCTTGAGCGGCTCGGCGTGAAACACGTCGAGGCCGGCGTGACGGATGCGGCCGCTGCGCAGCGCCTCGATGAACGCGGCCTCGTCGACCAAGGCGGCGCGCGCGGTGTTCACAAAGATCACGCCTGGCTTTATGCGCGCGAATTGCGCGGACCCGAGAAAGCCGCGGGTTTCGTCGTTGAGCGTGAGATTCATCGAGATCACATCCGACCGCTCCAATAGCTCCTCGAGTGCAACGAGAGGAGCACCATGTCGCGGCGAGCGATTCCACGCGATAACCTCCATGCCGAGGCCGCGGCCCATGCGCAAAACCTCGCCGCCGATGCCGCCGAGCCCGATCACGCCGAGGGTTTTGCCGAGAAGCTGCACGCCTTCGTGCGGTATCCACGTGCCGGCGCGCACTTCGCGATCCATGCGCGCGATGTCGCGGCACGAAGCAAGCAACAGCGCGATGGTGTGCTCGGCGACCGCCGTGTCGCCGTAGTTCCTGATGGTGTGGACGCGAATGTTACGCGCCGCCATGTCGGCGAGACTCATGTAGCTCGCAGGTCCCGTGCCGAGGAAGACGATGTGCTTGAGCTCGCCGCACTCTTCGACCAGAGGCGTCGGCAAGTAGGAATGGTCGTCGATGCAGATGTCGTAGCCGTCGAGCACGCGTGGCAGCTCGCCGGTCTCGAACGGCTTGCGGTTGACGTCGATCGGCGGATCGCCGGCGCGCACGACGCGCTGCCACACCGGCGCGAGCTGATCGTTGCAGTCGAGGAAAAGCGCTTTCATCCCCCTCCCCGCTTGGCGACTCCCTCTCGCCACGCGGCGGGAAGAACTCCGTTGACGGTGAGTGCGCCGACTTTTAACACATCGACCGGAAGGCGGAAGGCCGCGGGGCCGGCCGCCGATGATGCGGGGAGACGGAATCGATGCGCCTTGCAAGCTATAGTCTGCGCGGCCGGCCGGGTTATGGCGTGGTCGCAGGTGAAGGCATCGTCGACCTGCGCTCGCGGCTTACCCGCCTCGCCACACTGGTCGATGTCTTCCGGGCGCAGGCCCTCGACGAGGTGAAGGCCGTATCGGACGGCGTGCGCCCAGACGTGCCGCTGTCCGAGGTCGAGCTGTTGCCGCCGCTCCTGGCGCCGGAAAAGATCCTCTGCATCGGCATCAATTACGCCAATCGCGGCCAGGACTATAATGTCACCAATAATCCGAAATATCCGAGCATGTTCTACCGCGCGCCCAATTCGCTGGTCGGCTCCGGGCAAAATCTTGTGCGGCCGAAAATCTCCGAGCAGCTCGATTACGAAGGCGAGATCGCGATAGTGATCGGACGCGACTGCAAGCACGTGTCGAAGGAAAAGGCGCTTGGCATGATCGCTGGACTGACCTTGTGCAACGAAGGCACGATCCGCGATTGGACGCGCCACGGCCAGTTCAACGTGACACAGGGCAAGAATTTCGATGCCACCGGCGGCATCGGGCCGTGGATCGTGACCGGCATCGATGTGACGAAGCCGCTGCACCTGACCGTGCGCAAGAACGGCGAGGTGACGCAGGACGACACCACAGCGAGCATGATCTTCTCGTTCGCCGACATCATCGCCTACACGACGAGTTTCATGACGCTCAAGGCCGGCGACGTCATTTGCACTGGGACGCCGGTGAAGAAGGTGCCAAAGGCCGATCCTCCGGTCTGGCTCAAGCCCGGCGACACGATCGAGGTGGAGTGCCCGCAGATCGGCGTGCTGCGCAATGCCGTGGTGGACGAGGCGTGACGGCGAGCGCCCGTGCGGCCTGCGTCATCGGCTGGCCGATCGAGCATTCGCGCTCGCCGCTCATTCACAATTATTGGCTGAAGCACTACGGCATCCCCGGCGAATACCGGCGCGAGGCGGTGCCGCCAAGTCAATTCCGCGCCTTCGTGCAATCGCTCGCGGCGCGCGGCTATGTCGGCGCCAACGTCACCGTGCCGCATAAGGAAGCGGCGCTGGCGTGGTCGCGGCCGGACGATCGCGCCCGCGCGGTCGGCGCCGCCAACACGCTCTGGCTCGACGGCGTCCTGCGCTCGACCAATACCGACGTCGAAGGTTTTTTGGATAATCTCGACGCTGGCGCACCCGATTGGGATCGCAACTTGGGGAAAGCGGTCGTGCTCGGCGCCGGCGGCGCGGCGGGAGCGGTAATTTATGCTCTGCTCGAGCGCGGTATCGAGCGCATCGTGGTGGCCAACCGGACGCAGAGGCGCGCCGACGCCATGCGCGAGCGCTTCGGCGAGCACGTCCACGCTGTCCGCTGGAACGAGCGCCACGCCGTGCTCGACGATGCCGCGCTGCTGGTGAACGCCACGACGCTCGGCATGGAAGGACAGCCCAACCTCGACATCGACGTTGGGCGCCTGCCCAGTCATGCAGTCGTCGCCGATCTCGTTTATGTGCCGCTGGTGACGCCGCTCATTCGGGCGGCGCAAGGCCGCGCGCTGCGCAGCGCCGACGGGCTTGGCATGCTGATGCATCAGGCCGTGCGGGGTTTCACGCTCTGGTTCGGCAAAAAGCCCGCCGTGACGGCGGAACTTCGCGCTTTGCTCGAAGCCGATCTCAGCCCTTCCGCCGGTCATGAAGCAGGAATAACGTAGCGCCTTTGGGGTTTAAAGCCTGACGCCGTAAACTGCGGGCGTAAACGAGTGGGAGGATGACTATGACAATGACACGAAGAATGGCGGGCGCGAGCGCCTTTGCCTTGCTATTCGCCGCTTCATTCGCCGCGGCGCAGGCACCGGACGTCGTGCGTGTACGCGCCACGATCGAAAGCGTCGATGGTCAGATGGTGACGGCGAAGTCGCGCGATGGCGTCGAGATGAAGATTCACCTCGCCGACACCGCTCCGGTAAATGAGATCGTGAAAATCCCAATTTCCGACATCAAGCAAAATTCATTCATCGCCATAACCGCGATGCCGCAACCGGACGGTAGCCAGAAGGCCACCGCAATCATCATCTTCCCCGAGGCCATGCGCGGCGTCGGCGAAGGCCATCGACCGTGGGACTTCGTGCCCAACAGCACAATGACCAATGCTGCCGTCGACTCCATCGTAGCCGGCGTCGATGGACAAAAAATAGTCGTGAAGTACAAGGACGGCGAGAAAACGATCATCGTGCCGCCAACGGCCGAGATCGCGACCTATGTCAAGAAATCCGCCGCCGACCTCAAACCAGGCGCGAAGATCTTCGTTGCCGCCGCGAAAAAGCTTCCGGATGGCACGCTTGAGGCGCCGAATATGTCATTCGGCGATTACGCCGTTTGGCGGTGAGGCTTCAAGCTCCGGCCGGAGAGTAGGATGAGAACGCGAGCACTTAGCGCCGTCTTCGCCGCCCTCGCCGCCCTCGCGGCGACGGCGGCGACGGCGCAACAGACAGTGCGCGTGCGCGGCGCAATTGAAAGCGTCGACGGTACGTCGCTCGTTATCAAGCAGGGCGACGGCTCGGAGGTGACGGTGAAGCTCACCGACAACGCCCAAGTGTTCGGGGTCGTGCCGGCAACTCTCGCCGACGTGAAGCCGGGCGCTTTCATCGGCGTCGGCGCCATGCCGCAGCCGGACGGCAGCCAGAAAGCGATCCAAGTGATGATCTTCGCCGAATCCCAGCGCGGGCTCGGCGAGGGCTTTCGGCCTTGGGACCGTCCCGGCACGACCATGACCAACGCCACGGTCGATACCACAGTGGCGAGCGTCGACGGCCAGGTGGTCATGGTCAAATACAAGGACGGCCAGCAGAAAATCGTGATCGGCCCGGATGCGGCAATCCGCGCCTATGTTCCCGGCGACAAGAGCGAGCTGAAATCCGGCGCACATATCGCGATCGTGCGCGCCGACAAGATGCCCGACGGCACGATGCAAACCGGGCGCATCAATGTCGGCCGCAACGGCGTCTTGCCGCAATAAGCGGGCAGACGTGCTTGAATCGGCTTCGGGCGGCCTTCTGGGCCGCCCGACTTGTTTGACCGTTTGGCACGGCAATTGCTCCGTTTTCGGGCAGGAATGCTGGCAACACCAAACGACAGGGGGTCGTCCATGACGCGAGCCGAACTCACCGAGAAGATCATCGATATCAAGCGCGAAAAAGGCTGGACCTGGAAATACATCTGCGGCGAGATCGGCGGCATGTCGCCGGTACTGGTCACCGGCGCGATCCTCGGCCAAATGAAACTGACCAAACCGCAGGCGGCGAAAGCGGCCGAGCTTTTTGGCCTAAGCAAGAGCGAACAGGCTTTGCTCAACGAGGTGCCGAACCGCGGCTCGCCGATGCCGCCGACCGACCCGCTGATCTACCGCTTCTACGAGCTGGTGATGGTCAATGGGTCGGCACTCAAGGTGCTCATCGAAGAAGAATTCGGCGACGGCATCATGTCGGCAATCGACTTCGATCTGCAAATGGAGCGCCAGCCCGATCCCAAAGGCGACCGGGTCAGAATCTCGATGTCGGGCAAATTCCTGCCGTACAAATATTACGGCGCGACCGGCAACGCGCAGGCCTATGGGTATAAGGAAGAATAGTATCCGTCATCCGGGACCGCGGGAGTCCGTCCGGATTCCGGAATGGCGGCTGCGTTAATCCCAGTGCTTGTTGCAATGACGATGGAAATTGTTGTCGGTCCAGCAGTGGCCTTTGCCGATCGAGGGGCCCCAGAACGGCTTGCCCCACACGGCGCCGATGACGCCGCCGACCACGGCGCCGGGAGGACCGGCAACCAGGAGGCCCGTTCCGGCGCCGGCCGCCGCGCCCACCATGTCGGCGCGCGCCGGCGCAGCCGCCGCGGCGGCGAAAATCGCCGTAGCCAGTAAAAGCTTACGCATCGCAGATCTCCTCTCACTCTTCGCGGCGCCAATCCGCGCCGCCGTCGTGCAAAGGTTTAGTATCACGCTATACCTTTTCATAAGGTTGACGGATCGGAAACCGCGTCAAATCGCCGATTCGGGCCGTAATCCCATGCCTACATCGTGGCAATCGCGCGGCGGTCGATTTCACCGATGCTGGTGATCCCGGTCAGCGCCATCGAGACGTCGAGCTCATTGCGCATGATCTCGATCGCGCGCGCGACGCCGGCCTGCCCGCCGGCGCCGAGGCCGTAGATGTAGGCGCGGCCGCTCATGCACGAGCGCGCGCCGAGCGCGACCGCGCGCATGATGTCCTGCCCCGAGCGAATGCCGCCGTCGAACATAACCTCGATCTCGGAGCCGACCGCCTCGGCGATCGGCGGCAGCATGGCGATCGAGGACGACGCGCCGTCGAGCTGACGGCCGCCGTGGTTGGACACGACCAGGGCCGCGGCGCCCGTTTTCGCGGCGATGCGAGCATCTTCGACGTCGAGAATGCCCTTGAGGATGAGCTTGCCGGGCCACAGGCTCTTGATCCACTCGACGTCCTTCCAGCTCAGCGCCGGATCGAACTGCTCGGAAATCCACTTCGACAGCACGGTGACGTTCTGCATGCCCGGATAGTGGCCGGCGATATTTCCGAACGTCTTGCGCTTGCCAAGCAACACGCTCAACGCCCAGACAGGCTTGGTGGCAATGTCGATGAGATTTCTGATGCGGATTTCCGGCGGAACACTCATGCCGTTCTTGATGTCGCGATGACGTTGACCGATAACCTGAAGGTCGACGGTCAGAACAATCGCACTGCATTTGGCGGCGGCGGCGCGCTCGATCAGCGCGCGGATATAGCCGCGGTCCTTCATGACGTAGAGCTGGAACCAGAACGGCTTGTCGACCGCCGCCGCGACGTCCTCGATCGAGCAGATCGACATGGTCGAAAGCGTGAACGGAATTCCCGCTTGCTGCGCGGCGCGGCACGCCAGAATCTCGCCGTCGCCGTGTTGCATGCCGGTAAGTCCGACCGGCGCAAGCGCGAGTGGCAGCGCCGCTGGCTCGCCGAGAATCATGGTTTTGGTGCTGCGATTTGTGACGTCGTGCAAAATGCGCTGGCGCAGCTTGATGCGCTCAAGATCGGTACGGTTGGCGTGCAGTGTTTGCTCGGCATAAGAGCCCGATTCGCAGTAATCGACGAACGCGCGCGGGACCTTGCCGTGGTAGGTCTGCCGCAGATCCTCAATACACGTCATGGTTTTCATGGTGGCGATCCCAGCTCTCACACCGCCTTTTATAGCACAAAGCGCAGGCATTTCCGGCCCAAGGAACGGCAAGGGCCGTAAATCGTTATTGCAGTGAGCCTACTGAGCTTTCCACCCAATCGCCGCCGTTCAGGAAGGCGACGACATTATGGATGAATGGAATAGAAATCGCTCGCTACAGCCGGAGTCCGCCGAATTCGAGCGCAATGCGAAAGATCGCGACGGCAAGCGCGACCGGCACGCATCGCGTCGGAAGAAGCTTGATGACGCGCTCGAGCGCGGATTGGAGGACACTTTTCCGGCTTCGGACCCCGTCGCAATCATCCAGCCGCCGCACAGCGCCCGCGACAAACTGGAAATGCACGGCCGCTAGCGGGTTCCGCTCGCGGCGGCGCAATCGGCGCTTATGCCATTGATTTCAATGGCCCTTATGATGAATGAACCGTTGCCGCCAAAGGTAAGATTATCCAATTTTTTTGCAGCAGTTCAGACCCGGAAGGGGCTATTATCGCCGCCCGGAGAGGCAGGCGGTGGGGCCCCAAAATATGGTTCGCAAGTATTTCGGCACCGATGGCATTCGCGGCCGCGCCAACGGCTCGATCACGCCGGAGTTGGCGCTCAAGGTGGGACAGGCGTCAGGCCTCGTCTTCCGCCGCGGCGAGCATCGCCATCGCGTGGTGATCGGCAAGGACACGCGGCTTTCCGGCTACATGATCGAAACCGCGCTGGTCGCCGGCTTCACTTCGGTCGGCATGGACGTGTTGCTGCTTGGCCCGATGCCGACGCCGGCCGTCGCCATGCTGACGCGCTCGATGCGCGCCGACCTCGGCGTCATGATCTCGGCCTCGCACAATCCGTACGACGACAACGGCATCAAACTGTTCGGGCCGGACGGCTACAAGCTTTCCGATGCGGTCGAATCCAAAATCGAAGCCCTGATCGATGACGACATGGCAAAGCGTCTCGCCAAGAGCGCCGAGCTCGGCCGCGCCAAGCGCATTGACGGCGTGCACGACCGCTACATCGAATTCGCCAAGCGCACGATGCCGCGCAATCTCTCGCTTGACGGCTTACGCGTGGTCATCGATTGCGCCAATGGCGCCGCCTACCGGGTCGCGCCCGAGGCGCTGTGGGAGCTCGGCGCCGACGTCGTCTCGATCGGCGTCGAACCGGACGGCTTCAACATCAACCGCGACTGCGGCTCAACGGCACCCGACACGCTCACCCGTAAGGTGCGCGAAATGCGCGCCGATGTCGGCATTGCGCTCGATGGCGACGCCGACCGCGTCGTGATCGCCGACGAGCATGGCCATCTAATCGATGGCGACCAGCTGCTCGCGGTGATCGCCGAAAGCTGGGCGGCGGATCGGCTGCTCACCAAACCCGGCATTGTCGCCACCGTCATGTCCAATCTCGGGCTCGAGCGGCATCTGCAATCGCTCGAGCTGTCACTGGTGCGCACCCCCGTCGGCGACCGCTACGTGCTCGAGCACATGCGCGAGCACGGCTATAACGTCGGCGGCGAACAGTCTGGCCATATCATCCTGTCGAATTATACAACGACCGGCGACGGCTTTATTGCCGCGCTGCAGTTGCTGGCTGTCGTGAAGAAAAAGGACAGACCGGTATCGGAGGTCTGCCACCGCTTCGAGCCGCTGCCGCAGGTGCTCAAGAACGTGCGCTATCGCAGCGGCAAGCCGCTGGAAAATTCCAAAGTGCGCTCGGCGATTGCGGATGCGGAAAATCGCCTCAACGGCCACGGCCGGCTGGTGGTGCGGCCGTCAGGCACCGAGCCGGTGATCCGCATCATGGGCGAAGGCGACGACAGGGCGATGGTCGAGGAGATCGTCGACGGCATCGTCGAAGCGCTGACCGCACACGCCGTGTGACGACCGCGGCGCCACCCATTATTGCATTAACGAGCTTATGCGCCGATCTTTGGGAGCTTGATCGCAAGCCCGTTCGCGCGCTGAACGGCAAACTCGCGCTGCCAGGCAAGTGGACGACGCCCGCGGGGCGTGGAAGGATGTGAGCTTGGCACTAATCAGGCAGTGCGGGGGTGGAGAGTGGCGAGGTGGGCACAATTCGCCTTTCGCCTTGCAGCACTGGCGACAGGGCTGACAGCAATAATACCAAGTCCCGCGCGTGCCGGCCCGCCGTTCCGGACGGACGATCCTGAGCCGGTCGAATTTCAGCACTATGAGTTCTACACATTCGTCGCCGGCACGCATGTCAGCGGCGACACGTCAGGTGTCGGCCCTGCTTGGGAATTCAACTACGGCCTTATTCCCAACGGGCAATTCCATGTCGTTGCGCCGATGGCATTCGACAGCCCCGCAGGCGGTCCCCCGCAGTTCGGCTACGGCGATACCGAACTGGGCTTCAAGTACCGCTTCATCCAAGAAGACAGCGACGGCTCTCGTCCGATGGTCGGCCTGTTTCCATTGCTCGAACTTCCGACCGGCGACCAGGGCAACGGCCTCGGCGCCGGCCATGTGCGCCTATACCTTCCGGTTTGGGTGCAAAAGAGTTTCGGCGATTGGACCACCTATGGCGGCGGCGGCTACTGGATCAATCACGGTGGCGGCACGATGGATCAGGATTATTGGTTCTTCGGTTGGCTGTTGCAAAAGAAGGTGACGGAGAAGCTGGTCATCGGCGGTGAAATTTTCCATCAAACCGCGGATACGATCGGGGGAAAAGACAGCACGGGGTTTAGCCTTGGCGCTGTCTACGATTTCGACGACCATAACCATTTGTTGGTGTCGGCCGGGCGGGGAATCCAGAATGCCTCCGAAACAAACCTCTACTCGTGGTATATAGGATATCAGATCACTAATTAGGCGCCGCCGGATTGGATGTGGGCGGCCTCCCCGGCTCCGCTCTTTGCTAACCCGGTCCGGACAAGTGCGGCGAAGCGCCGAGCGCTCACGCCGGCTGAAGCAGTACCTCAACTCACCCCTGCGATTTCAAAAACTGCGCGAAAGCCTTCAGCGTCAGCTCGGAGACGTGGTGCTCGATGCCCTCGGCGTCGGCCTCCGCGGATTCGGTCGGCACGCCGAGCGCGCGAAGAAGGTCCACGACCAACCGGTGGCGCACCCGCACGCGGTCGGCCAGAGCGTGCCCCTTCTCGGTCAGGAACACGCCGCGATAGGGCCGCGCGGTCGCCAAGCCGGCGCGCTTCAAGCGTGAAATCGTCTTGATGGCGGTGGCGTGAGAAACGCCGAGGCGCCGGGCAATGTCGGTTGGGCGCGCCTCGCCTTCGCCGTCCAGGAGGTCTGCGATCAGCTCGGCATAATCCTCAAGCAATGCGGTCGATTGCGCCGACCGCGTCTTGCCGAAGCGGCGCGCTTGCGTGCCTTCCGCGGGGAGCTTTGCCATGGCGACCATCTCATGACGACCTGGACCACTGATCCGGCGTCAACGTCATGCCGCAACGCGAGCGGGAACCACACTTTCGTTCTCGTGTCAAAGTGTAGCTTAAGCTACACAATATAGCCATTGACGAAAAAGCCGCCGCTCCTTATACTGTAACAGATGCTACAAGTTGGTGTAATTGCTGCATGCGAATCCGAACGATGACCAGTCCGACAATGACGGAGACGCTCGTTCGGCCGGCTGGCGTGACGGATCGCACCGTCGCCGCGGCGCATCAGGCGCTCGCCGGCCGGCACGGCGGGTTGCGCACGGCGCTCGCTTTCGCCGGTCCCGCCGTCGTTGCCTCGATCGCCTACATGGATCCGGGGAATTTCGCGACCAATATCCAGGCCGGCGCAAAATACGGCTACGGATTGCTTTGGGTCGTGCTGCTCGCCAATGTGATCGCGATGCTGTTTCAGGGCCTCTCGGCCAAGCTCGGCATCGTGACCGGTCGCAATCTCGCGGAACTGTGTCGCGATCACTTTCCGCGCCCGGTGGTCTGGGCGATGTGGGGCGTCAGCGAGATCGCCGCCATGGCGACCGATCTCGCAGAGTTTCTCGGCGGCGCCATTGGGCTCGCCTTGCTGTTTCACTTGCCGCTGTTTGCCGGAATGATCGTCACCGGGATCGTCACCTACGGCCTGTTGATGTGCGAGCAATTCGGCTTCCGGCCGCTCGAACTGATTATCGGCTCGATCGTCGGCCTTATCTGCCTTTGCTACCTGGTTGAGATGTTCATCGCTCCGGTAGATTGGGCTTCCGCGGCATTCCATGCCGTCACGCCGCAAATCGCTGACGCAGGGGCGCTACTGCTCGCCGTCGGCATCATCGGTGCGACCGTGATGCCGCACGCGATCTACCTGCACTCCGGCCTGACTCAGGCGCGCGTGCCGGTTCGCGACGATAACGACCGGCGCATGGTGCTGCGGTTTTCCAACAGGGAAGTCGTCATCGCGCTCGCCGTTGCTGGCCTGGTCAACATCGCGATGGTGATGATGGCCTCGGGTGCGTTTCACGCCGGTCATCCCGAAGTGGCGGAGATCGAGACCGCTTATCACACGCTGACACCGCTGCTCGGCGCCGGAGCGGCCGGGGTCTTCCTGGTCTCGCTCATCGCCTCGGGCGTATCGGCCTCCACGGTCGGTACGATGGCCGGCCAGTTGATCATGCAAGGCTTCATCGGCTTTCGTATTCCGGTCTGGATCCGCAGGCTGGTTACGATGCTGCCGGCTTTCGTCGTCGTGGCACTCGGCGCCAACGCGACGAACGCACTGGTCATCAGTCAAGTAGTGCTGTCGATCGCGCTGCCATTGCCGATGATCTCGCTCATCATCTTCACCGGCAGGAAAGATATCATGGGCACGTTTGCGAACAGCGCGTTGACGCGCAGCCTCGCCGTGATGGCGACGGCCGCAGTGCTCATTCTCAATGTTGTGCTGATCGTGCAGACGCTGGGCTGATAGCCCGGATTGAGCGGTTCGCCTTCGCTCGTTCGGCGAGCTTCGGCATTGGTCCGCCGGCGCGCGGAGTGCGTAGGCGGAAGCGAAATCCGGGGCCGGCCTGCGCGGGTAACCCCGGATTGCGCGTTGCGCAATCCGGGCGATGCTATAGATGAGGCGCGGCCGCGCCTCATCGCATTACATGGTCTTCAAATTTTCTGCGGCCGACTTGCCGGTCTTGCGGTCCACCACGACCTCGAAGGAAACTCGCTGGCCTTCCCTCAGCTCGCGGAGGCCGGCGCGTTCAACAGCGCTGATATGGACAAAGACGTCTTTGCCGCCGCCCTCAGGTTGAATAAATCCATAACCCTTCTGCGCATTGAACCATTTAACGGTACCGTTGTTCACGGGTCTCTCCTCATAGACATATCGATGTGAGCCGCGCGAGTGTGCCCGGCTCGGTTCGCTCGAGGTTTTGGTGAAGGATCGTCAGTCAGGCGCGGTTTCGTCGCTGCGTGGCAGTCATTCGGCCGAAAACTCGATGGGACCTATTTAGCGGCAAGGTGCACGGTCCGCAAGGCGGTGCCGAACCGAATGTGACGGTCCGCAGCGAAGCCTTAATAAAATGGTAAGTCGCATTGCCTGAAACGCTCGATGGCGGCAATCACCCGCGAACAGGAACAATGTCGCCGCGCTTCGCCGATTCCACCACGGCATCGAACACCGCCATGCCGTGCAATACATCGTCGATCGGCACCGGATAGGGATTGCCGTCGCGGATGGCGCGCGCGAACGCGGTCATTTCCGCATGCAGCATGTCGAAGCCCTTATATTCGGCGATCTCGTCCGGAGGCGCGGGCACCAAGCCGGTCGGCGGTGTGGTTGAAACCGGAGCGAAGCGGAAATGCGACAAGTCGGGACGGGAAATTTCGGCAAGCCCGTTCGTACCGTACGCGGTGAATTCGAAATTGGTTGCGGTCGCGACCGAACAGAAGATGAGGCCGGTCGCGCCGCCCTCGCACCGCAGCATGATCGTCGTCGTATCGTCAGAGGGGCCCGGATAATTGCGCGCCGTGAGGCAGCGCACATCGCGCACGCGGCCGGCAAATTCGATCATGTGGTCGAGCACGTGCACGCCGACGGCGGTGAAGGCGCCGCCCGGCGCCTCCTCAGGCGCGGCGCGCCAATTGTCCGGCGCGATGAATTGCGCGGTCGAGGTGGTGTGCTGCGCCACCATGGCGACGATTTTTCCGAGTCGGCCGTCGCGCGCGCGCCTGCGCAACTCGGCGACGCTCGGATGGAAACGCCGCGTGAACCCGACCGCAAGCACCAGACCGGCCTTGCGCGCCGTATCGGCGACGGCACGCGCGCTCGCAAGATCGAGGGTGAGCGGCTTTTCGACAAAGACATGCTTGCGCG
>Ga0116224_10001557_pt1 | contig 14449 bp, 15 predicted proteins | sample Sb_taG_9_FD_89699 | JGI IMG/M metagenome (GOLD analysis project Ga0116224, IMG submission 89699) | Peat soil microbial communities from Weissenstadt, Germany - Sb_50d_b_LC metaG | ecosystem: Environmental > Terrestrial > Soil > Wetlands > Peat | place: Germany: Weissenstadt | collected 2010-09-21 | reverse complement strand
GTAAGGCAGGTGGCGGGTGCCATGGGCGCAGAGTCCTTCGCCGTGAGCGCCCCAAGACGGCGCCCGCGATCAGCCGATATCGGAAAGTGCTTCGTTCATGTCAGCCGCTTGGCCCGGATGCCGGACGGTTCAAGACGAAGCGCTCCAGCTCCTCGCGAAGCACCAGGTAGAACTCGCGGTCGCAGTCGCGCCACTCCTCTTCCCTCAGGCACGCCTGGATCAGGTACCGACAGCGCCTCGCCATGCGCACGGCGGCTTCGTGGATCCTCGGATCGGCCGGCTGACTCATGATGAACATTCCCGTCACCCCCAGGCGTGGAGGCCTCAATCTTGGCTGGACGGTTACAAGGAGAGCTCAAGCGCTTCCGCGAGCTCGTGGCGTCGCTCCTCCCGGCGGTGATCCGCTTCGCGGTCAATCGTGTGGGCCGCCAATTTCTCGTCGGAGCGATGCACCGCGCGCTCCAGGTCCGAGAATGTCGGCGCCGATTGCCGGTCGGCGAAGAGGTGGCACTCGCCGCGCGCCCGCGAGAGCTGCACGTAGGTCATCTCGCGGCTCTGCATGCCGCCTCCGAAAAGGACAAAGGTATTTTCGACCGTCATCGCCTGCGCGCGGTGCGTGGTTGCCGCGTAACCAAGCCGCAGAGCGTCAAACTTCTCGAGCGAGAACGTGACGGGCTTTTCCTGCCCGTCGATTTGGACCGTAAGCTTCCGGGTGCGCTGCTCCAGCCGGGTCACCGTGGCGAAATCGGCCTTCACGAGACCGAGCTCTTTCATCGTCTCGGTGAAGAGCACGCGATCCCCTTCGTGAATCTGCTCTTCCCCGACCCGCAGCGACCGCAGCCCGAGCTGCCCCGCCTCACGGCGCACCTCCTGGGCGTGACGGTTCAGCCTCGAAACCTCCGCATTGGTCGAGGCGAGAATGAGGTTGTCCTGCGGATTCGTCACGCCCCCTTCCCGCCACCGTTCGATGAGCTTTCGTTCGGCATCGTCTCGTGTGGGAGAGACGGTGAGCCTGCCCGCCTTCTCGTAGGCCTTGAGCGCCTCGGCCGGCTCCCCACGGCCTATCTGCTCCACGGCTTTTCTCGCCCAGGCCTCCCGTTGGCGGACAATTTCCGTGAGCGCCGTCTTCTGCTCGGGACGCGCCCGCAGGAACAGTTCGTGGAAAAGGCCACCGGGTCCAATTGCTTGCAGCTGTCGGTGGTCACCGACCAGCACCACCCGGCAGCCGGCCTTCTCGGCCGCCTCGAGCGCGCGGCTTAACTTGGCGTTATCCGCCATGGAAGACTCGTCGAAGATGATGGTCGTCCGCCGATCGACGTCCAGCCTGGCGGGAGGCCTCCAGGTGGAAAACCCAAAGGCCGCCCGTACCAGCATCCGGCCGTGGTGCCGGGCGGTGTCGGCCACCGTGCGCTGCTGGTCATAGAGGAAGCGATCGATAGTGAAGCACTTGATGCCCGCGCTTTTTTCGAGTTCGCGCGCGGCCCGGTTCGAGGGGGTGAGGCCGATGAGCGTGCCCCCGTCTTTATCCAACTCGATCGCGCGGCGCACGACCTCAAACAGCGTCGACTTGCCGGAGCCGGGCGGGCCCTCAATCACGGTGAGACCCTGACCGCGGCACACCGTCCTCACGGCGTCCATCTGGCCCGCGTTGAGCCACGGCTTAGCGGCAATAGCCGCCTCGACGACCTTGTCGGGGATGGCACGGAGCGGCCTCAGGCTCAGCTTCTCGGCCGCCTCGAGCGCGCGCGCCTCAGTCTCATGAAAGATCTCGCGGGTCGTGAAGCGCTCCTGGTTGCGGTGGCGGCCTAACGAAAGGAAGCGCTCCCCACGGAGCGTCTCCGTGACTCGCTCGTGGATCTCGCGCGGGGCGATGCGCTGCGTCACGGTCGCGATGCACACATCCCGCACGATGTCCTCTCTCGTGAAGTGGGCCTGCTGGCTCGTGAGGCGCTCGACGACCTTTTCGATCTCGGCATCGATGACCTTGGCCGCCTGCTCGGGCGTGAGCTCCGGGCAGCGCTCGCAAAAGATTGCCTTCACCTCCGCCGCGGTAAACCCGTGCCGGCGCGCCTCCTCGCGCCATTTCTCTTTCATTTCAACAAGTGGGCGTTCGTCTTTTGCCCGGCGGGTCTCAAGCGTGATCTGCTCTTTTGCCCTCGCTCCGCCCAGGCCGCGCTCCTTGGCCGCCCTTTCAATCTCCTGGGCACGGCTTGACCAGTACTCCGAGAGTTCCTGGGGGACCCCCGGGACGCGAAACGAGAAGCGATCCGCCTCGAGTGGAATCCCGAGCTCGCGCGCGAGCACGGAGCGGAACACCGCCCCGCCCAGCTTTTTCGTCTGAAGGAGTGGCCCCAGGTCGACAGTCGAGTATTGGCCGTCCGAGCGCCGCAGCACCGTGTTCAAAACTAGGCAGTGAACATGTAATTGCGGGTCCTGGCCGCGCGATTGGCGGTGGACGAATTTCACGACGAGTAAGTCGACTTTCTCGCGCTCGTAGCCGCCGTGGCCCTTCCTGGTGTAGCCGAAGTTGTCACTGAGGTAATTCAGCGCCTCGGTCACGGCCTTATCGAGGGCCTTCTCGATGCGTCGGCGTTCGGGCTCATCGGCTGCAGCCCAGGCCGCCGAGACATCCTTCGGAACGCTATAACATATGTCAACCGCTGCCCGGCGATCCTCTTTGCCGTGATTTTGCGCGAGCGGCTCGCCCGTCCGCGGGTGGTAGCCATCGAGTAACTTTTCGATGACCTCCTTCTCCACCGTCCGGTGGAGGCCATACGCATAAGACATCTCATTGAAATGGGACTGGCCCGGGCTCTCGCCGCCGTTTTCGTAATAGTCGGGCCGCGCGAGCTCCGGACAGTAGCGCCCGCTTCTGGCGTTGAGGACGACTACAGATTGCATGGGCCTTAGCTCCTACCGGCCCCCACGGCGCGGTTGAAGTCACGGCGGAGCGACTCGACCTCGGAGCTCAGCGCGCGAAGCTGGCGTAAGTGCTGCTCGTGGAGCTCGGCCAGGGCCTCAATGGCCGTAAGAATCTGCTTTAGCTCGGTCGCGTCGAGGTAGCGATCGACAATCGAGCGGCTCATCTCACCCGGGGACAGGCCGAACTCCTCGGCCTGCCGCTCGAGTTCCCGGAGTGGCTTCCCGGAGAGCCGAAAGCTCACCGTCTGCGAACAGCCTCGATGTTTCATCACGACCTCCGCGTTGGTTCAGGGTGACGACAAAGGCCAAGGCCGCTCGTCCAGGTCTCAGGCTGTCGGCGCATCGTCATCGTCCCTTCGGCAGATTCGCCTCGACCCAGTGCCAGGGGAGATGGAACACTTCCGGGCTGCGCTGCGCGCGCGGCCTAAGGCAATAACCCGTGATGCCATCCTTCGGCGACGCGGAAGGGAGCTCGAGGAATTTCTCGTAGGGGACGGCGTCCAATACGTGATACTCGCCGGAAACGTCGATCCACTCATGCCACTTGCGGAACGCCTCCGACGCGTACTTTGCCGTCGGGACATCCGGCGCCCGCAAGAATATCTTGTTCTGAAGCATGCACAGAATCGCGTCGGCATCGTGCTGGTAGAGCGCCTTCATGTCCGCGTAGGACCGGAACGTCACGGCGAGGACGACACCGCGTGACGCCCCGCGCTCGCAAATGTCCTTCAACCCGGATAGGGGCCTGCGATCTCCCGCGGCGAGGGGTAGCTCATCAAGTACCACGTGGGTACGGCTGGTCGCGGAGTCGCTCTGGGCCAGGAGCTGGCTGAAGAGCTGCGTGAAGAGCAGCATGTTGAGCCGGTCCAACGCCGGGAAGCCCGGATCGCGGCCCAGCACCAGGATGCCTTCGCTTCGCACGAAGTCCCGGAGCGAGAACGTTTGGCTCGCCCGGGACCACATGGCGGCCAGGTCCCGCGGCGTACCAAGGTGCGTCTCCTCCGTGGCCGCGATGTTCGCCCAGGTCCGGGGCTCGTCCATGTAGCGGAGCAGCGAGCTCGTCCCGTTGCTGCGAGCGAGGATGTCCGCCGTGGAATCTTGGTTCTCGAGGATGCGGACGACGTCCGCGAGGCTCCAGCCGGGCTGCGTGGCATTCAAGGAATGGATGACGTCGGCCATGAGACGCCTGGCTATCTGGACGAAGAAGATGCTGCCGTAGCCCCGCACCTCGGGCACCAGGGCCTCGCAGAGCTGCGTCACCGCTGCTGGGCTCGCGAAATCGCCGCCCGCCAAGCCCCAGCGGCTGGTGAGCCTGTGGTTCGGCAGGAAGAAATGCACCGGGACCTGGACGTTCTCGAAGAGCGCTGGATGGAGCATCTGATTGTGATCAAATATGACCAAGCGTCGATCTGATCCGGGTGTGATCTGCGAGATGACGCTCCTCAGATAGAGCGCCAGCAAGAGGCTCTTCCCGGAGCGCGGGGCACCAGAAATCGCATAGTGATATCTATGGTGCCGCTCGGCATCGTCGAACCATCGTCCCGCCCAGAACTCTGGCGCCGGCGTGAGGCCCGGTGGCTGCGCCTCCTCGAAACTCCTCGGTCCGTCATCCGCGGCCGAGCTCGGATTCAGGCGCCTCCAAAGGGCGAGCGCGACTCGGCGGATACGCCCCACTCTGTCAATGGTCGTTTTCATGGTGCTCTCTCCTCAGATGAAAAAGTCGAACATGTCTTGGTATCCAGATGCGTTCTGGACGGCCCAGATCAGCAACCCGGGCGCGCGGCCCTGCCGCTGCGCCTCCTCGAAGCCCATTGGTACGCCGCGCTGTAGAGCGAGGCCTGCGCCAACGACGAGGACGGCAACGAAGCCCGCGACGAGTACGAGTACGCCGTAGTAGCACGTGTCGGCGCCGAAGCCGGTGTGGCCGGCCAGATACAAGCTCAACTGTTGAAGTGTACTTCTCATGGTGGTCTCTCCGTGGTGCGGACAGCGGCGACGAAACAAAAGATGGGAGGTGGTGAATCGCGAGGTGCCGATGGTGTCGGCGCCTCGCGGGGTGGAACAAACCAGCGGAAGCGCTGCGTCCCGTCGGGTCAAAAAGTCTACTCGCGAGACTCGTCCTTGAGGTCGCGACTCTCCAGGATGCGCACCACGTCCGCGAAATCCCACGCGCCCGGGTGCGTCACATTCAGGGAGTTGATGACGTCCCTTATCATGTCTCGAAGGGCATCGCTGAAAAACGGATTGCAGTCGTCCGGTTGCGGTGGGACAGGTGCGTCCACGAGCTTCTCGACGGCTGCTGGGCTGACAAAGTCATTCGCCAGGTCTGAACGGCTGGCCCGCTCGTCGGTGGGCAACACGAAATGCATGGTGGTCTCTCCGGTGGTGTGAACAGCAGTGACGAAACAGAAGATGCGATGTGGTGATCGCGGTTGGCCCAGAGGTTGGCCCGGAGGTTCTCACGTATCGTGCTCATCCTCGTCCTCATCAAAGCTCTGGGCGTTGCCGATGAGGCGGCGCAATTTCCCCGTGATGTCATCCTCTGCACAGGCCGGCGCCGGAAACGCGGCCGGCCGCCGACCGGGGCTCGGCGAAAAAGCCGCCTTCGGGAGCGCTGATTTGGCCTCGTCCTCCTCTTCAGGGGGGGTGAGCCTCAGGCGCTGAAGGTCTCTGAAGCTAAAGGGCTCAAGGTGCTGATGGTGGTCCGGCCTCTGGAGGTAGGGCTCGACATCCTCGCTCCTCTTCGGAAGGTTCTGGGCGACCCAATCTCCAGGGAGGTGGAACGGTGTCGAGCACCGCCGTGGCGGCGGGCTCAGCCAGTAACCCGTGATGCCATCCTCTGGCGACGCGGGGCGGAGCTCGAAGAATTTCTCGGAGGGAACGACGTCCTCTTCGTGGTAGTGGTCGCTGACGGTGTGAGAATGACTGGTATGCTCGCCCCACGAAGTCCCATCCGATGCGATCTTGATCCACTTTCGACTCTTGCCGAAGGCCTTCGAGGCGAACTCCGCCGTCGGGGTATCATCAGCGCGCAAGAATATCCGGTTTTGCAGCATGCCTAACACAGCATCACCGCTCTCATTATAAAGTGCTTTCACATCTGCGTATGACTGATATGCCACCACCACGACGACACCCCGGGCAGCCCCGCGTTCGCAGACGTCCTTGAGGCCAGGCAGCGGCTTATCCTCCCCGCCAGCCACGGTCAGCTCATCAATTACGAGATAGGTGCGCCTCGTCTGGGAGTTGCTCTGGGAAAGGAGCAGGCCAAAGAGTTGCGTGAGGATGAGGGTGTTGATGGGATCGAGGAGCGCCGCGTATTTCGGGTCACGCCCGAGGACGAGGATGCCTTCGCCCTCCACGAAGTCGGTGAGCGAGAAACTCCTCTGGCCGGTGCGCGACCACATGGCGGCCATGATCCGGAGCGAATCGAGGACGGTCTCGAGTGTCGCCTGGATATTGGCCCAGGTGCGCGGCTCGGTCATGTAGTAGAGCTTCGATTGCGTGCCGTAGGTCCGACCGATGACCTGCTCCATGTACGTCCGGCTCTCCAGGATGCGCACCACGTCCGCGAGATCCCACGCGCCCGGGTGCGTCACATTCAGGGAGCTGATGACCGCGCCGAGGAGGCCCCGAATGGCCTTTGTGAAAAACGGCCCGCTGTCCCCCGGCACATCGGGCACCAGCGCGTTGCAGAATTGGACGACGGCCGCGGGGCACGTAAAGTCTCTCGAGAGATCCCAGCGGCTGCTGCGCTCATCGCTCGGCAAGAGGAAATGCACCGGAACCTTGGCGTCGGCGAAGAGCGCCTGGTGCAAGTCATTTTTCGGATCAAAAAGTACAATTCTCTGATCGGAGTGAGGAGTGACGCGCGGCAGAATACTCCGCACAAACAGTGTGAGGAGCAGGCTCTTCCCACTGCGAGTCGTGCCAACAATCGCGTAGTGAAATCGATGATAGTTGTCCTTAACGCGGTTCCACTGGCCGGCCCAGAACGTCATCAGCGCTCTGCCCGGCGCCAGGGCTTTCTCGAAGCTCATGGGAACGCCGGCTAGCCAGTCGCTGAGCTGCCACTCGCAAAGGACGAGTACGGCCACCAAGATGGCGAGAACGACCAGCCCGGCGAGCACGAGCAGGGGGTAATAACAGCCATCGGCGGAAAAGCCGGTGTGGACGTGCAGCTGCCAGCTCGCGATGTCAAGGTGACTTTGCACCTGGCCGGCCTCGCCGGCCAGGTACGATCTCAAACACTCACTACTTCTCATGGTGCCCTCTCCTCGGCGTGTACGCCGGTGGTGAAAAGAGATGAACAAACCTCGCGGTGTCTCGAAACGTTCCGTCAGGAGTTCTCCTCGCGCGCCTCGTCCCGGAGGCGCGCGGTAAACTTCGCTGCGGGCTAGATCGGCGAGCTTGGCCCCCGCCGCAGGGGGGACTCCTGGTGCTCGTCGTGCGGGGACCGAAATCACCGTCGTTCACGTGAAGGCCCGTGGTGGGCCTGGTTGATTAGCAACGACTGAGCTTTACCAAGACCCCGATAAAGGCGGCAAACGCGGTCAGCATGCCGCCACTGAACGCGGTAAGGGTGACGGTATAGGGCGACGATTCTTCGTTGCCGCTTCTCGCCTCGCGCGAGACGGCCTTGGGTTGCTCCTTGGCCTCGCCCGCGGGTTTCGGGCTCGGCGGGGACTCGTGGAGCATCCGCGCGCGCCATGTACGCAGCGCGCCGCTGAGGAACTCATGGCCGCGAATGACTTCCTGGAGGCTCTTCGTGAACTGGGCCGCGCCGCGAAGGTCATTCAGGTCCAGGCCGTGATTGAGCATGGTGAGGATCCGTTCCAATAAGAGGTTCCGCTCGCGCAAATACGCCAGGAGATCGCTGTTGAGGTTCAGCTCGACGTCGTGCTGATGTTCTGCGGCGGCTTGCGCTTTCGCCCGCCAGATATCGGCGAGCATGGCGTAGTCCTCCTTCATGTCGGCCCGCGGGGTCTCGTCCGCGTAGCGGCGGGCGAGCGCCGCCATCTCTTCGAATTTGGCTGGGGCTTGCTTGAGTACCTCTCTCAGCTTGCCCGCCATGGCTTGCATCCGCAGGAAGCTCTGCACGGCCGCTTCCCCAAGACCAAGCAGCTTCTCGACATAGACGCGTAGAGCCTCTGTGGTGCGGATCTCGCGCTCGAGCTGGAACTCATGTGGCTGCTGTTGGTCGATGAGGCTCTGCAGTTCCCGCATCTCGGCGCTCCAAATCGCGTCTTGGCGCTCAATTGACTTCGCGAGGAGCTTCGCCTCATGGAACAACGGCGGTACGGGCTGCCGATCAGGGACGTGCCAGTACTCGTAGTGCCGCGCGGGTAGCGCGGCGTACCAGGCATACCCGGCGCGTCCTCCCGCGACGATGGCCGATAGAGCGACCGCGATGACGATCTTGCGATTGTTCTTCATGACTTCACCTAGTGACTGTAGAAAAGACGACACATGTGTGCTCACGCTCATGGCTTTCTCTCCGTATCGGAACTCTCGAAGCTAAGCGGCTCGCTCTCCCCATCCCGGAGCCGCCTCCAATAAGCAGGGGTCTCGGTGCCGCGCCCCGGGTCGCGCGGCAGGCTTTGCAAATCGTTGATCGGGGCAAATGGCGGACAGTAGACCGAGGCCGCCTGAACGTCGGGCGCGGGGGCCGCAAGGGTGGCGACATCAGCGCCCCCGGGCCGCCACCACCCCGCGGGGAAAAGGCTGGGCACCACGGCGGTCACGAGTGCAGCGGCAACCGCCGCCACGGCACGACGGAACTTGCGCCGGGGCTCTGCCGCGGCCGGGATTTGCGCAGCCGTCGGCGTGAAGACCTGCGGGCGGCGGGTCAAGGCCTTCGTGTTCTGCTTGAGCGCCTTGACCCACTCGTCGGCGGTGGGTCGCAGGCCCGGGTCCCAGAAGCCGTCGACGAACATTTGGGTGAAGAGGTGGCGGAGCTCCTCGGGCAGGGCCCCGAACGGCGGAGCTTTCGGCGGGGGCCGATCCGGCGAGCCCGCCCCCGCCACGTGCGGGAACGTGCGGCGGCGTATTTGGTCAGCGAGGTCCGCTTGGCCGGCCGAGGCGCATGGGTGCCAGCCACCCATGAGAAGTTGAAAGATAATAACCGCCAGGGCGAAGAGATCCGCCGTCTGCTCGCGCCGCTGGCGGCGGAGGTCCTTCCCATTGAGCTCGGGCGCGAGGTAGAAGTTCGACCACGCGGAGGACAGGTAGGTCGTGCCGCGGATGGTCGTCATCTGCACCGAATCGATGTCAATTAAGGTGACGTTGCCATGATCGTCGGCGAGGATGTTTTGTGGTTTGAGATCACATATTACGATATCTAATGCATTGCGATGCATCTCGCTAACCATCTCGGCTACCGCGATAGCCAGCCCCACGCGGAACGCCGGGTCGCGACGATAGCGCGTGCCCCCGGGGTCGAAAAACTCGTCAAGCGCGTCGGCATTCGAGACAAGCGGCATCGTGTAGCCGGCGAACTGGCCGGCGGCGCGGTCGAGCAAGAGGTCCTCTGGCGCCGCGCACCGCCAGCGCCCATCGCCACGGAGCGGGTGGGCAATGAGCGTTTCGACCCTGGCCCGGCGGTCGTCCGCCTCGGGGTGTTTGAGGATTTTCGCAACGAGCCCTTGATGCGCGGGTATTAAGTGAACCGCGCCCTCGCCCCCGGCTGCCAGGGGCGAGTCGGCGACTTCAACCATCTCCTTTCGGCCAGGACAATAATAAAGTTGCACGGGCGGCCTCCTTCATCAGCCGAGGTATCCCCAGCCGTCGGGGTTGTCAGCGCGTTTGATCGGGTCAGAGAGGCGGATACGCTCACCAGGCTGGCTCGCCGAGATCGTATTGAGCGTTCCCACAAGCCACCCCATCAGTTTCGCGAAGTCGACTTTGGCCAAGGCGAGCGGCTCCCGCCGCGAACTGAGTCTCTTCAACGTGTCGAGGTTGGCGGCCTCGTGGTTCGTTCCCTCGACTGCGATGGGGAAGAAAGAGAACCGGCCAGTGTTCTCAGCTTCCCCAATTGCCCGAATGGCGCGCTCAAAAGCATCTGGCGGCTCTCCGGACGGGTAGCCGTCCGTGACGAGGGAGAGGACGGAGTGCTGGGTGCCAATGCCCTCGGAGGCCAACTCCTCGACGTGCGCACGTTGCAGGTCAATCGACTTGACGATCGCCGTGCCCATGGCGGTGGTGTGGCCGGCGGCCAGCCGCTCCGGAACTTTCCAGTCGGCAACGGGCTGGTGCGGGCTGATGACCCGCACGGTGGCGTCGAATGTGACAAGCGAGAAGCTGAGTTTCCTGGCCAGCAACGAATGCCCGAGAATGGAGGCCTTGAACAGCGGCAGGCTCGCCAGGCCCGCGTCGAGCGCCCCCGAGTGGGCCATCGAACTAGAGGTATCGAAGAGAGTCGTTAATATGATCCGTGGCTCGGGGCTAAGCGCCACCGTGCCGCGGCGGCGCTCCGGGAGCGGCACCGCCCTGATGTCGAGGATCTCCGGGCGCTCCGCGCCGAGCTGCGGGAGCTGTTCGAGGCCGGGCGGATCGTCGTGCTCGGAGCCCGAGGTCAGACGTTTTCGTCCCATAGTGGCTTCGCTCCATGTTAAAGGTGATGATCCGGTGCTACGGTCGGGTCGGACTGCGGGGCCGCCTGCTGCTGCGGCGGCGGTTGCTCGTCGGCCGGCTTCGCCCCGTTCTTCCCCGGGCGACGGCCGCGCCGGCGGGGCTGAGCACTCCCCTCCCCTGCCGGCTGGATCGCGGTGGTATCGGGGCGGGGCAAGGCGAAAGGGTCGTGATTGCCGCCGCCGTTGAGCGATGGCTGCGGGACGGCGTCTGCGGTGAGGACATCGCTCAGCGTGTCGTCGAGCTCGGCCCGCAGGTACCTCGCGAGCTGGGGCTGGCCCTTGGCCTCGAGGTGCGCGGCCTCCTCAAGGACGGCCGTGGACTCGTCGAGCAGCTGACGCAAGGCGGCCAGGCGCGCCAGTCGGCTCGCGTAAGCCAGCAGGCCAGCGACCAGCTGGCCGAAGATGCGTTTCAGGTAGTCGCTCATCGCTCCCCTCCCCGGGCTTGGCGGGCGGGTGGCGCGCCACAGCCGCGTTTGGTGCTTGGGCTGACGCTCACGCTGAGCAACGCGCACGCGACCCGGCGGATCGCGTGGCACGAGAGTCCGACCTCGGTAAGGTCGTCGCGAATCGCGCTCGCCACGTCGCGCGCGTTCGCTCGGTGGTAGGGGGGCGGGAGCGGCGCGCCGTTCGCATTCCGACCGAGTTGCCAGAAAATTTCTTGATCGTTTGAAGACATGTTGCTCCTCCAAGCAGAGTGGTGTTGAGCGGCCCCGCCACAGGCGGGGCCATGGGAGTCCGTCACGGGTGATTCTCTCCCCGGGTCTCGCGGGCGTGTGCTGCATCATCACCACCGCACTCATCGATGCGGCTTACACTGATGAGCGAGCGCCCGACATTCCTGATCGCGGCGGGCGACAAGCCCACCTCGACCAGGACGGCATGGATCGCGATCGCGACATCGCTCGCCGTGGTGGGTTCGTCGAATGGGGGCTGGAGTGGCCCGCCGTTCGCATTCCGACCGAGTTGCTCGAAAACGTGTTGCTTGTTCGACATGACGATTCTCCGAGTGGTATGGGGTTTGGTGGCCCCGCCACGCGCGGGGCTATGCAGGATTGAAGGCCAGCCAAATTTCGCCACGCTTGATTGCAAGCCGGCGGACGGCCTCAGCCACGCTGAGCGAATCTGCGAACTCGGCGCGAGCCGCTAGCGCAGCATCGGGAGACGTCGCGGCGACGTAGAGTTCGTTCAGGGCCGCCGCGAGTGCGACCTTGGCATCGCGGAAATACTCGAGCTTGAGTTCCGATTCGATTTGCAGAACTTCATCTGGTGACATGGGTGGATGCTCCCACTGCTCACAAGGGCGTAGAGCGAACCCTCCGGGCGGCGCGCGTCAGCCACGCTACCTACGGGCAGTTCGCTGGACAGATCCTTAGCGTGCTCCGTTCTCGCGGGGGGCCGCCTTCGCGCTCGTCATGTGCCGCTGACATTGAAGGAATCTCCAGCGATTACGGAGTGCGTGAGGGCGTACACAGGGGTGCGCCTCGCCAGTTCATAGTATTTATGAACTGGCGGCGAGTCAATGGTTCTCTGGGGGCAACGGAAAGATTGTCTTCAGGCGCGGGTCAGAGGTCGACTCGGTCCCCCGCGAGCCGCCCTAGGACGGAAGCGAGGTCGACGTCAAGTGAGGGGAGGTCTGGCATGAGACGAAGATAGGGGAGGGTTGGTGTGCTCAGGGGCCGCTTCCATTTGCCGTCTACGCCCTTGTGCTGGAGCTGGAACCGCCCAACTATCGGCTGATTGCCGGGCCCAGCCAGCAACGTGGATGGTCGGCCAGTCTTAGGGCAGCGGATAGCAAGACCTACAGCTCGCAGTTCGGCATTGGCCCACTTCGAGAGGTCCTGCTTCTCCGCAAGCGTGGCCGATCCCCGACTCATGAGCTGCTCGTTGATGAAGTGCTCGATTGGCTCTATTTCGGGCCGCAACAATCGATCCACGATATTGCTGAAGGCCACGTTGAGTTCGGCCGTCACCTTGAGGAGTTCTCCGTGCTCGAAGAGGCCAGGATCTAGTTGTGCGAGATACCCAGCGGCGGCTTTCAGATGCTGCCTCGACGAGTTGACGTTCTCGCAGCTTTCTTGTTCCGGCGCTAACCCCGTACGGGTGCGTCGATCGGCCGAAACAGTAGGCGTAAGGGATGCGGTCGCGAGGTCGAAATCGGGAGACGGAGCCGCAGTGGGACCGGGAGGAGTCTGCTGAGTTGTATCCGTACGTGGCACAGGGGCAGTCTGTCCAGGACTGGGAACAATAGTCAAATCAGGATGAATGGGTACTCTAGGAGAGTCGACAGAAGGAATGACACATTCGCTCGACAGAGCGGCTGGGGCTCCCGAAGCATTTGGCGCAAGTCCGTGAAGGATCAGATGCTCTAACGTATCGAGCGCCGCGTCCCGGACGGGAACGTCGTAGGCTTTTCGCAGGAACGCGATGAGCTTCGGGATGACCGCGAGCGGCTCGAAGGATTCGAGCCATCGGAGGGCGGAACAAAGCGTTTCCCGGTCGGTGAGCTGCGCAGCCTCGTCGAGCAGGATCTCGATAGCCCTGGACGTCCGGTGAGGGTCGTCGGCAATCTGTGCCAGCGCCAATGCCATCGAGAGCTGGACTCTCGCCTGTGCTTGCAGCAGAAACGTGAGATTCGAATCGGCTGCCTGACGGAGTGCCAGGTCAGTCTTCGCGTCCTCGACTATCAAGTCCGAGGCCAGCGATGGGTTGGTATGGAACGCCTCCCACAGCGATTCCCTGCGACCCGTTTCCACCAGTTCGCGGATCTGTTTATAGTTGGCCTCGGAAATGACCGCGCGCGGCGGGAAGGATTCGACCTGCGCGTCCTCGCTTCGCTTGATCTCGATAGCCTTGGACTTCTGGTGAGGGTCGTCCGTAATCCGTTCCAGCGCTTCGGCCATGTAGAAATGGACTATCGCCTCTTCTCGAAGCAGAGATGCGAGCGTCGAGGCGTCTGTTGAAACCGAGTAGGCCTCCACTGCCTCGGCTATCTTGTTCCAGGCCGCTTGACGCTCGTCAGGAGGCGGTTCCCAAAAGGGATCGTACTTCGAGACATCTGACCGCCTCGATGCGTTGAGTATATCTTCGTCACGGCGTTTTTCACCCGGCGGTCTTGAGCCGGCCATGGTTGCCTCTCGTTTCGCGCGCGGCGGGGAACCTCCGATATTGCGAACAGGGAAGAACCTGCGATCTTCTTGCCGCCCTCTCGTCTCCCTACTCTCTCCGTGAGCCGTGGGCTTTGTGCTGCTACTTCCGTTCAGGATCACGCATCACATCATCCATGTGTGACAAGAGATTGGTGTCCGCCCCCTCCATTATGGCCGGAGAGGGATCACTGTTTCCCCTGCTCTAACCACCGACGGTCTGCCGCGCAACTCTGTAGCCCCTTGCACTTTGACTCTCAGGTCGTCTTGTCTCCTCGGCTGATGGAAGCCGCGCTCAGATTTTCATATTTACGCAGCACGGGATTGGCACCCATCCACATCTACGGCAATAGGCGCAAGCGCATGGATTCCTGTCCATCAAGCCGCATTGGTGGTCGTGTCGCCTTCCGCCCGCTCCTCGCCGCCCTCCTCGCCGCTTTTCTCTCTTTCAGGCCATGCCGCTAGGCCGCCTCGGGGTCAGCCGTCTCGGCACCCCCCTCCCCTGCCCCGCCCTCGGCTGCCAGCGCGCCTCTCAGCGAGATCACGACGCCCCGCAGGGCCTCGGTCAGGATCGAATCCGCCAGTGTGCTCCTGTCCACGCCCTTGAGCGCCGCCAAGGTCGAGAGTTTGACGTTTGTCTCCTTCGAGACGAGCAGCGTGATTTTCTCCCTGCCGTCTTTGGGCTTCGCTGCCTTTGCCGCTGGACGGCTTCGGCGGCTCTGCCGATTCTGGCCGTTTGTGATATCACTGCTC
>Ga0116224_10001555_pt1 | contig 14454 bp, 7 predicted proteins | sample Sb_taG_9_FD_89699 | JGI IMG/M metagenome (GOLD analysis project Ga0116224, IMG submission 89699) | Peat soil microbial communities from Weissenstadt, Germany - Sb_50d_b_LC metaG | ecosystem: Environmental > Terrestrial > Soil > Wetlands > Peat | place: Germany: Weissenstadt | collected 2010-09-21 | reverse complement strand
GGCGGTCGCCGCGATGAACCCGTCGACCTGTCGCGCGCTCATCGCCTCGAACGCCACCCGCTCGCGCTCGGAGTCGTTGTCGGTGTTGGCGATCAACGGCGTGTAGCCGCCGTCGCGCAGCCCATCCTCGATTCCGCGCACGACCGCAGCGAACAGCGGGTTCATCAGGTCCGGCACGAGCACCCCGATCGTGTTGGACCGGTTCGTCCTCAAGCCCCGGGCGATCGGGTTCGGCCGGTAGCCGAGCTCCTTGGCCGCCTCGAGCACCCGCTGGGCGGTCCGCTCGTTGACGAGTCCACGCGTCTCCGGGTTGAGCGCACGCGAAACCGTGCCCGGATGAACCCCGGCGACCCGCGCCACATCCCGTAGCGTGATCGGCCCGGCGAGGCTCACCTTGCTCGTCGCCATCGCAGAGCCATTATGCACACGATTGCAACTCGCTTCGGTGCATGCCCAATCTGGGCCCCCGTGCGCCGACGGAGCGTGATGGCACGGCGACTGGGCCGGGCGCGAGGGGCCCGGATTGGGCATCGCATCCTCGCTCGCAGCTGAGCCCTACACCCGGGTCGCGTACCCCTATTCCGTTACGAAGCCGGGCTCCCGTCCGGCGGGGGCGTGGGGCGCTGGGTACTGGGGCGCCGGCGGCACCGGGCAGCGCTGCGGCTCGCCGGGCTCCACCGTGATCCGCTCGCCGTGGGTGACGATCTCGAGCGCCTCGCCGTCGAGCAGCTCGTACATAGCGTGGTCGGGGTTGACCTCGACGCGGAGCCGCCGCCCCCGATACGACAGCCGGAACTGGAGGCGGGTCATCTTCGACGGCAGTCGTGGCGCGAACATCAGCGTCTCGCCGTGGTCGCGCATGCCGCCGAAGCCTCCGACGATCGCGTGCCACACCCCCGAAAGCGCGGCCAGGTGCACGCCGTCGCTCGTGTTGTTGGCCAGGTCGCGCAGGTCGATGAACGCAGTTTCGTTCAGGTACTCCCACGCGAGCTCGAGGTGGCCGACCTCCGCCGCCACGACCGCCTGGATCGACGCCGACAGCGACGAGTCCCGCACGGTGACGCGTTCGTAGAAGGCGAAATCCCGGGCCTTCTGCTCCTGGTCGGGCCAGTGGTCGCCGCAGAGATAGATCGCGAACACGAGATCGGCCTGCTTGATGACCTGGCTCGAGTACAGCATGTAGTTGTGGTAATACAGCAAGAGCGGATACTGATCTGCCGGGGTTGCGTCGAAGTCCCACTTGCGAAGCCGCGTGAAGCCGTTGCATTGCTGGGTGATGCGGGCGTCGCGGTCGAACGGGACCACGATCGCCGACGCGGCGTCGCGCCAGCTGGCGATCTCTTCCTCGTCGATGCCGAGCTCGGCGGCGCGCCTGCGATGATGGACGGCCAGGTCGGCGGCCACCGACAGGTTCCGAGCGGCCATCAGGTTCGTGTAGACGTTGTTGTCGGTCAGCGCGGTGTACTCGTCCGGCCCGGTGACCCGGTCGATCCGGAACCCCCCCTGGGCGTCGTGGTGGCCGAGCGACCGCCACAGCCGGGCGGTGTTCACGAGCAGTTCGAGTCCCGGCCCCTCCTCGAACTCCTTGTCCTCGGTGGCGGCGAGATAGCGGCGGACGGCCTCGGCGACGTCGGCGTTGATATGGAACGCGGCGGTGCCCGCGGGCCAGTAGCCCGAGCACTCCTGACCGCGGATCGTGCGCCACGGGAACGTCACGCCCTTGAGCCCCAGCTCCCGAGCCCGGGCCCCGGCGAGGTCCAGCGTGGCGTGGCGCCACGCCAGCGCGTCGCGCGCCGCGTCGGGCGCGGTGTAGGTGAGCACCGGCAGCGTGTAGGCGTCCATGTCCCAGAACGTGTGTCCGTCGTAGCCGTTGCCGGTCAGCCCCTTGGCCGGAATCGCCCGCAGCTCGGCGCGCGCCGCCGCCTGGACGACGTGAAACAGCGCGAACCGCACCGCCTGCTGGAGCGCGGGATCGCCCTCGAGCTGGATGTCGGCTCGCTCCCAGAAGTCGGCGAGGTACTCGCGCTGAGTCTTCAGCAGCCCTTCCCAACCGGTGCGCCGGGCGGATGCGAGCGCGAGGTGGACCTGGTCGCGCAGGGACGGCAGCGATCGCTGGCTGGACCAGCCGTAGCCGAGGAACTTGACGATCCGCAGCGTCTCTCCCGGCCGGAGCTCGGTGCTGACGGTCAACCGGCCGAGATCGGGTTGGCTCTCGGCGGCGGTCACGGTGCCGTCCGGCCCATCGATCACGTGGTCCATGCCGGCGGCCATTCGCAGGCCACTGGTGCGCGTGCGGTGCACCAGGCTGACGCGGAGCGCGTTGTGCACGTGGTCCTCGGCGATCAGCGGCGCGGCCAGCGCCGCGGCCGTCCGCGGGTCGCTCGACTCGGCGGGGACCGGCTCGTTCGCCACCAGCTCGGACTGCACGCCGATCCGGGCCGAGACGCCGATCGGCTCGACCTCGTACAGGATCGCGGCGATCGACCGGTGCACGAACGACACCATGCGGGTAGAGCGCACGTGGATCGCCTGGCCCGCCGGCGAGACCCATTCGGCCTCCCGGCGCAGGACCCCTTCGCGCAGGTCGAGCGTCCGCTCATGCCGGATCAGCTTCCCGTACCGGACGTCGAACGGCTCGTCGTCGACCAGCAGGCGGAACACCTTCCCGTTGGTGACGTTGATCATCGTCTGGCCCGCCTCCGGATTGCCGTAGGCGGACTCGGCGTACGGCAATGGGCGGACCTCGTAGAAGCTGTTCAGGTACGTGCCGGGCGACCCGGCGGGCTCGCCCTCGTCGAGGTTTCCGCGCAGGCCGACATGGCCGTTGGAGAGCGCGAAGATCGACTCGGTCGTGCCCAGCAGCCCGAGATCGAGCTCACTCTCGCAGACGCACCACGGCTCGACCGTGAACACGTGCGGACCGATCATGCGGGCTGCAGCAACTCGGTCAGCGCCTGGACCATGATGTCGGCCCCGTGCTCGCGCAGCGCCTTGGCGTGTCCGGTGCGGTCGACGCCCACGACCAGGCCGCGCTGGAGGAGACCACGGCCCGGTGCAATCCCCGCTCCTCCGTCTGCTTCACAAACGCGACCGCGTCCGGGTACGGCTCGACGCCCTCATCCCTGATCAGCTTCAGCACGAGATTGCTCTTTCGCAGCCCGAGGCCGTAGATCGTGTCGGCCTCGGGGGAACGTCCGGCGACCCCTCCGGCAGGTCGATGGCCCGTGACTGCAGAAACGACCGCACACCGTCCCGGCGCGGCTTGCCGTCGACGTACTTCTGGTAGTCGTCCGGGAGCGCAAACTCGCGATACGGCTCGCCGGCGCGCTCGTACCAACCGCGCAGGAACTCGTCGAACATCTGCTTCCACGCTCTTGCATGGACCTTCGCCGTCTGCGTCAAGACGCCGTCGAGATCGAACAGGCAGGTGGTGATGCCATCGGGCAGGTCGGGCACGCCGGGAAGCTAATCGCAAGCCGCGCGCTCGAAGCAAGCCGCGTTCGAATACTTGCGACTAGGTGAGCGCGGCGGCGGCTCGCGGGCGCTCGCCCTCGACGCTGACGTTCTCGGCCCCGCCGTCGCCGTCGGCGAGGATCGCGTGGCCGAGCAGCGCGTCGAGCTCGGCGTGCAGACCGGCGCTGTGAGCGATGCGGAAATCGGGCCCGAGCTTCAGCCGCCGGTCGCCGATCGAGGTGCTCAGCTCGATCACCACCTCGCAGTCGCCGGGGAAGCCGGCGAGCACGTCCTTGAGCTCCCCGAGCACGGACGCGGCCAGCGCGGTCGCGTCGAGCCGCAGGCGCAGGGCGCTCGGGGCAGCGGCCTGCCGCGCCTCCTGCTCCTGGGCCTCGCTCACCTCTTCGGGGGACGGACGAAAGGGTTCGATCTGCTGGGCGACGATGCAGGTCTTGTCGCGATCCTTGTGGTCCACGCGCCCGCGAACGAGCACGATCGAGTCGGGGGCGAGCACCTCGCCGGCGGCGGCCAGCGCGTTGCCGAACACGAGCAACTCGACCGAGCCCTCGAGGTCGTCGAGCGTCGCGAACATCATCGGGTCGCCCTTCTTGGTCCGGATCTTCTTGGTTTCGGTGATCATGCCGCCGACCAGCACCCAGTCGCCGTCGCGCCGGTCGGCCAGGTCGGACAGCGGGCAGTCGACGCGTGCCCTGAGCGCCGCCCGGACCTCCTTGAGCGGATGGGCCGAGATGAACAGGCCAATCGACTCCTTCTCGGCCGCCAGCAGCTCGGCCCGGTCGAATTCGACCGCGGGAATCGGGGCATGGCTGGGGGTCACGAACCCGCCGCCCCCGTCCGTGTCGGCGCCGCCTGCATCGTCGACGCCCACCAGGTCGAAGATCGAGCTCTGCCCGATCTGCGCGTCCTGCTGCGCCTTCTGGCCTGCACCCTGAGCCCGCTCGAGGATCATCAGCATCCCCTTGCGGGTGGCGCCCGTCGACCCGAGTGCGCCGCACTTGATCAACGCCTCGATCGCCTTCTTGTTGACCGCCCGGCTGTCGACCCGCGAGCAGAAGTCGAACAGGTTCAGGAATGGGACCCGACCGCCCCCGGGAGGGTCGTAGTCGCCGCGGGCGCGCTTGATCGCCTCCACCGCCTGGTAGCCGACGCCCTTGACCGCGTCGAGGCCGAACCGGATGTTGCCGTCGACGACGACGAACTCGTGGTCTGAGAGATTGACGTCGGGCGGGAGGATCGAGATCCCCATCTGCTCGGCCTGGGAGACGAAGAACGGGACCTTGTCCTTGGTGTCCATCACCGACGAGATCAGCGCGGCCATGTACTCGGCCGGGTAGTTGGCCTTGAGCCAGGCGGTGCGATAGGCGATCAGCCCGTAACAGGCGGCGTGGGAGCGGTTGAAGCTGTAGTCCGCCGAGCGTTCGTTGGTCGTCCACAACCACTCGATCACCTGCTCGCTCGTCCCCGAGGCACGGCAGCCGGCGACGAACTCCGGCTTGAGCTTGGCCATCGCCTCGCGGTTCTTCTTGCCGATCGCCTTGCGGAGGTCGTCGGCCTTGGCGCCGCTGAAGCCCGCGATCTCCTTGGCGATCTGCATCGCCTGCTCCTGGTAGAGGATCACGCCCTTGGTGGCCTCGAGGATCGGCCGGAGCCGATCGTCCGTATAGGTGATCAACTCCGGGTGGTGCTTGCCGCGCGCGTACGTTGGGATCTGGTCCATCGCCCCCGGCCGGTACAGCGCGTTGAGCGCGACGAGGTCGTCGAACTCGTCCGGCTTGACCTTCTTGAGCGCCTCGCGCATCCCCTCGGACTCGAACTGGAACACCCCCACCGAGTCGCCGCGCGCCATCATCTCGTAGGTGAGGGCGTGGTCGAGCGGCAACGTGGTCATGTCGGGCCGCTCCCCGGTCGAGCGCTCGATGATGTCGAGCGCGTCCTCGATCACGTCGAGGTTGCGCAGCCCGAGGAAGTCCATCTTGAGCAGCCCGATCTGCTCGACCGGCTTCATCGTGAACTGGGTCACGGTGCGGAACACCCGCTCGCCGTTCTCATCCGCGCCCGCGTCGGCGATCTGCAGCGGCACGATGTCGGTCAGCGGACGATCGGCGATCACGACCGCCGCGGCGTGAATCGAGGAGTTGCGGACGATCCCCTCGAGGCCCTGGGCGACCTCGACGATCTGCCTGGAGGTCGCGTCTCGGTCCACCTCGGCCCGCAGCGGCTGGCCGGGCTTCAGGCAGTCCTCGAAGCTCGGCGGCCGGCCCATGATCGGGTCGGGAATCAGCTTGGCGAGTCGGTCGCCGGCGCCGTAGTCGTGCCCGAGCACGCGAGCCGCGTCGCGCGTCGCCGCGCGCGGGAACATCTTCCCGAACGTGACGATCTGCGCCACCGACTCCTTGCCGTACTTGTCGGTCACGTACCGGATCACGCGCTCCCGTCCACGCACCGAGAAGTCGATGTCGATGTCGGGCATCGACACGCGCTCTGGATTGAGGAAGCGCTCGAACAGCAGCCCATAGCGAAGCGGGTCGACGTCGGTGATCTGCAGCGAGTAGGCGACCAGCGACCCCGCGGCCGAGCCACGACCCGGACCGACCGCGATGCCGGAGTCCTTGGCGTACTTGACGAAATCCCACACGATCAGGAAGTAGGCGCTGAAGCCCATCCGCTCGATCACCCCGAGCTCGTAGTCGGCGCGCTCGAGCGCCTCCGCCGGCGCGGGATCCCCGTAGCGCTCGCGCAGACCTTCCTGGACGAGCTCGCGCAGGTAGGTCCCCTCGCTCTCGCTGTTCGGCGTCGGATAGCGCGGGATCAGCTGGCGGCCGAGCTCGAGCTCCACGTCGCAGCGCTCGGCGATCTCGAGCGTGGTCGCGATCGCCTCGGGCCACTCCGCGAACGCCTGCGTCATCTCGTCGTTGGAGCGCAGGTAGAACTCGTTGGCGTCAAAGCTGATCTTGGGCTGGTCGAGCGTCGATTTCGTCTGCACACACAGCAGCGCCGCGTGGTGGCTGTAATCCTCGCGGCGCAGATAGTGGACGTCTCCCGTCCCCACCAGCGGCCGCCCGAGCTCGCGCGCGATCTTCACGATCCCCTCGTTGGCCTGGTCCTGGGCGGCGAGGCCGTTCTTCTGCACCTCGAAGTAGACGTTGTCGGCGCCGAACGCTTGGATCAGCTCGTCGGCGTGAGCTCGCGCCTGCGCGACCCGGCCATCGAGCAGGTGCTGGCAGAAGCGCGACTGCAGGCAGCCGGTGAGCACGATCACGCCCTCGGCGTGAGCCGCGAGCTGGGGCAGGTCGACCGACGGCTTACCGCGCTGGTAGCCCTCAAGGAAGCCGGCCGAGCACAGCTTGACCAGGTTCCGGTAACCGGTCGGGGTCGCCGCCAGCAGCGTCAGGTGGAACCGGTCGAGCCGGCCCGGAGCGCGCCGCTCGTGGTCGTCGACGACGTACGCCTCGCACCCCAGAATCGGCTTGATGTCGTGCTTGCGCGCGGCAGTGAACAGCTCAACCGAGCCGTTCATCACGCCGTGATCGGTTAGGCCGATCGCCGGCTGATCGAACGACGCCGCCCGCTCGACCAGGGCCTCGATCTTGCACGCCCCGTCGAGCAGCGAATACTCGGAGTGGACGTGCAGATGCGCGCAGGGAGATGGGGTCAATCGAGGGCTCGGGACGAGGGTTTCGGGACAGTCAAGGTCTGTTCTTCGAGCATATGCGCCCGCTCAGACAGATGGCGCCTGGCCCCGGTTTTTAGCCGGATTGTGCGCGATCGAGCCACTGCCGGAGCAGCGCGAGCGGGCGCTCCTCGCCCTCGAGACGAGCCGGCGTCGTCCCGGCCAGCCCGTCGAGGACCTCGTCCGCGGGGCACACCAGGACGCTCGTCACCGGGCCGTGGGGCGGCTCGGCGGACGCCAGCGACGGCTTGCCGTCCCGGACGTGCAGATATGCGTCGGGCGAGGCGGCGTCCTGCACCCGGTGGCCGATCGTGAACCGCTCCCCTGCCGTCCAGTCGGGCTCGATCATCAGCGCGGCGACGGTCATCGCCAGCACCGGATCGAGCCGCACGCCGGCAGCGCGCAGCTGGCCGAGGGTCAGCGGCGCGTCGATCAGGTGCTCGAGCGCGCGGAACCGGCTGCGGTCACCCCGAATCCGCGCCACCGGGTGGCGCGGCGCGAGTCGCCCGAGCCGGCGCCGCACCGGCCCTGCCGCCAGCAGCCGGGCCATGCTCGCGAGGTCCCCGACGAGCTGGAAGTCGACCTCCGAGAGCGGCCGCGGCGCGTCGCCGAGATCGACCTCCGCGGAAGCGCTCGACACGGTCACGCGCGCCGTCGCCAGGTCGCCGAGAACGAGGTCATAGACGACCGGATGCGGGTCTGCGACTCGCTGCGCGGGGAGCAGCGCCAGCAACAACCGTCCGGCGGACGACGCGTCGCGCCCGGCGAGCGTCCGGAACGCCTTCCCCAGCCACGGCTTGGCGGGTCGCGGGTGCGGAGCGGGCTGCCCGGTCGGCGCCGGCGCGGGAGGCTCCTCCGCCGCGGCGGGGGCCTCGGGCGCCTCCGGCGTCGTCTCGCGCAGGCGGGCGAGCGCCGCGCTGAGCTTCTCGGCCTGGACCGGTGCCGGCGGCGCGGGCGCTCGCGCAGCCTGCTGCGCCGGGGCATCGCCACCGAGCCGGGCCAGCTCGCCGCGAACGTGGTCGATCGCGTCGTATGCGCGCTCGTTCAGGAGCCGCTGACGCTCGAGCTCACGGCGGGCGTCGGCAAGGTCGCGACGGGCATCGGCGAGCTCGTGGCGCGCCTCGGCGAGCTCGCGCTCGAGGGCGGCCGTGCGATGCTCGACCAAGCGATGCCCGATCATCGCCGACTCGCGGCGGAGCGCTTGGCGGTCGGCAGCCCGGGCGGACTGAATGCGCGGCGCGGGCGTCGCGGTGGGTGGGCGCGCCGGCACCGCCTGGGCAAGCGCGAACTCGGTGGCGATCACGCGCGCGCGGTTTGCGTCGACGCTGGGAGGCGGCTCAGACGGCGGCGGCTCGGTAGGCGGCTCAGAGGGCGGCGGCTTGGAGGCCGGCGCGGGCTCGGGCGCGGGCGGGGGTCGCTCTGCCAGGCGGCGTTCGGCGTCGGCGCGCCTCGCCTCCGCGGCGGCGGCCAGATGCTCCGCCTCGTCCACCGCCCGGCGCATCCGGCCCAGCTCCCGCTCGAGGTCGGCCACGTGCTCGTGGAGGACCCGGAGATCGTGCCGCGCGGCGCGCGTCTTCTCGGTCAGCGCCTGCTCGACCTCGCTGCGGCGCACGCACTCGGCGTGCAGGTGCTGCTCGGAGCTGCGCAGCCGGCGCTCGCGCTCGGCGATCTCGTCCCGGAGCCGGTCCGACTCCTCGCGCGCCCGTGCCAGCCCGTCCTCGATCTCCCCGGCCTGGGCGGTCAGCTCGGCCAGCGCCGCTTCGGCCTCGGCCGCGCGCCGGCGGGCGCTCTCGGCCGCGAGCTCCGAGCTGCGCAGCTGCCGGGCGTCGAGCAGCTCCGGGCCGGGGGGCTCGAGCAGCTCCGGGCGGGAGCCGTCGCCGGCGGGCGCTTCGACCACCTCCCCGACCGGGAGCGGCACAATCACCGCCCCGAGCTGCAGGAACGTCTTCCCGGCCAGCTGCAGCGCGAGCTCCGCCGGCACCGTGAAGCTCAGCCGCCACGTCCCCGGCGCCGCGCCGATCAGCGACGGCGGCTCAGGCATCGCCACGAACCGCTGCCGCACCGTGCCGGTCTCGACCACGAGCATCGCCTGGCCGCGCAACTCCGGCCGCCGGCGACGCCAGCGGCCGGTCACGCGGACGGCCACGCTGCGCCCTCCATCGGACACCAACTCCACCGCCTCAATCCCAAGGGCGGACGGCAGATCGCTCATACGGCCGCACGGTACGGCCGCGAGCGGACGAAACGCTAGGCGGGCGCTACTCGATCAGCCCGTCGCCGCTCGCCGCTGGACGACCAGCACGCCACCGGCCAGCGCGGCGCCGGCGATCCCGGCGAGCGCAAGCTTCGGAGCCGGCCTCCCGGGCACGCGACGGCGGACATACCACTTCGTGCCCTGCCAGACCATGTATCCAAGAACCTTGTAACCCATTGGGAAGAAGCTACCCACGGGCTCGCGGCTCAATCCTCCTGTCCGTGCCGGAGCCGCCACGCCATCCGCGATTGCAACGACCACAGCTCGATGAATCCTGGTGAGGCGGCCTGGGCGAACAGCCCGCCGGACTGGGCGAACGAGGCCAGCTGCTCGTCGTAGACCGCGTGCGGCGAGGAACGCGTGACCGCCCGCGCCGAGCCCTTGTACAGCTTGATCCCGATCGTGCCGGTCACCTGCGAGTTGGCGGCGTCCATGTATGCGTCGAGGTCGCTGCGGAGCGGATCCCACCACAGGCCGGCGTAGACGAGGTACGCCCACCGCTGGTCGAGCATCGGCTTCAGCTGGTTCTGGTGGATCGTGCCGACAAGCTTCTCGAGCTCCGCATGGGCAAGCAGCAGGATCGTCGCCGACGGCACCTCGTAGATGTCGCGAACCTTCAGCCCGACGATCCGGTCCTCGATGTGGTCGACGATCCCGATCCCGTGGCGGGCGCCGATCTCCCCCGCGCGCTCGAGCAACGAAACCAGGTCGAGGCGCTCGCCGTTCAGCGCCACGGGCACACCCCGCTCGAACTCCACGGTGACGATCTCCGGCGAATCGGGCGCCTCCTCGGGCCGGGTCACGAGCTGGAACACGTCGTCCTCGGGAGCGTGGTCGAGGTGCTCGATCCAGCGTCCCTCGCTGGACCGCCCCCACAGGTTGTCGTCGATCGAGTACGGCGCGATCTCGGTGCCGCCCTTGACCGGGATCCCGTGCTCGCGCGCGTACGCGACCTCCTCCTCGCGGCCCATCCGCCAGCCGCGCACGGGAGCGATGACCCTGAGCTCGGGCCCGAGCGTGGCGACGGTCGCGTCGATCCGGACCTGGTCGTTGCCCTTGCCGGTGCAGCCGTGCGCGACCGTGTCACAGCCGGACTCGCGTGCGTACTGCACCGCGAGCTTCGCGATCAGCGGGCGGCCGAGCGCGGTGAACAGCGGGTAGCCGAGCCCGTAGATCCCATTGGCCTTGATCGCGGGGAGGATGTACTCCCACGCGAACTCCTCGCGCGCGTCGACCACGTGGCAGTCGAGCGCCCCTAGCCGCAGCGCCTTGCCCCGGATCACCTCGTAGTCCTCGCCGGGCTGACCGAGATTCACGGTCAGCGCCACCACCTCGGCGTTGTACTGCTCCTGGATCCACTTGAGCATCACGCTCGTGTCGAGCCCGCCGCTGTACAGCAGCAGCACGCGGTGCACATGCGAGGGATCGGCCTCGTAGGTCGTGGTTGGTAGATGGCCGAAGTCCGACGCGCTCATTCGAATGTCTCCTTGACCAGCCGCCGCTGCTCCGTGGAGGAGAACTCGGCGAACCGGCCCGCGAATTCTCCTCGGGCCGCGCGCTCGTCCTCGCCGAGCCGGGCCACCAGCGCCCCGATCGCCATCAACGCGGCCTCCCCGTCGGATGTCGCTGCGACCTCCGGTCCCAGCGACCGCAGCAACGACATCTGCACCTCGCGATCCTGGTGGCGGCCGAGCACATCCTGGAGCGCCTTGAGCGTCTTGATCATCGGCTTGACCACCTCCTGCGGGAACAGCGGGACGCCGAAGAGCTCGAGCAGGTACCGGAGCTCCTTGCCCTTCTTGCGGAGCTCGTGGTAGTCCTCGGCGGGGCTTGACTCGTCGATCGCGCCGCCCATCTTCAGCATCCGCCGGTAGACCTTTCGGATCCGCTCGCCGGAGACCTCGCCGATCGGCCGAGCGGCGTCCGGGCGCTCGTCCTCGCTCGTCTTCTCCAGCCCGTCGAGGAACGGACCCCACTCCGACAGCAGCGTCTCCGTCCGCTTGGAGCGCAGCGCCCGTACCATCGCCCGGCGCGCCTTGGCCCGCCGCGCCCGCAGCACGCGCAGCAGCGGATCGAGGTCGTCCCGCATCGCCTCTGGCACGAGCGCCCGCATGTCGTCGAACTCGAGCACGTGCACGTCGAGGTCGCGGACGTCGCCGGTGACCTGTTGCAACCAGCGGAACTCCGCGCGGTAGTGCGCGAGCTCGTCCGGCGGGAAGACGCGCTTGAGCTCGCGCTGGACCGCGCGCGACCGCCGCACGGACACCCTGAGGTCGTGCAGGAACTCGCTGTCGATGTCGGCGATCGTGCCCTCGAGGTTCGCCTCGATCACCTCGAGCATCGCGCGCAAAACGACGGCGGCGGCAGCGTCGGAGCGCATATCGGGCACGAGCGGCACCCCGACCTTCGTTGGCAGCCCGCCGGGCACGCCTCCCGCCGCCCTGACCGCCTCATCGACCAACGGCTGGTCGGCGGGCTTGAAGCCGAGCTCGACGACCAGCGCCTCCTGCACGCGGCCGAGCTCCTTCTCGTAGCCGCGGATGCCGGTGATCCGCAGGCGTGGCCGCAACGCCGTGTCCGCGCCGTCCGAGCCGACGAGCGCGGTCTCCTCGAGCGCGAGGCGGACGACCGTCTTGCGCTCGTCGTCGAGCACGGCCAACAGGCGCTCGTCGCTGTGCAGGTGCACGAGCGGCAGCAGCGCCCGGACGTCGGTGATCGGAAGCAGCGTGTCGCGCAGTGGACCGGGCGGCAACTCGCGCGCGAACAGCGGCTTCGTCGGTGCCCGCATTGGGAGCGACGCGACCGCGACCCCGGAGTCTTGCGACGCCACCGACAGGGTACCGTCGGCGTGCATCACCGTCAGCCCCGCTTCCCGCAGCAACCCGTCGAACGTGTCGTAGTAGATCCGGTCGCGCTCGCACCGCACGCCATCCTCGACGTGGAGGCGAGCCGCAAGCGCTTCGCCGGCACCGCGCAGGGTCATCTCGTCGGGCAGCAGCAACTCCGAGCCGCTCACGGCGTCAACGCCTCCAGCCGCGCGACGGCCTCGTCGACCTCGTCGTCGGAGACGATCAGCGGCGGCTCGAGCCGGATCGTCGCCGGACCCGTCGCGTTGACCACCAGCCGCTGCTCCAAAAGCGCCCGCCGGGCCAGCTCGGCTGCGTCGATCTCGGGGTCCACGTCGATCGCGAGCATAAGCCCGCGTCCGCGGACGGCCGTCACGTACGGCAGTGTCGCGAGCCCAGATGCAAGCCGCTCGCCGGCAGCCCGCACCCGCGCCAGCAGCTCGGGATCCGCGCAGATCTCGAGCGCGACGAGTGCCGCCGACGCCACCACGAGACCGCCGGCGAACGTCGAGCCGTGATCGCCCGGGTGCAGCGCATCCGCCAGCCGCGGGCCGGTGACGAGCGCGCCGATCGGCAGGCCGCCGCCGAGCGCCTTCGCGCTGGTCAAAGCGTCCGGAACCACGTCGGTCTGCTCGTAGGCCCACAGCGTCCCGGTCCGTCCCATCCCGGTCTGGATCTCGTCGAACACGAGCGCCGCGCCGGTCCGGTCGCATGCCTCGCGCGCCGCCGCGAGCAGGTCGTCGGACAGGACGTGAATCCCGGTCTCCCCCTGGATCGGCTCGAGCAGCACCGCGGCGGTGCGGTCGTCGACCGCGGCCGCCAGCGCCCCCGGATCGCGAGGCACGACCACGAACCCCGGCACCAGCGGCGCGAACGGCGCCTGCTTGGTCTCCTGCGGGGTCGCGGACAGCGCGCCGTATGTCCGGCCGTGGAACGCGCCCTCGAGCACCACGACGTTCCCGCCCGGCCGCGCGCGGCGCACGAGCTTGATCGCCGCCTCGTTCGCCTCGGCGCCCGAGTTGCACAGGAACACCTTGCCCCCGAGCGAGCTCTCAGAAAGCGCCGCCGACAGCTTCATCGCCGGCTCGGTGTAGTAGAGGTTGCTCACGTGCGACAGGCGACCGGCCTGCTCGCGGACCGCCTGCACCACCCGCGGGTGGCAGTGCCCGACGTTCAGCACGGAGATACCGGCAAGGAAGTCCAGGTACTCGTTGTCCTCGGCGTCCCACAGGCGCACGCCGGAGCCGCGCACGAACTGCACCGGGTTGCGGACATAGGTCGGCATCACGTACTCGCGCTCGAGGCTCTGGAGCTCGGCGACGCTCATACCGACGGCCTGATCTTGGTGCCCGACCCGGCATTGGTGAACAGCTCGAGCAGCAGCGAATGCGGCACGCGGCCGTCGACGATGTGCGCGAACGACACGCCGCCCTGGATCGCGTCGATGCACGCCTGGAGCTTTGGCCGCATCCCCCCGCCGATGCTCGCGAGCGCCTCGATCACCGAGTCGACGCCCGCCTCCGACACGACGCTCCCCGGGTCCTCGGGGTCGGCGAGCCAGCCGGGCACGTCGGTCAGGAACATCAGCTTGTACGCGGTCAGCGCGCGGGCCACGGCACCGGCGGCCTCGTCGGCGTTGATGTTGTACGAGTTGCCGTCGCGGTCGGCGCCGACGCTCGCCACCACCGGGATGTAGTCCTGTGCGACGTGGGTCAGCACGTTCACGTCGACGCGCTCGATCGCGCCGACGAACCCGATGTCCTGGCCGCTCGGCGCGGTCTTGCGTTTGGCCCGGAACAGCAGCCCGTCGTCCCCGCACAGGCCGATCGCCGGCTGGCCGTGGCGGTTGATAAGCAGCACGATGTCCTTGTTGACCTTGCCGACGAGCACCATCTTCGCGACCTCGACGGTCTCGGCGCTCGACACCCGGAGGCCGTCGACGAACTGCACGGGCAGGTCCAGGCGCTGCATGTAGCTGGTGATCTCGGGACCGCCCCCGTGCACGATCACCGGGTTCATCCCGACGTACTTGAGCAGTACCACATCGCGCGCGAATTCCTCCTTGAGCGAGTCGTCGATCATCGCCGCGCCCCCGTACTTGATCACGACGGTCTTGCCGTGGAACTCGCGGATGTATGGCAGCGCCTCGAGCAGCGTGCCGACGTCGCGCAGGCTGTGCTCGTCGTAGACCGGAGGGCTATGTCGTGTCT
>Ga0116224_10001554_pt1 | contig 14462 bp, 10 predicted proteins | sample Sb_taG_9_FD_89699 | JGI IMG/M metagenome (GOLD analysis project Ga0116224, IMG submission 89699) | Peat soil microbial communities from Weissenstadt, Germany - Sb_50d_b_LC metaG | ecosystem: Environmental > Terrestrial > Soil > Wetlands > Peat | place: Germany: Weissenstadt | collected 2010-09-21 | reverse complement strand
TCTTCGAGATCCTCGGCATGGTCGTGTTCGCGCTGATCATGATGGCGTTCCACAATCACCAGGGCTTCCACGTCGTGACCAACAGCTTCGGACTGAAGATCAACGGGAGCAGTTTCCTGATCGCGATGTTCATGTCGCTGTTCGTGATCTACGGGTTCGACACCGCGTCGACCCTGGCTGAGGAGACCCGCGACCCGCGCCGTGCCGCACCCAAGGCGGTGCTGTTCTCGATCATCGGCGCGTTCATCATCGGCGGCATCTTCCTGCTCGGCACGCTGATGGCCATCCCGAACGGGCCCGCGGCGATCAAGAACGGCTTCGGGCCAGCCCAGATCATCGAGGCCAACTTCTCGCACCCGTTCGCGACGATCTACCTCCTCGTGGTCTCGGCCGCGATCTTCGTCTGCTGCCTGTCGATCATGGCCGCGACGATCAGGCTCTGCTTCGGGATGTCCCGTGACAACCAGCTGCCGTTCTCCAAGGTCCTGTCGAAGGTCTCGCCGAGGCTGCACACCCCGATCTGGTCCTGCGTCGTCATCGCCGTGCTGTCCGCGATCCCGTTCATCCAGTTCTCGGGCGCCGGGACGATCGCCATCGCCGCGACCGCGATGATCTACTTCAGCTACTTCCTCGGCAACCTGGCGATCGCACGGGCCCGGCTGCGTGGCTGGCCGAAGGCCGCCTCGCCATTCAGCCTCGGCCGCTGGGGCCTGGTGGTCAACATCCTCGGACTGCTCTACGGCGGCGCGATGCTGGTCAACTTCGCCTGGCCGCGGGCGCAGAGCAACCCGACGCCGAACCAGTCCGTGGTCGGGGGTGTCCAGCTGCTGAACTTCCACATCGGTTTCCTGAACAAGATCCCGATCCTGTGGACCGTGTTCGTCGTCCTGGTGCTGATCGGCGGGATCTACTACCTGGCGGTCGGCAAGAGCAAGGAGTTCGCGCCGATCCGGACGCCGGAGGCGGACGACGCACCGCTGGTGGCCTGACTGTCGCGGCGAAAGACGACAAGCTGGCGGACGGACTGTGATGGCAGGGCTGCTGCCCAGGCGGACGTGCCCGGTCGTGGAGCTGATCTGCGACCGGGCCTGGACCGACGAGGTCTTATCGGAGCGCGGCGATGTCGGGCGGTAGCCTGACCGGCGGCGGGTTTGCCCAGGCGGAAGGAGATGCGATGGCATCAGAACCGGAGCCGCCGCCGCAGACCGACGGCCCGGACTCCGGCCGGGGAGAGGCTGACAAGCCGGGCTCGCAGCCCAAACAAGCGGCAGGTTCCGGCCCGGCGCCACGACCGGCTGCGGATCCCAGCCTGGCTCCGCAGCCCCACGGCCCGGGTCAGGGGCCGCAGCCGAGCGGGCGGACCAGCTCGATCTGGCATCCCCGGCTGCCAAGCCGGAAGCCTCCCAAGATCATCCGCGGGCACGGGGCTACGGTGCACGGCCAGATCGAAGACTGGCTGGCCGATGAAATCGCCGCTGGGCGGCTCGCCCCTGGTGACCGGCTGCCAACGGAGCAGGATCTGGCGGCCTGGCTGGGTGTCAGCCGGATGACGCTTCGGCACGCACTGGCCGAACTAGCCCAGCGCGGCCTGGTCACCCGCACGGTCGGGCGCAACGGCGGGACCTTTGTCGCCGCACCCAAGCTGGTGCAGGACTTCACGATCCTGGCCGGGTTCTCCGAGCAGCTGCGCAGGCACGGTCTGGTGGCCGGAGCCAGAGTCCTGGCCGCGGCTCAGATCCCGGCCAGTCCGGTCGTCTCCGCCGCGCTGGAGATCGGCCCGGGCGAGCCGGTCTACGAGGTCAGGCGACTGCGGCTGGCCGACGGCCAGCCGATCCTGCTTGAGCATTCGCTCTTCCCGGCGGAGCGTTGCCCTGGACTGCTCGACTACCGGCTCGACGGGTCGCTGTACGAACTGCTTGAGGAGAAGTTCGGGCAGCGGCCATACCGGGCGAAGGAGAGCCTGGAGCCAGTCGCCGCCGGGGTCCGCGAGGCCGAGGCGTTGCAGATCAGCGAGGGCGCGCCGCTGATGCTCGTCGAACGCACCGCCTATGCCAGATCCGGGGTACCGCTTGAGTTCGCCCGCGACCTGTTCCGCGGCGACCGGACCAGGGTCGTGGTCTGGACCTCCGAGCTGGCCGGCGATCTCTGAGCCGCAGATCCCCGTTCCCCGTGATCACGCGGTTCTTTCAGGGACAGCTGTTGAAAGAACCGCGTGATCATGGAGAGCTGCCGAGGTCGACGATCGCCGCGACCGGACCGCCGCCGTCGGGACCCTGGTGCGCCGCCGACACCGAGACGAACACGGCCGGATCGCCGGTGACCGCGGCGGCGACCCCACCGACGCATGCCTTGATCTGCCGGTGCCAGTGCACGTCGGAGTCGTCAAGCATGGCGTTGCGGCGGCCGCGGACCCGGCCATCCTGGCTGGCCTCGCACTTGAGGAACACGTTGACCAGCCGTCCGTCCAGGTCATCGGGGTGCGGACGGTCCGGCAGGTCGAGGCCGGCCGCCCGGATCGCGGCCCAGATTCCGTCGGCATCAAGGGCGTCGCGCATCACCGAATGCCCGATCCGGTACCGGCCGCCGATGCCGCGTGCGTTGCCGGCCACCACGACCTGGGCCTGATCAAGCTCGACCCCGGATGAGCAGGACGCGACGCTGGAGTAGAGCTCGCGGTTGTGCAGCACATCGGCGTCGGACGGCATCTCGATTTCGCCGAGCGCGACCGCGACGCCGAGCGCGGTGCACCCGTTGGACAGGTCCATCGATTCATGGGTGTTCTCGGTCCAGACCGTCTGGCCCCGACTCTTCGCGTCTCTGATCGTGCGGATGGTCAGCAGCGGCGTCTTGGTCTGCACGTAGTGGACATCCGCCGGGTCGGTGATGCCGGCTCGTGCCATGGCCAACCGGACCGCGTCAGCCACCTTGGTAATCATCGCCGTGCGTCCGATGTCCTCAGGCAGCAGCTTCTCGCTCATCGCGAAGCCGATCGTCAGCCGTGGCTCGTCGGTCCTGACCGCGTGGTCAGCGGGCACGGTCGCGAAGATGGTGGCGTGCGGACTGATCACGCCGTCGGTTCCGCCCGACCAGACGATCGGAATCTGGCTGACCTCGGCGGCACTGCGACTTCCCTTGTCGGTCAGCACCGCACGGAAAGCGCGATCCGCGAGGATCCTGGTGTAGTCGTTGACGCCGCCATTGCCCTCGGTCTTGCCGATGACGGCGACGACCCGGTCGGCCTCAAGCACGCCGTCGTCGATCAACCTGGCGAGCTCGCTTGCGTCGGACACATTGTGCAGGGGAACCTTCCAACTTCCGCAGCTCGGCTACGGTTACCGCGCCAAGCGGGTGCGCATCCGGCGTTTCCCAGCCGACCATCACCGCGTCGACATCGGTCGCGACGACCAGCGTCTCGACCCCGAGCTGGCGGGCCAGGACGGCCGCGGTCAGGTCTTTGTCGATCACCGCCTCGACACCGTGCAGCACGCCGGCGGCGTCCCTGATCACCGGGACGCCGCCACCGCCCGCGCAGACGACCACGAATCCGGCATCGAGCAGAACGCCGCGCCCTGCCGTCGGGACTGGTCATCGCGTTTCCGCCCAGCGCAATCAGCACTCGCACGCCATGACCGTATCGGCAGTGCCGACTGACGATCACTTCGACCTCACCGACGGCCAGCGCCGGGGTGGGTCCAGCAGTCAGCGCCTCGCTGACCTGGAGTTCCCCGATGGTGCAGTCTCCGATTTGGGACTGCCCGCGGGCTAAGAAGGATCTGTGGCCGGAGCGGTGTCCGATGGATCCGGCTGATCGGCTGGCTCGCTCAGCCAGCGGCGGATCGCGTCGCCGTGCTGGTCCAGGGTGGGCGGTGACAGGTGCTCGTGCCGCCAGCCGGTGCCGAACCGGAGCGGCGGTCCCGGCAGGGTGATGGTGCCGAGCGCCGCGTGGTCGACATCGATCAGCAGGCCCTGGGACTTGGTCTGCTCCCACGTGTAGACCTCGGCCAGATCCCGGACCTTTCCCGCCGGGACGCCGAGTTCGTCCATCTTTGCCAGCACTTCAGCGGCCGAGTAACGCCCGAACGCCGCGTTGATCGCTTCGTTCACCGCCTCATGGTCCCGCACCCGGCTCCGGTTCGCCGACCATTCCGGCCGGTCCAGCCCGAAGGTCGGCCCGAGCCTGCGCCACAGCGCGTCGCTGCCGACCGCGATCTGGACGAACCCGTCGGCAGCCCGGTACAGCCCATACGGGCAGATGGACGGATGATGATTGCCGTTCGGCCGGGGGATCTCACCGGCGACCGTCCACCGGGTGCCCTGGTACGCATGCGCTCCGACCACCGCGGCGAGCAGGCTGGTCCTGACGACCTGACCACGCCCGGTAGTGTGCCGTTCCTGCAGCGCGGCCAGCACGCCGAAGGCGCCGTACATACCGGCCAGGATGTCGCCGATCGGCACCCCGACCCTGGTCGGCTCGTCCGGCCCCGGGCCGGTAACCGACATCAAGCCGCCCTCGCCCTGGGCGATCTGGTCATAGCCTGGCCGGTCCCCCTCAGGTCCGTCATGACCGAAACCGGTGATCGACAGGATCACCAGCCGCGGGTTGATGTCGTGCAACCGCTCGGTGCTGAAGCCGAGCCGATCGAGCACTCCGGGGCGAAAATTCTCCACCAGCACATCGGCGCGGCCGACCAGCGCCGCGAGGACGGCCCGGCCCTCTTCGGACTTCAGGTCCAGGGCAATCGACTCTTTGTTGCGGTTGCACGAGAGGAAGTAGGTCGCGTGCTCGGCGCCGTTGCTGCCGTGCATGAACGGCGGACCCCAGCCGCGGCTGTCATCGCCCTCTGGCGACTCGATCTTGATCACCCGAGCGCCGAGATCGCCCAGCATCATCGCGGCGTGCGGACCGGCCAGCGCCCTGGACAGGTCGGCGACCACAATCCCGGCCAGCGGCCCGGCGCTGGACGCGGACCCGGCACCCGCCCCCGATCCGGCCAGCGGCCCGGCGCTGGCCGCGGACCCGGCACCCGCCCCCGATCCGGCAACCGCCACGCTGGCTGGCCCCGGCCGGGCAGCGAAGCCGCTGCCAGACCCAGATCCCCGGCCCGTCTGCGGCGCTTCCGCACGCTCCGTCACTGCCAGTCCACCTCCGCCGACGCCATGCCGGCCAGCTTGTCATAACCGGGACCGCGGTCGAAGAACGGCCGCCGCTGCGGACGTTCGGCCCTGAGCCGCTCCCTGAGCCGCTGCGTCGCTTCGTTGTCCGCGGCATACTCGGCGTCAGTTGGCAGGTCGCCGGCCGGGTCCGCAGCCGGTCCGGTGAGCACCACGCCGTAATCGTCGGCAGCTGCCGCGCGGGAGACCTTCCCCCAGGCAACATCGCGCACCACCAGATCGACATCCCGGTCCAACGGATCACCCCAGCCACCGCCGCCGGTAGTCCGGATTCTGATCAGCGTGCCGGCCGGCACGAACTCACCGTCGGCGAGCGCCTCGACCGCACGCTCCCCCGGTCCGCCTGGGTCGATCGTCACGTCGAACGGACGGCCGGCCCGGCCGCCGTTCACCCCCCAGCAGGACAGGATGGACCGGTCGGCGATGGACATGAAATAGCCGTCGGTCAGCATCCTGATCACCTTCTCGTAACCGAGTCCGCCGCGGAATTTCCCAGGTCCGCCCGAGTCGATCGCCAGCCCCAGCCGCTCGACCAGGAAAGGAAACCGGGCCTCGGAGAACTCGGCAGGCAGATTCCGCGAATCGGGCACCACGTGAATGGTGTCCTCACCGTCGGCGTAGTACCTGCCGCCTGAGCCGCCGCCGAGCACCTCCCGCATCAGGTAAGGCTCGCCGGCCGCGTCCAAGCCGTAGACGCCGGTGTACCTGATCGTCTCCTGGTCGGCCGGCATCGCGCCGCCGACGGCCTTGGCCAGCACGCCGGCGAATACCCCGAGCAGCCGCAGGATCACGAAGGTCCGTGCGTTGGTCGGCGCCGGGAAGACCGGCGTCAGCAGCGTGCCAGGCGGCGGGAACCGCATCTCGATCAGGTCAACGACACCCTCGTTCACGTCAAGCTGAGCCATCCGCTCCGGCGTGTCGGCCAGGTTGCGCAAGATCGGCGCAAGCCACTTGGCCAGGAAGTTGCCTTCGGCGTAGTTCGCGCAATGATTAATCGGTCCCCTGGCCTGCGGGCCGGTGCCATTGAAGTCCATGATCAGTTTCGGGCCGCCGGACTCGTCCTCGCCGATCTTGGTAAGCGTGATCCGCTGGGTATGCAGCCTGGGCTCATCCACCCCGTCGTGCTCGGCGTAGTCCTCCCAGGTCCAGCTGCCGGATGGGATCTTGGTCAGGATCTCCCGCTGATAGGTCCTCGTGGTGCGCGCGACGATCGCATCGAAGCAGGCCTCGATCACCTGCTGGCCGTATCGGTCGAACAGTTCGGCCAGCCGCCGCGCGCCCATCAGGCAGGCCGCGCACTCGGCATCGAGGTCAGCGGCGAGCGAGGAGGGCATCCTGGAGTTACGCGTCATGATCGTCAGCGCCGCCCGGTTAGGCACTCCGGCGTCCCACAGCCTGATCGGCGGCACCATCAGGCCCTCTTCGAACACGCTGGTCGCGTGGCTCGGCATCGACCCGGGCACGGCGCCACCGATATCGTCATGGTGGCCGAACGCCTGGACGAACGCGACCACTCGCGGCCCACCCGGCCCGCCCGGCCCGCCCGGCTCGGCCGGACCGCCCGCTACCTGCGGCCCGCCCAGCCCCTGCGGCCCGCCCAGCCCCTGCGGCCCGGCCGCCGCGTCGTGGAAGACCGGCACGGTGACGCACAGATCAGGCAGGTGGCCGATGCCGCCCTCAGACAGGTAGACGTCGTTGTGGAAGAACACATCCCCGGGCCGCATCGTCTCCACCGGGAAGTCCCTGACGATCGGGTGGACGAGCGCGCTGTAGGACCGGCCGGTGAGCTTACGCAGCAGCCGGTCGTGAATACCGGCCCGGAAGTCATGCGCGTCCCTGATCATCGGCGACCTGGCGGTCCGGCCGATCGCGGTCTCGACCTCCCGCTCGATCGAGGCCAGGCTGCCCGCGATGATCTCCAGCAGCACCGGATCCACATCCCGGGCCGCTCCCCCGGTCAGCGTCCGTCCGCTGACGGCGTTACCTCCCGGTGTCAAAGGGCACCTCCGAGACAGCTCCGGTCGCTGGTCTGCCCGGCCCCGATCTGGTGAGGTGGAGATTGCCGAGCCGGTCCACCCGGGCGGCGAAACCGGGGTGCACGGGAACCGTGGCGCCGTACTCCTCGATGATCGCCGGACCGGTGACCACGTCCCCGGCGGCCAAGCCAGGCCGAGCGAAGATGCCGGCCGCCACGAAGCCAGCGCCGCGACTGAAGCAAACCTCCCGGCTGCCGGTCCTGGCCCGTCCGGTCCCCCAGTCAAGCACGGGCAGCGCAGGCCGCTGGATTTCGCCGACCCCGGTGACGCGCAGGTTAACCCACTCGACCTGCTGACGTGAATCGTCACGGAAGTCGTACCCGTACAGCGCCCGGTGCGCGTCGTGGAAGGCACCGGCCACCGCACCGGCCAGTGCGGCATCGACCTGGCCGTCAGGCACCGGCACCCGCACTTCGAACGCCTGCCCGTAGTAGCGCAGGTCCGCGGTGCGGACCAGTCGCCGCCGGTGCTCGGCGAATCCCTGGCTGACCAGTGCGGCCTTGGCCTGCTCCGCCAGCCCGGTGAAGATCGCATCCACCGCGCCATGGTCGAGCGCGTCATGCCGACCAACCGCCGTACGCACGTAGTCGATCCTGACGTCGACGGTCAGCAGCCCGAACGCGGACACGTTGCCCGGGTTCGGCGGCACGAGCACGCCGGCCATGCCCAGGATGTCGATCAGCGAGCAGGCAAGCAGCGATCCCGAGCCGCCGAATGTGACCAGGGTGAAGTCACGGACATCGAGCCCGCGCTTGACCGTGATCTGCCGGACCGCGTTGGCCTGATTCCAGGCCGACACCTCAAGGATGCCGGTGGCGCAGTTCTCCTCGCTCAGCCCGAGCCGCCCGCCCAGTGCGCGCAGCCCGTCCCTGGCAGCCGCCGGGTCGAGTGGGACCTCACCGCCGAGCAGGTGCGGCGGGATCCGGCCGAGCATCAGGTGGGCGTCGGTCACGGTCACCTCGGTGCCACCCCTGGCATAACACATCGGCCCGGGGTCGGCCCCGGCCGATCGCGGGCCGACCTTGAGCGCGCCCTCCGGCGATACCCAGGCGATCGAGCCGCCGCCGGCCCCGACCGTGACCACGTCCACCATCGGGATCATCGATGGGTAGGCCCCGACCCTGCCCTCCGTGGTCAACGCGGGCTCGCCGTCCGCGACCACGGCGACGTCGGTCGAAGTCCCGCCGCCATCGCAGGTGAGCACCCGCCCGAACCCGGCCTCGCTGGCGATCAGCGCCGCGCCGAGAGCACCGGCGGCTGGCCCGCTCAGCACGGTAGTGATCGGCTGGTGGATCACTTCGTCGGCCGAAAGCACGCCGCCGTTGGACTTCATCACATAAAACGGCACCCGCCGCCGGGCGGCCGCATTCAGGTCCGAGCCGCTGTCCGGCCCGCTCGAGCCGGTGTCCGGCCCGCTCGAGCCGGTGTCCGGTCTGCCCGAGCCGCTGTCCGGCCTGCCCGAGCCGGTATCCCCGCCCGCGCCGGTGTCTGGCCCGCCCGAGCCGGTGCCGCCATCGGTGCCAGCTTCGGCGCCCGCCAGCCGGTTCAGCCGCTCGGTGATCGACCTCAGGTATCCGGCGACGGCCGGCTTGACCGCCGCATCGAGCAGGGTGGTCATCGACCGCTCGTACTCGCGGTACTCCCGCAGCACCTCGGAAGAGAGCGAGAACGACGCCAGCGGATGCTCGGCGGCCAGCACCGCTGCCATTCGTTTCTCATGGTCGGGGTTTGCGTAAGAGTGCAGGAAGCAGACGCCGAGCGTGTCGATGCCGCGGTCGCGGAACCAGCGGGCCACGGCCCTCGCGCCATCCTCGTCGAACGGGCGCAATTCCGCCCCGTTGTGATCGAGCCGCCCGCCGACGGTCTTGACCAGGTGCGCGGGAACGATCCGGTCAGGCTTGACCCAGAAATATGAGTTGCCGTATCCGTCCGGTACCGACTGCCTGGCGATCTCGAGCAGGAACTCGAAGCCCTCGGTCGTGATGAAGCCGAGTCGGCCGATCTTGCCCTCTAGCAGCCGGTTGGTCGCGATCGTGGTGCCGTGGCTCACCGCGGCCACGTCAGCGGCGTCCGCTCCGACCAGGCCGAGCACCTTGGTCAGCCCGGCGATGAACCCGAGCGACGGGTCGGCAGGCGTGGTCGGCGTCTTGGTGACCGTCAGTTCACCGGTGGCCTCGTTGTAGGCGACGACGTCGGTGAACGTCCCGCCGGTGTCGATGCCGATCCTCAGCTGCCCACGCGCGCCCGTCATGCCCGTCCTAGGAACCGCTGTGCTCGCGGTACTCGAACCCGGTCGCCGTGGCTCCGAGCAGCGCGTCCGCGTGCCGCCTGATCAGGGCCAGGTTCCGGTCGGCCAGGTGGTCGAACGGCTGCGGCACCGACGAGCCAGGGGTCAGCGAGGCGAGCGCCTTCGCCGGTTCGAGCCTGGCGCTGATCCAGCATTCGTGCGAGGCGGCACGGGCGACCACCTCGGCGATCGGGGTGACGATCATCGAGTTGCCGAAGTAGATCGCTCCGCCCGGATCGGTGCCGGTGGCGTGGCCCCGATCAGGTAGACGTGGTTGTCGTAGGCGCGAGCCCGGTTGGTCAGCTCCCACAGGTCGGCGGCGTCCACGCCCGTGGTGAACCCGCTGGTCACCGATTCGGGCAGCACGACAAGCCCGGCCCCGGTCGCGGCCACGCACTCGGTCGTCGCGGCCACGGCGCGTACGGTGTTCGTCTTGATCGACGCCTGGGTCAGCGGGCCGATCGCCGGGGCGACCTGGACCGCGGCAACCGTGATATCGCGCATCAGCGGTCGCTCTGGCCGAGCCGAGGGTTCTGTCGGCCAAGTACGGCTCCGACGACCACGCCGGCCAGCGCGATCGCGCCGCCGGCCAGCACCCCGGCCAGGAAACCCGGCGCGGGGGCCTGGCGAGTTCTGGCACGTGGCGGGGCCACGAATACGCCAGGCTGGGCCGGCGGCTCGGCCCGCTGAGCCGGAATGGCAGCGGTCACACCAGCCGCTCCCGGCCCCCCGACCGGTCCGACTAGGGCCGGCTGCCCCGCCGCTCCGGCCTCGGCGGCCAGGCCAGCAGCTTGGGCCGGCGCCACGCCGGTGAGCAGTTCATCGACCGAGCCGAAGAACTGCTCAGCCATCCGTTTCGCCACCCCGGCCAGCATCCGCTGGCCAACGCCGGCGATCACCCCGCCGACCACCGCGTCGGCGTCGTAGCTGAGCCAGGTGGACCCGTCTTCGGCCGGCGCCAGCTGCACCCGGACGTCCGTGCTGATCGTGCCCGGGCCGCCCGCCCCTGACGCCTTCAGGGTGAAGGATCCTGGCCTGCACTGGTCGGCGAGCGACACCTCGCCGGTGTAGGTGCCGCGGACCGCCGCCATCCCGGTGGTGATCGTCAGCCGGTAGGAGTCAGGCCCGATGGCCTCAAGCCGCTCGCAGCCTGGGATGGTTCGGACCAGCACGGCCGGGTCGTTCAGCGCCGTCCATACTGCCTCGACCGGAGCGTTCAGCGTGGCACCGCCAGTGACCTTCATCCCGTGTTCTCCTCCGCGTCCACCCGCCGATCCCGGAAAGGCGGACCTGGCTGATGGTTCGCCGCTGTCCCGTTGCGATCCGCTGTCCAAACCATAGCGACCGTAGCCAGCAAGCAGCGCACGCGCCAAGCCTCGTTCCGGCCCGGCGCGTGCGCCCTGGTCCCCAGCGCGCCCTCGTCGCTTTCCGACCTGGCGCGCATGCCTGCTGCTTACTTGATGGTGTAGCGATAACTGAAGGCGGCCACATCGCTTCCGACCGGGAAGCTGCCTGGCAGCCCGTTGTAGGTCACCCCACCGGGAATGAGCGACGAGTCGCTCACGTAGATCGTCCCGCTGACGACGTGTCCTGAGGTGCCCTCGGGGGTGATGGTCACCGGGATGGTGACCGTCTGGCCGGGATTGACAACGTATGGCGTAAAGGCAGCCGCCGGATTGGTGCTGCCGAGCCACAGGTCCCCGGTGGCGGCGACGACTGTCGGGTCGAAGGCTGCGGTGTTCGCCGTCATCGACACGGCGGCGGTCACCGGCTTCGCCCCGTTCTTGCCATCCGGGCCAACCAGGAACGGCGTGACGGTCCAGTCACCGGCCGGGATGTCCGGCGCCGAGTAGCTCCCGGTGGCGGTCTTGCCGGTCGACGAGATCAGGTCCGGATCCCCGAACGGCCAGGAGAAGTCGAAGAACGACCGGGCCGGGGCTGAGACCTTCGCCTGAATTGCCGTGCTGTGCGACGGAACCAGGAACTCAGGGATCACGCCGGCGGTGTTGGGCAAGATCAGGGTGGATGTGGTCTGCGCGGCGAGGCCGATCGTGAGGCTGCTGTTCAGCCGGGCGTCCACGAAATACGCCTCGGGCACATTGCCGCCGTTGGTGACCTGCAGGCCGACCGTTATGGGCGAGCCGGCGGCCAAATCGGTGCTGGCCGAATCAGGCAGGCCTATCGCCGATGCGGTGACCGGCGTGTCGTTCATCGTGACCGTGAAGGGCTGGGCTACCGCGGTGCCTGACACGGTGTTGAAGAAGTCCACCACCAGCGTCCATCGCCCCGGGCTTGGGTGGAGAACGTGCAGCTGGGCGCCGGTCTCCGGCTCAGTTTCGGTATTTCCTGACGGTGTGGTCACGAGCAGCCCGTTGATCGCGGTGGAGGCCGCAGCGCCGGACGGATCGATCAGCGTTGCCAGCAGGGTGTTACTGGCGTCGCCGGTGCTGACTTCGGCGTTCAGGGCCTTGAGCCCGGACGGCACGTCCACCTGGTAGTACGCGGTCTGCCCGGTGTCGCTGCCGCGGCCGTTGCCACCGGTCAGGGTGCCGGTGAAGGTAACCGACGGAGCCGGCGTCGGGACCAGCGAGCGCAGGGTGACCGGAATGGACGTCACCACGGCGAAGGCCGGGCTGCTGGCCGAGCTGTGCAGCAGGATGGAGCCGGACTGGTCACCAGCTTGCGACGGGATGGAGACGGTCAGTGTGAAGTTGCCTGAGGCTCCGGGTGCGAGCGTCAGCGAACTCGCCGACAGGCTCCCGAACGACTGCCAGGTGGCAGTGCTCGCCTGGAACTGGGCAGGCAAGGACGGAGCGGCGGACTGGCCAGCGACCAGCGCCGTCCACGCCCCGGCCGCCGGATCGGCCACCTGGGCATTGCCGTAGTTGCCGATGCCCTGCGGCAGGTTGTACTCGGCCAGGTCGCCATTGGGGGCGATCAGGCTGAGGTTGACCGGTCCGACCATGGCGACGGAGACGTTCAGCCTGGCCTGACCGGCAGCCACATGGAAGCTAACCGCCTGGCTGTAGCCTTGCGCCGCGGTCAGCGACAGGGACTGGGTCGAGACGGCGTGGTACGGCGAGAGCGTGCGGCTGGACAGGCCGATGGTCACGCTGCTCGATCCGTCATTGGTAAGCGTCTCGGCGAAGTGCTCGGTGCTGCCTGCCGCGGCGACCGCGTTGAACTGGGTGGCGCTGTCGAGTACGGCATGCCCGGCCGGCGCCTTGGTGCCGCCAGGGTAAGAGGCGGCGGCCAGCACTGCCTGGTAGGCGTCGACCATGCCAGCGCCCTGCTGCTCGGCCGGGGCATCGATGTGCTCCGCGGTGGACACGATGATCCGCTTGACCACGGCAGGCGACGGGTCGTGGCCGTGGTGAGTCTTGGCATACGCCTGGATCACCAGGGCGGCGATTCCGGCGGTCAGCGGTGAGGACTCACTCGTTCCGCCGGACAGTTCGACCGAGGCTGGGTTCCCGGAGAAGTTGGTGCAGGCGAAGAACTTCGTCGGATCGGGGGTGCACAGCGCCCAGTTCAGGTCGCCGGGGGCGACCACGTCGCCGGTCGTGCCGGTCTGGGAGAAGCCGCCCGAGCTGAGCCCGCTGATGTTGTTGTCGATCCAGCCCTTCACCCCGGGGAAGGTGATGCCGCCGATCCCGGTCTGGGCGTAGGCACGATAGGTGGTCGACGCACCGACCGAAAGGACCTCCGGATCGGTACCTGGGGAGCCGAGCGTGTTCGTCGGTCCGGCGTCGCCGGTGGACACCACCACGGTCACGCCGGCCTTGACGGCGGCGTCGTCGGCCATATCGGTCAGGTCCAGGCTGGCCACATCCGGGAACATGTTGGAGCCGAACGACTCATTGATGACGTTGACGTGGTCCACGGTCACCGCGTAGTTGACGGCTTCCATGAACACGGAGTTGAACGCCACGTTAGATGAGCCGAACACGTTGAGCCCGACCAGGCTGGCGCCAGGGGCGACCCCGAGTACCCGGATCAGGCATGGAGTGCTGAGTCCCAGGCCGTAGCTGGCCACGTTGTAAACGTGCCGTCCCTGAGCCGCGATGGAACTGGCATCGAGGAAGGCTTCGCCGCCGCTGGTCGGCGCGCTGGTGCCCGTCCCGCTGAAGTCCTGATAGTCGATGAAGACGTGCTTGCCGTTGGCGCGGATGAAGTCGGGATTGTTGGGGTCGATGCCGTCGGCGATCCACGCCACCTTCACGCCCGCCCCGGTGTAGCCAAGCGCCTGCGCTGACGGTCCCTTGCCGGACTGGGTGGCCGCGTGGATGACCCCGATCGCCTCGGGGTTGAGCTGCACCCTGCCCTTAGCCGCACAGGCGCCCGGGAGCGGCTTCAGGCCAGCTGCGGCCTTGGCCGGAGCGATGACCGGCGGAGCCGCGGCGACCGGAATGGGCAGGTCTGGGACCACCTCGGCCACGGCCGGATTGGACCTCAGCAGCTTGGCCTCGCCGGGCGACACCGTAGCGGCGACGGCGTTGACCAGCGAGATGCTCTTCACGTTGCGGGCGTGTGTCGCAGCCAGCTGGGACAGCACGCCGCTTTGCAGCGACCTGACGAGCGCTGCCCGCCGCGCCGAGTTGCGTGCCGTGTCAGGGACGCTGGCGACCTGGTCCTTGAACACGATGATCACCTTGTCGGTGACATTCGTCGACAACGACCGCGCCTGCGCAGGCGTGAGGGCCGCCCGGATCTGCCCTGACGTGACAGCCGCTCGGGGACTCAAGACGCTCTGCGCCTGAGCAGTCGCGGTCATCGATACGACCACGATCGGCGTGATGATCGCTACTCTGCGCAGCAGACTCCTGTATCGCATGTGACACTTTCCTCGCAGCCGGCGCTTTAGGCGCCTCAATAATCCATTTGTTCGCACATGTATGTCTATGGATTCCCGTGGTCGTAACAGAATCATGACCCAACGGCCGCCCGAGCTGTCGTAGGCCGCATCG
>Ga0116224_10001551_pt1 | contig 14469 bp, 14 predicted proteins | sample Sb_taG_9_FD_89699 | JGI IMG/M metagenome (GOLD analysis project Ga0116224, IMG submission 89699) | Peat soil microbial communities from Weissenstadt, Germany - Sb_50d_b_LC metaG | ecosystem: Environmental > Terrestrial > Soil > Wetlands > Peat | place: Germany: Weissenstadt | collected 2010-09-21 | reverse complement strand
GCTTTGGCCGATGATAGTGGCCGACCGGTCGCCTTCGCCCTGACGCCCGGCAACGTCGCCGACATAACCATGGCCATTCCGCTCCTGGGCGCCGTGGACAAGCCCAAACGTTTGCTTGCCGATCCTGCTGGGAACCAACCTTTTCGATATGCCGTTGCTCGCCATTGGTGCCCTCTTCTTATGCAAAAGGGCCGATCCTCTGGACCGAGTCGCCTGCGCACGCGTTCTCTACGGGTCGGCCGTCGTCGTGACTGGTCTTGTCATCTTCAGCCCGCTCGACCGGCCAGGTAGGAAGTTGTTCCGCGCGGCCGCCCCACGAGCAGGCCGACCGCGGATGAGCAAACTCGACGTTAAGTTTTGATGCGCCAACTCGGAGCCGACGGGTGTCTGGCAATCAGGGAAGCTTTGCCTCAAGGTAGGCGACCGCCCCATCGAGAGTGGCAAGTTTGGGATAGTCGATCTCCGGAACATCGACGCCAAGGCGGTGATGCATAGCCGTGACGAAGTTGAGGAAGTCCATGGAGTCGATATCGAGGGCTTCGCGCAGATCGGCAGATGGGTCGATTGTGCCCACGTCCATCTCGGGCGCGATGTTGCCCAGGGCCTCTTGCACGATGGCTCTAACATCGAGACTGCTCACAGCTTGTCAGGCTCCTGCAGCAGCCGCTCGATCTCGGCGAGAAAAAGCGCTCCGGCGTGGCCGTCAGTTACCCGGTGGTCGGCCGCGAGCGTGGCGCTGACAACGGGTCGCGCCAGGATGTGGCCGTCAACGACACATGGCCGGACAACAACTTTACCAAATCCGAGGATGGCGACCTGCGGCGGGTAGATAATGCCAAAAAGCTGCTCAACGCCTCGCTCACCGAGACTGGAGACGGTAATGGTCGGGTCGGCGATTTCCGAGCTGCGGATGCGACCAGCGCGCACGCGTTGCACAAGCTCGCGCATCTGTCTCATCAAGTCATCGAGGGACAGCCGATCTGCGTCGTGGATCGCCGGCGCAATAAGGCCGCCGCCCCGAATGGCGATCGCCGTCCCCACGTGAACCGAGCCGACCGGCTCGAATTTATCCTTGCGGTAGAAGCCATTGAACGCGGGAAACTTTGCTGCCGCGAGCGCAACGGCCTTTACGAGGAGCGTACCTAAGAGAAGACGGTCAGAAGGCGGCCGCTTGGCATTGGTGCGCGTGAGCCATGCCTCGCAGGCGGTCATCTCGATCGGCTGCGCCAAGTAGTAATGCGGGATCTCGCGTTTGGACCGCGCCATGGCGGCGGCAATGGCGCTTCGCATGGCCGCAAGATCAAACCCGGTGGGAGGTGTCTTTTGCGCAGCCTTCTCGGTGATGGCTCGCTCGATATCGGCGCTGACAATCGTGCCACTCGGACCGCTCGCGGCGACGGTGTCAAGATCGACGCCGCGCTGCTCCGCGAGGCGTCTCGCGGCTGGAGAGACCCGCAAGCGTGGCGTCGGGCTTGGCTTGATCGCCTTTGCCGGAGGGGCGGGTGGTGGCGCCTGGCCCTCGACAGCCGGCGTAGGGGAAGGGGCGACGGTCGGCGGTGCCGCGGCCTCTACCAGGACCGGCGCCTCCGCTTGCGTCCGCACGACGGCCAAGGGAGTGCCGACCGGCACTTTGGTGCCCACCTCGACGAGGATTCGCTCGATCGTACCGGTGTCAAAGATCTCGATTTCGATCGCCCCCTTTTGCGTCTCAACCACGGCAATGATGTCGCCACGCTTGACCTGATCGCCCGGCTTGACCAGCCACTCGACCAGCGTTCCCGCTTCCATGTCGGCGCCGAGGGAGGGCATGCGGAATTCGACCACAGACAATTGCGCTCCCCTTACGCTTTCCCCAGCGTCGCCTTCGCCAAAGCGACGATTTTCGTCACCTGGGGAATGGCCGCCTCTTCGAGATGTCGGGGGTAGGGAATCGGCACCTCCTCGCTGCACACTCTGCCCATAGGCGCGTCAAGGGCCCAGAACGCCTGCTCTACGATGCGTGTGCAAATCTCAGCGGCGAGGCTGCCGCTGCGCCAGCCTTCGTCAACGACGATGGCGCGGTGGGTTTTTCGCACTGAGTCCATGATGGTCGCATCATCGAGCGGCCGCAGACTCCTGAGGTCCACGACCTCGGCCTCGATGCCTTCAGATGCGAGCGAAGTGGCGGCCTCAAGCGTCTTCCAAAGCGAACCGCCATAAGTGATGAGGGTAATGTCGCGTCCCTCGCGCCGCACTCTTGCGGTTTGGATATCAACCGGGCCCGCGTCGGCGGAGAGCTTACCCGTCATGTTGTAAAGCATGATGTGCTCGAAGATCAGCACAGGATCAGGGTCTTCGAGAGCCGCCCACAGCATGCCGCGCGCATCTTCTATTGTGGCTGGAGCTAGTACCTTGATGCCGGGGATGTGCGCATACCATCCCTCCAGGCTGTGTGAGTGCTGGGCGGCAAGTTGACGGCCCGCGCCGGTGGCCATGCGGATCACCATGGGTACTCCGAACTGGTTACCCGACATGTGGCGGATCGTTGCGGCACTATTCAGAATCTGATCGAGTGCGAGAAGGCTGAAATTGACCGTCATCAGCTCGACGATTGGGCGCATTCCTGCAATGGCGGCGCCGATGCCCGCACCGGTGAAGCCAGATTCGGAGAGGGGTGTGTCGCGAATGCGTTTCGGGCCGAACTCCGCGAGCAGGCCTTTCGTCACCGCATAGCAGCCGCCATAGCGGCCAACATCCTCGCCCATCAAGAAGACTCGCTCATCGCGCCGAAGCGCATCCCGGATCGCCTCGCGAATGGCCTCGCGATAGGTAATTTCGATCACGGCTGATTGAGCTACTTCATGCAGCATGGCCAATCACCCGATCACGCTGCTTTTTCCGCGTAGAGGAAGCGGGCGAGGTGCTCGACCGGCTCCCAAGTTCCAGCCTCGGCGAAGGCAACGGCCTCGGCGATTTCCGCGGCGACCTCGGCCTCGATGCGCGCGAGATCCTCTGGGTGCAGCATACCGCTTTGCTCAAGCCAGCTCCGAAAGCGGAAGATCGGTTCCTTCTGACGCCAAGCCTCGACCTCGGCTTTGTCGCGGTAGAGCTGAGCGTCAAACATCGAATGGCCGCGGAGACGGTATGTGCGGCATTCGAGGAAGTAGGGCTTTCGGGTCTGCCGGATCGCGCTCACCGCCCGGCGCGCCGCGCCTTCGACGGCCATCACGTCCATCCCATCGACAGCTTCGGAGGCCAGCCGGTAGCAGGCAGCTTTTTGCTGGATATCCGTCTCCGATTCCGAGATCGCGAGGGCTGTTCCCATGGCGTAAAGGTTGTTCTCGCAAACGAACAGCACCGGCAAAGACCACAACGCGGCGAGATTGATGCTCTCATGGAACTCACCCTCGGCGACCGCGCCTTCGCCGAAAAAGCACACGGTGACGTTGTCCTCTCCGCGCATTTGATCGGCGAGCGCAAGACCGATGGCGAGCGGCAGCCCGCCACCGACGATGGCGTTGCCCCCGTAGAAATTGGTCGCGAAATCGAACAAATGCATTGAGCCGCCTCGGCCTCCGCTGCACCCCTCGCGCTTACCGTACATCTCGGCGAGCGCACCTTGCATCGGCACGCCACGCACCAAGGCGTGGCCATGCTCGCGATAGGTCGCGACGATCCTGTCCCGCTTCTCGAGCACCGGGATCACACCCACGGCGACCGCCTCCTCTCCGTCATAGAGGTGCAGAAAGCCTCTGATCTTTTCTTCGGTGTAAAGCTCCGCACATTTGTCCTCAAACCGACGGATGCGGATCATGTGCTTTAGCAGGTCGAGTGCATGCGATCGGGATAGCCGCGGCTTATCGGTGGTCGCTGTCATCGCTCCTCGCTTTCCAGCGTGGAGATGTCGCCTTCCGGCAGGCCGAGTTCCCGAGCCCTGAGCAGCCGGCGCATGATCTTACCGCTACGGGTTTTTGGCAGGTTCCCGCGGAAGACGATCTCCTTAGGTGCTATCGCCGGACCGAGACGCTTGCGCCCGTGGCCCAATAGCTCCTTGCGCAAGGCCTCGCTTGGCTCCACGCCATTTTTCAGTGTGACGAAGGCCTTGACCAACTCTCCGGCTGTAAGGTCCGGGATGCCGATCACGCCAACCTCAGCGACGGCGGGGTGCTCCATGAGCGCACTCTCAACTTCGAATGGCCCGATGAGATGACCGGAACTCTTGATCACATCGTCCGCCCGGCCGACGAACCAATAGTAACCGTCAGGATCTTTCATCGCGAGGTCACCGGTGAGATACCACCCGCCGGCGAAGCATTTGCGATACCGTTCCTCTTCGTTGAGATATGTCCGCATCATGGATGGCCAGCCTGGGCGCAGCGCAAGCTCACCCGTGCGCATAGGCGCCGCGACCTCGCGGATATCGCCGCCAGCGGCACGCTCGACGATGGCCGCGGTGATGCCTGGAAGGGGGCGGCCCATGGAGCCCGGCTTAACGTCCATTGAGGCGTAGTTGGCAATCATGATCCCGCCGGTCTCGGTCTGCCACCAATTGTCATGGAACGGCATGCCGAAAGCTTCCAAGCCCCAGATGACGGCCTCGGCATTCAGGGGCTCGCCGACACTCGCCATGAAGCGCAGGTTGGACAGATCGTACCGCTTGGCGAGCGCGGTCCCCGCCTTCATCAGCATCCGGATAGCGGTCGGAGCCGTGTACCAGACACTCACCTTCTGGTCCTGCAGAATGCGATACCACCGCTCAGCGTCGAATTCCGCCTGGTCGACGATTAAGGTCGCACCGTTGGTGAGGGGCGCAATGATGCCGTAAGAGGTACCGGTTACCCAGCCGGGGTCCGCCGTGCACCAGAAGATGTCATCTGCATGCAGGTCGAGCGCGAGCCGCCCGGTGATATGATGTGCGACGACCGCGTCATGCACATGCGCCGCACCTTTGGGCCGCCCGGTCGTGCCGCTCGTGAAGTGAACGAGCGCCATGTCTTCTGGATCTGTCCGCACGGTTGCAAAGACAGCTGAAGCTCTTTCGAGTGCAGCCCTCAGGTCGGTCGCGCCGGACGGGGGAGACCCGGTACAGTCCATCAACAGGACATGCTGAAGGCTCGGAAGTTCCTTGCGCCAGGGCTCGACCTTGCGCCGGTAAAACGCCTCGGAGGTGACCAGCACCCTGGCCTCCCCGATCTTCATCCGCGCCTTGATCGGCTCCGGGCCGAAGGCGGAGAACAGCGGCGAGAAGACGCTGCCGGTTTTGAGCGCTCCGAGGGCTGCGATGTATAGCTCTGGGACCCGGCCGAGCAGCGCAAAGACGCGATCGCCTTTGGTGATTCCCAACGCGGTAAGGACGTTCGCGAACCGGTTGGCCTGCGAATAAAGATCGGCATAGGTGAAATTGCAGATGCGATCGTCACGCCCGATCCAGCGCAGTGCGACTTTGTCGCCGCGGCCAGCGAGTACGTGACGATCGAGGGCCTCATAGGCAATGTTCAACCCGTCGCCCGGGAGGCAGTCGAGAAGCGCCCTTGCTTCTTCCCAGGAAAAGGTCGCAGCAAATTCATCGTAATTTTGAAGATTGGCCCGCGCATAGTCACCCGGTCGCTTCCTGATCGGTTCACGCTCCCCTGCCGGTAGCCCAGCACGTCGAGCGGACAACTCTAAGCCTGACATGAAACGAGCACCCAGTGTTGCCTTACCACATTACCCTAATGCCTATCCGGCGATCGGCCTTTGACGCGGGTCAAGCCGACAGCTGGCGGTAGCCAGTAGTTCACTTATGCCGTGCTAGTGTTCTTGCTTTCCCTATCCTGAGGAACATTTCTGGCATCATGACACGACGGGAACCGTTTAACTCGATCTACTCTCAGGGATTTCTGCGTGCTGCCGTCTGCGCGCCCAAGGTCGCGTTAGCTTCACCTGAGCGCAATCTCGAAGAAACGCTCAAGCTTGCAGAGCAGGCGTCATTGCAAGAGGCGGCCCTTGCCGCTTTCCCGGAGCTTGGCGTCACGGGTTACTCGAATGACGATCTTTTCTTTCAAGACGCGCTGCTTGATGGGGCGCAAGAGGCGATTGCCGAGCTCGTGCGCGCAAGCCGGGAGCTGAAGCCTGTTCTCATTGTGGGCGCTCCCATTGAGTCCGAAGCTAGGCTCTTCAATTGCGCCATTGTCATCTACGGCGGCCGGATTCTTGGAGCAGTGCCGAAGACCTATCTCCCCAATTATCGGGAGTTTTACGAGAAGCGGCAGTTCACGTCGGGAACGAAGGCGAACGTGCCCGTCATTCAAGTGGGGGGCGAGCTCGTTCCCTTCGGCAGCGACCTGATCTTCTTTGCCGAGAATTGTCCCGATTTCATCGTCCACGTGGAGATTTGCGAGGATCTCTGGACCCCGATCCCGCCCAGCAGCTACGCCGCTCTCGCAGGGGCCATGCTGCTCGTGAATTTGTCGGCCAGCAACATCACGATTGGCAAGGCAGAGTACCGGCGGCTGTTGTGCGCGAGCCAATCGGGTAAGTGCATCTCGGCCTACATCTATGCGGCGGCGAGCTTTGGCGAATCCACGACCGATCTCGCCTGGGATGGACAGGGTTTGATCTACGAGGATGGCGATCTGCTCGCCGAAACGGAGCGTTTCTCTGATCGATCGCAATTCATCACCGTCGATCTCGATTTGGAGCGGTTGCGCCAGGACCGCGTGCGGATGACGAGCTTCAACGACTGCGCCGTGCTTCACCGCGACCGCATCACCGCCATGCGCCGCATCCCCTTCAAATTCGCGGTGCCCACGGGGGAGGTTCCTCTCAAGCGGCGTATCTACCGGTTTCCCTACGTCCCAGCCGATGCCCCAAGACGGGACGAGCGGTGCCGCGAGGTCTACGATATCCAAGTGCATGGCCTGATGCAGCGCTTAAGCGCTACCGGGATCAAGAAGGCCGTCATCGGCGTCTCCGGCGGCCTCGATTCGACCCAGGCGCTGATCGTTACGGCAAGAGCCATGGATCGGCTCGGCCTCCCCCGCTCAAACGTGCTTGGCTATACGCTGCCGGGCTTTGCGACGAGCGCGCGGACCCGTGAAAACGCCTTGCGGTTGATGCATGCTCTCAGCGTCACGGGCGAGGAAGTCGACATTCGCCCAGCGTGCCGGCAAATGCTCCAGGATCTTGGGCACCCCTTCGCGCGCGGGGAGGCCTGCTACGACATAACCTTCGAAAACGTGCAGGCTGGCGAGCGCACCTCATTACTGTTTCGCGCCGCCAATTTGCATGAGGCTTTGGTGATCGGCACCAGCGACTTGTCGGAGATCGCGCTCGGCTACACGACGTATGGCGTGGGCGATCAAATGGCCCATTATCACGTGAACGCCTCTGTGCCGAAGACGTTCATCCAATATCTGATCCGCTGGGCCGCGAAGACCGATCAGTTCGGCGCGGAGACCTCGCGGCTGCTCGAGGCTATCGTCGCTACGCAGATTTCGCCCGAGCTCGTACCGCCGAGAGGAGGCGCCGGTCAGCTTGCCGAGGAGGAAATCGGTCCATACGAGCTGCAGGACTTCAACTTGTACTATTTGAGCCGCTTCGGATTCCTTCCGAGCCGGGTGGCGTTTCTTGCCTACAACGCCTGGAGCGATCGCGAGCAGGGCGACTGGCCCGACCTGCTGCCGCCGGAGAACCGCCATCAATACGACCTCGCGACCATCCGCAAATGGCTCGAAGTCTTCCTCCTGCGGTTCTTCGAATTCAGCCAATTTAAGCGCTCGGCTTTGCCCAATGCGCCAAAGGTGGGCTCAGGCGGCTCGCTCTCGCCGCGCGGGGATTGGCGTGCGCCAAGCGACGCCAAGGCTGATGTTTGGCTTCAGGAATTAGAGCTGAACGTGCCGCATCAGCTGGGCTACCGACGCGAGGCGGGCGAGTGACGGGCCAACCCCCGGCTCATGCAGCGCCAGCCTTCTGGCGCGGCACTTGTCCCCCTTTGATGCTGGTCAAGGAAATCCCGGGCAATTCGGTGCAGTTCAGGCTGCAATGTTGGACTATCGTGCTGCGGATGATGGCGTTCATGAGGTGAGCGCTGCGAGGCTGCAAACTTCAGACGTCAAATAGGGTTGCTGGTTAAGCCAATGTGGCGTTATTCGGGCCAGCCGTGAAAACCAACGCAGAAGCACTCATCGACCGAGGGTGGGAGCAGTTTCCTCACGATGCCGATGTCGGTCTGCGCGGTTGGGGGCCGAGTATCGAGGTGGCCTTCGAGGAGGCGGCGCTTGCGCTCACCGACGTCGTCAGCGATGCGGAGATCGCCGTCGAGGCTCGTATAGAAGTGGCGTGCGAGGCCCCTGACGTTGAGCTTTTGCTGGTCGAGTGGCTCAATGCCATCATCTATGAAATGGCGGTGCGGTCCATGCTGTTCGGGCAGTTCGAGGTGAAAATAAGCGGTACACAGCTCCAAGGCGTATTGTGGGGTGAGCCGATCGACCAAGTGAAACATGCACCTGCCTGCGAGCCAAAAGGCGCGACCTATACGGCGCTGCGCGTCGCTCAAGGGTCTGACGGACTTTGGTCGGCAGGGTGTGTGATCGACGTATGAGCAGGGGAGCCCGATGGATCCTGCACGATTCACTCGTATCGATGAAACGACGTGGCAGATCGAGCCCACCGGCGCCATGCGCGTACCGGGAGTCATCTACGCCGATGAAGACCTCATCCGCGCCATGGACGACAAGGTCTACGAGCAGACCGCTAACGTCGCCACGCTGCCCGGGATCGTCAAGGCGGCCTATGTCATGCCCGATGCCCATTGGGGATATGGCTTCCCGATCGGCGGGGTGGCCGCTTTCGACGCGGAGGAGGGCGGTGTCATCTCTGCCGGCGGTGTCGGGTTCGACGTTTCCTGCGGCGTGCGCACGATGCTGACCAGCCTCACAATTTCCGACATCAAGCAGGTGCAGACGTCGCTCGCCGATTCTCTCTACCGGCAAATTCCCGCAGGCCTCGGTAGCAAAGGCTCGATCAGCCTCGATCCCCTTGAAATGGACGCCATGCTTCGGCGCGGCGCCCGCTGGGCGATCGAGCGCGGCTGGGGTGAGGCTCACGATCTTAACCGCATCGAGGAAGGCGGGCAGATGGCCGGCGCCCAACCGGACCATGTGTCCGAGCGTGCAAAGGAGCGCCAGCGGCGCGAGATGGGCACGCTCGGTTCCGGCAATCACTATCTCGAGATACAGGCAATCGCTGAAATCTTTGACAAGGAAGCCGCCGAAGGCTTTGGCCTCAAGCAGAACGAGGTCGTGGTGACCATCCATTGCGGTTCGCGGGGTCTCGGGCATCAGATCGGCACCGAGTTCTTGCGGGAGATGGTGACGGCCGCGGCAGGGGCGGGAATCGCCCTGCCGGATCGCGAATTGGCCTGTGCCCCGATCAAGTCCGAAGTCGGCCAGCGCTATCTCGGCGCCATGCGCGCTGCCATCAATTGCGCCCTGGCCAATCGCGAGATCATTGGCCACTACGCGCGAAAAGTCTTCGCGCACTTCTTCCCCAATACCGATCTCACTTTGCTCTTCGACGTGTCGCACAACACCTGCAAGGTCGAGAAGCACAAGACCAACGGCGCATCTCGTGAGCTCTTCGTTCATCGCAAGGGTGCCACGCGCGCCTTCGGCCCAGGCCACCCCGATCTGCCGGAGGCTTTGCGCAAGACCGGGCAGCCCGTCCTGATCGGCGGTAGCATGGGCACCGGCTCCTATGTGTTGGCTGGTGCAGCCACCAGCGAGAAAAAGGCGTTCGCCTCTGCCTGCCACGGCGCGGGTCGCGCGATGTCCCGCCATGCCGCGCTCAGGAAGTGGAGCGGCCGTCAAATCGTCGATGATCTGGCAGACAGAGGGATTCTGATCCGCAGCCCGTCAGCGCGCGGCGTCGCGGAAGAAGCCCCTGGCGCCTACAAGGATGTCGGCGCTGTCGTGCTTGCGGCTGAGCATGCAGGCCTTGCTCGGCGCGTGGCGCGGCTCACGCCGCTGATCTGCATCAAGGGCTGAAGTGGGGGTTCCAGATGAAACGCATTCTCGTTGCAACCGACGGGTCTGAACACGCCCTTACCGCTGCGCAGCTCGCGACAGAGCTGGCGGCCGGCATGGGAGCCGAACTGCACGTTCTTGCCGTCGCTTACCGCGACCGTTCGGAAGAGGAGGAATTGCGGGAATTCGCGAAAATCGAGCACCTGGGCGGCATGCTAAACGTCATCGGTGAAATTGCGAAAAGCCACGCAGAGCAGGCACGACGCCAAGCGGAAACGCAGGGTGTCAAGACCGTCAAGGTCTCAGTGGCGGAAGGAGATCCCACTGAACAGATCCTTGCGTTTATTCAGAAGAACACCATTGACGCGGTCGTTGTCGGCCGGCGAGGCAGGAGTCGCATAGCGGGGCTGCTTCTGGGCAGCGTCTCACAGAAGCTGGCAACGTTGGCCCCGTGCATCGTCGTCATCTGTCCATAACTCTTCAGGACATACTGGCTCAAGCTCTAGCCGGCCTCGCCCGTTCCCCGAAGCGAAAGCCTTTGGGCATGGCATCACGGACCATCAGCATCTCGCCCACGGTCTCCGAGGTGATCAGGCCTTTCAGGCGGCCAGTAGCATCCACCACGCCTACGGCAGGGGCTGACTTTTCCATCAGGACTCGAAATGCCTCGTCGAGGCAACGGCGATGATCGATGGTCGGAACCTCGCGCGTCATGACATTGCCGATCAGCGTATTGGGTCCGTCCTGTTTGAGGGCCTTGATCATGTCGCTGCGGCCAAGCACCCCAACGAGGCGGCCATCCTTGTCGACCACCGGAAACTCGGTCTGGCTCGTGCGCAGCAGGGTCTCGATCGCCTCCTCGATGCGGGCCGAGGGCGAGAGCGCCTTGTATTCCGTCATCATGGCCGCCGTGACTGGCACTCCGCGTGACATCCCGCGCAGTTGCGCAAGACGCGCCTCGGAGGTCGCGGCGAGGTAAATGAAGATCGCGATGAAGGTCAGCATCGGATTGAAGAAAAGTCCGATGAAGCCGAAGGCGAAGGCGCACCACTGGCCGATATTCGCGGCGATCTCTGTCGCGCGCACGAAGCCATATTTCCGGGCGAGCAAAGCGCGCAGCACCCTGCCGCCGTCCATCGGAAAGGCCGGGATTAGATTGAACGCAGCGAGGACCACATTGACCGCTGCCAGCCGATCGATGAGGGAGACTTTGGTGATGTCCGCCGCAGCAAGATTGTCCGGACTAGGGTCGGCACCAGCCAGCATCAGCGCAAGCACAATGACGACGTTGACCATTGGGCCGGCGATGGCGATCAGAAATTCTTCCCGAGGCTCCTCGGGAAAGCGTTCAAGCCGCGCCACCCCGCCGATCGGCAGCAAAGTCACGTCGCGGGTGGAGATGCCGAAGGCACGCGCCGTGAGGATATGTCCGTATTCGTGCACGAGCACGCACAGGAACAGGAGCACCATGAAGAGCAGCCCGCTCCACGCCGCGTCAGCGCCGCCAGACATGTAGCTCGCCGCCCAGATCCAGGCGAGGAAGAGCAGGAAGGTGACATGGATGCGAATCTCGGTTCCGCCGATCTTCCCGATATTCAACGACCAAGGCATCTGAACTCCTCGCTTCCTCACTCACGGCTACCGCTTTTTCCGATACTCAATACTAAAATAGGGAGCCGGTCTTCGGGAACCAACAGGAGCCCGGCTGAAATGGCCCGAACCTAAGCCCGCGGGAGCGCCGTCTCGTATCTGAAAATCCCTGGCACGCCCGGAAGCGGAATGAGGCAGCTCATCTCACGCGGTAGCTTTTCCTGCGCGCCGATGACGAGATAGCCGGACTGAGCGAGCCGCTCAACGAGCCGATCCAGAACCTCCCCTTGCAGGGCTGCCTCGAAATAGGTGAATGCAACATTGCGGCAGAGAATGAGGTCGAAGAGACCTTCTGGCGCTTCTGAACGCAGGTCTTGAAGCAGGAAGCTCACGTCCTCCCGGTATTGCTGCCGCCACGCAGAAGAGGCTGCCGATATGATCGAAGCCTTGACAGAGGAGAGCTTCGGGCAGCTCTCGCAGACTGCCTCCGGAATAGCAGCCCTTGCGTGCGCGTTTCAGCACAGTTTCGTCGACATCGGTGGCGACGACCGAGGAGCCCACACCGCGAAAAGCACTCGCTGCTGCCAGATCCCAAAGGATCTTGAGCGTATATGGCTCTTCGCCCGAGGCGCATCCGGCCGACCAGAACCGCGCTTGCCGCTTGTCGCTTCGGGCGCGCGCTGCAATATCGGGCAGGACGCGGCGCTCAGCGCTTCGAAGATGCTCTTGTCGCGGAAGAAGCGCGAAATCGTGATGTGGGTCAGTCCGTCCAGGACCGTCCACTCTTCGGGATGGTTGTCGAGCTGCTTGCGATAGGCGGCAAATCCCTCAACCCCGAGTTCCTTCATCCGCCGCCTCAGGCGCTTGCAGACCTGACCATGGACCTTGCGGAAGCCTCGCCAGCGCAATCCTAGGCGCGGCAAGGCCTCTTGCAAGAAAGCCACGCATTCGCTCGGCATCAGCCATGCCTTCGCTCTAGCTCAGTCTGTGCGGCACCTCCAGCAGAGAGCCCGTGTTGATCCATCGCAATTTCGTGCCCTCTGTCTCAGCCTATAGCTAAGCGCTGGATGGAGCAGGTGCCATTCTTAAGGAGCGTAGGGAGCGACCATGCCAATCTGGAGGCTGACCCCGATCGACCTAGAGGATCCGAACTGGGAGGCAAGCTCGCATCGCGGATTGATCATCGTCCGTGCCCCAAACGAGGCTTCCGCGCGCAAAGCAGCCGAGGAAGCATTTGGGGTTCAGACTCGCTTTCCTGCCGGAAAAGGCATGCGCGTGCCACCCTGGACGCGGTCCGAGCTGGTTCACGCTGAGATCATCGACAGTCCAATATACTCCGCGGGAGGTACCACCGAGGTCCTGGAACCGTCCTTCAAGGAAGGCTAGTGAGCTTAAGAAGAGGAGCCCCCCTATGCTTCAAGAGCTTAGTGCGGATCAGGCGCGGCAGATCGCAGCTCTGGCGAAAGCGGCGCGCGCTGCCCGCGACGTCATACTCGACAACGTTCCTGAAGAAGACCTGGGTGTGCCGCCACCCGCGCGCGGGGAGCACAATCCTGCCGGCGCTCTCGGATTCGATCCGTTGCCCCTTGACGATCCGGACCTCATAGAATTGCGGGCGACAGTCAGCGCGCTGGTACCCGCCGCGCGCTCAGAGCTATTCGTCCTGATGCGGATGGGCCAGGGTGACCTTGCCATCTGCGATTGGGATCGCGGTCTTTCTGAAGCAGCATTGCTCGGGGAGGACACCGTATTGGCTACGCTCACGGAGGATCCCGACCTTCACGAGCATCTCTCCAAAGCGCTCTATGAGTTGGGCACTGAAAGCCGAGCCTGATATGCGCCAAAGCCTGCTTTAAGGTTGCTATCTTGAGCTTGAAAGCCCCGCTTCGGCGGGGCTTAGTCTTCCAGACATACCTAAGGCGAGCCTGTCAAACCAGTCGCAAGTTCACCCATGACCCCAATCGGCGCTGAGATCTCAGACCGTATCTGGAGGGCGAAATATCGCTACGGCCAGGAGGCCACGATCGCCGACAGCTGGCGCCGCATCGCCCATACGCTGGCAGCCGTCGAGACCAGGGATCGGGCGGTATGGGAAGAGCGCTTCCTTGGAATTCTGAAGGAATTCCGCTTCCTGCCGGGCGGGCGCATTCAAGCCGGCGCAGGCACGGAGCGGAATGTCACGCTGTTCAACTGCTTCGTCATGGGCACGATCGAGGACTCGATCCGAGGCATCTTCTCGGCCTTGGAGGAGGGCGCCCTCACCATGCAGCAAGGTGGCGGCATCGGCTACGACTTCTCGACCTTGCGGCCGCGGGGCGCTGAGGCGAAGATGGTGGGGACGATCGCCTCCGGGCCCGTGTCGTTCATGCATGTGTGGGATGCGATGTGCGGCACGATCCTGTCCACCGGCGCGCGCCGCGGCGCCATGATGGCGACCTTGCGCTGCGACCATCCCGATATCGATGAGTTCATCCTTGCCAAGCAGCAAGCCGGTGCGCTGCGGCGCTTCAATCTGTCCGTCCAAATTACGGATGCCTTCATGGGCGCCGTGCGTCAGGACGTCGAATGGCCGCTTTTGTTCCCGGTGGCAACATTTGACGGCAGCGGCGAAACGATACTGCGCGACTGGCCCGGCCTTAAGGAGCCGGTGCCATGCCGCGTCGTGCGGCGCATGCGGGCGCGAGAGCTTTGGGAGCGCATACTGCGGGCGACGTATCAGTATGCCGAGCCGGGTGTGCTCTTCATAAATCATATCAACGGGCTCAACAATCTTTGGTATTGCGAGCGGATCAGCGCCACCAATCCCTGCGGGGAGATTCCGCTTCCTCCCTACGGGGCCTGCGATCTCGGCTCTATCAATCTGACTCGCTTGGTCAACGCTCCCTTCACGCAACAT
>Ga0116224_10001549_pt1 | contig 14480 bp, 19 predicted proteins | sample Sb_taG_9_FD_89699 | JGI IMG/M metagenome (GOLD analysis project Ga0116224, IMG submission 89699) | Peat soil microbial communities from Weissenstadt, Germany - Sb_50d_b_LC metaG | ecosystem: Environmental > Terrestrial > Soil > Wetlands > Peat | place: Germany: Weissenstadt | collected 2010-09-21 | reverse complement strand
GCGCGCCGGCGAGCACACGGTCCAGGTCGTGCGGACGATCGCCAACGGCACGTACGACGCGGTCCCGGACGGCGAGTACCGAAGGCGAACAACGGGCAGGACGACACGCTCGGGCAGCTCGTGGTGCTGGCCGTGGCCGACAACGGGGCTGATGCCTGCTCGCCGCCACGCTCCGGTCCAGGACCGGCGAGCGCGTCGATCGTCTATACGTGCACGCCAAGGTCGGGATCGTCGACGACCGCTGGCTCACCGTCGGGTCGGCGAACCTGAACGCCCACTCGCTGCTCAACGACACCGAGATGAACGTCGTCACCGACGACCCCGACCTCGCTCGCGCGACTCGGCTGCGCCTGTGGGCCGAGCATCTCGAGGTCGACTCCTCGGAGATCGCCGGCGCCGAGCCGCACACGGTCGTCGACGACCGCTGGCGCCCGATCGCGTTCGAGCAGCTCGAGCGGCTGCGCGCCGGGGCGCCGGCGACGCACCGGCTGCTCGCCCTCCCCGGCCTCTCGCGGCGCTCGCGGAGGCTGCTCGGGCCGCTCGTCGGCCTGGTCGACGACGGCTGACTCAGGCCCAGGCCGGCCGGCGGCCGTTCTCGCGCACCCATTGGCCGACGAGCCCGCGCAGGTGCGCGACGAACCGCTCCTGCTCGTACGCGGGATACGTCGCCCGGACGGTGTCGAGCAGCAGCCGGTCGAAGTCGCTCGAGTCCACCCAGTCGAGCACGAGCTCGTCGACGTGGCCGAGGCGGCTGTCGCAGAAGTCGTGGTAGCGGTCGGCCTCGAAGTAGTCATCCGCGAGCCGGCGGTAGGCCGCGAGCTTGTCGCCGTAGCTCAAATCTTCGCGGTCGCCGATTTCGAAGTACCGACGCGTGTCGAGGTCGAGCTGGGGCCGCCGGCCGGTGACGAGGCAGAACGTGCACCACTTCACGAGCGTCTTGATCGCCCACGGGAAGTAGTAGTGCAGGCTCGTGAGCGCGACGTCCGGCGACGCGTTGGCGTAATCGATCGGGTACACGTCTTCGCCGCGCACCAGGCACTCGCACGAGTTGAACTCCCAGCGGAAGAACGCGTTGACGAGCCGGCTGATCGTCAGCACCTCTTCACCCAGCTCGGGCGTCAGGAAGTCGTGCGCGACCTCGTAGCGGTCGTGCATCGGCTGATCGGGGCGGAACTTCATGACCATCGTCTCGGGGCCGATCGACAGCGAGCGGGCGAACACGTCGAAGCCCTCGATCGACGCCTGCAGGTGCATCAGCCGCTGGCCCGAGTCGTCGTACGTGCGCTCGAGCTCGTCGCGGTTGCGCACGCGGCTCACCCCGATCCATTGCCCGCCGTCGTAGGGCTTCATGAACAGCGGGTAGCCGATCTTCTCGGCGATCGCGGGCAGGTCGAACGGCAGGTTGTAACGGGCGGCCGTGTACTGGAAGCGCGAGTTGTCCGGTGGGTCCTTGTGCGGGACCAGCACCGTAGGCGGCACCTTGAGCCCGAGGCGGATCATCGCGCAGTAGGCGGCGTGCTTCTCCATCGCCTGGAACGTGAACGGGCTGTTGAGCAGGTACACGTCGTTCATCAGCGCGACCTTTTTCAGCCACTCGCGCGGGAGGTAGTACCAGTACGCGAGCCGGTCGATCACGAGCTCGTAGCGAGGCCGGTCGCGCAGGTCGAACGGCTCCATCGTGATCCGCTCGGTCGCGATCCGGTGCGTGTGGCCAGAGGCGTCGGTGATCGGCCCGAGCCGCGAGACCAGCGTCTCGAACGCGGCCGGCCAGTCGTCCTCGGTGCCCAGCAGCAGCCCGATCAGATGCGTCGTCTCCGCCATCCTCAGCAGAAGCGTCGCAGATGGTGGGCGAACTGCGCCCGCCAGGATGGCCAATCGTGCGCGACGTCGTGCCCCCACAGGTCGAGCTCGCACCGGATGCCCTTGGACTGGAGCAGCGCGGCCAAGCGGCGCGTGGAGTCGAGCGCGCCGGTCGTGTCCTCCCACTGGCCCTGCCCGCACACGAGCAGCAGGCTGACCCGCCCGCGCAGCCAGTCGAGGTGGTCGCCCCCGAGGTGGCCGACGTAGTCGATCGGGTTGTTGAAGTAGGTGGCGTCGCCGCGCTCGCCCCACCCGTCCCAGGCGGACGGGTCGTAGTTGCCCGACATGCAGATCGCCAGCGGGAACAGGTCCGCGCGCTTGAGCGCGAAATTGGCGGCGTGGTAGGCGCCGAGGCTGACGCCGCAGGTGATCAGCTCGCTCGCCCCGCCGCAGTCCCAGCGGACGAACGGGACGACCTCGTCGAGGATCCACGACTCGTAGAACTGGTGGCGGCGCGCCCGCTCCTCGAGCGGAATGTCGCGGTTCGACCATGACTCGGAGTCGAACGAGTCGACGCAATACAGCTTCACCCGCCCGCCCTGGACCAGGTCGCCGACCGCCCCGACCATCCCGCGGCGCTCGAACTCGCCGGCGTCGCCGCGCTCGGCCGGGAACACGAGGACCGGTCGTCCCCAATGTCCGTAGACCGCGACTCCGTTCATGCTTGGGCCGGCCCCCACAAATCCGCCAGCAGCCGCGTCAGGTGCGGATGCAGCGCGTCCCGCCAGCACGTGTAGTTGTGCAGGTCGGGCACCTCGGCCAAGTGGGCGGGGTAGCCCTGGACGGCCAGCGCGCTCGCCATCAGGCGGTTGTTGTAGACGTTCTCCTCCTCGGAGCCGCAGGTCATCGACACCGGCACCGGCTCGTCGAACGTCTCCGTGCGCAGCACCCGACGGACGAACCGCACGATCCTGGCGTAGTGCGGAAACCCGGACTCCTGGCGGTCGAACCGGGGCACGAAGAAGCTCGCCGACTGCAGGAACAGGCCGGCGAACGCGCCGGCCCACGTCCGCTGGGCCTGGAGCATCGCCAGGCCGCCGAGGCTCGCGCCCATGCCCACCGGCAGACCCATGACCGGGACGTGCTCGCGCAGCCTGGGCAGGATCCGGTTGCACAGCGCGCGGCCGTACGCCGCCGAGGCCGAGTACCACTCGTCGCGATCGCCGGGCGGCAGCAGGGCGACCCGAAAGGGCGGGACCTGACCGGCCTCGATCATCGCGCCGGCGTAGCGGGTGAGCGCGGCGATCTCGTCGTACTCGGGGCCGTCGTGAGCGACCAACAGCGGCAGCTCGCCTTCGTACGGCGACCACACGCCGATTGCGAGGTCGCGGCCGAGCACGCGGATCGCCACGTCATCGCGCTCGCCGGGCGCAGCTGGGTGCTCGAGCCAGGCCGGCGGGCGGTAGCCGGAGGCGAGCAGCACCGACTTCTCCCCGAACGCCCCGGGGGCGCGCTCCGGGTTGCCCGGGTCGCATACGACCACGGTGTCGCCGTCGTGATCGGATAGCTCGAGCTGGTACTCGAGGCGGCCGAGGCTGCTGTTAGGCAGATGGAGCACCCAGCCGCCGTCCTCGTGGACGAAATCGGGATCGGGGAGCGGCAGGTCGGAGCGCAGCCGGACGCCCGCGAGGCGCTGGTCGTGGTCGTTGACGCGAAGGCTGCCCAGCACGCGCCGAAGGTAGCCGATAGCGTCCCCGCCATGAGGTATTCCGCGGTGCATGTGGACGATCTCGAGGGCGCGGGGCCCGGCGGAGCGGTGCGCTTCGTCCGCCGCGAGCTCGGGGTCGAGGCGTTCGGCATCAACTGGTTCGAGCTCCCGCCGAACGCCGTGGGCCACGAGCACGACGAGTCCCGCTCCGGCCAGGAGGAGGTCTCGGTCGTCGTTCGCGGCGGTGGCCACTGGGTCATCGACGGCGACGAGGTTCCGGTCCGGGTCGGCAGCTTCGTGCGCTTCGATCCCGAGGCGACCCGGTGCGCGGTCGCGGGTCCCGAAGGCCTGACGTTCGTCTCGGTAGGCGCCCGCCGCGGCTCCTACGAGCCTCGCGGCCCGTTCTAGCCCGCGAGCCGCAGCGTCATGTACGTGCTGTTCGGGCTGTCCCGATAGTCGCCGAAAGGCTCGCACGGCTCGAACCCGGCTCCCGCGTACAGCGACCGGGCGGGCGCGAACGACGCCATCGAACCCGTCTCGAGGCTGAGGCGGCTGTACCCACGCACGCGCGCCACCGCGATCAGGTGCTCGAGCATCATCCGGCCGAGCCCGCGCCCTCGCGCCGCTTCGGCGGTGTGCATCGACTTGATCTCCCCGTGGTGCGGGTCGAGCTGCTTGAGCGCACCGACGGCGAGGAGCGAGCCGCCGGCCCGGTAGCTGAAGAACGTCACCGCGGGGTCGAGCAAACGGTCGACGTCCATCGCGTGGGCATCCTCGGGCGGGGTCTGTGATCGCGCGAACGTGAGATGGGTCGCGAGCAGCGCTCGCACGTCCTCGGCCCGCGGATCGTCCATGTCGATGTGACCGTCGCTCACCCGGGGAAGTATCTTGGCCCCGACGATCATGGGCCCGCCGGGATGGATTGCGCACGCGGACTGGGGCGCGTCGGCCGCCAAGCGCGTGGTCGCCACCGCCGAGTTGCGAGGGGACGAGTACGTGGCGCACGCGCCGCGGCGGGTCGGTGGCGACGGCGAGCTGGGCGAGCGAATGCACGTGGCCCCCGGCCCGTTGCGGCCGGCGCTGCTCGGGTTCGACTTCCCGATCGGCGTGCCGCGGGCGTACGCGGAGCTCGCCGGGATCGACGACTTCGGCCGCTGGGTTCGAGGGCTGGACCCGGCGGGCGAGTTCTTCGCGGTGTCTGAAAACGTGGCCGACGTCTCGGCTGCGCGGCCCTTCTTCCCGCGGCGCATCGCCCACAGGAGCCCAGGGATCAAGCGCGAGTTCCGCGCGGCGCTCGGCCTGTCGGCGTCGGGCGCCCTCCGGCGATGCGACCTCGCGCATTGCGGGCGCGGCGCCGCCTCGGAGATGTTCTGGGCGCTCGGGCCCAAGGCCGTCGGCAAGGCCACGGTGAGCGGATGGAGTGATTTCCTTGCGCCGGCGCTGGCCAACCCGGCCCGCCGCTACGCGCTCTGGCCGTTCGACGGCGGGCTCAGGGAGCTGATGGCGCGGTCCGACGCGGTGATCGTCGAGGCCTATCCGGCCGAGGCGTACCTCCAGCTCGGGCTGCGGATGGGTTCGCGCGGGACCGCCAAGACCTCGCGCGAGGACCGGCGCGCGGACGCGGCCCGGCTGCTCGACCATTGCCGGCGCATCGCGGTCCGGCCCGACCGGGACCTGGTCGCGGCGTTGCGCGATGGGTTCGGCTCGGGTCGCGACGGCGAGGACCGGTTCGATGCGACCGTCGGGCTGATCGCGATGATCGACACGGTCCGCCGGGCTGCTGAGCCCGAGCTGCCTGACGACCCATCTGTGCGGCTTCTCGAGGGGTGGATGTTCGGCCGGCACGCGTCGTGTCCCGCGGACTGAGCCGCGGGTGCGAACGCGCGGTGGGTGCGGCGGGCGGCGCGGCGGCGCGGCGGCGCGGCGGCGCGGTTAGTGCGGAACCGCTGCGGTCATAACTGCCCACTCGACACTCGGCTGCCGGCGAACGTGGATTCGAGCACGCATACGGGTCGTTTCGACGATGTCGGCGGCGGACGTTCGTCGAGTGTGCGGTTGTGACCCCGGCCCCCGGGTGCGGACATTCTCGCGCCCGCACCTCAGCGTCCCGGGCAAGGGGCCACCTCATCTCGTCGAGACGGTCACGCTCGACATCGCGACGGCCGGCGTCGGCGAGCCGTCCTGCGGCGGGTTCGTGGGGAGCGAGCCGATCTTCTCGACCACGCTGATCCCCGACACGACCTTGCCCAGCAGCGCGTAGTCGGGGGTGAGCCCCGCTGATTGGGTGACGTTGGGGGCGGTCACGATGAAGAACTGGCTGCCGGATGCTCCGGCCGGCTGGGTCTCGGTCTTAGCCATCGCGACGTCGCCGAGCACGTACTGGGTGTTCTTGGGAGGAGCCTCGACGACCGTGTATCCGGGCCCGCCGGCGCCCGTGCCGGTCGGGTCCCCGCCCTGGATCACGAACCCGGCGGCCACGCGGTGAAACGTCAGCCCGTCGAAGAAGCCGCGCTTGACCAGCGAGTAGAACGACGCCGACGTCTTCGGAGACTGCGCGACGTCCAGGGTGAACGCGAACGTCCCGCAGTTGGTGACGATCGTCACCGTGTAGGTCTTGTGCGGATCGAGCCGCAGATGGGGCGCGGACAGGTGTCCGTTTGGCTTCGGCGCGGGCACCGGCACCGTGCGGCACGCAGCCGACGACGGCGCCGACGTGGTCGTGGACGACGCCGGCGCCGTGGACGCGGCGCCGCTAGGGGCGGTGCTGGTCGACGCGCTGTGGCTCGTGCTGCTCCCGCAGCCGGCCGCGACGAGGGCGAGCGCGACAAGGGCGGCCGCGACGATCAGGCAGGCTCGGCGCACTGCCCACAAGCAAACCAGATCGCGTCATTGCGAGAGCCCGTTGGTCTGGGTGCCGAAGGCGCTTCTCTGGTGGGGCGCGTTGCCGGCAGCGGGTCCGACGACGCTACTGCTGCCGCTGGCGCTGACCGGGCCACCGCCACCGACGGCGCTCGCGCTACCGCCGCCAGAGCCGCTTGCGCCACTGCCGCCAGAGCCGCTTGCGCCACTGCCGCCAGAGCCGCTTGCGCTACCGGCGCAGGGCACCGCCCCGCACTGGCTGGCATGGCCGAGGTCGAACGTCTGGTTGGTCGTGCCGGCCGGCGTCGTGATGTCGGCGGACTTGACGTCATGCGCCCCGGGCCACCAGGCGACAAACCATCCGTTCGCGACCGTCGCCTGCACGTTCGTGCCGTCGTCGAGGACCAGCGTCACCGCATTCACGCCGGCGCCGGTGCGACCGTCCGCGAACGAATAGGCGCCGCCGGAGTTGGTCGCGTGCGAACTCGAGAGGAAGATGTGGCCGGCGGGCACGTCGATCGGCGCGCTGGTCGTGTTGCTGGATACCGAGGTGAACGTCGGACCCTTGATGCAGGTCGCGCTGGAGTTGGCGTCCGCGTAGACCGCGAACGTGAACGGCCCCCGCGTGTCGGCCAGCTTCAGCGGCAGCCCCGCGACCGGAGACTGCGTCTGGCAGTCGGCGCTGGCGGCGGCGAGCTGGTCGGGCGCCGGCCGGGTTGGCGTCGGGGTCCAGCCGGCGAACGCATTCGACGCGCCGGCGCTTAGCGAGATCACGACCGCGACCGCGCCGGCGGTACCGGCGGCGGTGGCGAGCGCCCCGATCGCCACCGGCGGCCTCAGCCGCCGGGTGCGCGGGTGGTAGTCGAGATGAGTGAGGCGCGCGATGCTCGCGGTCGGGATTTGGGCCGCGCGCTCGCGGAGCGCCGCGCGCAGCTCGGTTTCGAGTTGCCCGGTCATGTTGGGATGCTCCTTGTGTCATTGGTCGTGCGCAGCGTCTGCTCGAGTCGCGCGAGTCCACGAGAAGCCGTGCTTTTCACTGTGCCGAGGGAGCACTTCATGGCGGCCGCAACCTCGGCTTCGGGAAGGTCCAGGAAGTAGCGCAGCACGAGCACCGTGCGCTGTCGCGGCGGGAGCGCCGCGAGCGCGCGCATCAACTCGTCCTGAGTGTCGATCGCACCCGACTCGTCCGGGTCGTAGCCGCTCTCGGAGGGCGTCTCGCCGGTGAGCTCGCGCCGGCGCCGTCCGCGGTGATCGGCGCCGCTGAGCGCGAGGTTCACGAGGATCCGGCGCGTGTAGGCCACGGGGCGCTCCATGCGGCGGACCCGGTGCCAGCGGCCGGCCACCTTGAGCAACGTCTCTTGAACGAGGTCCTCGGCCTCCGGCAGGTCCCAGACGATCAGGTACGCGGTTCGGATCAGCGCGTCGGTGTTGTGCGCGACGAAGTTCTCGAAGTCGGCTCGCCGGTGGTCCATCTGCCCGGCTAAAGGGCCAGACGGCGGAAAAGGTTGAGTCCCGCCGGTGGCGTGCGGTGCGGGACGATGATCCGACCCGTGCTTACGAGCGCGGACGCGGGCCTGGGAGCCGCCAGTAGTGCACGTCGGCGTCGGGGTCGTCGCCGGACGGACCGTAGCGGGCGCGCCAAAGAAGGCAAATCCCCACAACCCCCACACACGCCAACGGAAGCGCGAGATATTCCACGTAATCGCCGAGGACCACGATTAACACGACCGCCCCGATCAGTACCACCGGGAACAACCAGGGCAGCCACCATCTCTTCATGGCGGCAGGGTACTCCGGCGTTGGCCCGATTCCTAGAGTGCACCGTCCGTCGTGCGTGCCGGGCGTGGCCTGAGTTCGATCGAACTCAGGCCACGCTAAGGCTTTGCTCGCAGCTGCCGAAAGTAGGAGTGGATCGAAGCGGGCCGCCCAGGCTGGAAGGGCCGCGCTCGCGGGTGAGCCTCGGCGCCTCACCGACCCGCCTCAATCATCCCTCTGTCAGCTCAGCTGATGTGGATCGCCTTCTCGAGCGCCTGAGCCAGGAGAGCCTGACCGGCGTAGCTCGGGTGGACTCCACAGCCGCCCGTCGACAGCTGCGTCAGCAGCCCGGCGGTACAAGGGTTGCCGCCGGAGTGCGCGTCCGCGGCTGCGAACTCATCGAAGGCGTCCGCGATCTCGACGTGGAACGGCTTGGCCGTTGTCGCGATGGTTGAGTTACCCAGTGCGGTGACCGAGTCCAGCGCCGGGCTTGTCGAGTAGTAATTGACGAGCGCGATCTGCCCACCGTAATGCGCCTTGTTGCGGATCGCTGAGAGGATCGTCTTGTCGTTCTGGCTGACCGTCCCGATCACACCGGCCTGTTCGATCAGCGAGGCGCAGTGGTCAGCGGTGGTCTCCTGGCAGACGAACAGGTCGTTGGCGCCGATCATCAGCGACACCAACCGGACGTTATTGTGCTTCTTCAGGTACGACACGGCGTAGTCGAGCTGCGAGCCGCTGTACTTGACGTGCAGCGGGAACATCGGCCGATACGAAGCGCCGCCGTTCGGGGAGTTCTCGCAGCCGTTGCTCTGCGCAGCGGTGTTGATGAAGCTCGAGGACGTCTCCCCCGGGCACGCCGCGTTGGCGACGGTCAGGTGAAGCTCAGAGCCGAGATCCTCGGGATAGCCGATGAAGCTCGAGGCGTCCGCGTAGTTGGGGGCCGGAACGACCTGCTGCTCCTCGTATCCGAACACGACCGAGTCACCGAGCGCGAGGTAGCCGGATCCGGGCGTGACGGGCGTGTTGAACGTGATCTTCGGCGCCTTGGGCTTCTTCGCCGGCTTCTTCGCCAGCGCCGGGCCGCTCGCCATCGCGAGACCGAGCGTTGCGCAGACCGTCAGAACTGCAAATTTGAGCGCACGCCGCGCAGTCGCGCGCGTGCCTCCTTGGAGACCTTCCATACCGTGTGTACTCCTTCCCCACGGGTCGGCGCTGCCCCGGCCTGGCCGCGCGGTGATTAGCGCCGACGGATGCTAGCCGGTGCGATCGCGGATGTGTCCCCGTGTGAACTCATCGCGCAACCGCGTGATCGGATCCCCTCTACAATCCAGCGCGTCGCGACCGAGCTCTCGATCAACCGCAGGGACGAGGCCGGGGGTGTGGTGCTCGCGCTTTCTGGCGAGTTGGATGTGGTGTCCGCCCCGGCGCTCGAACAGCACCTCAACGAGGCGCTGTCGGAGCCCGGTGCCCACGTGACGCTCGACCTAGCGACCTGCAGTTCGTCGACAGCGCCGGCGTCAGCGTCCTGATCAAGGCCAAGCAGGACGCGGAATCGAATGGGCGCACGCTCGTGCTCGGGCGGCCGACCGAGCAGGTCCATCGCGTGTTCGCGCTGGTTGGGCTCGCCGACTGGCTCACGGGCTGAAACCCCTCCGCGGCCGCGCCTCCGAGGCCGGGGCCCATCCTCTCCCACGCCGGAACGTAGGGTTTGACACGGTGAATGCGGCTAGTTACAGCGAGCGCCTCGTCTCCTCGGCGCTCGCCTGCTGTACGTGGGAGCAGGAGGCGCCGGTCGCGTGGGAGCAGCGGGTCGTGCCGGATGCGTGCGTCGACCTGATCTGGTCGGGCGAGCGGCTGACGATCGCCGGCCCGGACACGCGGGCTCGTTTGGTTGCACTCGCGCCAGGCACGCGCATCGTCGGCGTCCGCCTTCGCCCCGGCGTCGCCGGAGCGGTCCTCGGGCTGCCGGCGTCCGATCTGCAGGACGAGACCCCCGACGCCGCCGACGTCCTCGGTCGCGATTACGCCGACGCGCTGCTCGGCGCACTCTTCCGCGCCGCCGGCGCGCGCCGCGATGCGTCCCGCGCCGGCGCGCGCCAGGAGGCGCCCCGCGCCGGCAATGACCCCCACGCGATCCTGCTGGCCGCGATCGAGCGTCGCGCCGGATCGCGTCCTGATCCGCTCGTCCGCGCGGCGGTGGCGGCGCTCGACCGTCCGCACGCGCGGGTCGCGGCCGTCGCCGCCGAGCTCGGGGTGAGCGCTCGGCAGCTCCAGCGCCGCGTCACCGATGCGGTGGGCTACGGACCAAAGACGCTGGCGCGCGTCCTGCGCTTCCGCCGCCTGCAGACCCTGCCGGCGGCGCCGCTGGTAGAGCTGGCGCTCGAGGCCGGGTACGCCGACCAGGCCCACATGACCTCCGAGGTCACGGACCTCGCCGGCATCTCGCCTGTCCGATTTCTCAAAGACCGGACCCCGACCGCCGCCTAGCCTCTGGCGCATGCCGGTCGATCGCGCCGCCGCCGAAACGTTCATCTGGTCAGCCGCTCGCCTCGTGGACCGCCATCGCTACGCGATGCTGTTCGAGGGCGCGAGCGCGGACCCGGTCCTCGCCGCGCTGAGCGGCTACCGGAACCTCGACGGCGGATTCGGCCACGCGCTCGAGCCGGACCTGCGCTGCCCCGGCAGCCAGCCCGCCGCGACGCTGTATGCGCTGGAGATGCTGCACGAGGCCGGGCGGCTCGACTCCGACTTGGCGCTCGGGGCACGCGCGTGGATCGCATCGATCGCCGCGGCGGACGGCGGCATTCCGAATGCGCTCCCCAGCTTCGAGCCGTATCCGCACTCGCCGTGGTGGTCGGCGGCGCCGGGATCGTTCCTGACGTTCGCGCTGGCCGCGGTCCTCCACGCCGGCGGGACGAGCGGCGACGAGTGGCTCGACCGCGCCACCGAATGGTGCTGGCGCGAGGTCGATCGCGCCCCGAGGCCCGCCGGCTACTGGCTCAAGTTCGCGTGCGGGTTTCTCGACGCCGTGCCCGACGAGGACCGCGCGCACGCCGCGATTGCGTCCCTGAAGTCGCGCGTCGACCCGGCCGCGCTCGCTCCGGCGGGCGCCACCGAGGGTGAGACGCTTCGCCCCCTTGACCTCTCACCCGGGCCGGGCAGCCGCAGCCGCTCGCTCGTGAGCCACGACGCGGTCGAGGCTCATCTCGACGCGGTCGAGGCCGAGCAGCAGGAGGACGGCGGCTGGATGTTCGACTGGCTCGCCGGGTCGCCCGAGCAGACGACCGCGTGGCGGGGGATCATCACGATCCGCGCGCTGACGTGGCTGCGCGACAACGGCCGTTCGCTGTAGCGGGTCCCTCGCGCTCCGCCACCGGGTCCGCCGGCGCCACCCCGGTCCGCTCGAGCCACCGCCCCGCGCCCGCCCCCCGCCTCAGGCGCCGGCATAGAACCGCGTCGTCCGCTCCGCCGCCGCCCGCGCCCCGGCCGCCGCGGGATCCACCGCATCCCCCGAAGCGAAGTGGCGCGCGAGTCCGAGCAGGGCGAGTTCCCACCCGACCCCGACCGCGCCCGGCCCGAACTGCGCCCAGTGCTCGTCATCGCCCGGCGCGATGTGCTCGAGCTCGAATCGCGTCCGCCCGCCGTCCGCATCCGACAACCGCAGCTCGATCCAGCTGACGTTGCCTCCGAACTCCCAGGTTGCGGCGAAGCCGTGCGGCGGGTCGCAACGCTCGATCTCGCCGCCCGCGTTTCCCTCGAGCTGGTACCGGCCGCCGGCGCGCAGCTCGCCGGAGACCGGGAGGAACCAGCGCGGTATCCGCTCGGGATTCGTGCATGCGTCCCACACGTCCTCGAGCGCCGCGTCATACGTGCGCGAAATGACGACGGTCCGCGCCTCGCCGGCGTCGAACGTCCGGCTCCTCACGCGCCGCTCCGCCGCATTGATCTGCTCTTCGACTTCGATCACGATCACCCGCTTCTCCTCGATTCCCTGGTGTCTGCGCGTTAAACGCGCCGCCGGCGCTTGCCGCGGGCGAGCTCGGTCTCGAGCGCGTCGAGATGGGGCGTCCAGAACTGGCGGAAACGGTCGAGCCAGACGTCCACCTCGCGCAGCGGCTCGGCGCTCACGGCGTACAGCCGGCGCGCTCCTTCGGGACGGACGGTGGCGAAGCCGGACTCCCTCAGCACTCGCAAATGGGCGGAGACCCCGGGTTGTGAGATGCCGAACTCGTGCTGGATCACGGCGCAGACCTCACCCGAGGTGAGCTCGCCATCCGCCAGCAGCTCGAGGATTCGGCGCCGCACCGGGTCGCCCAATACGTCAAACGCGTGCATCGACACGCGCCAATCCTATCAGCCGCTATTTATATAAATCAATCTCGAAGCTCAGAGAAGAGATCTCGCCCTACGCGTGATCGAACGCGAGCGTCCGGTTCAAGAAATCGTGTTCGGCGGCCAGCGCCACGTCGGCGACGGTCATCGGGAGCGAGACGAACCCGTGCGGCGCCTCGGGCCAGATCCGCAGCTCGGTCACGTGACCCGTCGTCCGCCACCGCGCCTCCATGAACAGCGTGTCGTCGATCAGCGGATCCGCCGTCCCGATCGTGAAGATCGCTGGGGGCATGCTCGCCAGGTCGGCGAACAACGGCGAGATGTCGGGGTCCCGTCGCTGCTCGCGGTTGAGGCCGGGCAGGAACTGGTCGCCGAACCACACCATGATCGGTCCCGACAGCACGAGGTTACGATCGCCCCACAACCGCTGGCTCGGCGACATTGACAGATCGAACCCTCCGTACTGGAACACCGCCGCGTCGAACGCACCCGTGATCCCGTGCCGGTCGCGGAGGCGCAACAGCGTGCAGGCAGCCAGGTGCGCCCCCGCCGAATCGCCCCCGACCGCGCGCGGACCGCCGGCGCCCACGACGGAACGACCCTCGTCCCCGAGCAACCACAGCGCGGCGGCCTCGCAGTCGTCGGGCCCGGCCGGATATGGATTCTCGGGCGCGAGCCGGTAGTTGACGCTGACCGCGGTCAGGCCGGTGTCGCGTACCAGCCGCTGGAGGCGGACATCCTGCCCGTCACTCTCCCCGAGCGTCCACCCGCCACCGTGAAAGTGCAGGAAGGTCCCCCGCGCCTCGCGCTCCTGCGGCGCGATGATCCGGAGCGAGATCGGACCTCCCGGACCGTCGATGTCGACGTCGCGGGCTTCCGGCACAAACACGGGCGCGGGGAAGATCCCGCGACCTTCCCGTCGGGCACGGCGGCTTTCCTCGGGCGGCACCGTGTTGACCGCGGGCATCGTCGCCAGCAGCCGCTCGAGCTCCTCGTTGAAGGCGCGCGTGTCGGCCAGCAGCGTGTCCGGATCGGGGGTCGTCATCGGTTGGCTCTCCTCACGGTCGTTTTGCTCGTGGCCCGGGCTGACGGCGAAAGCGAAAGGCGGAGAATGCCAGCCCCGCGCGCCCGCAGCTGTGACATCGTGGGCCTGTGAGGCGCGTGGTCACGATCGGGGTTTACGGCTGGGATCTGAGCAGCTTCCTCGAAGCGCTGGCCGCCGCCGACGTGCGGCTGCTGATCGACGTCCGCCAGCGGCGCGGCGTCCGCGGCCCCGAGTACGCCTGGGCGAACTCCGCCCGCCTCCAAGATGCCCTGGCCGGCGCCGGCGTGGCCTACGAGCACCACAAGGAGCTCGCCCCGACGACCGAGCTCCGGCACGTTCAGTACGCCGAGGACGCGCGCCGGGGCGAGGGCAAGCGGTCGCGGACAGTGCTTGCGCCGGAGTACGCGACCCGTTACACACGCGAGATCCTAGACCAGGCACCGCTCGACCTGGTCGCGGACGAGCTGCCCGCAAACGGCGCAGCGGCGCTGTTCTGTGTCGAGCGCGATCCCGAGGCCTGCCACCGGTCGATCATCGCCGAGCGGCTCGCGGCCGAGCAGGGCGTTGCCGTGAGCCATCTGCGCCCATGAACCGAAAGGAGACCCCCACGTGCTTCTCGACGGCAAGAACGCAATCATCTACGGCGCCGGCGGCTCGATCGGCGGGGCCGTCGCGCGTGCGTTTGCGCGCGAGGGCGCGAAGGTGCATCTGGCCGGGCGAACGGTGGAGACGCTCGAGGCGGTGGGCGGCGAGATTCGCGGCACCGGCGGCGAGGCCGAGACCGCGCAGGTGGATGCGCTTGACCCGGATGCGGTCGACGAGCACGCCGACGCGGTCTGGGCAAAGGACGGCCGCCTCGACATCTCTTTCTGCCTGATATCCCAGGGGGACGTGCAGGGCACGCCGCTCAACGAGATGACGGTCGAGGACTTCATGCAGCCCGTGGTCCGGACCGTCAAGGCGATGTTCATTACCTCG
>Ga0116224_10001534_pt1 | contig 14564 bp, 15 predicted proteins | sample Sb_taG_9_FD_89699 | JGI IMG/M metagenome (GOLD analysis project Ga0116224, IMG submission 89699) | Peat soil microbial communities from Weissenstadt, Germany - Sb_50d_b_LC metaG | ecosystem: Environmental > Terrestrial > Soil > Wetlands > Peat | place: Germany: Weissenstadt | collected 2010-09-21 | reverse complement strand
TGCCGATGCCGACTCGCAATTTCATGCGCCCTGCCGCGATTGGCTCGAGCGCCAACGGGTGCGACCCGATGCCTGGTACACCACTTGGGGTATAGTTTACGAGTTTCTACGTGTGACGACCCACCCGCGGGTCATGCGGCGGCCGTGGAGCGTGCTGGCGGCGTGGGAGTTCGTCTCGGCGCTGCTCGCCTCGCCGGGCCTTGCCGTACTCGTCCCGACACAACGACACGCCGACGTCGCTGGAATGGTCATTGCCGAGTTGCCACATCTCGCCGGCAATCTAATGCACGATGCACATACGGCTATTCTCATGCGTGAGCATGGGATTGGACGAATCTGCACTCGGGATACCGATTTCAATCAATTTCCGTTTTTAGAAGTGATCGATCCGCTTCGATCGTAGACGGGTGGCATTTTCTGGGTCCTGTGATGAACCCGTGCGGTACCCAATTCGTCCTGTCGCCACGACAAAGATCAGCTGGCATTTTTCGGTTGAGAGTTCCCATAAATATGTTTTTGCGGGTTTACCCGTCTGATTTTATTTCGAGGTGAGCAGCAATACATCGTCATACGGGTCGACAATTCCAGCAAGCGACTAAAACCGCATCGTGGTCGAGGCCCTAACTGGGCGTCACCCGATCAGGTCAACGCTATCGACACCCACACTTCCGTTCAAGGTGGTTCCCGAAGGTGCGGTCATCCGGCGCAGGGTTTGCTCCACCGTAACGGCCGCAGCAACCTGATCAAAACACCTGCCGAATTTTTGGCAAGGCCACCGCGAGGTGGTCTTTCTTCTTGCGGGTTTTTTTTGGAAAACGCTGGCTTCGCGCAGTCAGGTATTTTTTGGGCTGTACGACGCCCTTATCCGCTCACGTTTCGCGCACTGGGCATTTCCACAACGACGGTATCAAACTGCTCCTGCATTTGGATGCCGATGATTTGCGCATCAACGAAGTCGATCAGTCGATTAGCAACGTTAAAATGGCGGCAATCCGCATAAATTACACGGCTCATTTGGTCCGCCGATAAAGCCCTGTGAACGTCACGGTGGTACCGCCGCAGCCTGAGTTGTCCTCGACCAGCAGCCATTGATCGACGCGTTGCATCCGCACCCGGCATTCTCCTGCTTCCGTTTTATCGAACGGACTACTGCCGTCATCGACAAAGGCGATGGTATCCTTCTCGGGCGTTACTTTCGCCCGCAACGCGCCGTTGTGAAAATCATGCGCGGTCGGAACGGTCATGCCGCCTTCAATGCGTAACTTGCCGTCGTCACCTTGGGAGATCGTTATTTCACCGCCAGGGTGATACCAAGTGCCTTTCCAATCCGACAGCTTTGGGGACGGCATGGGAGAAACCGGCGTCAATGCAGAGGTCGGCAGCCAACCCTTGGCCCAAATCTGCTTCCGCGCCAGCGGAGACTGGTAGACCACACAGGTGAAAGCACCTTGGGTATGGCCGGTAAGGACGAGGTCGCCCGGAACGAGGTAGGACTTTTGTCGGCAAACCTCGGTGTCCGCCGGGCAAGTGGTGGCCTTGAAGTCATCATCATACTGGCTCTTGATGAAGTTGACGCGCGTATGGGTCGTCACCTTCTGGACAACCAGCACTCGCTTGTCGTCCCAATCGACGCCGTTGCAATTGCTCGGGTCGTAGGCGTCGTAGGCTGACGCAGATCCCGCAATCAGGATCGCAGAGAGCAGCACGGCTGGATCGATCTGGCAAAGCCCTTTGGCTGACATTTCAACCCAGAGCTGACCTCTAGCAAAACGGCGCCGCCAAAAAAGCGACGGTGCCCCTTCCTCGACAGCTTCCCTTCGACAGCGATTGTTCCGTTGCGGTAGATGAAGAGGGCGTCAGTCAACACCCGATTTAACGAGAGTGTTCATCTCGTCCTCACCTACCATCGCTAAACGCCGGGTGATGCTGCCCTCGACGCGACAAGGGACGCAAGGTCACTAGCAATGTTGTCCCGGAGGGCATTTGGGCTTGCCAGGGGGCGGCGGCCGCTGCGCGGCGGGCGGAGGCGGCGAGGCTGGCCGCGCAGTTTGCGGTCTAGCCGGTGGAGGCGTCGGCGGCGGTGACACATGTGCGGGCGCTGGCCGCGCAGTTTGCGGTCTAGCCGGTGGAGGCGTCGGCGGCGGTGAGACATGTGCGGGCGCTGGCCGCGCAGTTTGCGGTCTAGCCGGTGGAGGCGTCGGCGGCGGTGGCGCATGTGCTGCGGGTGCAACCGGCTTCGCTGTCGGCTGCTCCGGGCGTTTGGTTTCAAGCGTCGCGGGCTTCTTCTTCTCATTGGTTACGGGAGCCGGCCCCGTAGTGGTGCGCGGCGCCAGTTCCTTGCGCTCCGGCGTTTCGCCGCCCGGCCTTGTGCCCTGAGTGTTCGTTGGACGGCCCGCGGACGGAACGCTCTTTGCCGGCCGCACCGGCACCGGCGGTCCGGGATGGGCGGAAACGACGCCCGGACCTTCGAACTTTCCTGGGAGCGTAGTGGCGGCCACGGCCGGATGGCCATGATTGTGCGCGAGCGAGAGCGCCGGATCCTTCGCCGCCGCTTCGGCGTGCTGCATTTGCGCCGGCGTCGCAGCTACATGGTGCTCCCTCGCCGCTGCGACCTGTTCGGGCGTCGGCCGTGCCGTCGTTCCCCCGGCGCCGCCATTGAAGCTGGTGCGGGACGTGTTGTTGACGATCACCGTCTTGCTGTAGACGTTGGTGACCTGCGCATTGCCGAAATTGTTGACGGTGGAATTGTAAAAGAAACGGCCTTCACGCCAATACCCACCTTCGTATCCTACGCCACTATACCCGTAGCCGTAATAGACACCCCCGTAAAAGCCAATGTGCGGCCCCCAGTATCCCGGATAAAACCCGTAGGCGCCGTCGCTCCAGCCCCAGTAAGCGGGGGTCCACAACAGGCCGGCCTCTGGTGGCAGCACCCAAGTGCCGGGCACCCAGTAATAGCCACCATCGTCGCTCCACGCCCAATAACCAGGAGCCCACAAATAGCCAGTCGCCGGGATCGGTGGCTGCTCGTAATCGGGCAACGGCGGCGGCTCGACGTCGACGCTGACGCCGACAATCACTTGCGCACAGGCCTGATAAACGGCGGCAGGTATGAAACACACGAGGAGACAAGCCACCAAAGCCAACGAACGGATGAGAGGCATCGCCCGAATCTCCCGGTTAAGCGCGTATTCTCTATTTGCAGTTACACAGCGCACCTGAACCCACCCTGAATACGGCTTTGTGCTGATGAGTAGAAGGGCTAGGAACTTCGCCTATTGGCCTTCGCGACGTTTAACGCGATGAAGTAGCAATGGCCGGAGTTGAATCATACCAGAAGAGACTGACGTGCGCTGGATTTCCTCATTGTCACGCATCGCCAGTCAATACTGGCAGGCTCGTTCACTGGACACAAGATCGAGTGCGGACGGGATCAAGCGCCGGTGAATATGGCAACGGAAGTTGCCCTGACGGGAGCGGCTTGGTCATGGCGGCTAAACGACTACGCAGCGTTAGGACGCTTTATCAAAAAGGATTCGGTAGGTTACCGGGTCGTAGTTGCGCATCAGCCTGATAACGAAATCCCGGGGCGGGACGCCGAGAGCATTTGCCCACGCACGATAGCGGTCGGGAGGGATGCGACCTCGGCCGGATTCCACTTGCGAAATGAACGTATAATATTCGACCCCCACCTTTTCGGCGAGATCACGCTGCGAAAGCCCTTGGGCCTCGCGTAGCCGTTTCAGCCAGTGCCCGGCATCACGTCGCAGCTCACTGACGTCTTCGTCCGATAGCTTTTGCGGGCTCGAATACATGTCAGTGTCCACCATGTAGGCACCTTCATTTTCGCTTCAAGTGACCCGGACCAACCTGACCAACCGCCTGCCAAAGTTCGTTACGAACGGTGATTCTCTATATGAGTCAGTTCACTGGCGCCGAGTCAAGAATTTATTGACACGGCTGAGCGTTATTCCGCGTGTTTTCGAGGGGCAGGGCGCCAAAGCATAAACTTACAGGAAAATAGCAACAAAGAGAGGTGTTGCCAGCTTTCAACACTAGTCGGAAAGCGACTCGGATGGGCTTTACTGCAGACGGAATCGTTTGTTACTTTCCCGCTCGCGAAAAAGAAGCCCCGCTTAAGAAGCGGGGCAAGTTGCACGACCTCCTGGAAGTTTACGCTCGCGTCGGAGAGCGACCAAGCGTGGAATCCATATCTATCTGATTCGTCAAGAGAAGCGAAGAGATTTGTTTGTCGGGCGAACTCGAAAGCGGGTCCTTGGAACCCCGAGCCCGCTCCGCGGAAGCCAGCAACCGCCCCGGCGGAGTGGCACCCAGCGCGGGGGACAGGCCATATTCCTGCTCCAACAGGCGCTCTCTGCTCAACCCATCTTGAATTATCCGCGCCGGCCACCTCAGGTAACGCCCGCTTGAGTCATCGGCTGGGGATCTTATTTCGGCAGGACGTAAAGCGTGATGCTCTGAGGTGGCTCAGTGTCGCCAAGCTTGCCGTTGGACCACGCCCGGTTGGGCAGACGGGCGATAACGTTCGCGGCGGTTAGCCGGTAGACCTGCGCCGTTCCCGACGCCGCGAAATTGGCCAGCTTGAGTGTAACCGGCGTCGCCCCGGTCAGCACCTTGTTGATCACCATCACGGTCATGGCGCCATCCGAGGAGCGGATGGCCGCGAAGGCCGACAGATTGTCCGGGTTGGGAACAACCGCTGTAATCGCGGTATCGCCGAAAGCCGAATGACGGCCGTCGTAGTTGCGATAGATCTGCATGGCCTTGTAGGTCGGCGTGGTGGCCGCCGGCACGGTCCAGCGAGTCGCCATGTTGAGGCCGTAGCGCCCAAAGATCCCCAAAATGTCGGCCTGGGCGGTGGCGCCGTTGATGGCGTTCTCGGCGCCCCAATTGTATTCAGTGACCGCAACCGGCGTGCCGGCATAGTAGAAGTCATGGACCCAGCCCTGGAGCCTGGGGATGAGTTCGACCACCGCATTGATCCAGCTTTCCGAGACGTATGTCGGGTCCCAGAGCTGCCGTGTCGAACGGTTGCGCAACAGCTGCATGGCGGTCGAGGTGTCTTCGCTGTACTCGCCGCCCTGCGGATAAAAATGGACGCTCAGTACGTCAACTGGATGCCCCGCCGCCTTCCACGATTTCAGCAGCCAAGGGATATAGTCCACGCCGTTCTGCTCAGTCGTACGATCGGGATAATAGCTGTATCCGTGCTGGGCCGCGTATTGCTGGTCGTAGCCACTGTAAAGATAACCTTCCCAGCCCCATTCCTCCGGCGCCACCACCTTGGCGGCGGAATCGATCGCCTTCACCGCGCGCGATGTGTGGATGACCTTGTCGCGGATCTCTGTGGCATGCGGGCCGACCGGATGCACGTCGCGATGAGTGGAGAACCAGATGCTGGGCTCGTTATCCATGATGTAGTGTCGGAGCCCGCCCTTGGCGGCGCCGCCCCATGTCGCCACCAGATGCTTAACCCAAGCCTGTTCGGCGGCCGGCGTATCGGGCTGGTTTGCGTCGTCGGGATTGTTGTCGACGATGTCGGTCGAGCAGTCGGTATGGATGCCGTCACCGGCGTCGGCGAGATAAGGATCGACTTGGCACTGGGCTCCGTATTTGGCGACTGAAAAACTCGGCAGGATCGCCCGGTTAGGCCCTAGCTTCGCGACCCAGCCGATCATCGGGATGGTCAGCATCGGAGCCGCGCCGGCGGATTTGGACTGGCGGATGAAGGTATCCCCGTCCCCGCCGGGCGCGGCGCTCGTAGAGGGATAGCTCTCGAAGTACCAATCCTGGCCGAGATTGGTCGCGTTAAGAAGCCAATTATACATGCTTTCGCTGTTGCCGCCCGAGCGGTTGAGCGGCACGCCCAATTGCGTGAGATCCGCTGGAGCGCCGAAGGCTACCCCATAGATCAGCGGGCTGATCGCGTGCCGCCCTGTTGCAGCGTCGATGGCGATGGTGATCGTCAGATTGTCGGCTCGGGCCGGCGCCGCCGGGGCCACTGCCGCGAGCAAGGCGGCTGTTGCAGAGCGGATCACCCACGTGATGTACCACGCGTCGGGTCGTTGGTGCTGCCGATCGAGCCACTCGCGATAGGGCGCGTGAAATTGGCAGTTCGCATCGGCCGCGCACTTTAGCATGTTGATGTCGGCTGCAAGCACTATCGACCCTCTAACAGACCGGTGCGCACGTTATGTGGCTATCCTGGATCGCACGTGCCAGCGAATCACTATGGCAATCATGCGAGTGAGAAAAGGTCATTGCGCGTGATTGTGCAATTATTTCTGCCTGAAGATGCCCGGGTTGTGCGCCATGCGCCCGAAGCTTTTAGCGCCGCTCAATTCACCCCATTCTGCAGGCTATAATCGCAACGGATCGATTATTTCTAGAAATGAAAAGCAGCTGATTTGGGCGGAAGGCATGCGTTGCCAGAGCAAGGTGCGCAAAGCGCTTAGTGCACCCCATAACTGGCGAACTCTTCCACAATGTCGTTCTTGACAGCTTTAGCCGCGGCAATATCGGCGTTGCCGCTTGTTAGATCGCCCTTCTTCAGTTTGGCGAAACCCCGGCCGTATTGAGCACTAGGCAGCTTCCGATCTAATCTCAATGCTGCATTAAAATCTGCAATCGCCGAATCCCATTTGCCCAGCTTTAAGTAGGTAAAACCACGCGAATCTAACGTGGCCGCGACGTTTGGCTTCAATCGGATTGCCTCGTTGCAATCATCCAAGGCACCCTGCAACTCGCCGATGATAGCACGTGTCCAGCACCGCTCATTCCAAACCTCAGCTAACGTCGGCTGCAGTCGGATTGCTTCGTCGAAATCCTTCAAGGCTCGAGCATAGTCGCCTTTCTTCTGGTAAATTTCCGCACGGTTAGCAAAAGCGTCGGCATAATCTGGATCGACGTTGATCGCCGCAGCAAAATCCTCTATCGCGTGCTCATAATCGCCTTTCTTTTGGTAAGCCACGCCTCGATTGTTGAACGGCTTGGCGTAATTGAAATTGAGTTTGATTGCTTCGTTATAGTCTTGAATGGCTAAATCGTATTGCCCCTTTCCGGTATACGCGTTCCCCCGGTTGTTGTGAGCGATCGCCAACACCTGTGGATTATTCCACACCTGTGGATTATTGATGTCCGATTTTATTTACCAGCTCGGGCGTGCATATGAAAAAGCCAATAACCTCACGGCAGCGGTGGAGCAATACCGCAAAGCTGCCGATCAAAACTATGCAGCGGCACAGTTTGCTCTCGGTGGGCTGTACGCCAACGGTCAAGGGGTCCCCCAAAACGATCAGCAATACGTGTACTGGGTACGCAAAGCCGCTGATCATGGATATGCGGTCGCGCAGGACGCTCTCGGTTATGTTTATTTGGAGGGTCGAGGCGTTCCCGAAGACGATCAGCAAGCCGCCGCATGGTTTCGCAAAGCGGCCGACCAGGGATACGTGGCTGCGCAAAACAAGCTCGGTTTTATGTACCAGAACGGTGATGGCGTCCCCAAAGACGATCAACAAGCCGTCGCGTGGTTCCGCAAAGCTGCTGCTCAGGGATATGCGCCTGCCCAAGACAGGCTTGGCTTTATATTTCAGAACGGTGAAGGCATCCCCAAAGATGATGAAAAAGCGCTCGCATGGTTGCGCAAAGCTGCGGATCAGGGATACGCGCCTGCACAAAACAGGCTCGGTTTTATGTACCGCAATGGTCAAGGCGTACCCAAAGACGATCAGCAAGCATTAGCATGGTTCCGCAAAGCCGCTGATCAGGGATACGCCCTTGCCCAAAACAGTCTCGCCGCGATGTACGCGAACGGTGAAGGTGTCCCCAAAGATGATCAGCAAGCCGTGGCTTGGTACCGAAAGGCCGCAGAACATGGACTCGCGGAAGCTCGATACAGCCTCGGTCTCGCGTACGCGAACGGCCAAGGCGTCGCACAAGACACTACACAAGCCGTCGCATGGTTTCGCCAAGCTGCTGAACAGGGTGTAAAAGAGGCGAAAGCAAAGCTCGACGAGCTTGAAGCATTGCAAAATGCAAGTGGAAAGCGCTGAATGCTTGAACCAAGTCGAATTAATAACGTCCGCGCAAGGCCAAAATGGAACTTCACGGCTGAAATTGGTTATAGACTATATAAGAGTGAGTAATTTCGCTCCGGGTGTTGATCGTTAGCAACGAACGCACGGCCTCCACCGCTTAACCGTTCCATGGTTCCGACATGACCGTCACGCTGAAAGACCTCAAGGTGAAACTGTTCACGGATGGTGCTGATAAGGCGCAAATCCGAGAAATGGCTCAGTTGTCCTGGATCAGGGGCTTCACCACCAACCCCACGCTGATGAAATCGGCCAAGGTCTCCGACTATCGGTCGTATGCGCGCGAGCTAGTCGAGGTAGCGCCTGACCGTCATATCTCATTCGAGGTATTTTCCGACGACATCGCGGAGATGGTGGCCCAAGCGCGCGTGATCAGCGCTTGGGGCGCTAATGTCTATGCCAAGTTGCCGGTGACGACGACGCGCGGCGAGCCGCTGTTCGAGGCGGTGCGCGCGCTGGCGCAGGACGGCATCAAGGTCAATCTGACGGCGGTGTTCACGCCCGAGCACGCCGCTGCCGGGATCGACGCGCTGGCCGGCGGCGCACCGGCCAGCGTATCCGTATTTGCCGGCCGGCTTGCCGACGCCGGGATCGATTATCGGCCGATCATGCGTGACGCGGTTACGCGGGCGCGCAAAACCGCGAATGTCGAGATCATCTGGGCGTCGACGCGTGAAGTTTTCAACGTGATCGAAGCCGACGAAATGGGCTGTCACATTATTACCGCACCCGCGGCTGTACTCAAGAAGCTGCCGTCGCTTGGGACAAAAACTGCGGCCGAATTGTCGCTTGATGCGGTCAAGGCATTTCGCGACGATGCCGTTTCGGTCGGCCTGACGCTGCCGATCGCTCCGGCCCGCGCTGCTGAGTGACAAGCGTAATTCTTCTGTCATTCAAGATCCGAGCGACCGATAATAAACGCCGGCAAGGATCGCTGGCGCAACGGAAAATCCACGTATCCGCGCTCTGCTCACGCGCGGTACCGTACGGATCGATCCGCTCGGTATCGGGGTTTACATCGACGAGGATTACGCCTTGATTGACGCCTCACTGCAGCGTTCCAGGCGCGTTCGCGCGTTGGGACCGCTGGCACGTGCCGCTTTTTGGGAGTGCATCGCTATCCCGACATCCGCATACAGTGCCGTGATCTCGCCGAAAGAATCGCTGCGAGCGCATCGATAAGCGCGCGAGTTGACCACGAGCCCCCAGCGAACACTGGGTACGTAGCAAAGAGGGTGGGTGGGAATTGCAGCGGCGAATTGGGTTAGTGAATCGATGACGAAATCAGTCTTAGGTATTATCGGCGGATCCGGCATCTATGATTTGCCGGGCCTGACTAACGCCCAAACGAGGACCATCGATAGCCCATGGGGCCAGCCGTCGGCGGCGCTGCTTACGGGCGAGATTGCCGGTCTTCCGATCGTTTTCCTGTCGCGCCATGATAAGGGCCACAGGATTTCGCCGACTGATATCAATTACCGCGCCAATATCGACGTGCTCAAACGCGCCGGCGTGACCGATCTCGTTTCGCTCTCGGCTTGCGGCTCGTTCAAGGAGGATTTGGCGCCAGGCACGTTCGTGCTTGTCGATCAATTCGTCGACCGTACTCACGCCCGCGCTACGTCGTTCTTCGGCACCGGCTGCGTGGCGCACGTTTCGATGGCGCACCCGGTGTCGCCGCGGCTGCGCATCCATATTGCCGAAGCGGCCATGGCGGAGAACCTCCCCATCGTGCGCGACGGCACTTATGTGTGCATCGAAGGTCCGCAATTCTCTAGCCTGGCCGAAAGTCTCATTTACAAGAATCTCGGCTATTCGGTTATCGGCATGACCAACCTGCCGGAAGCCAAGCTCGCGCGTGAAGCGGAGATTTGTTACGCTACGGTCGCGATGGTGACCGATTTCGACTGCTGGCATCCCGATCATGATGCAGTCACCGTGCAGGACATCATCAAGGTTTTGCTGGCCAATGCGGAAAAAGCCAAGCGCCTGGTGGCGCGGCTGGCACGCGATTTTCCGCGCGAGCATGAGTTATGCCCGATCGGCTCCGACCGGGCACTCGACAATGCGCTCATCACCGCTCCAGAAGCGCGCGATCCCGAACTGCTCAAAAAGCTCGATGCCGTCGCCGGCAGGGTGTTGGGACGCTAAGTTGCCGGCCTCGACCGGCGTCTTTATGACCGGCTCGTCCCCAAGTGCTGCGATCCGATGCGGTCGTTAACGCATTGGCGTTCCGGCATTTGACAGCTATTCCTTCTTGTGAGAGTTGCAGGAGCGCCAGGTGGTTTCGCGCGAAGAGCGTGCAATGATCACGGTGAGTGATATGCAGCGGCAGGCGCGGCAATCGCGGACATAAATTGGCACAACCGATCATCCCCCTGATCATGTGCGGCGGCGCCGGTACCCGGCTTTGGCCCGCATCGCGCGAAAATCGGCCGAAGCAGTTCTTGCCGTTGTTCGGGCCGCTATCGACATTTCAGGATGCCATCCGTCGTGTCTCCGATCCGGCTTTGTTTGGTCGCCCAATTATCGTGACCAACGGCCAATACCGGTTTCTGGTGGCAGAGCAGCTCGCAGCGATCGGCGCGGAAGCGGACATCTTGCTCGAGCCGATGCGGCGCGATTCCGGACCGGCCATTGTCGCCGGCGCCGCTTATGCGCACCGGCGCGGCGGCGATCCGGTGATGGTGGCGCTTGCCGCCGATCATGTCGTGACCGATCCGGCCGCTTTCGCCAAGGTATGCAGGATTGCCGGTGAAGCGGCGCTGGAAAATCTCATCGTCACCTTCGGCGTGCATCCGACGCGGCCAGCAACCGAATACGGCTACATTGGTCCGGCACAATCCATCCGGCCCGGTTTGCATGCTATCGAGCGCTTCGTGGAAAAGCCGGACGCGGAAACCGCCGCCCGCTACGTGGCCGAGGGTTATCTCTGGAACTCCGGGAACTTCGTGTTCCGGGCCGGCTTCCTCTTGGAGGAATATCGCCGCTTCGAGCCGGAATCCGAAGCCGCGGTCGCTGCCGCAATTGCGGAATCTGGCACCGACCTCTCCTTCGTCACGCTGCAGCCGGAAGCATTTGCGCGCGCAACAGCCAAATCGATCGACTATGCGCTAATGGAGCGGACCACGCATGCGGCGGTCATGCCAGTGTCCTACGGCTGGTCGGATGTGGGCTCGTGGCAGGCGGTGTGGGAGCTGTCGGAACGCGACCGCGACGGCAACGCCGCCCACGGCCACGCCGTGTTCACCGATACGCGCGGCTCATATGTCGCCAGCGAAAAACAGCTGGTGGCGCTACTTGGGGTCGACAACGTGGTCGTGGTCACGACCGATGACGCGGTGCTGGTGGCGCGGCGCGAGGACGGCGAAGGATTGCGCCGCGTCGTCAAGAAACTCAAGGAGGTCGCGCCGTCGCTGACCGAAGATCACCTTAAAGTGCATCGCCCATGGGGATCCTACCAGTCGCTCGATCAGGGCGACCGCTATCAGGTCAAGCGCATCGTGGTGAAGCAAGGCGGCCGGCTGTCGCTGCAGTTGCATCATCATCGCGCCGAGCACTGGGTGGTGGTGCGCGGTGCCGCCCGCGTGACGATCGGCGACAAAGTGCAGATGCTGCATGAGAATGAATCGGTCTATGTGCCGAGCGGCGCGCGCCATCGCCTAGAGAACCCGGGCAAGCTCGATCTCGAACTGATCGAAGTCCAGACAGGCAGCTATCTCGGCGAAGACGATATCGTACGCATCGAGGACGACTATCACCGCTCATAAGTGTCGATGTCGTACTTTGGCGGTCGTACTCTCACGCGCCGGGGTTCGGCTTCGATCACCCATCACTGTCGCCAATCTTCGCGCAAAACGGTCTCGATCGATAACCCCGATTCCTGACCTATGAGCTGATCATTGTGCCTTGACCCAACCGCAGCTCCTGAGCTCAATAAGATATCTAACGGAGTCCACAAGGGAAATCTGCATGTGCGCAATTTGGACGATAACTTGATCGCTCGTTTGAAACCTCGGGCGGCACGGCACGGCCGCTCAACCGAACCTGAACGCGACTTGACGAAGGCCAACGTGTCCGCATTGCGGAGGAATGCGGCAACGAAATGAGTTCCGTTATGTGCCGCATCGCGGCGGCCGATAGCTTTGATGCGCAAGATCGGGACTGATAGGCCTGTTGACTGACGGCTATCTCGGCGAGGACACTATCGTGCTGATCGACGACGATGTCAGCGCGAAACAAAGCCAATTCGCGAAGATCGGCAGCAAAAGGTTGGAACGGGGAGGCGTCGATGGGTGCCAAAATGACGCTCGAGCGGGCGGTCGAGTTCGGCGCCGCGTGGAATAGCCATAATGCTGATCGGGTGGCCAGTTTCTTCGCCGACGATGGTGTCTATCACGCTTCGGTCGGGCCCGATCCGCTCGGCAAGAGCTACTACGGCCGGGAGGAGGTTCGTCGCGGCGTGCAGGCTTTCTTCGACCGCTTTCCCGACGGCCAATTCGAGAACCTGAAGGTCCAGGTGGCGGGTGACATCGGAACATTCGAGTGGGATTTTGTCGCCACCGACGCGAGCGGGCAGCGCGCCCGCATTGCGGGTTGCGATCTCCTGGAGTTCGCCGGCGACAAAGTGGCCAAGAAAAACGCCTTCCGCAAAGGGCGCGCGTAATCGGCGGGAACGCTTTCATGGACGTCGCGGCACCACAGGGGTTTGGCTGGGACGAAGCGCTCAAGATCGTGCAGCGGGCGGAAGATACCTTCAACCGCGGCGATATCGACGCGATTCTTGGCCGCTACGCCGACGATGTCGTGATCCGCTTTGCGGGTATACCGGAAATAAAAGGAAAGGCTGCGGCGGAAAAATTTCTGCGCGCGCGCTTTGCCTGGCAGAAAAATTACCGGCTCAAAAAGACGTTGTTTATGGTCGAGGGTTTCAAGATCGGCGCCACCTACGCCGCGTCCTAGGACGACGCAAGAACAGGCAAACAGATGCTCGGCCACGGCGCGGAGTTTTGGCAATATCGCGACGGCAAGCTTGCGCTCTGGGAGGCCGCCTTAAATGTCTGGGAAGCGGGCACCGATAACTCGACAATGTTCTTGTCAGTTGAGGGTGGGGCGAGCAAAGGGCCAGACGTCGTTTCGGTTTCCTCGGCCCAAAAGCTTGGGCACGAAAAGGGTCTGGCCGACTTGGCGCCAAAAGGCACTATCGTGACGGCTCAGACGCTCGAAGGCCCCGTCATCGAGGTTAGCAAGGCGCTGAAGGCATCGCGCGAAGTCGGCATTTGCCTTCTCCGCGGGGCAAGGGTGACGTTGTTTGCCTTGGTCCCTGGCTGTTTGGCGCCGCGACGTTATCCACAATCCACAGACGCGGCCCCGACCCGCGTTCGCTCATTTTACCCGGCGTTGAAGTGGCAAAAGCAATAACCACCGTCCCCCTTGACCGAGGGTGGGCGTTTGATTTGGGCGGTCTGATCTTTACACCCCTCGGTAAATACGATATCCTGATATCAAATACGGGAGTGGCCAATGGCCCAGTTCGTCGTGCGCCATCTTGAAGAAGACGTGAAAGCCCGCCTGAAACGGCGGGCCGCCCGTCATGGGCGCAGCATGGAAGAGGAAGTCCGGCACATCTTGCGCGACGCGGTGAAGGGGCAAAATCAACGTGTAACCAGGTTGGGATCACGCATTGCGGCACGTTTTGCCAGAATGGGACTGACCGCGGACCTGCCTGAATTACGCGGTAAGGTTCCGCTGGCGGCGAAATTTGGTCGATGATCATCCTCGATACCAATGTACTGGCAGCGTTGATGCACACGGTTCCCGCCGCTCCCGTGGTAGCGTGGCTGGACCGCCAGCCCGCCGAGTCCGTCTGGATAACCAGCATCACGCTGGTCGAAGCACGGTTTGGCCTGGCGCTGCTGCCGTCAGGCCGGCGACGTCAGACGCTAGAAACGGCGTTTGATCGACTGCTGCAAGAAGATTTAGAAAACCGAGTGTTGGATTTCGACAGCGCTGCAGCGATCGAAGCAGCGGCACTAGCGGCCGTGCGGCAGAAAAACGGGCGGCCAGTGGATATGCGTGACACGCAAATCGCCGGCATCACGCTCGCGCGTCGCGCCAAACTTGCCACCCGAAACGTGCGGCATTTTGCGGATCTAAAGATCTCTATAGTTGATCCTTGGACGGCACAGAATCTATAACACTTTTTGGCGGCGCGCTGCCTGTTCTCGCGCGCTAATCCTTTTCCTCGTCGTGCGCACCATCGCCGATGACGAGCGCGGTGTCAGCGTGCCTCAGTCGGCCGTGATATTGTGCGTGTCACCCGATATATACTCGAGACGCCGGATCAACGGTTTCATTTTTCACAATTATTCCATCCCAAACCGCGTCTTGGGACGACGCAGAGACCGGCAAGCAGATGCTCAGCCGCTGCGCGGAGTTTTGGCAATACCG
>Ga0116224_10001527_pt1 | contig 14641 bp, 15 predicted proteins | sample Sb_taG_9_FD_89699 | JGI IMG/M metagenome (GOLD analysis project Ga0116224, IMG submission 89699) | Peat soil microbial communities from Weissenstadt, Germany - Sb_50d_b_LC metaG | ecosystem: Environmental > Terrestrial > Soil > Wetlands > Peat | place: Germany: Weissenstadt | collected 2010-09-21 | reverse complement strand
GTTCCTGGACTTCCCTGGGCATGCTCCAACCCCGCGTCCTACCGTGCGCTTGGAGCGTCCCGCCCTTACAAGCTCAAGTGGGGACAACCGAGCGAGATCGCAAGGTTTCTGGCGGCGGCCCACTGCGACCCGTGTGAGGAGGATCACACGATTGGCAAGAGGGGGAGGACGGGCATCGGCTGAGTTCGAGTTCAAAGCACGCGCGACCGATCGACGTCCCGGCGGATTCACACAAACGTTAGGCCAGCGATCTCCGTAATGTTCTCCGCTGTGAGACATGAGGCGCGACCGGCTTGGTCGAAGCGGCGGAACATCTCGAGCCTTTGGACGCCACCATAGCGCCGGCTCATTTAGGACAAGCGGCGACGATCGGTCGTGAGGACCCCTGGTTGGCTGCCGCGCTCGGCTCAACGGCGCCGCGCGACGACTCGATATCCAGCAAATTCACGCAAGCGCTAAGCCATGCTGCCGCGGCTATTTCCGTAGCAGGCTTGGGGCGCGCGCCGGTCCCTTCGGCTCGCCCAGTCGCTCCCCCTTTCGTCGTAAGCCGCCGGCGTCGCGGAGAAGTTCGGACCGCTAGCCATTAAAATCAACGGCATATGTGGCTGGGGGACCTGGATTCGAACCAAGATTGACGGAGTCAGAGTCCGCTGTTCTACCGTTGAACTATCCCCCAACGGGCGCCCGGGCGGGTCTTTGCGCGTGGGCGTCGCGCGGTCAATAGCGAAGCGGGGCGGGCGGCGCAAGCGCCTCGGTCGAGACGCCTCGAGCGCCTTTGAAAGTAGTCGTCGCTGGCAAAGGTCGGCGCGAAGGCCTCCGATTGGGGGCGCCGCTACTCCTCGGCTTCGATCGGCTCGCGCGCCGGCCGGACGCGCGCCTTCACTGGGCGCAGGAGGAAATCGGGCACATGGTCGCCGAGCCCGATCACTGGCGTGTTGTCGTCCCGGCGCGGACGCTCCCGGCGCGGCGCCGGGTTGGTGGGAGCCGGCGCGCGAGCGCCTAAGCTACGCTCCCCGCCGGCGGCGATGCGCTCGCGCGGCGGGCGTTCCGCGTGATGGCGGCGCGAATCGGGGTGACGTTCGGTGCGCCGATCTGGGCGCTCGCCGTCCTCGACCGGCGCGGCGCGCTGGGGTCGCATCCGGACGCCGCCGCGGCCGCGCGGCCTTTGTTCGCGCGCTGGCGCCCCGGGCTCGTCATCGGGGGGCAACTGAGCGCCTTCCTGCCAGTCGATCTTGCGCGCGATGAGCTTCTCGATCTCCGCGATCGCCTTTTGGTCGACGCGCGCCACGATGGTCAATGCCTGGCCCGATTTGCCGGCGCGTCCCGTGCGGCCGATGCGATGGACGTAATCCTCGGCGTGATGGGGCGCGTCGTAATTGATCACATGGCTGACGTCGGGAATGTCGAGGCCTCTGGCGGCGACGTCGGAGCACACCAGCAGCTGGACGTCGCCAGCGCGGAACGCGTCGAGGGCCGCCATGCGCATGCGCTGGTCGAGATCGCCGTGCAGCGCCAGAACCGAGAAGCCGTGCTTCTGCAGCGAACGGTAGACCACCTGCACGTCGCGCTTTCGGTTGCAGAAGATGAGCGCGTTCTTGAAATTCTCGGCGCCGCGAATGATGCGCCTCAAGGTCGAGCGCTTCTCTTCGGGTCCGCCCGCCGAAGGCACCAGGGTCTGGGTGATGTTCTCGGCGGTCGTGGCGGCGCGGGAGACCTCGACGCGCACCGGATTGTGGAGGAACGTATCGGCGAGGCGGGTGATCTCCGGCGGCATGGTCGCGGAGAAAAACAGCGTCTGGCGCGTGAACGGCACCAACTTGCAGATGCGCTCGATGTCCGGGATGAAGCCCATGTCGAGCATGCGATCGGCTTCGTCGATGACCAGGATTTCGATCGCGTTCAGGAGCAGGCCGCCGCGCTCGGTGAAATCGAGCAGGCGTCCGGGGGTGGCGATGACGACGTCAGCGCCTCGCGCGATCTTGGCCTCCTGATCGCCGAACGCGACGCCGCCGATCAAGAGCGCAAGGCTCAGCTTGTGGTTGACGCCGTACTTGCCGAACGCCTCTTCGACCTGGGCGGCGAGCTCGCGCGTCGGCTCCAGAATGAGGGTGCGCGGCATGCGGGCGCGGGCGCGACCGCGCTCCAGCATCGACAGCATCGGCAGCGTGAAGGCGGCGGTCTTGCCGGTGCCGGTCTGAGCGATGCCGAGAACGTCGCGGCCTTGCAGGGCGTACGGGATGGCCTGTTGTTGGATTGGCGTCGGCGTGTCGTAGCCTGACGTCTCGACGGCTTTGAGCACTTTCTCGCTCAGGCCGAGCTCGCTAAATTTCATGCTTTCTCGCTTGCGCGGATGCCTCGCATCCGCTGGGTTCGGATATGGGGGCCTCGATGGACCGCGTCAATGCATTCGCGCGTCCCGGCGCGCAAGCCTCGCGCCGCGCCTGAGCCTTCTTTTGCTCTCGGCGCGCCTCTCGATAGATCAAATTGCGAAAAAGTCAAATCAACTAGCGCCTGCGCTTTGTGGACGCGCCGCTATGCGGCGGGATGTCGCAGTTTGCGCACGGCCTGACCCCGTGCGAAACACCGGACGTTTCGCCGGAGGAGGGAGTCGTTCGATGGTCGGCGGCAGCCAATTCGACGGGCGGGTGGCCGCGATTCGCGGGGCGGTGGTGGACCTTCTGTTCGAGGGCGGTCCGCCGCCGGTCGACGACGCGGTCGAAATTGCGGATGCGGACGGACGGATCGTCGTCGCCGAGATCCAGGCCCAACTCGACGCCCGTTCCGCGCGCGCGATTGCGCTTGAGCCGACGAACGGGCTGAGGCGCGGGGATCGCGTGCGTCGGGCGGGCGGACCGGTGACGATTCAAGTCGGCCCGGCGGTTCTTGGAAGGCTCGTCGATGTTCTCGGCCGGATTGGCGACCGGGGGCCGCCCTTGCCGGCGGATGCGCCTCGTTGGCCGATCCACCGAAACCCGCCCGCCTTCGCGGCGCAGACCGGCGCGACCCGGCTGTTCTCGACCGGCGTCAAAGTGATCGACCTGCTTGCGCCGCTGGCTCAAGGCGGGAAAGCGGCGATGTTCGGCGGCGCGGGCGTCGGCAAGACAGTGCTGGTGATGGAGCTGATCCACGCCGTGGCGGAGACCTATCAGGGGATCTCCGTGTTTGCCGGCGTCGGCGAGCGTTCGCGCGAAGGCCACGAGATGCTGCTCGACATGACCGAATCGGGCGTGCTTAAGCGCACCGCGCTCGTCTACGGGCAAATGAACGAGCCTCCGGGCGCGCGCTGGCGCGTGCCGATGACGGCGATGACGATCGCGGAATATTTTCGCGACGCGGAGCATCGCAACGTGCTGCTGCTGATGGACAACGTCTTCCGCTTCGTCCAGGCGGGCGCGGAAGTTTCGGGCCTGCTCGGCCGCGCTCCGTCCAGGGTCGGGTATCAGCCGACCCTGGCCGACGAGGTCGCGGCGCTCCAGGAGCGCATCGCCTCAGTTGGCGACGCCTCCGTGACCGCGATCGAGGCCGTCTACGTGCCAGCCGACGATTTCACCGATCCGGCTGTCACGACGATTGCCGCCCACGTCGACAGCATGGTGGTGTTGTCGCGCTCGATGTCGGCGGAGGGCATGTATCCCGCGGTCGATCCGATCGCCTCGTCCTCAATCCTGATCGATCCGCTGGTGGTCGGTGAGGAGCATGTCGCGATCGCTGTCGAAACGCGGCGCGCAATCGAGCATTATCGCGAGCTGCAGGACGTCATCGCGCTCCTCGGCATGGAGGAGCTCGGCGCCGAGGACCGTCGCATCGTCGAGCGCGCGCGCCGGCTCCAGCGCTTTTTGACCCAGCCTTTCGCGGTGACCGAGGCCTTCACCGGCGTTCCCGGCCGCTCGGTCGCGGTCGCCGACACGATCGCCGGGTGCAAGGCGATTCTGGCCGGAGAATGCGACGACTGGCGCGAAAGCTCGCTCTATATGGTCGGAACGCTCGGCGAGGCGCGGGCGAAGGAAGACGCGGCGCGACGCGCGGCGCCCGCCGCGGCGTGAAGTGGAGGCGCGGAGGGCCATGAGCTCGGGCTTGCATCTCATCATCGCGACCCCCGCGAAGGTCCTCGCGGACGTCGAGGACGTCTACTCGCTGCGGGCCGAGGACGAAAGCGGCGCGTTCGGCGTCCTGCCCGGCCACGCGGATCTCCTGACGGTGTTGCCGCCATCGGTCGTGCGCTGGACCCCGCAAGGTGGATCGGTGCGATATTGCGCGGTGGGCGGCGGCGTATTGAGGATCGCCGGAGGCAAGCTGGTCGCCGTCGCCTGTCGCCGCGGCGCGGTCGCCAACGACCTCCCGGCGTTGCAGGGCGAAATCGACGCGCTCCGCTCGGCTGAGCTCGAGGCGGATCGCCGCGCGCGGGTCGAGCAAACGATGCTGCACGCGCGAGCTTTGCGCCGGTTCATGCGCTACTTGCGAGCTGGCGGCGGCCAACCGCTCGGCGACGGCGACACGCCGTTTGCGGGCGAGCCGCCATGATTGCGCAAAGCAACAAGCCGCATGAAAGAATGGAACAGGCCGCGCGCCGCGCCGTCGAGCGCGATGAAGCAGCCCGCGCGGAACGCGAGCCGACATTCGCGGCCCGGCTCGGGCAGATCGGCGTCTTGGGATGGGCGATTGTGGCGCCGATCCTCCTCGGCGTCGTCCTCGGACGCTTTCTCGACCGGACCTTCCATACGGGCGTCTTCTTCACCGCGCCGCTCATCATGCTGGGCGCCGGGGCGGGCCTCTGGACGGCGTGGCGATGGATGCATCGGCAATGATCGGCGCGCTCGCGATCGGCCTCGTCGCTGGCGCGGTCCTTGGAGCGGCGCATCTCGCTTCGCTTTGGTGGAGCGTGGTTCTCATGCGCGACGGGCGGCCAATCCTCGGATTCATGACGCAGGCGCTTCGCTTCGTTGTCCTGGCGCTGGCGTTTGTCCTCATCGCCCGTCATGGCGCGGCGCCCCTCCTCGCCGCGGCGTTTGGGGTGCTCGCCTCGCGCGCCCTTTTGCTCAAGCGCTTCGAGAGGCTCGCGTGAAATCGCCGCTTGCGCTCGAGCCCCTGTTCCATATCGGCCCGGCGCTGATCACCGAGCCGGTCGTCGTCGCCTGGGGAGTCATCGCGTTGCTTGCCGGCGGCGCGGCGCTGTCGACGCGCCGCCTCTCGCTCACCCCCTCCAAGACGCAGGCTACGGTCGAAATCCTCGTCTCCGCCATCGACGACCAGATTCGGGGAACGATGCAGCGCGATCCAGCGCCGTTTCGCGCCCTTATCGGCTCGATTTTCCTGTTCGTGCTGATCTCGAACTGGTCGTCGCTCGTTCCAGACGTCGAGCCGCCGACCGCGCATATTGAGACCGACGCGGCCATGGCCCTGATCGTGTTCGTCGCGACGATCGCATGGGGCGTGCGCACGCGCGGGCTGCTCGGCTATCTCGCGACCTTCGCAGAGCCGAGCTGGGTGATGATCCCGCTCAACATCGTCGAGCAATTCACCCGCACCTTCTCGCTGATCGTGCGCCTGTTCGGCAACGTCATGAGCGGGGTGTTCGTGATCGGCATCGTGCTGACGCTTGCCGGGCTCATCGTGCCGATACCGCTGATGGCCCTCGACCTGCTGACCGGGACCGTGCAAGCCTACATATTCGCGGTGCTGGCGACGGTTTTCATCGGCGCCGCCGTCGGCGAGCGCCGCAAGCCGTCCGCCGACGCGAAGCCTTGAGGAGCGAGAAAAAGGTGAACGATCTCATTCAAGCGGTCAGCATTCTCTCCGCCGCCCTGGCGGTGGGGTTCGGCGCGATCGGACCGGGCCTGGGCGAGGGCAGGGCGGTCGCCGCCGCGATGGACGCGATCGCGCGCCAGCCGGAGGCGGCGGGAACGATTTCGCGCACGCTGTTCGTCGGCCTCGCGATGATCGAGACCATGGCGATCTACTGCCTCGTGATCGCGCTCTTGGTGCTGTTCGCCAACCCGTTCATCAAGTGAGGCGTCAAGCCCAATGCGGATCGACTGGTGGACGCTGGGGCTGCAGACGGTCAACGTCCTCGTCCTGGTGTGGATCCTGAGCCGGTTCCTGTTCCGCCCGGTGGCATCCATCATCGAGCGACGGCAGGCCGTGGCGGCGAAGCTCCTCGCCGACGCCGAGGAGGCGAAAAGCCAAGCGAATTCGGCGCGCGAGGCGGCTGAGGCGGAGACCGCGCGGCTCATGGGGACGCGCAGCGAGGCTCTGCGAGCGGCAGCCGCGGAAGCGGATACGGAGCGCGCCGCCGCGCTCGCCGCTGCCCGCACCGAAGTCGAGCATTTGCGGTCGGCGGCGGAGGCCGAAATCGGGCGCGAGCGCCAGGCCGAGTCCACGGCCGCGTCCGATCGCGCGGCGAGGCTCGCGGTCGACATCGCTGGCAAGCTGCTTGACCGCCTGCCGGACTCGGAGCGCGTCGACGGCTTTATCGACGGGCTGGCTCAAGCGCTCGCCTCGCTGCCGCCCGCCAGCAAGGACGGGCTCGGCGCGGACCAGAACGCGAGGCTGAAGGCGCCCCGATCGCTGAACGATGCGGAAATGAAATCGTGCCGCAGCGCCTTCGCCAAGGCGCTCGGCCGGCCGCTGGACTTCTCGGTTGACGTCGATCCGGGCCTTATCGCCGGGCTTGAGCTGGAAGCGCCGCACGCCGTGGTCCGCAACAGTTTTCGCGCCGACCTTTCTCGCATCGTCCAGGAGCTGACGGGCCATGGCCGCGTCTCGCGCTGACCACGTCGATTGGCTCGCGGCCGAACGTGAATCGCTATCACGCGTTCGACTCTCGCCCGAGGCGCTTTCCGTCGGCCGGGTGGAGGAAATCGCCGACGGCGTCGCGCGCGTCTCAGGATTGCCGGAGGCGCGGCTCGGCGAGCTATTGCGTTTCGAGGGCGGGCGGCTCGGCTATGTCTTATCGCTCGAGCCGGACGCGATCAACACAGCGATTCTCGACGAGGCCGAAGCGATCGTTGTTGGGTCGCAAGTCAGCGCGACCGGCGAGGCGGCGCGGGTCCCCGTCGGAAACGGGTTGCTCGGCCGCGTCGTCGATCCGCTCGGCCGGCCGCTCGATCGCGACGAGCCGATTGCGGCCGAGGCGTTTCACCCGATCGAGCGCCCGGCGCCGGCGATCATTGAGCGCGCGCTGGTGTCCGAACCGGTCGAGACCGGCGTGCTGGTGGTCGACGCGCTGTTTGCGCTCGGCCGCGGACAGCGCGAGCTCATCATCGGCGATCGAGCTACCGGCAAGACGGCGATCGCGGTCGATACCATCATAAGCCAGAAGCGCTCGGACATCATTTGCGTCTATGTCGCGGTCGGCCAACGCGCGACCGCGGTCGAGCGGGTGGTCGAGGCGGTGCGCCAGTTCGGCGCGCCCGAGCGCTGCGTGTTCGTGGTCGCTTCGGCCGCCGCCTCGGCAGCGCTGCAATGGATCGCGCCGTTCGCGGGCTTCACGATCGGCGAATATTATCGTGACCGCGGCGGGCACGCGCTGGTGATCGTCGACGATCTCACCAAGCATGCTGCGACCCATCGCGAGCTTGCGCTCTTGACCCGCGAGCCCCCCGGACGCGAGGCCTATCCCGGGGACATTTTCTATGTTCATGCGCGCCTGCTCGAGCGCGCGGCGAAGCTCGCGCCTGAGCTTGGCGGCGGCTCGCTGACCGCGCTGCCGATCGCCGAGACCGACGCCGGCAACCTCTCGGCCTTCATTCCAACCAACCTCATCTCGATCACCGACGGGCAGATCGTGCTCGATTCCCGTCTATTCGCCGCCAATCAGCGCCCGGCGGTCGATGTGGGTTTGAGCGTGAGCCGGGTCGGCGGCAAAGCGCAGGCGCCGGCGCTCCGCGCCGCCTCCGGGCGGCTCAGGCTCGACTATTCGCAATTCCTCGAGCTCGAGATGTTCACCCGCTTCGGCGGCATCGCCGACACGCGCGTGCGCGGGACGATCGCCCGCGGCGAGCGCATCCGCGCGCTCATCGCCCAGCCGCGTTTCGCAACGCTAAGGCTGGTCGATCAGGTCGCGGTGTTGTCGGCCCTAGGGGAGGGCGTATTCGACGATGTTGGCGCGCCACAGGTCGCGGAGGCCCGGCAGCGTATCGCCGCCGAGCTCGACGCGCACGCGGCGGAGACGGTCGCTGCGGTGACGAGGACGGGGAAATGCGACGAGGCGAGCCGCGCGCGGCTCATCCAAGCGGTGCGCGCGCTGGTCAAGGACGCGTCTCCATGACCGAGAGGCTCAGCGACGTCATGGCGCGCATCGGCTCGGTGCGCCAGTTGTCGTCGGTGATCGGCGCCATGCGCGGCATCGCCGCGGCGAGAGCGCGCGAGGCGCGCGCACGCGTCGAGGGCGTGCGCGCCTATGCGCGAACGGTCGGCGCCGCGATCGGGCAGGCGCTGGCCCTCATGGACGTGACCGCCGGCGCGCCGCGCGACGGGCGGGGCGGACATCTGGTGATCGCGCTCTGCGCCGAGCAGGGGTTCGCGGGGACGTTCAACCGGCGCGTGCTCGACGCCGCAGAGCGCCTTCTCAAGCCGGCCGGACCGCAACCGGCGGAACTGCTGGTGCTGGGAGGGCGAGGGCTGGCCGCCGCCGAGGAGCGGGGGCTCAAGATCGGCTGGAGCGCGTCGATGATCGCGCATGTCGACGAGGCGGCGGCGCTGGCCGACCGCGTCACGGAGCAGCTCTATGCCCGCCTCGATGAGGGGCGCGCGACCCGGGTTAGCCTCGCTCACGCGACGCCGTCGCCGTCGGGCGATATTCACGTCGTCGAGCACACCCTCGCGCCATTCGACTTCTCCCGTTTTCCGCGGGCGCAAAACCCATCGCCGCCGCTCATTTCGCTGCCGCCGGGGCTATTGCTAGCTGAGCTTGCGGAAGAATATGTGTTCGCGGAGCTCACCGAAGCGGTGACGCTGTCGCTCGCCGCCGAGAACGAGGCGCGCATGCGGGCGATGACCGCGGCGAAGAGCAACGTCTCGAAGATGCTCGACGAGCTCGTCGCCCGCTCGCGGCAATTGCGCCAGGAGGAAATCACCGACGAGATCATCGAGCTTGGCGCGCGGAAGGCGCGGAAATGATCGCCTCGGAACGGCCCGCCTCCCATCGCTGGGCGGTCCGTCAGATCGCTAGGCCGGTTTCGCCCCAGAGTCGGGCCATCCCGTCTTGATCGGGTCAAAGCGCTGGGCGCCCGCATCGACGACGGTGTTGTGGCCGTGTGCGATGGTCCAGCGGCCGGCGCGCCTGGCAAGGATGAGCGACAAACGGTTGTCGCTCTTTGGGCGGGCGATCCCGTCGGGTGGCGTGAACGCGCCGACCTTGAGCAGAACGACCGCCGTCGCAACGGCCGGAGCGACCTTCCCGATCTCGATCTCCGCCGCCTCGATCTCGGTCGTCTTAAAGAAGGTGCGATGATAGGCGTTATGGGCTGCGACGATTGCAGTCCTCCCAGGCCAATGCATGCCGACGATGTTCACCCATTGCGCGTCGTCGGTGAAGAGTTCCGCGAGAGCGTCCATGTCGTGACGGTTCCACGCGTCGCAATAGGCTGTGACAACGGCGCGAATGGATTCCTCGTCAGAGGACCCTGCCGGGACGGGATGAATCTGCGACATGGGGGCCTCCGGCCGAAACGAATGACGCTGAAAAACTAACGAGACCGAGGGGAGCAGCGATAGTAAAAACGCGACATCACGACCAGGCCAGCGCGTCGAGCCGCCGTTCGAACGCCGTCGGGGTCTCGCCGGCGAAGCGTTCGAAATCCCGGATCATGTGCATCTGGTCGAAATAGCCGAGTTCGTACGCGATGTCGGTCCACTTTCGCCCTGGCGCGATCGCCTTCGCCTCGAGCGCCGCATTGAACCTCACGATCCGCGCATAGCGTTTGGGCGGCAGGCCGACCTGCGCCGCGAAGCGCCTTTCGAACTGGCGGATGCTGAGCCCGGCACGCGCGGCGGCCTCGTCTATGTTGAGCGCGCCGCGCTTCAAAAGGAACCGGTTCGCGACAAGGGTTACGCTGTCCGCCGAGCCTTGCCCCGCAAGGCGCCCGGACAGGAACCGATCGGCCACGCGCGTCCTCTCAAGGAAGTCGGCGGCCTCGCCGAGCCTCTGCTCGATCTGCGACGCGAGGGGGCCGATTACGGAGCGCGCCTCGTAGGCGCGATCAGCGAGCTCGCGCATCGGCGCTCCAAACAGACGAAAGAAGCCCGTCGGCTGGAACTGAATCGTGAACACCTCGAGGTTATCGCGCAGGACGAGTTCGACGCTTGGTCCGGTGCGCGGCCCAACGGCAACCGCACGCGGGACCATCTCGTCCGATCCGGAGCTCGAAGGGCGAACGAAATATCGGTCCTTGAGGTAGAACTCGAGGAACTGCTCCGGCCGGGCGGCGACGGGAAAGACGACCGGAGCGCCGGATATGCGAGCGCGGCGTTGCTGGTAACAGCGAACGCATTCTCGAAGGACGAGCGTGGGAGAGGTTTCGTCGAGCGTCATTCGCGGTCGCCCGCATTGCCTCGCCGCGCGCCGATCGCAGCCGGCCGGCGAGACGGCGGGAATATTAACATCGTAGGAATGCGGCCCCAAGTCGCCTGAGAATGCGCACGGAAGCGGGGAACGGCATGCGGCTCCGCGCCGTGTCATCCAGGTTGACCGGCGCGAGCTGACGGCCGCCGGTCGCGCCAATAGGCGCCCCGAATTATCGCGCCGCCTGCGGTTCGGGAAAGCTCCACGCGCCGTTCAGGATCTCGGGCTTCGGGCGATAGAGGCGCACCAGATAGTTCCATCCGGGCGGAGTCGGAAGGCAATTCGCGATCTTGCCGTCGCAGCCGCCGAACTGGATGGCGAACGATCCGTCGTCGCCGGCCTTCGCGGTCAGGTTGTTGAGCGAATAGGCGTTCTCTGGATTTGGCGCGAAATAGCCCTTGTCGTCATAGACGCTGATCGACCAGAAGCCTTCGACCGGAACGTCCTTGACGTTGAGTTTGTAAATGGTCTTGCCGTCGTTGTGGGCGGGCGTGACGTTGAGATAAAGCGCGTCTTGTTCGGGATTGCCGCCCCATGCCGCCGCCGATCCGATCAGATGCCGCACCGGGTCGACTTTCCCTTTCGGGCCAAACATGCCCTTGGTGTCGGGGACGGTCGAAGCAAGTTCGAGCAACGCGCCGCGGACTTTGATTTGACTCGAAGCATCCCAGTTGGGGATCTTGAAGCTCCCGGGTCCGCCCGGCTGGTCGATCTTGATCGCGTCCTGTAGCGCCCGGACCGCCTCGACGTCCTTCTGATCGTTCGGATCGACCAGGATGCGGACGGCGGCGAGGACATAGCGCGTGCCGATTTCTTCTTTGGTCAGCGTACGGACGTTCGCGCCGTAGGCCACCTCCGGCGAGTACTCGTCTTCATCGATGACTTGCATCGACAGGAAGCGCTTGCCCGGGTCGGGCAGGGTGATCGTCACGGGACCGGCGTCGAGATCGAACACCGCGGCTGAGTAGAGCGTGTCGCGGTTCATCCGGATCACGGTTTGCTTGGCGACCGGCGTCGGCTCGCGGCGATGCATGAATTTGCCAAACCCGCCGTCCTTGACCACGCCGCTGAAATAGAGATCCGACTCGGCGCGGGCGAAATTGTCCGGAGTGACGGCGATCGGCGGATCGGCGGGCGCCGCGTGAGCGAAGCCGAGCGCGCACAGCGCCAACGTTGCAAACAGGGCACGGGTCGAGCGACGGAACAGCTTCATTTTGTACCGTGCGATCACAGCGAAGGGTCGGCCAAAGCCTTGGCCAGCTTGGCGGCTAACAGCGGATTCGGGCCTTTTCGGGGAGCCGGCGGGCAGCCCTGCGGCCCGGCGGTGTGCGCGGAGTTCCGCCGATTCTAAGCTCGCCAGGGGCGTCGAAACGGTTGCGCAAACGTTTCGATATGTTAGCTTGACGGCCGAAAGAAAAGCTGCGCCGAGGGGCGGGACAGCGAGCAGCCCGGGGAGGGATGTGTCGACGATTGCCGATGTGGCGCGGGAGGCGGGCGTGTCGGTCTCGACCGTTTCGCATGTCATCAATGGGACGAGACGGGTTTCGCCGGCGACCGCAAGCGCGGTGAAGGCGGTCATCGACGCGATCGACTATCGCCCGAACGTCATCGCGCGCTCGTTGAAGACGGCTTCGACCCGCTCAGTCGGGATCGCCATTTCGGCGATCGCCAATCCCTATTTCACTGACATCATCTGCGCGATCGAGACCGAATGCGCCCGGCTCGGCATGATGATTTTTCTGTCCGACACCCAGGATGACCCGGCTCGCGAGCTTGCAGTCTTGACCGCGCTGCATCAGCGGCGCGTTGATGGGGTCATCCTGGCGCCGAGCGCCGACCCCGAACGACGCGCTCTCGCTTACTTGCGATCAACGCGCCTCCCGTGCGTCCTCGTCGACCGCACACCCGATCTCTCGTTCGATCAGGTTGGCGTCAACAATGGCGAGGCGATGCGCGAGTTGGTGGACTACGTCGCCGGGCTCGGGCATCGCCGCATCGGCTATATCGGCGGCCATCCGGGTTTTGAGACCACCCTCGAGCGCATCGTTGGCTACCGCAACAGCATTAAGCGGCTCGGCCTCAGCTTCGATGAGCGCTATCTCGTCACTGGCAACGCGTCGACCTTAAGCGCCGCCGAGGCGACCCACGCGCTCCTTGCGCTGCCCGATCCGCCGACAGCGATCGTGACCGGCAACAATATGGCGACGATCGGCGCGATGCGGGCCATACGCGCGCGGGGCTTGAGCGTTCCGGCTGACATTTCGATCGCCGGATTCGACGATTTCGAGTGGGCCGACTGTTTCGAGCCGCGCCTTACGCTTGTCGCTCAGCCATGTGAGGAGATCGGCCGAAGGGCTGCGTTTCTGTTGATGGAGCGGATCGCCGCGCCCGAGGGCGCGCGGCGCACCGTGCGGCTCGACGCCACGCTCACGCTGCGTGATTCCTGTGCGAGGCCGCGATGAGCGCGACGGTCGAAGCGGCGGCGCCGCTGCTCGCGATGGAGGGCGTCGTCAAGCGCTTCGGCGGCGTCCAGGCGCTCCGAGGCGTGGACTTCGATCTGCGCCGGGGCGAAATTCATGCGCTGCTGGGCGAGAACGGCGCTGGCAAGTCGACGTTGATGAACATTTTGTCCGGAGTTGTCGAACCCGACGCCGGCGAGATGCGGATCGACGGCATGGCCGTGCGCTTCGCCGACCCGCGCGCCGCGCAGGCGGCGGGCGTCGCCACCATCTTCCAGGAGCTCGACCTTGTGCCGAGCCTCGACGTCACCGCCAACCTGTTCTTGGGCCGTGAGCTCACCCGGGCCGGCGTGCTGGACCGGGCGGCGATGCGTCGTGCGGCCCGCTCCCGGCTCGAAGCCGTGGGCGTCGAGATCGACGTCGATCAGCCGGTGGCGGAGCTTTCGGTCGGGCGGCGGCAGATCGTCGCCATCGTGAAGGCGCTGACCTACGCCTCGCGCATCCTGGTGATGGACGAGCCCACCGCCGCGCTGACCGCAGCCGAAGTCGACCGGCTGTTCGCGGTGATGCGCGATATCGCCGCGCGCGGCGTCGGCATCGTTTATATTTCGCACCGCCTGGAGGAGGTCCCGCGCGTCGCCGATCGGGTTACGGTGTTGCGCGACGGCCAGGTCGCCGGAATCGCCTCCGCGCGCGCGCCGCAATCGGAGCTCGTTCGCCTTCTGGTCGGCAGGCCGCTCAACGAACTCTATCCGCGCCGCAGCGGCGCGTTCGGGCGGCGCGTGCTGCATCTTGAAGGCGCGCGCTACCGGCCGAGGCGCGCCCGCGCCGGCTGGCAGGCGCCTGACAGCGTTTCGCTCGAGGTGCGCGCCGGCGAGATCGTCGGCCTTGCCGGGATCATGGGGGCGGGACGCACGGAGCTCTTGACCGCGCTTTATGGCGCGGCCGGACCCGGGCGCTGGTCGGGCGTGGTCGAAATCGACGGCGCGCCTGCGCGCCTCGCCTCGATCCGAAACGCGCGTGCGGAGGGCTTAGGCTTCGTCACCGACGATCGGCGCGGCAGCGGCCTCATGTTGCGCGACAGCGTCGGGCGCAATCTTGTGATGTCCGTGCTGCGAAAGGTCTCGCCGCTCTTCCTCATGTCCAGGCCGCGGGAGGACGAGCTCGCGCGCAAGGCCATCCGCTCGTTCGACGTGCGCCCGGCGTTGCCGGAAGTTCCGGTCGGGGCGCTGTCGGGCGGCAATCAGCAGAAGGTCGTGCTCGCCAAGGAAGTGCTCGGGAACCCAAGGCTTTTGCTGTTGGACGAGCCGACGCGCGGCGTCGATGTCGGCGCAAAGGGCGAGATTTACGCCCGCATTCGCGAACTTGCGGGGCAGGGGCTCGGCGTGCTTATCGCTTCGAGCGAAATGCCGGAACTGCTTGGCCTCTGTGACCGGGTCGTGGTGCTGAGGCGCGGCCGTACGGTCGCCGAATTTCCCGGCGGCGCCGATGAGCATGAAGTGCTGGCGGCGGCCGAGGCGAGCCAGGATGAAACGCATGAATGAGGCCGCGCCCGCGCGCGCATCCTCCGCCGCGCCGGGGGCCGCGTGGCGGCGCATCGATCTCTTCGCGCTTCTAGTTC
>Ga0116224_10001525_pt1 | contig 14646 bp, 9 predicted proteins | sample Sb_taG_9_FD_89699 | JGI IMG/M metagenome (GOLD analysis project Ga0116224, IMG submission 89699) | Peat soil microbial communities from Weissenstadt, Germany - Sb_50d_b_LC metaG | ecosystem: Environmental > Terrestrial > Soil > Wetlands > Peat | place: Germany: Weissenstadt | collected 2010-09-21 | reverse complement strand
CGCCCCCTTGCAGATGAGCCGGTGTGTTCCGTCCGGCAGCCGCACGACCACGGACATCACCCTGCGGGAAAAATCGAACGGGATCTCATCGACCTTCTCGCACTGCGGCACGTTCAGCTGCTCGTGCAGGTGCTGGTAGTCGAGAATGGCCCGATCCATGACGTTTTTCAGCCCTGTCTGGAAGTGACTGTTGAGGTAGGCCAGGGCGAGCACCTCATCGCTCTCCCTGAACACGACGTCGCAATGCCGCTCCAAGATGATGCGGTCCATCGTGAGCGTTCCCGTCTTGTCCGTGCACAAGACATCCATGGCTCCCAGGTTCTGGATCGAGCTCAGGCGCTTGACGATGACCTGCTGGGCCGACATCGCCATCGCCCCGCGCGAGAGGCAGACAGTCACGATCATCGGCAGCATTTCCGGGGTTAGCCCCACGGCAACAGCCATGGCAAAGAAAAACGCCTCCTCCCAATCGTGCTTGGTCAGCCCATTGATGAGGAACACAAGGGGAACCATCACCATGATGAAGCGAATCATCAGCCAGGTGAATTGGCTGACACCCCGGTCGAAGCTGGTCGGCGGCTGCTGCTGCACAATGGTGCTGGCCAGGCTTCCCAGGTAAGTCCGGCGCCCTGTGCAAACCGCCACACCTTGCCCCGTCCCGGTCTCGACGCTTGTGCCCAAGAAACAGAGATTCTTCAGTTCCAGGGGCGATTGGCTGGCACTCTCTTCCGCAGCATGGGCTTTTTCCACGGGGAATGACTCGCCTGTGAGACTGGCCTGGATAATGTGCAAATCCTTGCAGGACACCAGGCGCAGATCGGCGGGGATCATATCCCCGGCGGAGAGATGCACCACGTCGCCGGGAACCAGGTCGGCGAGCTGCACTTCGCGCGCCTGGCCGTCGCGCTCGACAGTGGCTGTGACACGAATCATTGCCTTGAGCTTGGCGGCAGCCGCGTCGGCGCGCGCCTCCTGGACGAAGCGCAAGGCGACTCCCAGCAGCACCATGACGATCATCACCGCAGCAGCTCGATCGTCACCGGTCAAAAAAGACACCACGGCCAAAATAAGCAGCAGGACGACCAGCGGATTGAGGAAGGCTTTCAAGAGGAGGACGCTGCGGCGGTAACGCGCCTCCATTACGACCGCGTTCGGCCCGTACTCCTGGCGGCGCCGCACCGCCTCCGTTTCGGTAAGCCCGCAGGGCGCGGTCTGGACCTGGCGGTAAACTTCTTCTACCTCACTGGCGGCAGCCTTGATCAGAAGTGGCGAGACGTGAACCGCGGACGCTTCGGAGTGCAGGGCGTGGGGGAAATGGCGCGGGAGCTGGCCGTTCAGGAATTTCAACTTGCGCCGTTTCATTTCGTACTCGCAAGGCGCGCCTTCCAGCGCTCGACTTCCCGGAGATACTGAGTTGGCCTTTCCACGACCACTTCCACCTTCCCTGGATAGACACGACCCGATTGCCCATCGAGCGATACCGCGGAGCCCTCCTCGATGAGTTGGTCCCCGATGCGGCAAGTCTTGCCTTCCCCTTGGAAGATCAGGTCCCGGCAACCAACGATACAGACCTTGTTGAGTTGGCGGGCCACGACTGCCGCATGCGCCGTTCGTCCCCCGCGTGCTGTCAGCATCCCGGCGGAGGCTGCCAGCCCTGCGATGTCCTCCGTCGAAATGTCTGTCCGTATCAGGATGGGAGAACAACCTGTGTGGGCCAGCTTCACGGCTTTATCCGGGTCGAACACCGCTACTCCGACGGCGACCCCGGGGCTCGCCGGAATCCCGATGCCAATGGGACGGCACTTCTCGGCAGTGGCCAGGCGGATCATGTGAATCGAGGCCAGATCGTACTCGGCAAGTCGCTCCAGGGCCATTGCCTCATCAATAAGCCCTTCGGCGACATGATCACAGGCAATGCGGAGGGCCGCCCACGCTGTCCGTTTGGCAGCGCGCGCTTGGAGCAGATAGAGATCTCCCTCCTGCACGGTGAACTCGAAGTCCTGGGCATCCTGGAACAGCAATTCCAGGCTCCGCTTGACCTGCCTGAGCTGGCCATAAAGCTCGGGAAAGGAATCCTGCAGCCTGGCCATGCCTTGAACGGATGACCGGCCTGAGACAACGTCCTCACCCTGGCTATTTGGGAGAAACTCCAAATAAAGGTCGTTTGCGCCGGTGGCAGGGTCTCGCGTGAAGCCCACGCCAGATCCCGAAGTGCCTCCCAGGTTGCCGAACACCATCGCCTCGACCGTGACGGCTGTCCCGGCGAGATCGTCCAGACCATGAAGGCGCCGGTATGCGACCGCCCGCGGGCTTTGCCAGGAGCGAAAAACCGCCTCGACGGCTCCCGCCAACTGAGCCACGGGGTCCTGTGGAAAGAGCTCGCCCCTCGACGTCCGAGACTCGTCAAGGAACGCTCGGGTGAGGTTTTTCAGGGCCGCGACATCCAGTTCGGTGACGGTCACGGCGCCCTCGCTCCGCATGGCCTCCGCGAGCATGCGCTCGAACGGCCCTGCAGGCAGCCCCTGCACGACTTCGGCGTAGAGCTGGATAAGGCGGCGGTAAGAGTCCCAGGCATGTCTGGGGTTGCCGGTCATTCGGATCACAGCCGGCAGAGTTCGATCGCACAGCCCCACATCCAGGATCGTGTCAAGCATCCCTGGCATCGAGACCGCTGCTCCAGATCGAACCGCAACCAGCAGCGGCCGCCGATCTCCTCCAAAATTCAGACCGGTGGCCTTCTCCAGCTCTCGGATGCCTTGCCGGAGCAGTTCCGCCGTGCCCTCGGGCAGTCGTTCTCCGCCCTGGAGGTAGGCCCGGCACAGGGTCGTCGGCAGGACAAAGCCGGCAGGAACAGGCAACCCGGCCTGCGCCATCCGAATCAGGTTCGCCGCTTTATTGCCGACGATCTCAGCCGACGCACCCTGAGGGCTCGCTGCCTTGCAGCCAATAAGGCACGGCCCTGCGAATCGACTCTCTGACGCCATACCTTGCTCCGACTCACCGCCGCAGAACTTCACTGAGGATGTAGTCTCTCAAGCCGAGGGCCGAGCGCAGAAGGGCATCGGCAGCCTCCTCCAGCTTGTCGGCGATGCTGTTGACCAGGTGCCATTGCTTGAAGTCTCCCGCGAAGTCCAGGACGCTCGCCTGGACGCGACGGTGAGCGTTGTCGGTTTCGTGTTCCACCGTCAGGGTCCGGTCCACGGCCTCGAGGAAATCGGCGACATGCTCGCGCGGGCTGCCCCGGTGCAAACGGCGCGCGTTCTCTACCGCCTTGAGATACTCCTGGGCCCCTTGCAAAACCAGGCTCGCCAGGTCGTTCAGCAAACCAGATATGCCGGCTGCAACAGTCGCTGGCAAGAGACTCATCCAGAACAAGGTCTCCTCCAGCCCGTCGGCAACGTCATCGGCGTTGATCAACAAGTCGAGGACCGGACCGGGAGCGTCGCCGCGGCCATGAGCCGCTCGGCAACGGTTGACCAGTTCATCCGCCCGATGTTCCCATTTTCGCGCACGGACGACAGTCCGTTCCACCAGGTCTCGATCAAGGTTGGGGCCGGCGACTAGCAGGAGGTCTCGAGTGGCCAGGGCCAACTCCACGATGAGCGACGCATGCTCGGCCGCCAACTCGAGCAGCCCCTGGTGAACGGTATCGATGTAATGCCGCAGTTCGGCGCTGATCTGATCGCGGATCAGGAACTCCGACTGACCGGCCCGCAGCCCCTCGCTGGCCGTTTGCAAGGTGAACTTGAGGAATTCGGCCGTCCGCTCCGGCCCCAGCACATCGGACAGCTGGCCGCCTGGGGGCACGGGCAGCCTGCCTGCTTCCTGGAGCGCGTCGAAGATGAGCTGTTCTCCTCCCAGCGAAAGAAAGCCTCGATGTCCGTAGTTGTGGTCGGCTGCCCAGCGCAGCACCTCCAGGCAGACGCGCCGGGGGGCGAACTTCCGCAACCGCTTACGAGCGCGATTCCAGTCAATGAGGAAGACCAACCGTGACCCGAGAAAGGTCAGGTAGTTCAGCAGGCTCCCCTGGTCACTGGTCGTAAAAGTTCCCAGGCATAAGTGGTAGAGATCCTCGCGTTGCCCCGCCGTCCGCCTTGAAACCGTATCCTCCCAGCGCACACTAAACCGGTCGAACAGGTTTTGGAAGAAAACCAGGCGGTCGATGTGCACGTCGGTGTAGGTGAGGGTAACGCGCGTTGCTTCGATATGTAGGACCAAGACATGGGCCTCGGTTATGCCGATGTCGTTTTGAATCACCAGTCGCTTGCCGCTGCGGGTGGCGGTGGTACCCAGCCCCGGGTGATCGAACTTGAGTTCCCGCGTTTGGTTGATGCCGGCCATGAAGGCAGCGATCAGCGGGCGATCGTCGTCGCGCACCCCATAAACCTGGGCGCCGTCAATCGTATCGGTGGCGAGTTGCTGCTGGAGTCGATTCAATTCCTTGTGCAAATCCATGACCACCAGGTGCAGACTGTCACGCGCGGCACGCTGACCGGAAGTTAACCGATCAATGTAGTCTCCCGCGATCCGATCCGCTGCCAGACAGGGAGCCTCTGAAAGCACGAGCCGCACGCGCTCCTCAAACGCTGCGGCGTGCTGATCTCTCTTACGAGATGCTGCACCGTCCTGGGCGCGAAGTGGTGCCATCATCCGGTCGACTTCGCCTACGAGCATATCGTGGATTCGGCGGGCTCCGGGGATGAAGTAAGTGCTAGAGCCTTCCTTGCGGCTGCCCTGCACAACGAGGTCCAATTCGGCATCCGAGACACCGTAGGCCAACCGCTCTTGTTTGAGGTCTGTCGCCGGCAGGTCTGGATGGTCCGCCCTTTCACGGGCGACTTGCAGGAGCGTCATCAGATACTTAGCCCGGTCGTTGGCGGCAAGGGCTTCATTGACCAGAATCGGCAGAAGCAGCTCTTGTTCACCGAGTTCGCCAACGATCCGCGCCTTGGCCATCATTCCACCGCCCGAATTCGCAGCCAAAGAGGGGGGGGAACCGGAAGATGCGGGATCGCCAGGCTTGCCCCGGCCCCTTTCCGGGGTCGGAGATGTTGCCCGGGATGTTGGCGCTAGTGAAGCCCCTCTCTCCTTGTCTGCCCGTCTCTCTGTATCTTTGTCTTCCGGGGGTTGATCGAGTATCGCCATGAACCCTCCTGTACCTGCCGAATCCCGTCATAGGCCCGTTGCACCCAATCTGTTTGGGAATTCTAAGGACCAGGGTGAGCCCTTTCAGGGGGTGAAAGAGCAACTTTCAGTCCAAGATGAAATGAAGAAACAAAAAGTCTGCGAACCTCGATTCTGCGGGAATCCGAGCCCTTATGGGCCTCGCCTGCCGCGACGGGTTTCACCTGCCAGTTTCTCCCGCCTCGACGATCACTGCCAGTAAAACGTATGCTGTGCGATATCGCTCATGCACTTTTTGGAAACGCCCACCAGGAGTACCCATGAAGGTGCCGCTCGCCGTCCGCGTTCATCCACTTGGCGAGACCACAATCGCCGCGATGATTTTGCTTGAGCACTCGATCACGCTGCCGCACAATAGGAATGTCACGCCTCCAACCCTGAACTGCCCGGAAGCGGATTCCGTGGCGGACGCGCGTTCCACAGGCTGCGCCAGAAAGGATGTACGATGTCGCTGACTCGCCGATCTTTCCTGAAACGCTCTCTTGCCGCTGCCGCCGGCGTCACCATTGCTGGGACGAAGTCGTCCGGCAGAGTGCTGGGGGCCAACGACACTATCCGCATCGCCGTCGCCGGTCTCAATGGCCGGGGCGGAGCGCACGTCGGCGCGTGGACCGGCATGAAGGGTGTGGAGTTGGTTTACCTAATCGATCCGGACACGCGCACCTACGATGGTCGGCTCAAACAGGTGGCCGGCAAGGGAAGGAAGGAACCGCAGGTCATCAAGGACGTCCGGCCAGCGCTCGACGATAAGACCCTCGATGCCCTGTCGATCGCCACGCCCAACCATTGGCATGCCCTCATGACCTTATGGGGCTGCCAGGCGGGCAAAGATGTCTACGTCGAAAAACCATGCAGCCATAACATCCACGAAGGCCGGATTGCTGTCGAGGCGGCCCGCAAGTACAGCCGCATCGTCCAGCATGGGACGCAAAACCGCAGCCGGCAGGATTTCGCGGATGTGGTCGCGGCGATCAAGTCGGGCAAGCTCGGCCGGCTGCTGGTTTCGCGCGGCCTGTGTTACAAGTCCACGCTGCGCGGCGGATTGGGAACACGGGGCAGCATCGGCTATGCCAAGCCGACTGATCCGCCGGCGGCCCTCGATTTCAATCTCTGGCTGGGGCCGGCTGCGGAGCAAGCCTATCACTCGAACCTCGTTCCGTATCGCTGGCACTGGTTCTGGGATTTCGGCAATGGCGACATCGGCAACCAGGGCGTGCACGAAATGGACAAGGCCCGCTGGGTCATTCCCAACGCCACGCTGCCCCGGAGCGTGTTTAGCCTGGGCGGGCGCTTGGGCTATCGCGACCAGGGCCAGACTCCGAGTTCGCAGATCGCGGTCTTCGATTACGGCGAGACCCAGCTCATCTTCGAAGTGCGTGGCTTGCCTTCCAAGGGATACTTGGGCGAACAGGTAGGCAACATCTGCCATCTCGAGGCGGGCACGATTGTCGACACGAAATTCTTCCCGAAGGGAAGCGACAAGCCGGCGCCGCTGCCGCGGATCGAGGGAGCGGAGCGGCGCGGGCCGGGAGCCGGCGATCATTTCGCCAATTTCATCGAGGCCGTGCGCAGCCGCCAGACCGGCGATCTCAATGCGCCCGTCATCGAGGGCCACTACTCGGCGGCCCTCTGCCATCTCGCCAATATGTCGTACCGGCTGGGCCAGGAGGTGCCGTTCAATCCGCGCACCAAGGCATTCGGCGACAACAAGGACGCCTACGAAAGCCTTGCGCGCATGGAGGACTACCTCAAGGAAAATCACGTCAACCTTGAAGAGACGAAATATCAGCTTGGCCGAAAGCTCACCGTCGACGCCCATTCCGAAACGATCGTGGGCGACCCGGAAGCGACGAAGCTGCTTAGTCGCAGCTACCGCAAGCCGTTTGTCGTTCCCGAAAAGCTCGGCTGACCCAGCCGGTATTTTGAGACTATCCAACAGAAAAAAAGCAGCCCCTGTGCAAATAAAGACCTTGCGAATAAGCAACCCAGGGTTGTACGTCGACAGGTAGGCTGACGAACGTCGCGATTCCCACGTGATCGCCGGCAAACGGTGCGAGCGCGGCAACGCCGTCATGCGTGGGCCCCGATCTCCATATAATAAACTTCCGCACCCTGATCGATGGATACCGCCACAGCTCCGGTAAACCTCGGCACAACCTAGCCGCACGGCAAGAAAGGAAACTTCAATGGTCAGGCGTTCGTATCGTCTTTTATGGCTCGTCCCCGCCTTGCTACTTGCTGGCTGCGAGGCCGTCGAGGCGACAGAGCAGGAAAAGGACACTAAAGCCAAAACCGCCGAGGCCCCAGCGGCCCCTGCCGCCAAAGGAGCCACCTGCAAGGTCGAGAAAGCTGATTTCAAGATCGAGATCCCCCTCAAGGGCGTCCTGGAGGCGGAGCACACCTCGGAAATCTCCCTCAAGCCCAAGGCCTGGACGCCCATGGTGATGCCTTCGTCGCTTATCGTGCAGAAGGCGGTGGAGCAGGGGACCGCCGTCAAGAAGGGCGAAGTACTCGTGGAGTTCGATCTGGAGAAGATCGACCGGGCCCTCAAGGACCTGCGCGAGGAGCGTAAACATACCGAGATCGCCATCAAGCAGGCCCAGGAAGACCTCGCGATGACGGAGAAATCGACGCCTATCGACCTGGCTGCCGCCGAGCGCGCCAAGAAGATCGCCGACGAAGACCTGGCAAAGTTTCTCAAGGTGGACAGGCCGCTGGCCGAGGAAAGTGCCAAGCATGCCCTCGAGAACGCCGAGTTTGCCCTGCAGTCCACGCAGGAGGAGCTGAAACAACTCCAGAAGATGTATCGCGACAAGGACCTAACCGAGGAAACGGAGGAATTCATCCTCAGGCGGCAAAAGCACATGGTGCGCTTCATGGAATTTCAACTGAAATCCGCGCGCATCCATACCGACGACACGCTCCGGCTCGACCTGCCGCGCCGGGAAGTGAACATGCACGAAACGGCCACCAAGTCGGAACTGGCCTGGGAGAAGGCGCGCGACGGCTTGCCTCTGTCCCTGAGGCAGAAACGCCTGGCTCTCGAAAAACTGAAGTATGATGCCGGCAAGGCGCGGCAAAAGCTCGACAACCTGGAGGAAGATCGAAAGTTGCTGACGGTGCACTCCCCGGCCGACGGCATCGTCTATTACGGCAAGGCCACGCAAGGTCAGTGGTCGACCAGCAGCGCGGCCACGAAGCTTCAGCACGGCGGCTCCGTGTCGCCGGAAGAAGTCTTCATGACCGTCGTTCAAACCCGCCCACTGTCCGTGCGCGCGGTCGTCGAGGAAAAGGACCTGCACCTGCTCCAGCCGGGGCTAAAGGGCAAGGTGGTGGTCGCCGGTTACCCTGACGTCAAGCTTTCCGGTCAGGTTGCCCAGGTATCGAGCATCCCGCAGACTCCTGGAAACTTCGAGGCGCGCGTCAATGTCGAGCCGGGCGACGACGCCAAGGCGATCATGCCGGGGATGGCCTGCAGCGTCAAGGTTCTCGCCTATCAGAAGAAAAATGTCCTGGTTGTTCCCGACAGCGCCGTTCTTTCCGACGACGATGACGGCCACTATGTCCTGCTGCCCGTCAAGGGAGGCAAGCCGGAGCATCGCACCGTCAAGATCGGCAAACGCTGGGGCGGCAAGACCGAGATCCTGGAAGGCCTCAACGAAGGCGACGAGATCTCTTGCACCAAGCCGTAAAGGGACTTAAGGGCTCGCATGTCATGATGCACCGATATATAGCGTTATCCCTGCTGCTTTTGGCCGGCGCCATGTTCAGCGCACTTGCTGCCCCGCCGCCCAAGCCGCCGCAAGCATCCGCTAACACGCCGACGCCGACGGCTCCCAATCTCCACCCGAAAGAACCAACGCCCCTTTCCCCCGGCGAACTCCAGGCGTCGATCGACCGCGGTGTCGCTTTCCTGGTGAAAAACCAGAACAAGGATGGCTCGTGGGGCTCGGCCGGCAAGACCAAGCAGCTTAACATCATTGCCGACGTCGGCTCGCAGCACGCATTTCGCGTGGCCGTGACGGCCTTGTGCGTCTCCGCTCTCATCGAGACAGGCCCCAACTCGACCGAGGCAAAACAGGCGCTCGACCGCGGCACAGCTTTTCTCTATGAGGAGCTGCCCAAGGTCCGCCGCGACAATGAGATGCTGATTTACAACATCTGGACTCACGGCTACGGCATCCAGGCGCTCGTGCACCTATATGGCCGGCTGCCCAAGGACGACAAGGAAGGCCGGCGGAAGATCGAAGACCTGATCCGCGGCCAGTACGATCGCCTGACGCGCTACGAATCGGCCGAGGGCGGTTGGGGCTATTATGACTTCGACGCCGGCAGCCAACGGCCGGCCGCCTCGTCCACCAGCTTCATGAACGCGGCCGTGCTCGAAGCCTTCTACGAAGCCAAGCAAATCGGCGTAGCGCCGCCCGAGAAGCTGGTGAAGCGCTCGGTCGCGATTACCAGGCAGCAGCGCTTACCCGACTTCTCTTATCTTTATGGAACATACCTCTGGCAAAGGCCGGCGGTGGGCATCAATCGCCCGGGCGGCAGCCTGGGCCGCTCCCAGGCCTGCAACCTGGCGCTGCGGCTCTGGGGGGACAAAACAGTGACCGACCAGGTGCTCAAGACCTGGCTCGACCGCCTGATCACGCGCAACGGCTGGCTCGACATGGGGCGCAAACGGCCCATTCCGCACGAATCGTTCTTCATGGTAGCGGGCTACTTTTACTACTTCGGCCACTACTACGCGTCGATGTGCATCGAGCAGCTCAAGCACGAAGACCGGCCCTTCTACCAGGACCACCTGGGCAACATCCTCCTGGCGGTGCAAGAAAAGGACGGCTCATGGTGGGATTACCCCCTCTACAACTACGGCCAATACTGGGGCACGCCGATGGCAATTATGTCACTGGAACGCTGCCGCAAGTAAGTCGGAAGAGATGGGGTCACCGCGGAAATGACGGTCGAAATCCAGTAGTTCATCGAGAAACACTAACGGCGAAAAGGAAAAAAGCCATGAAGATCGGGGCACGAAATCGTCTGGATGGGGAAGTCGTGGAAATCAAGCGTGGCACCTTGATGTGCCAGGTCAAGGTAAAAATAGCCGGCGCTGCGATCATGGAATCGGTAATGACGCTGGATTCACTGGATGAGTTGGGCATCAAGATTGGGGATAAAGTCCGAGTTGCCGTCAAAGCAGTGAACGTGATGCTCATTAAAGACTAGCAACCCGACTACCTGATCGACTCCGGCCTGTTCCACGTCTTCGACGACGACGACCGGCAGCGCTACGTCGAGGTCTTGGCGAGCGTGTCGAGGCACGGCGGCCGGCTATTCGTGCCCCGCTTTTCGTATGAGACGAAGATCGGGCGCTCGGCGCTCGGCGCAAGTCGCCTGGCCCAGCCGCAACTGCTGACCGCGCTCGGCGCAGGTCTCCTGACCTCGCCGCATTTGGGAGGACAGAAGGGCGCCTAAACGCGAAACGGGCACTTTGCAATAAACGCAGAAAAAACGCGGTTTTTGGCGCCGCCTAAGAATTATGAGAATGGCTCCTCCCAAAATTGCCATGTCGAGGCCTCGAAAAGTGTCAAAAACACGGGGTTTTTGCGTAGTGATCATTTTGGGACTAAAAAGGCCCTTGGCGCAAAATGTGTTTGGAGCCTCAAAAACAAGCTAGTCACACGATAGTAAAGATTCTTTTACTCTTCATTTTTGGACGAGCCGCTTTTCTTGACGGGCCAAATTCCCTGGAAAAATCAGCAAAAATGCTCAGGCGGGGATCTCATCGATCAAAATGGGATCGACAGCCTATCTAAGACGTGTTGTCTGGGGTACGTCCGCGCAAGTGTCATTTTTGACCATGCAAGGCAGCCAATCAGCTGCATTGCTTCTCTCGGCGAAATCTGCCCCAGCAGATCGAACCCGACAGCCGCAACCGTATCACAGATCCTGACGACGTGCTCATGAGCAGGCACGGATCAATGCATTCGTCGCGAACGCGCTGCCGGCCGGCGCGGTGAAGTGGGCCCGCGCGAGTATGCTTGACGCCTCTACGCTGCTTGACCCGCTCACCTCTGCTCACCGAGTAGCTTGTCGATTTTCTTGATCAGGACTTCCTTCAAATCGGGCGCGTAGCCGATGTGCAGATCGCACCCCGTCCCCTTGTCGTCGAGGATCAGGATTGTTGGGAAGGCACGCACGCCGTAGTCTAGGCGTGTTGAGCCAGCCTTGATGGTTGGGTACTTGAGGCCCATTTTCTTGATGACGAATCGAGCGTCCGCATCATTCTCATCGATGTTCATTCCCAGGATGGCGACTGGCTTGCCCTTGTAATGTTCCGCCAGTTCATTGAGCTGCGGCATGGAACGGACGCACCAGAAGCAGCCGCGATACCAGTAGTCGAGCACAAGAACCTTGCCCTTGAAGTCAGCCAGCTTCACCGACTTGCCGTCAAGATCGGTCGTCGTCCATGCGACGGTCTTGCCTAAAAATCGTGTCTCAGAAGCGCTCTGCTCACCATCTTTATTGCTCTCGTGCAAGCACAATTTCCAATCGAAGCTGATCGATCTTTCGCAAGAGCTTAAATAATTGAGCCAACCTTGCGACTTCAGGCGACTACTATATAGCCGTTGCCCATCGGCCGTCGAGTGCCTTTGTTAATTAGAGAACCGCAGACATGAAGGATTTGCAAGCCAACGTCATCTTGCGCCACCTGCGGAAACTCGCGGCGCCCCGGGAGCACGAGCAGCAACCAGATGCGGAATTGCTCCGGCGCTTTGCGACCGTAGGTGGCGAGGCTGCGTTCGAAACCTTGCTCCAGCGTCATGGGCCAATGGTCCTCCAAGTTGCCCAGCGCGTCCTTCGCAATCGGGAAGATGCCGAGGACGTCTTTCAGGCCGTGTTCCTCACACTCGCCCGCAAGGCCCTGAGCATCCGCAAAGGTGAGTCGCTGGGGGCCTGGCTCCATGGGGTCGCCCACCTGCTGGCCCTTCAGTCCCAGCGAGTTCGAGCACGCCGAGAGGCTCACGAGGGCCGGGTTGTCACACGCATCCCTACGGATCCTGCAGCAGAAATCACGCTCCACGAAGCGGAGAAGATACTCGATGAAGAGTTACAGCGGCTCCCGAGCAAATATCGAGCGCCGCTGGTGCTGTGTTATTTGGAGGGAGCCACGCGGGATGAGGCCGCGAAGCAGCTTGGCTTGTCGCTGGCCACGCTCAAACGCCGGCTAGAGCGCAGTCGCTCGCTCCTGCGCCATCGTCTGATTTCCCGGGGGCTCAGCCTGCCTGCCGCGCTGGCGGCAACCTTACTGGGACAGGCCTCTGCGCCAGCAGCGCTGCCTGGCCATCTGATTCAGCCAACTGTGCGGCTCGGCGTACTCCTGGCTCAGGGCAAACCAATGACCGCGGGGACCATCGCCGTCAGGGTCACGGAGTTGATGGGGCACTTTTCGGGAGGAATGGGCATGAGCAAGCTGCAACTGGCGGCGCTTGGGCTGGTGTTCGGCCTGTTGACTGCGGGCGCCGGCGTCCTCGCCCACCGCGCGGCGGCTGCGAATGGATCGCCGATCGAACAAGAGGAGGCACTCGCCGCCCTTACGCGAGAGGCAGACCAGGAGAAGACGGTCCGCCGGCAAGCCGGGCATACGGACCTTTACGGCGACCCACTACCGGCGGAGGCCATTTGCCGGCTAGGGACGACACGATTGCGTACCGCCTACGCATCCAGTTTGGTGTTTGCACGGGACGGCAACTCGCTGTTTGCACTCGGCCTCGGCTTCGATTCGTGGGATGTTGCCACGGGCAAGCTTCTCCGCCGTCTCTCTGGCATTTCCAAGGGAACGGGCTCTCTTTCCCCGGATGGAAAACTCATTGCCTCGATAGATTATCAGGATCGAACGGTGCGCCTGTCAGATGCGGTCACAGGTGCTCTACTGCGCAAATTTGGGAGGGTACTCTACGAGGGCCTCAGTTTTTCGCCGGATGGCAAGGTGCTTGCGGCCTTTGGCAACTCGATTTCATCGCGTCCCCAAGCAACCCTGGATCTCTGGAACGTTGCGAGCGGTGAACGCGTTCATAAGTGCGCGGGGCACGAGGGCCAGGTGCTGTGCGCGGCATTCACACCCGACAGCAAGACTCTGGTAAGCGGCGGGGCTGACCGCTCCATTCGCCTTTGGGATGTGGCGACCGGCAAGGAAACTCGGTGCATGAACGGCTGCCCTGTGGCCATTGGTCAAATCGCCGTGTCGCCGAACGCGACCCGGCTAGCCATCATCGGACAACTCGAAGATGGTTGGCGCAGACCGGAATATCGGGTTCGCATTTGGGACATGGGAGCCGGAACGGAAATTCGACAGCTCGCCGTTCCACCAAACCACGATTCGCTGGCCGATGTAGGTTTCAAGGCAGCCCTATTTGCCCCCGACGGCAAGACGTTGGTCACGGGCGGAGCCGATCGTTACGCTCGGGTTTGGGACCTGACCACCGGCCAAGAAGTGAAGCGCATCGACGTTGGGTGTGCGAATCTTAGCTGCATGGCCCTATCCCCTGACGGCAAAGTGTTGGCTGTGGGTATACCGCTCATAACCATCCGCCTGATCGAACTGGCCAGCGGCAAGGACCTTGTTCCCTTGGCCGGACATCAGGGCGGTGTTTTCCAAAGTGCAACCTTTTCCGGCAAAGGCTCGATTGTGACAGCGGGTTATGGCCCAACCTTCCTCGTGTGGGACGCTATGACGGGCCAACTCCAGTGCCAGGTGGGTAAGACAGGAGCAACGAGCTTCAGCTACTCGTTTGCTCGACATGGCAGCATGGCCGTCTCCACCAATTGGAACGAAGCGGGTATTCGCGTTTGGGATTTGCGAGCAGGCACGGAGCCGCGCCGGCTACTGGAGGATTATGCCGAGAAACCGCCGCAAATGATTGCACTTTCTGCCGACGGCAGCAAACTGGCCTTGTCTCCTCTGTCCGGGGGCCGTGTCGACGTATTCGATTCTTCTACGGGCAAGACGCTTCGCAACTTTGAAGACGCAAGTGTCCATGTCTTTGCGGGCGCAGATTTCGACGCCCGGGGGCAAATGCTAGCCCTTTATTGCCGCGATAATACGGCTCGCCTGTGGGACCTGACGAATGGCATCACACCGCGAAAGTTGGGGCTGCCGGGAGAGGGACGACAAGTTGGCGGTCCGGTCCCCCCCCAGAGCGACGGCCCTGAGGTGGGCTATATCGCCAAGCTTTCGCCGAACGGCAAACTCCTGGCGCACTGCCGCCAAGGTCCGAGCGGTGGACTCACGATTTACGATATTGCGGCCGGAATAAAACTGCCCCAAACCTTCGATCTGCACGGAGCAGCCGCTAGCTTGGCTTTCAGTCCAGATAGCCGCCTGCTTGCCTGCGGTGGGCAGAGTAATAACCCTGACATTTACTTGCTGGAGGTCGCCAGTGGCAAGGTGCGGCAACACCTTGT
>Ga0116224_10001508_pt1 | contig 14739 bp, 14 predicted proteins | sample Sb_taG_9_FD_89699 | JGI IMG/M metagenome (GOLD analysis project Ga0116224, IMG submission 89699) | Peat soil microbial communities from Weissenstadt, Germany - Sb_50d_b_LC metaG | ecosystem: Environmental > Terrestrial > Soil > Wetlands > Peat | place: Germany: Weissenstadt | collected 2010-09-21 | reverse complement strand
CGCCTCTGGACGTTACAGCAAGGCCTGGCGGTTTTCATCATCTATAGCCATCCGAAAAGCTCGCAAGCATGGCTCAGTTTGGGTGTCTCAAGGATCGTGAATGACCGAGAGCTGTGGGATGAATGCAAGTTGCTTTCCTACAAGCTGTTGTGCCGACGCTGGCCGAAATGCCATGCTTACCCCCGATTTCGCCTTGGTAAAGTATGCGTTGACCCTGGGGGGGGGGGTGCGATACAGCCGTACAGATGGTAACGCCGGTAACGCTGGTAACGCTACTTTCCCTCTGTACCCCCTTCCCCTGCTACACTCCCTCTTTGTCTCCCCCAGATATCCAGAAATCAATCCTACCCTAAAGGGTACAGAGGCAGAGTATCGTTACCAGCGTTACCAGGGCTACCTAGCTACCTGCCTTGTCCGCCTTTTTCTTGGCTGCCTCTTTCTCTGCCCTCGCGTTCAGGCCGGCAACGAATTCCTTGGCATCTATTCCAGCCTTCACTGCTTTTGCGTCGGGAGCGCTCTCCTTGCCGGTCCAGCGCCAGCCACGGCCGCCACCCGTCCAGTTGCTCTTTCGCAGTTCTGTGATGCTCAGAGTCCCCAGGTAGGTCGTTGTCCTTTGCGTCGGCCGGTGTGGCTCGTTGGTCACTTGGTTCACGATGTTCGCTGCCATCTGAGTCGGGAAGAAGACGACATCCTTATCCGGGTTCTTACCGTCGGCTTTGAGGAAGGTCACGAACGCCTCTCGAACCAAGTCCGAATCCTCCTGATCGCCGTCTACTGCGGCTTGTCGCTCCGCGATCATTTCCTGGCACTTCGAGGGATCATCGACGCAGGCCAGTACCTCGGATTCCCAATCTGCCCAGCGCGTATACCTGGTCAGTCTCCCCCCTCCCTTTTCTTCAGGAAATAGGGCGGCGATCACGTCGCCGATGATCTCCCATTTGTTGTCCTCGATGAACTGTCGGGTCGTGTCCCTCCATGTTCCATCGAAGGTCGGTCGCTTGACCTGGATGATGACGCAGCGCTGGGCCATGTCCTTCGACAAGTTCGCGCCATTCAACGTGATGAACCATGTCAACGTATTCGGGCGCCTTCCCTCCCCTACATACAGTTTGCGACCGCTGATGGTGTTGGTCGTGATGAGCGCCTCCAGGTCCGACCACGAGAACTTCATCGTCTTGACGTTGTCGAGGAGGCACACGCGGCGCTCCAGTCCGGCCGACGACAGCAGACGGGTCATGATCTTGTCGATGTCCTCCGATGGCCTTACGTCGCAGTGACCCCCTGCCAACTCGGCCACCATCTCGGCGAAGGTGGTCTTGCCGGTCCCTCTGCCTCCTTTACCGTCGTCATCGTCGGACACCACCAGAAAGGCCGGCCTTGAACCTGGTCTACCCCCCCAAAATGGTGTCAGGAACGCGGCCATCATCAAGGCACGATCAACCTTTGTGGCTGGGTTGAACCGGTCTAGCAGCGCCTTAAGCGCCTTGCCGTCGCCACCTGCTGGGGCCGGATGCATGTAGTAGTGCCGCGGGATCGGTGGTTGGTGGGGAAGCAGCTCCATCGCGTCGTACTCATCGACTTGCTGCCGCAGGTAGGCATTGAACACTGATTGCGACACCTTGTCGTCTCCGGCGGCCCACTGGATAGGTTCCTTCATCATCCCACTGATCCATGCGAATAATGAACTCACGTCTTCAAGCCACCCAGGCTTGTAGTCCTTCTCCGCGAAGAGCAGTCCTCCGACTCGCTTTGGCCAACCACCGGTGACACGTTGACGCTCATTCCCGATCCCGCCGGTGATGCGTCGTAGTAGGTTTGCGATCTCAGTTACGGTCACACCTACCTTGTTCGTGACGGACTTACCTTTGGCATCCTTGGAGTCTTGCACGGCGAAGTTAGTGAATGGCCCGACCAACTTCGCCGGCAGTAGGTCTTCGATTTCGGCAAGGAACTCTCTGTACTCCGCTTCGAGTTCCTTCTTCTCCTCCGGTAGCGGGTCCTCGCACTTCGTCGCGATGTCCCTCAGCGCCTGGAGACCAGCCCTCCGAAGTCGGTTGCGCTGCTCCTCGTCGCTGAGGCTGTACCACGGATCGATGTATCCATCCCGCTCTTCGTCCCAAGGTTGTAACCACCACTCATCGACCGCGCTGTCGGAGAGTGGTGGTCCGGCGGTGGGCTTGCTGCCGGCTCCCAGGTGCCCATTTTTCCGGGCGGCCGCCGGCTCGGAATGTAGACGTGCCGCGAGTGAATCGGGTATGATAGGATCAGGTTCCATTACTGGCATGTTTCGCCTCCTGTTTGTGACCCATTGCAGGTGTGTTTGGTCGCCGCCTGCAATGGGCTTTACCACCTACTTTTCCACTCTCTTAGCACTGCGGGACCGACCCGTCGTGCGACTGCTCGGCTGACCCAGCTGGCTGCGGACTCAGACATTCGCCACCTCCTGCCGCTGGGCGCGTTCCGAGACGCGCAGCTGCGAGCGGAGTAGCGCCACCTCGCGCAGCGCCCGGGTCAGGCGCTCGCGGACGATCTCGGGGGGTGGGATGGGGTTCGGCGGGCGGCCGTTGGCAGGGGGAGCAGGGGTCGGGGGGCGGTCGTCAGGGGTGAGCATGGGAGTCCTCCGCGGCGGGGATCTATCTCGCTACGGAGGGCATTCTAACGGGAGGCGGTTGCAAAACGGTTGCACGGCTGCAACTTCTGGACCTATTGCCCCCAGGAACAGACGACGTTGTAGCTCTCCGTCGCCAGTCCGAGGTAGATGCCCACAGTGTTCAGTTTCGTGTTGAGGCGGCTTACTGACGATTTGAGAGACGTGCGAAGGGTGTCTTTTCCCTCCCAAACGTGTTCGAGCAGTTCCTCGAAACCGACGCATCCCCGCCGCCTGCCGCCGTCCCAGAGGTACGCTAGCAGCCGGTACTGGAGGGGGGACAGCCTCTCGCAGACGTTGCCGCGCCAGCGGAACTTGTTCGGCGGCACGGGTCCGTCAGTCGTCTTTCCACCTCGCAGGACGGCCACGATACCCGCCAGCGCTGCCGGGTCATCGGCCCGCTCGTTGCCCCGCGGCAGGACGTAGGGCCGCAGCCGATACAGCGCCGCACGCACGGATGGCGTTAGGGTTGCGCCGTCCATCTCCGGCCAGAAGTCCCTGTCAGTGCAGCAGAGCAGTTTGCGCACTTTCAGGCAGGTGCGGAAGTAGGCCATTCTCCAGGCCCGATCATCGGACGGCCCGTTCTCCAACAGCGCGATCATGGTCACGACGGCGCGGACGATGGCGGGTAGGTCGGCTTCGGACAGGGCGTGAGGATGTTCGTTGACGGCTGAGGGTACAGCCATGCTTCACCTTCCTTTCAGACGGGCGGCTCCGGCCGGCGAACGGGCGAAGGTGCTTCCCGTCTGCCGGCCGGGCCTGAAGGGGGGATCAACCCCAAACCCGATGCCTCAATTCTACCCGAAGTTGGCCAGCAGGGGCAACGATCCGGCCCCGCCATCCTCCTGAAGAAGAGAGAGGCAGGGCCGTTGCCGGATCGGTGTAGGGGGCAGAGTCAGGGCAGGGCGCCATCCACCTTGAACGGGGGGGAGTTATGCGGCGTATCGCTCGAAGGTGCGGTACAGGCCCGGCACGTTGAGCCGGTCGAGGTGGCCGTACAGCGTTCGACGTGTCGCCGCGGTCGAGGTGAGGTCATTGACCGACGGCCCGCCGATGGTGCGCGCCAGCCGGCCGGACGCGGTCAGCAGAGAGTCGCGCGTCGCCTCGAAGTCGAGCCGGCGCGGCACCCTCCGCCACAGCAGGGCGTTCTCGGGATCGACGCGCCGACACTCCGGGCGGTCGTCGTCGCGCTGCTGGTAGACGGCCGACAGCATGATGAGCCGGTGCATCGCCTTGAGCGACCAGCCGCCCTCCACGAAGACCGTCGCCAGGTGGTCGAGCAATTCGGGGTGCGTCGGCGGGTCGCTGCGCAGGCCGAAGTCGCTCGGCGTCGTCACCAGACCGCGGCCGAAGTGATGCTGCCACAGGCGATTGACCATCACCCGGGCCGTCAGCGGGTTGTCCTTGCTGGCGACCGCCCGCGCCAGCTCCAGCCGGCCGCTGCCGTCGCTGAACGGCTTCCGCGCGGCGCCGGACAGCACTTCCAGGAACTGCCGCGGCACCGCCTCGCCGGGGTTGTTGGGGTTGCCGCGACGGAAGACACGCGGCTCGTTGGGCACCGGCAGGTCTTCCAGGACCATCGCCCGCGGCGGCGCTCCGGGGCCGGTAGCGCGCCACTGCTCGACGGCCTTGCGCAGCTCCTGCAACTTCCCCTGGGACGGCCGGTCCGGCAGCAGCGACAGGTCGCCGTAGGGCAGCAGCGCCACGTTGGCCGGCGCGTCGGGCCCGTGGAACGCCTGACGCAGCTCCTCCTGGGCCGGCTCGGACAGACCCGCCGGGGCTTGCCGTTTCGCGCTCGCCGCTTCCTTAAGCGCCTCCTGCCACAATTTCTCGGCGTTATTGAGCAATTCCCCGTAGCGCTGCGCCGTCTCGGCGAGCGTCTTCGGCGGCTTGTCGGCGAAGGCACGAGCGACGAGCGGGTTGACTGGGCGCGCCGCGTCGGGCTTCGCCAGCTGTCCGCAGAGGGAGACCGCCCCGGAGGCGAAGTCCTTTTCCGGCAGGTCGGCGAGGGCGTGCCAGGCGGCCCAGGCGGGGTACTGCCCCTTCCGCGTCCGCTCCAGGTACTTCTGATAGCGGACGATCATGGTCGGGTTGAGGTCGGCGCCGTCGGCGATGAGCATGAACTCCTCGGTCGTCGGCTGGTCGCGCTGGGCGTACGCCGCCATCAGGTACTCGGCCACGCGCACCTGCGCCGACTTCACCAACTCGTCGTGCTTGGCCCGCACGAAGTCCTTCAGTTTCGCCTCGCGCGCTTGCAGCTCTTTAGCGAAGTCGGCGTACTCCTTGGTGTCCGGCGGGTCGGCGAACAGCGGCGGCACCGTCGGCTCGGTGCAGCTGGCGAAGACGCCGTACAGCGAGTAGTAGTCTCGCATCGGAATGGGATCATATTTATGATCGTGGCAGCGGGCGCAGCCGACCGTCAGGCCGAGCAGGCCGCGGCTGACCACGTCGATGCGGTCGTCGATGATGTCGTGGGCGTTGTTCATGAAGCGGCCGCCCAGGGTGACGAAGCCGAGTGCGGTCAGCGGCCGCCTGTCCTTCCCAGCAGGCAGCCGGTCAGCCGCGAGCTGTTCGAGGAGGAAACGGTCGTAGGGCAGGTCGTCGTTGAAGGCACGGATGACGTAATCGCGGTAGGTCCAGGCCCAGGGGAACTGCGCTTCCTCGAAGAAGACGTAGCCCTTGGTGTCGGCGAACCGGGACACGTCGAGCCAGTAACGGCCCCAGCGCTCGCCGTGGTGCGGCGAAGCGAGCAAGCGGTCGATCACCCGGGCGTAGGCATCCGGCGACGGGTCGGCCTCGAAGGCGGCGACCTCCTCCGGAGTCGGCGGCAGGCCGAGCAGGTCGAAGGTGGCGCGGCGAATCAGGGTGCGCCGGTCGGCTGGCGGCGACGGCGCCAGACCTTTCTCTTCGAGCCTGGCCAGGAGGAAGCGATCGACGGAGGTCCGCGGCCAGGCGGCGTCCTTGACCTTGGGCAGAGGCGGCTTGCGCACCGGCTGGAACGCCCAGTGACGCTTCGCCTCGTCATCGGCCGACGCGCCCGTCCCCGCCAGGGCGATGCAACATCCGATCAGGAGGACGCGCGCGGTTTTCATGGTTTTCCCCCGCTCGCCAATGCCTTCACGACGGCAGCGGCCGCCGGAGCAGGGCCGCCGCCACCTCGGCCGTGCGGGCGATGGCCGCGTCGAGGCACTTGCGCCCCTTCTCGGCCGTGGCACTCTCAGGATAGCCGACGCAGCCGTGGTCGGTGCGCTGTTTCATGTCCTCGGCCAGGTACAGCCCGCGCAGCACCGGATCGTCGTTGGGCGGGTCGTCCTTGATCTGCTCGCGCCGCACCAGCTCCGGCCGCAGCGCCAGCACCATCGACGTCTCGAACTCGCAGGCGTGGCCCATCGATTTGCGCGGCCCTTCCGCCAGGGCCGCCAACTCCTTCGCGGCCACGTCCCAGTACGACGCCGCGCACAGGGTGCGGTCCTGCCACTGCGGCTGCAGGCGGCGCAGCGCCATCTGCATCGTATCGATGTTACCGCCGTGGCCGTTGAGCAGCAGCAGGCGCTGGTAGCCGTCTTCCAGCAGCGGCGTCAGCAGGTCGCAGAGCATTGCGACGTGATGATCGACGTGCAGCGACAGCGTGGCGCCGAAGCGCAGATGATGATGGCTGGCGCCCATCCACTGCGTCGGCAGCAGGAGCACCTGCTGCGGCATCCGAGCCTCGACCCCCTCGGCGACGCCGGTGACGAGGATGGTGTCGGTGAAGGTCGGCAGGTGAAGGCTGTGCTGTTCGCAGGCGGCGATGGGCGCGACTACCACGGTCCGGTCGCGCGCCACCTGGCGCAGCTGGGGGAAGGTCATCTCCGCGAACTTCATGGGTGGTTCCTCTTGATGCAACGATGCGGGCACGGCATACTCCGCGACCCGTGCGGGCAAGTCAACGGAAAACCGGCGGGCGGCAGGGGGGCGGGATCATGCGGGATCGGGGCAAGTGGCGCCGCTGGCGCGGGTTGGCGTGTCTGGGCCTGCTCTTGGCCGGCTGCGACGGTCAGGACGCCGACCGGCTGGCGAAGATCGGCCACAAGGTCCTGGACAGGCTGCAGGCGCAAACCAGCGGCGACCCGGGCCGCCTGCCCGACAGCCTGCAGTCGATCCGCGGCGGCTTCGGCGAATTCGCCCTCGATGCCAAGGTATCGGCGCGGCTGCGCTGGGACAAGAACCTGGAAGGCACGTCCATTCAGGCGGCGGCGCTGGGCGGCGGCGTGGTCAAGTTGACGGGCGTGGTGCCGACCTTCGAGGCGCGACAGCACGCGGTCCACCTGGCGCGGACCACCACCGGCGTCAGCAACGTGGTCGATGAGCTGAGCGTGGAGAACGGGCGATAACCGACCAGCCGGCACTACCTCGGCTGACCCGCGAGGGCGGGCAGACACAGGGTGAACCGGCTGCCGGCGCCCTCGTTGCTCTTCACGACAACGCTGCCCCCCAGGGCCGCGGCGATCCGCTGCACCATCGCCAATCCCAGGCCGACGCCGGGGAGTCCCAGTCGGCGGCTCTCGGCCGAACGGTAGAACGGCTCGAAGACGTGCGGCAGGTCCTCTCCCGCGATGCCGTGTCCGCCGTCCTCCACGTCGAGGGCCACGGCGCCCTTCTCCTGCCTCAGTCGCAAGACGACGGGGGTGCCGGCCGCGCTGTGCTTGAAGGCGTTGTCGATCAGGTTGTCGAAGAGCTGCCCCAGCAGCAAGGGCTGCACCTGCGCGAGAAACGGGCCGTCGCCGATGATCTCTGTTCGCAGGTCGGCGGTCCGCGGATGACCCGACCAGCGCGCCGCGACGGTGGGCAGCGCCTCGGCTACGTCGGCGACGGCGAGGCCGTCGAGGCGCGCTTCGGCGTCCGCGCGGGCCAGGAACAGCAGCGCCTCGACGATCTGCCGAAGGTGGTCGGCCTGCGCCTGGACGCGGGCCAGGGCCTCGCGGTACTCCTCGGGCGGGCGCCCCCGACGCAGGGCCACCTCGACCTGGCCGAGCATCGCGGTCAGCGGCGTGCGCAGCTGATGCGAGGCGTCGCCGGTGAAGCGGCGCTGGCGCTCCAGCGCCTCGTGCAGGCGACACAGCAGATCGTTGAAGGCCCGCTGCAGGTCGTCCAGTTCGTCGTGCGTTCCCGGGCACGGCAGGCGCTGCCGCGGGTCGTCCGGCGTCATGGCCCGAGCGGCCTTCGCCATGCGCGTGACCGGGGCCAGCGCCTTGCGCGCCACCCACCGGCCGACCAGCGCCGCCAGCAGCCAGAGCCCGACCGAGAGCCCCGCGAGGGTCGCGGCGAGACGGAGCAGCGTCCCCCGCACGGGCTCCAAGGACACGCCCCCAGTCAACACCAGCGCGCCATGCTTGGGGGGGACGGCGGAGGGCCCCGACTCGAGCCGCCGCTCCAGCACGCGCCACGCCGGGGAGTCCTCGGTCAGAGGGTCGTCCGCCCCGAGGTTCGCGGAACGGTCCACCACCCGACCCTCCCCGTCGCGGACGAACCAGCGGACCTGGTCGGCCGCCCCGTCCTGGCCCAGCGTCAGGTGATGCACGTTCGGCTCCCAGTCGATCCCGTCCGGCTCCATCTCGGCAGCGGCCACCAGCGTGTCCAGGGCCGTCGTCAGGCGCTCCTCGACCTGCCGGTGCAGGTAGGTCCGCGCCAGCAGGTAGAGCGTCGTCGAGAAGCCGGCCAGGACCACGGCCAGCACCCCAAGGAGGAACGCGGACATGCGGGTGGTCAGGCTCACGGCGGCCCCTCCGTAGCGGCACCGGGGGCGTCGCCGAACAGGTAGCCACGGCCGCGCAACGTGTGGATCAGCCGCGGGCCGCGCGCCTCCAGCTTGCGGCGCAGCTCCATGACGTGGACCTCCAACGTGTTCGAGAGGCCGTCATAGCGCTCGTCCCAGACATGCTCGTAGATGCGCGTGCGCGACAGCACCTCGCCGGGGTGGCGCAGGAAAAACAGCAGCAGCGCCTGCTCCTTGGCCGTCAGGTCGAGCGGCCGGCCCGCGCGCTCGGCGCGCTGCGTCGCCAGGTCGAGGCGCACTCCGTGGCAGGCGAGGACGGTGCCGGCCGCGTCGCGCCGCCGGGCCAGGGCCCGCACCCGGGCCAGCAGTTCCTCGAAGGCGAACGGCTTGCACAGGTAGTCGTCGGCTCCGGAATCGAGGCCACGGACGCGATCCGACACGGCGTCGCGCGCGGTCAGGAACAGCACTGGCGTCGCCCGGTCGCGCTGGCGGAAGCGGCGCAGCAAGGTCAGGCCGTCGATGCCGGGCAGCCACCAGTCGAGCAGCACCACGTCCCAGGTCGCCGACGATAGCTCGTGCCAGCCCGACTCGCCGTCCGCCGCGTACACGACCGCGAACCCCTCCTCACGCAGGCCGCGCACGACGAAGTCGGCGATCCCCGCCTCGTCCTCGATGACCAGTACGCGAATTCCCATGACCTCTCCCCGACCGGGACAACATGACGGGCCCTCCGTTCACCTTACCAGACGAGGACGGCCGCGTGGGTGGATAAGGAGGATCTTATCTTCGCCTGGTGGGAGAAGCAGCCGGCCCGCGAGCCCGAGCTATCTTCACTTGTGCCCTGGCTGGTATACTGAACGGTAGACAAGGGAGGGCAACGCCATGTCCGTGCCGACCGTTCGCATCAGCGAGGCATCGCACCAGATTCTGAAGGAGCTGGCCGAGCAGACCGGCCGAACGATGATGGACGTGCTGGACAAGGCCCTGGACGCCTACCGCCGCAAGCTGTTCTTTGAGCAGATGAACGCCGGCTACGCCGAGCTGCGGGCCGATCCCGAAGCGTGGGCCGAACACCTGGCCGAGCGGAAGCTATGGGACGCAACCCTGATGGATGGCCTGGACCCTGACGAGCACTGGACGGAAGAGGGCCGCTGTCTTACTCCGGAGGAGGGCAAGCCCTGAGCCGAACCGCTCCGCCGTACTGTCCGCACATCCCCACCTGTGCCCACCGCCTGGCCCACGAGCGTCCACCTGCTCGCGGGGTAGGATGGGGCAGACGGACGAGAGCAGGCTGAACGGCCACGGGGAGAAACGGACATGGCTGACCCGAGTCGCGGGGAAATCTGGCTGGCCGACCTGGGGACCGGTCGCGGGCATGAACAGTCCGGGCAACGGCCGGTGCTGGTGGTGAGCGACGACGCCTTCAACGCCGGGCTGGCCGGGCTAGTGATGACCGTTCCGCTGACCTCGAAGGTGGCGAAGTCGAAGAACATCCCGGCCCACATCCGAGTTGACCCGCCCGAGGCCGGGCTGAAGACGCCGATCCCACACCCTGGATTATACCAGCCATTGACTTTAAGTCAAATGTTGACGTTAAGTCAAGGTGAAAAAGCGTCGTCACTTCTGTTTTCAAAGCCAGGCTCACCGCCGACGATGGCTCCTCTGACAAAAAAGGACTCCGCCCCCGACGCGACCGCGTCGGGCAGCGGGGCGGCCGGCGGCTCGTGGGACAGATCCTCCTCACAGGAGACGAACCGTAACTTCGGCCCGCGCTGCCCGGGGACGTGGTCACCGCCGCATCTGTTACGAGTGCCTCCTGCCCGGGTTGCGGGCGCGCGGCAAGGGGGTGCTGGCGCTCGGCCACGACGACGAGTATTTCCACGTGGCGTACCGCGTCGTAAAACTGACCGAGGGCCAGCTGCGGGCGATCGCCCCGCGAGCAGCGCGCCGGGGGTGCGGCCCCGGAGGCGCGGGTGTCGGCAGCCAGGGGTGAAACCGCTGCGGCCGCCCCTCCGGAGTGTTCTCGACCGCAGGGCTCGTATGGCCGCGTTCCGCCACTCCCTCGACCCGTTCTTCCAGCCGCGCTCGGTGGCCGTCGTCGGCGCCAGCGCCACGCCGGGCCGCGTTGGCAATATCCTCATCCGCAATCTCCTCGAAACCCCCTTCGGCGGCGTCGTCTACCCCGTCAACCCGCGGCGCAGGGCGATCCACGGCGTCCACTGCTACCCGACCCTGTCCGCCGTGCCGGACGCCGTCGATCTCACCGTCATCGCCACGCCGGCCGCCACGGTGCCGGCCGCGATCCGAGAGTGCGTCGAGCGCGGCGTGAAGGGGGCCATCGTCATTGCCGCGGGTTTCTCCGAACGGGGCGCGGAGGGCATGGCGCTGGAGCAGGAGATGCGCGCGACGGCCCGCGGCAAGATGCGCGTCATCGGGCCGAACTGCCTCGGCGTCATCCACCCGCCCAGCGGCCTCAACGCCAGCTTCGCGGCGGCCATGGCCGGCAAGGGGCACCTGGCGCTGCTCAGCCAGAGCGGCGCCATCTGCTCGTCGATCCTCGACTGGGCCAACGACGCCCACCTCGGCTTCAGCAGTTTCGTCAGCGTCGGCTCGATGATGGACGTCGATTTCGCCGACCTGATCGACTACTTCGCCGACGACCCGCAGACGCGGAGCATCATTCTGTACATGGAATCGATCGGCGACGTCCGCAAATTCCTCAGTGCCGCCCGCGCCGTGGCCCGGACCAAGCAGGTGATCGTCGTCAAGGCCGGGCGGCACGAGGCCGGCGCCCGCGCCGCCGCCTCGCACACCGGGGCCCTGGCTGGGGCCGACGCGGTCTTCGACGCCGCCTTCCGCCGGGCCGGCGTCCTGCGCGTCACGACGATCCCGGACCTGTTCAACATGGCGGAAATCCTGGCCATGCAGCCGCAGCCGCGCGGCCCGGCCCTGGCCATCATCACCAACGCCGGCGGCCCCGGCGTCATGGCCACCGACGACCTGATGCTCCAGGGCGGCCAACTGGCGGCGCTGAGCGACCCGACGCGCGCCGCTCTCGACCAGGTGCTGCCGCCGTTCTGGAGCCACGCCAACCCCATCGACATCCTCAGCGACGCCACGCCCGAGCGCTACCGCCAGGCGGTCGAGATTTGCGCCCGGGACGCCAACGTGCAGGCGCTCCTCGTCCTGCTGACGCCGCAGGCGATGACCGACCCGACCGAGACGGCTCGCCGGCTGGTGCCCTTCGCCCACCTGGAGAGGAAGCCCATCCTGGCGTCGTGGATGGGGTCGTCGGCCGTGCGCCCCGGCAAGGAGGTGCTGAACCAGGCGGGCATCCCGACCTTCGACGCCCCGGAGGCGGCCGTCCGCGCCTTCCTGCACATGGTGCAGTACCGCCGCAGCCAGGAACTGCTCTCGAAACCCCCGAGGCGCTGCCGGAGGACGTGGCCCCCGACGGCGAGCGCGTGCGCCGGGTCATCGCCGCCGCCCGCACCGCCGGCCGCACGCTGCTCACCGAGGTCGAGGCCAAGGAAATCCTCGCCGCCTACGGCATCCCCGTCACGCCCACCATCCCCTGCACGACGCCCGACGTCGCCGTGGCGGCGGCGCGGCAATTGGGCTACCCGGTGGTGCTCAAGCTGCTGTCGAAGACGATCACCCACAAAACGGATGTTGGCAGCGTGCAATTGAACCTTGCCGACGATGCGGCGGTGCGCGCGGCCTTCGAGAAGATCCGGGGGAACGTCATGGGGCGCGACCCGTCGATCTTCGAGGGGGTGACGGTGCAGCCGATGGTCGCCGACAGGGGCTGTGAGCTGATCGTCGGCAGCAGCATCGACCGGCAATTCGGCCCGGTGATCCTGTTCGGCGCCGGCGGCATCATGGTCGAGGTGTTCCAGGACAGCGCCCTCGCCCTGCCGCCGCTGAACCGCACCCTGGCTCGCCGCCAGATCGAGCGCACGCGCATTTCCCAGGCGCTCAAGGGGGTGCGCGGCCAGAAACCCGTGGACATGCAGGCGCTGGAGACGCTGCTGGTGCGCTTCAGCAACCTCGTCGCCGACTTTCCGGACATGGCGGAGATCGATATCAACCCACTCCGCGCCGGGCCGGAGGGCGTCGTCGCCCTCGACGCCCGGGTCTTGCTCACACGGCCCGACCTTCCCGAAGCCGAGCGCCCGCGCCTCGCCATCCGCCCATACCCGAACCGCTACACCCAGACGCACCGCCTCAACGATGGTACGGAGGTCCTCGTCCGGCCCATCCGCCCCGAGGACGAGCCGCTGATCGTGGAATTGCACGAGGGCCACTCGGAGCACACCATCCGCATGCGCTTCTTCAGCATGGTGCGGCGGCTGTCGCACGACAGCCTGATCCGGCTTTGTTACCTGGATTACGACCGCGAGATGGCCCTGGCGGCGCTGCACCGCGGGGCCGACGGACGGCCGCACGTGATCGGCGTGTCGCGCTACCACCGGCAACCGGAGACGGGCGAGGCCGAGTTCGCTGTGGTGGTGACCGACGCCTGGCAGGGCAAGGGCGTTGGCTCGTACCTGATGCGGCGGCTCGCCGACATCGCCCGCGAGCGCGGCGTGAGGCGCCTGGTCGGCGACGTGCTGCGCGAGAACGCCAACATGCTGCAGCTGATGAGCGCCCTGGGATTCACCGTGCGGCCGACGGAGGACGCAACGGTGGTGCAGGCGTCGATGGATCTCACCGCCTGAAATAGGCACCCGGTGATTTGGTCCGTTTCGCGAATCGATTCGTCGTTTCGCGAATCGATAAATCGAGGGCGGCCAGGCGCGGCTTCACCGGTAGGACTTGCCCTGCCCCTGCACCTTGCCCTTGCGGATGGCACTGAGCTTGCGCAGCTTGGCGCGCCGCCTCGCCTCGCAGGGCTTCTCGTAGTACTTGCGCTTGCGCAGCTCCTTGGTGACGCCGCTGCGCTCGAGCAGCTTTTTGAAGCGGCGCAAGGCCGCACCGATCGGTTCGCGGTCGTGGACGCGCATCTTCAAAGGCATGCTTCCTCCTTCAGGGTCTCTTACCGGGGTTTGACTTGCGACGTGGCGTCAGGCGTCCCGAGAACGGGCCTCGGCGCTTTCGGGTCCCCCGCGCGTCCGCCGGACGTCTGGCCGGCTGCCGACGGCCTGGGCGTAGAGTCCGGGGTTGCCGGTCCGCAGCAGGGCGAGCAGTTTTTGTTCCACCATCTGTGCCGGGGCCAGGCGGCCACGAGGGTCGGCGACCAGAATCTCATCCGGCATCAGCATGGTTGTTACCATCTCTTGTGTCACCAGCGGCTGGAGAACGGGGCGGTGGGATCCGAGGCCGGAATACCCGGCCCCGTCGTCTCCCGCGAGGGGGACGAGGGCCATCCCTAGCTCCAGCCGGGGTGGTTCTGGCGGCCGAACTGCCTGGCGCGGTTCCCGCCGAATGAAGATCTGGCTCGGCATGGCGTCCTGCTTTCTGATGAGGGTCAAGGCCGGTCGAAGACGACGACGCCCCCTTGAACGGCGTCGTCGGGCGGCTTCCCCGCTCAGGGGGCCCGTAACTCCGAAATGGCCCCCGGGGCCTCGATGGCGACCAGTTCCACCTCCAGCTGCAGCACCTCACCCGCGCGCGGGTGATTGGTATCGACGACCACCACCTGGTCGTGGACCTCCACGATGCGGACCAGGCGACGCCGGCCGCGGCGGTCCAGGATCCGCAGCCATTTGCCGACGGGAAGGGTCTGGCCTTCCGGGAAGCGGGTGCGGGCCAACCGGCGCACGCGGGCCGGGTTGAAGCGCCCGTGTGCCAACTCCGCGGGCACGGTGAGCGTTACGTGGTTGCCGGGGGTCAGGCCGACCAGACCCAGGCCGAGCCCCGGCAGGCGCCGGTGCTCGGTGCCGATCGTCACTTCGAGCGGCCCGGCGCCGCGGGACCGTGACGAGGCCGTCGAGCCGTCCTGGAAACGCTTCACGTAGTGGACCTGGACGCGGTCGCCCTGCCGAGCCGTTAGCATGAGACTCTCTCCTGTCGTGAGTGCGAATACAGGGCGGTGGCCAGTTTATTTGGGCAGACGCGCCGCACCTGGGCCAGTTAGCCCTTACGCAAGGACTCCCGGTCGGAGAATGTCCCGGTGCCCGGCATCCCCGCGCACGCGGGGACGAGCGTCCTTTTCCGCACGCTTGATGTCCGCCAGATCCGAAAAGGAGTTTGGGAAAAGGAAGGCATCAGGAATGTAGAACTGCCCTGGGTAACCTACTGGCGCGAGGGCACAACGGCAACCCCCCCCCCGTGAAAAAGATCCGGCGGGCCCGCCTGAGCTTCCTCGGTCGGGAGCCGCTATCGTTTCTTGGCT
>Ga0116224_10001502_pt1 | contig 14754 bp, 13 predicted proteins | sample Sb_taG_9_FD_89699 | JGI IMG/M metagenome (GOLD analysis project Ga0116224, IMG submission 89699) | Peat soil microbial communities from Weissenstadt, Germany - Sb_50d_b_LC metaG | ecosystem: Environmental > Terrestrial > Soil > Wetlands > Peat | place: Germany: Weissenstadt | collected 2010-09-21 | reverse complement strand
GCCTACATACTTCGCAAAACCGACGCCCACAGCCGCGATCGTGCCGGTCTGGATCACCAGGAAAAACGTCCAGCCGTAAAGGAAGCCCCAAAGCGGTGAAAACGCCTCGCGCAGATACACGTACTGGCCGCCGGCCTTGGGCATCATGGCGGCCAACTCCCCATAACTGAGAGCAGCAGCCACTGTCAGAAGGCCAGTCACGATCCAGACGACCAGCAGCCAGCCCGGCGCGCCGACTTCACGCGAGATATCCGCGGAGACGATAAAAATCCCCGAGCCGATCATCGAACCCGCCACGATCATCGTGGCATCGACGAGGCCAAACCCCCGTACAAAACCGGTCGTCTTAGCTGTGGTCGAGACAACGGCGTCTGCCATTTCTACCCCCCGGTCTAGGTTAGTTGGCTTGCGATAGCCATCGCGCCTGAATCAAGTTGTTGGGAAAGGCCAAGGCGAGAGTAAGATGAAGAGTAGGATGAGGAAGAGGAGTAGGAGCAAGATTAAGAAGAAGATCAAGAGGTACGCTTGAGACGGTTAACGTCATGCTCTTACTCCTGCTCATAATCCTCTTCCTAATCTTCGTCTTAATCTTTCTCTTCATTTCCCATGACTCGTTGGTCGGAGGGAAAGCCTCGCTATAGACATTTTTCGAAAGCGTGCCATCCAACTCGACTAAACATTGATCCCCACGGCACGCATCAGAGCCAAAGCGTTGCTCTTTTGCACTACGCCAGGCCGCATGTGATAGTCAAACGTCATGGTCCCGTTCTCGAAGGAGTCTTCGAAGTGGACATTGGCAGCCCGCGGCGCGAGCAGGTCCGCAATTTCGGCCAATGCAAGGTCGTGCGTCGTGATCAGCCCGATCGCCCCATGTTCCACCAAGCTGCGCACTACCGCTTCTGCGCCGACCCGCCGGTCATTGGAGTTTGTGTCCTGAAGAAATTCATCGAGGAGAAACAACAACGGCGGCTCGCCCTTGGCCAATTCGATCAGCTGGCGCACGCGTGTAATTTCGGCGTAAAACCGCGAGCGGCCGGCTTGAAGGGAGTCCTGAATCCGCAGTGTGGCGCCGATAACAAGAGGAGACATGCGCAGCCGAGCGGCGCGAACCGGCGCGCCGGCGAGGGCCATCACCGCATTGATTCCCACGGTTCGAAGCATTGTGCTCTTGCCGGACATGTTGGAACCGCTGACCACGAGCACGCTCAATTCATCTCCGAGGCGCAGATCATTGCGCACGCAGCGGGCGTCCGGAATCAGCGGATGTCCAAGCCTCTCGCCGTCGAAGAAAGCCTTGCCTGAAATCACCTCGGGAAATGGGTCGCGCGGGTTTTCGTATGAATAAGCTGCCAGTGAGCCGAGTGCCTCGAACTCCGCGACCGCCGCCAACCAATGACGGATGGCCGGACCGGCGAGCGCTCGCCACCTTTCGAGAGCAAAGGCGTAACGCGTGGTCCAAAGCGTGATGAGAGCGATAGGGACAAAGAGTTGGTTACGCCTGGCATTGAGCCAGTCGATCAGGCCGGCTAATTCAGCCATCCGCCTCGAGGGAGGCAATCCCTGTGTATCGAGGGCCTCGCGAAGTTGGCGCAATTGAGGTGCCTTAAAATCTTCTGATTCCAGGCGAGCAAGAATACCGGCGAACAGGGCCAGGTCCTGGGCTCTGCGCTCGACAGGGTCGATCACTTGCTTGACGCGCTGGCGCAGCCATAGGGCGAATCCGCCTTCGACCAGGAGTACCACCAAAAACGGCAACGACCCAGCTGTTTCGGTAATCCAGCCTACCAAGGTGAGCAGAGCCAACCCCGCCAGGATGACGGCAGCCAAGCGGGCCCAGGGCGATACCAGCACGAGGGGGGCTGAGCCCCAATCGGTGAGCGCTTGCAGATCGACTCCGGCAGGCACGTCGGTTCCCAGAAGAGCGATTTGCTCGCGCAGATCAAGCCGGGGCGCCAGGTCCTTGAGTGCAACCTGGCGTGCACAGATCGTCTCCGCAGAGGCAGGTGCACACAGCCAGTCGGCCAAGGCATCCTCTCCGCTACGCGTGCGCGCCGTGCACAGCAGCTCGAAGAGCGATCCTTTGCCAAAGAGATCCAGGTCAAGGGCGTTGGGATGGTTTTCGTCTAGGTAGTGCGTCCCGGGTTGGCCAGTGCCTATCCAGCGGTCTTCAAGGCGGGCGCGGCCGCGCGCGTAGAACTCCGCGGCGCGCTCGGCGCGCTGGCATATCCGGCTCACTCGTTCGTTTTGCCAGAGAACGAGGACCACAAACACGACGATGGGCACGAGAACTAGATAAGCCGCCAGGCGGTCGCCGCTGGACGCCCCCCAGATGAGAAATCCTGCGATGATGACAACGAGAACCCGAAGATTGGCGAGGATTCGATACAACCGCGCCTGCCGCTCGGCGAGTTCTCGATAGACACGTTCGCGGCGAGTATACTCCTCTTGAGCTGGTGCGCCGTCCGCAAGCTCTGCCACATCGTCCTCCGGCCCATGGTCGCCAGGATTGCCGGCGGCCGATGAAGTCCGTTTCATCGGAACAAATGTCCGCATCTTGCCAGGATTTTACTGCAAAAAGTGAGGGAGGAGTAGGGTAGCGTCAAGCGTACTCGCGCCGACGCACCTTCGACTGGCGGAAAAGGCTCGACTTGTTCTCGCCATGGAATGAAACCGAGGCGACGGCACCGTCCTCGGAATGGTGCGTCGGCGCGAGTACGCTTGACGCATCTACAGACTGTCGGAGAGTGGGAAGGGTGATGGTTTTTTGTTACGCTGGATGGCCAGCCCGCTGACTATAGCTCGTACTCTTTCACTGACGGGAGATGCTGTATGTGGATTCGGCCCTTCGTTTGGGTGTTGGTCGCTACTCTGGTTATTGCTTCCAGCTATCCGTCGTCAGCTGCAGACGCTGACAAACTCCTCACCGTGGCGGAGCAGAGCAACTATCGAGCGACGTCCAGGCATGCGCAGGTTGTCGAATTCTGCGAGCGTCTGGCCAAGCAATGTCCCTATGTCCGCCTTGGCCAATTAGGTACCAGCTTTGAGGGCCGCAAGCTGCCGCTCATCATTCTGGCCGATCCGCCGGTGGCCACAGCGGAAGAAGCAGCCAAGACCAACAAACTGGTTGTCTTTGCGATGGGCAATATCCATGCTGGGGAGGTGGACGGTAAGGAAGGGCTGCTTATGCTTGCCCGTGATATCGGCATGGCTGCCGAGCGGCCCTTGCTCAAGAACCTCATTCTGGTTATAGCCCCCATCTTCAACGCCGATGGCAACGAGCGCATGAATAAGACAAACCGACGGGGGCAAGTCGGGCCCGAGGAAGGCATGGGCGTTCGTCCCAATGCGCAAGGCTTCGACCTCAATCGCGATTACGTCAAGCTGGAAAGTCCGGAGTGCCGAGCCCTGGTACATTTCTTAAACGTTTGGGACCCCGCGATTGTGATCGACATGCACACAACGAATGGTTCTTATCACCGCTATACGATCACCTACGAGGGGCCGCGCAATCCTGCCGGGAACGCCAAAGTAATCGCGGCCGTACGTGACGAAATGCTGCCCGACGTGGGACGGCGCCTAGAAAAGCGGAGCGGTTACCATTCGTTCTTCTACGGCAATTTCTCGCGCGACCGCACCGGCTGGGAAACGGTAGAAGCGATCCCACGTTTCGGCTTGCACTATGTCGGGCTCCGCAATCGCATTGGCATTCTGTCTGAATCGTATTCCTATGCCTCCTATCGCGACCGGGTGCTTGCGTCGCGCGATTTCGCACGGAGCATCTTCGAATATGCCGCCGACAACAAAGACAAACTGCAAAAATTGCTCAAGGAGGCCCGCGACGAGACCGTGCAGGCAGGAAGTGACCCACAACCGACTGACCAGGTGGCCGTTCAACAGCGGAAAGCTGCCATCGATCGCACGGTCGATTTCCAGGGATTCGTGGAGGAAGTAAAGAACGGCCGGCACGTTGCAACCGATCAACCCAAGGTATATCAGCTTAAGTACTACGGCCGCTGCGAGCCCAAGGTGTCCGTAGCCCGACCCTACGCTTACCTCATTCCGGCCGATTTCGGCAAGGTGATCGGCGTGTTGCACAAACATGGCATTGTCGTCGAAAAGCTGATGAAAGACGAGGATCTCGACGTCGAAGCGTATCGAGTCGACAAGATTTCGCGGCTGCAAGTCTTTCAAAAGCACAACCTTGAATCTCTCAAGGTGTCCTCTCGAGTGGAAAAGCGATCTGCGAAAGCCGGGACTGTGGTCGTTCGAACTGCTCAGCCGCTGGGCAGCTTGGCCATTTATCTTCTCGAGCCGGAATCTGAAGACGGTCTGTGCACCTGGAATTTCCTCGATGGTTCGATTGCCGAAGGCAAGGATTATCCAATCCTGCGCCTGGCGAAGAAAACGACACTTTCCTTGGAGCCGGTTCGGGGAGAATGACGTCCCGGCCGGACCTCATTCGTCTCGTCCAGAACGTGAACTGTGTTCACTGGCGATCCGCAGTTCGCTGAACACCGCCACAAGATCGTCGATTTGATAGTGCGCATTTAGGCCGCTGGGATTCGGCAGAATCCAAACCGCCGACTTTGCTAGACGATCTGATTGACGCCCCACTACGGCTTGCGGGCGATTGAAGGCTGTCCGATAGGCAGTGACACCCAGGAATGCGACGAATCGAGGGCGAAATAGCACCAGCTTCTTCTTCAATTTGGGCACGCCCCGCACAAGTTCTTGAGCAGTGAGCTGGTCTGCCGTTGCGCTGGCCCGATTGACGATGTTCGTGATCCCATAACCGAGACTCAGCAGCTCACGCTCCTCGAAGGGGGACAAGACACGTTCCGTGAACCCCGCGCGATGCAAGGTTGGCCAAAAGCGATTTCCCGGTCGTGCGAAATGGTGGCGCACTGCCGCCGAGTAAAGCCCGGGATTGATGCCGCAGAACAGAACGCGAAGGTCATGTGCAATTACATCGGGCACCGTGTTGCCGTGTGCGGCCGCTATCTCTGCCCGCGTTGGCTTCCAGTGCGATTGCACACTTTCTCCGGCTAGAAGGGGGAGAGAACAAAATCGAAAATAACCTCGACGGGAGGCAACACTTGGTCGTTCTTGATTGCCCGGCAAGCCGCAAGTGTTTGTGCAAAGGAAATGAGTTCCGACAATTGCAGGCCCATGTAGCGAGGCGCCCCTTCTCCTAAGGAAACTGCCGTTTCGCAAAAAAGGGCCGCCGCCCTTTGGGCGTGCGTTTGCACTCCCTCGGTGACGCCTTGACGAAACTTGACGCCGGCGGCTGCGAGTTGAATTAGGCCCTTCAAAAAATCTGCAGTCATCCCGTGGCGACCACACGCATTCCAAAGCCCTTCCCACACCTCGTGAGCCTCCCAGTAGTAACCGTAATTGAATAGGTCCACGCCGCGAAGGAAAGGCCGGCACGCTTGCCAGTTCGTTGCATCAGGGCACGCGGGATGCTCGGGCTGCGAACCGAAGCTGTGCCCCAGCGGACTACTCAGCGGATGCGGGAAGAAACCCGGCACGAAGGCATAAGGCGGGAATGCCATCTCGGGTACAAGCCGCGGAGGATGAACGGAAGCCATTGGAATCTCCGTGGCGTTCTCCCTCCAAGCGCCCCAGCCCAGATTCTAGCAGACGGCTCGGGGCGAGCCGAGATCTTGCTGAGGCCAGTCGGCAGAAGGCATTTCCCTCGCCGGCGTTTATCCTGCCGCCTGGTCGACGTTGGTGGCACGAATCTCTTCTGCTGCGGTTCCTTGTGCGCTTTCCTGGATCTACAATCGAGTCGTGGGGACGCCGGGAGTCACGACCCGCCCTACATATTAGCCCGAAGCGTCAGCGAGGTTTTGACCTGCAATCTTCGGCCGGCTTCCTCACTTACGCTTGGGGCTCGTATTCCGTATGCGCGCCTTGAAAAATGCAGCTCTGCCGTCAGCAAATCAAGGAGGTCCAGCATGACTTGGCGCAGCGAGACAGAGGCAACGATCGTCTGCCATGTCGTCCCAATGGCACAATTGGCTCCTGGAAGGCGCACTCTCGGCGCACTTTCGGCGTACCTCTGCGAAGAGGCCATAACCGCTGCTGACTCGGCCAGCCTTGGCAAAGCTGTGCAAGGGTCTGCTTATCAGCAAAAATCGAAAAGTCTCAGAAAAATACTTGACAAGTCAGACCGGCCGTCTGACAATAGACCCCAGACACGTAGTCTGACAAGGAGGCTTTCATGAGCCGCGATGTGCAAGACCTGCCGGATGCCGAGTTGGCCGTACTACAGGCCTTATGGGAACGGGGGCCAGCGACCATCCGGAATTTAACCGACGTCCTTTATCCGCGTGGCAGCGACGTCCACTACGCCACGGTGCAGAAATTGCTCGATCGACTGGAGGCGAAAGGATGCGTGAGCCGGGACCGCAGCGCCTGGGCACATGTTTTCCGCGCCACCATCGAGCGTGACGAGCTGATCGGACGACGCCTGGAGGCCGTTGCCCAAAAGCTATGCGGTGGGTCTCTGACGCCGTTATTTACCAACCTGGTCCGCTCTAAGCGGCTTACCGCCAAGGAGCGCCGCGAGATCCGCAAACTGATGAAAGAACTGGATAGCTAAGCTCCCGTCGAGTGACCCGCGCAGTTGGCGTAAAGGGACATGGACATGCAAACTCTCCTGGAGATCGGCGTGTTGAACGCCCTCATGGCGGCCGGATTGGCACTGCTGGTGGCCTGCATTGGCCGGCTCTGTCGGCGCCCGGCGGTGATGCATCTCCTTTGGATGCTCGTGCTTTTGAAGCTCATTACTCCACCGGCGATGTGGGTGCCTCTCGCCTGGCCCGAGGCATTGACGCGGGCGGCGACAGAGCCGCCAACGGATGCCCCCGAGCTTTCCCGGGAGCTGAGACCAACGTCCGCGACGGATTCAGCGCCCGAGCCTGAAGACATGCTGGAATGTTGTGCGGAGGTGGTCTCGTCGGATGAAGAATCGCCGCTTCCAGCGCTGGAAGCCTCGCTCCCTCCCGCTATGGCCCAGTCCATTGAATCACGCCCGGCGACACCTGTGCCTGGCTGGGCTGGCGAGCACTGGCAGCATGCCGCCCTCATGACTTGGATTGTCGGTTCCGGTTTGTGGTTCGTCGTGGGCGTTTGGCGGATTTATTGCTTCAACCGACTCCTCAGGTTCGGCAAGCCCGCACCGGCCTGGATACAAGAGGAAGCTCGGGAGCTAGCCAATCAGATGGGATTGCCGCGTTGCCCGGCACTCCTGGTGGTACCGGGAAAAGTATCCCCGCTGTTGTGGGCGGCGGGCGGGCGGGCGCGCTTGATCTTGCCCGGTGCTCTTCTGCGCCGTCTTCAGCCGGACCAACTCTCGACCTTGCTCGCGCACGAATTGGCCCATGCCCGGCGGCGCGATCACTGGGTGCGCTGGCTCGAGTTGGTGGCGACCAGCCTGTACTGGTGGCATCCGGTGGCCTGGTGGGCTCGGCATGAGATCCAGCAGGTGGAAGAGCAATGCTGCGACGCCTGGGTCGTGCATCTGCTTCCCCAAGCAGCCAAGGCGTATGCCAAGGCGCTTCTGCAAACGGTTGACTTTCTGGATTCCCGTCCCGCTCTGCCGCCGGTGGCCAGCGGGGTTGGACATGTGCACTTGTTGAAAAGGAGACTGACCATGATTGTGCGTGAACCCTTGAGTCCGCGAATTCCGTGGCCGATCGGCATCGGGGCACTCTGCCTGGGATTGCTCATCCTTCCACTTGCTCCGGGGCGGGTTCAGGCCAAGCCCGAGAAGGATCTAACGGCTCGAGTCACGCTCGACGATGAAGGACCTGCTGCGGGAGCCGCCCAGGACGCGAACGCACAGGATCTGGAGAAGCGGATGCAGAGACTCGAAGAACGCATGGATCGACTCCTGCGGACGCTGGAGGGGCGGAGGAACACGTCAGTGAGGACTCCACCGAGCCAACCCGAGGAAGCCGCAAAGAGCCAAGCAAGGGAGGAAGAGAAAAAAGCCTTGCAAGCTGCCAGAGAAGCCGAGAAGAAAGCCAGAGAACTCGTCCGAGATGCGCAGCGAAAGGCGGAGCAGGCCAGACGCGATGCAGAGCGGGCGGTAGCGGAGCAAAAGCGGCGTTCTCTCTCTGCCAAGACCGAGGAGAGCGCCGACACGAAGAAGCCGGACAAACCGCGGGAGACGCGTGTCCGAATTGGCGTCGACGGCAACCTGGATCCCGAGCAGATGAAGAAGATTGAGAAGCAGATCCATGAGGCCATTCATCAAGCATTGGACCCGGAGCGCATGAAAATGCTCACTGAGCAGATCCATAAATCGATCGACGAAAGCATTAGTCCTGAACGCATGAAGCAACTGGAGAAACAGATCCAATCAGCGGTCAGCGGCATCAACACGCAGCGTATCGAGGCTATGGCTCGCCAGATCGAACGAGCGGTGGACCGAAGTCTGAACGCCGAACAACAGGAACGATCGATGCGCGGTACCGAATCGCGGACGACCGAGACTCCGCGTGCTGCCTCAGCGCGCGGCCGCGCCACGACCTCCACCACCACGAGCCAGAGCCAGCGCGATCTGGAACGCCGGCTGGACAAACTCGAGCAGAAGATGAACAAGCTCATCGAATCTCTGGAATCTTCGCGGAAGTCTATTCAGTAACGAGCCCACACGGGGAGTGAGTGTAGTTTCCCTAGTTCAATCGCAAAGACCGCGGAGCGAGGTGTTTGATGTAGAGACTCCTCTGTGTCAGACACCTCGTTTCTTCTTGGTCAACCTATCTTCTTAGGATTGCCACGCCGGGCGAAGAGTCTTGGTATCCAAGGGCAGGTTTCGTGTCTCATATCCTTTGACAGGTTTTACCAGGGAAGCAGAGATTTGCAGATGACCGAAGGAACAAATCCCAGGCAAAACTCTGCGCAGGGCAGTCGCCTGCCCATGCGCAGGAGCCCAGCTCCTTCACAGTTTTCCTGTCTTCGCGGCGCCCGTCGACTGCTCTCTTTCACGCCAGATCTCTGGCACCAAATCACCTTGATTGGCAAGCCCGATTCGCTATAGTCTTCCCGCCTGGTGGGAGACTCCATTGCCCGAGAGAGGAGCCGGCGCGCGGGCGGGGCGAATTGCCGCCGGAGGTTTTCAAGGAGGGAAAGAGGATGAAGTATAAGGGTACAGTGATCGGCGCGGTCGCGCTTCTGGCGTGCCTGGCCGGTTGGGTTGCTAACAATGCAGTCGGTCAAGGGGAGCAGGGCGAGCGCCCATCAGCGCCGACCTTGCCGCCTCTGCCGCCTCCCGGCGCGCCAGCGCAACCGGCGCCGCCGACTCCAGGCAAGCTGGAAGTAACCGGTCCCAACGATGGCGGAACTGGGACTCCCGTCAACCCCTTGTCACGTTTGACGCCTCTGGGTGGGCCCGTGCTTCCCGTAGGGTTCCAGGGGGATCCTCCTGCTGCTCATCCCGTGGAAAAGGAAGCCGGCGCGAGGGAGTTCGCCTTTGATGCCGGTCAGGGCCAAAGCAACGACAACCCGACCGGCCGCCAGGAGCCAGCCGTCAGCTTGGAATGGATTGGTCCCCCGACCATCAAGCTTGGTCAGCCGGTAACCTTCCAAATCATCATCAAGAATGTCAGCCCCATTCCGGTGCAGCAAGTGGTCGTCCGCAATCGCATCCCGGCCGGTGTCACTGTCCAGGCCACCGAGCCCAAGGCGTTCAACGATTTGAACGTCTTGACTTGGGACCTGGGAACCTTACAGCCGCGCCAGGAGCGCCGACTCGACCTGCAGGTCCTGCCTGAAGTCAAAGGTGATCTGACTTGCCAGGCGACGGTGACCTTTACCGGCACTTCCACTGCCCGGATCAAGGTGCGCGAGCCGAAGCTTACCCTCAAGGCGTCGGGTCCGGATAAGATCCTGCTCGGCGATGTGGCAACCGTGACCCTTACCGTGAACAACCCCGGCGACGGCTCGGCGGATCACGTGAAAATCAAGGCCGGTCTTTCTGAAGGCCTGGAGCATACCCGTGGGCACGTAGTCGAGTTCGACCTCGGCAACCTGGGGCCCAATGAGAGCCGCAGCGTACAGCTCGTCTGCGCGACCAAGAGCGGCGGAACCCAGACGTGCGAAGCTAAGGCCACGGCAGAGGCCAACCTAAAGGCCGAGGATACTGCCGCCATGGAAGTGATCCTGCCGCGGCTTGATTTGACGGTCACTGGTCCCAAGCTTCGTTACCTGGACCGCAAGGCAGTCTATGTCTTCAAGATCACGAATCCGGGAAGCGCCCCGGCCAGCAACGTAATGATCAACGATCAGATTCCGGACGGGTTCAAGTTCCTCGCCGCCTCGGATGGCGGCCGGCACGATTTTGCAACGCGTACGGTCTCCTGGTTCGTTGGCGACCTGACGCCCGGCCAGAGCCGGGAGGTCAACATGGAAGTGCTCGCGATCAACACCGGCGAGCATCATCACAAAGCCAACGTGACTGCCGCCCGCGGCCTCAAGAGTGAGGCAGAGGTCACCACACGTGTGGAAGGCTTGCCTGCCTTGCTCATGGAGCTCGTCGATCTCGACGACCCGGTCGAAGTCGGCGCGGATACCGCCTATGAAATCCGCATCACCAACACCGGATCGAAGACCGAAACAAACTTGCAATTGATCTGCACGATCCCCGAGAAGATGGAGTTCCGGGGAGCCGTCGCCGCTGCCAACGGCAGGTTCCGGCTGACGGGCAAGGAGTTGGTCTTCGAGCCGCTTCCCCGGCTAGCTCCGCGGGCTGATGCCATCTACCGCGTCAATGTTCGCGGCATAGCTCCCGGCGACCTCCGTTTCCGGGCACGGATCACGGCAGACGGCCTGACCGAGCCCGTGCTTAAGGAAGAGAGTACAAAGGTTTATGGTGATGATGTGATCAAGTAGTCCTTGGTCCGTAATCCCTTGTAGAAAGACAGCGGCCGGGGGTCTCGTAACCTCCGGCCGCTGTCCTTTTTGGCAATCCCGGGAATTGGCTGACGACCGTCTACTCCCTTCTACTCACTTGCCTTGCGATCTTCCAGATTTACCGCAAGGGTCCGGTAGAGAGGGCCGCCCAGGTACTTCGTGGCGCGGCCTTCGTTCAGCACCTCACCGTGAATAGTCACGAGGTCTCCCTCATGGAAAGAGTCCATGTTGAGGGCGGGGGCGAGCACAACACTGCCGCCGTAGCGATCCTCTTTATCCACAGGAGCGTAGCGCACGACCCAGAGGCCGCTGTCCGCGTGGATGTAGAAGAGTTGCCCAGTTACCCAGCTATAGTCGCTGGCATTAGCAACACGATCGAGATATTCCTTGGAAATCTCCATGCTCGGTCGCGCTGGTGCAACAGTCACCGGTTTGGGTGGGGCCGGCATCGGCCGCGGGGGCGGAGGCGGCGTCGGTGCTAACGCGGGGGCCTGAGTGCACTGAGTGCAACCCTGGGCGCAGCAGCCGCAGTCATTGTTCGAGCAGCATGAGCGGTGGAATAGCCTGGCAAGGCGTTCGCGCAGCGTCAATCCGCAGTGGCAATTGCAAGGAGCAGGCGTGTTACATGGACTGCACGAACCGCAGCAGTCTTCGCACGAATGCATTCCTAGCCTGCACTTCAGCCTGGCCAGGAAGCCGCAATGCTCTTCCGCGCACCCGCAGCTCGAACAGTCGCTTACGACAGGCGTGGGGCTGATCGCGATTTGTCCAGGGGGCGTTGCATTGTCCGACAGGCCCGGAGCAAGGCAGGTCGTCATCACGAACCAAAAGGAATAAGACACGTCCACTTTCCTCCGACCAGAGTAAACGCTGACGAATCTCGCGCCCTTGGAAGCGGGACTCCCGCTCCAAGTGCGAGGGTTGATGGCAAGGTGACTTCATCACCCACTGCGTTCCGGAGTCGTCCGGTTCTTCGTGGCCGTTACTTTCTTCGGCCGAGAAAGGGTTCCTGCTTTATTAAGTTTGCCTGTTACGCGGAGGCTGCCGAAAGTCCCGCAATCTCGCCTTTTGCGGAGTAAATGGTAGGTTTCGGAGATTCGCTAGATACGGACAACTCTGCTGAGCTTACCACAGAGACGAGTGACTCGCGAAAGTGAACGAGGCTGCCGGAAGCGAGAGACCCGGCTGCAGTGATAGGGAAGTGAGCGGACTATCGTCGAAATGAAGAGAGGAGACCCTTGCGCTTCAGGCAAAGGTCTCCTCTTCCCTTAACTGTATTGTTGGTACCTGCTTAAGCCTAAAATCTTCCCCGGCTCTATTGCGGATGATCGATGGCCTGAATGGAATCGATTTGATAAGGCGGGGAGATGGCTTTTTCATCAGGATTGAGGAAGTGGCCAGTTACGCGAACATACTGACCGTCCTGCAATACGCTCAAGCGCGCGTCCTCGATAAGCGTGACACTGCCGCCATAGGGATCTGCTTCATCGACGGAAGCAAAGCGCAAACGCCAGCTCTTGCTAATTCGCGAATTCTGAAGCTGGCCAACCAAACACGTGTAGGCGGCGTTGTGGCTGAAACACGGATTGGCTGTCGTGTCGACATAGGATCGGCGTCGCGGCGTAGCGCCTGCAGGACCATCACGCTCAGACTCCCGTACCTCTGCCTGGAGCACGGACGAATCAGCTCCGGCTTGCGGCGACAGCGCCGGCAGTGCAGGAACTGCCAGAATACTGTCAGCCTTCATGTGCAGGGACTGCGGCATTGGAGCCTCGGCCACGGTCTGCACCGCCGGCGAAGAGGGATTGCTCAGAGGGAGCGTTGGCGACGGGCTCGATGCAGCTGGAGGTGTCTGATAAGTTCGATATCCAGCATTCCTGGGCGGATACTCCGCAACCAGGCTGCGCGGCTCCCTTGTGCTGGCCTGGGCGGTCTTTGGCGAGTCGTCGGAACTGCAACCGCCCGCTAGAGCAGAGGCGAACAAGCCGGCTCCCACGCACCAAGAAAATGTATTTCGCTTCATGGAGCCGATTCCTCCCATTTTACACGGCCGACACCTGCTTCTGCAGGCGCACTCACCCTTATGGAACTTTCGCTGCTCCACGGTTCCTATATCGACAACACTTGGAAAAATCTTTACGAATTTTCCGAAAAAAGCGGTTACACCGAGATTGACGAATGAATGGGGAGATCTGTGAGATTGCTCTTCCATTGGGCCTGCTTTATCGTAAATCCTGGTGGGTTGGGCGATTTGTAGGCGCCCGTTCCACTCGGCCCCAAATGTTGGAGCGAGAACGCATTGAAGACCTCGAACGAACAGGCGGCCCCGGCCCCTCTACGCAGCGTGCATACCAGCAACTTCCCCGAACTGCTCGACCAGATAGGCATTTCTTTGGTGGTGACCACCTACCAGGCCGGCAAGGTCGTGCTGCTCAGGGCCGATGGTGGGCTGCTCAACACGCACTTTCGCGATCTGCCGGCTCCCATGGGTGTTGCCCTGCGTGGCAACCGGTTGGCCATAGGTGGGCCGTGGTCAATTTGGGAGTTCCACAATGTGCCTGCCGTCGCACGCAAGATTGAACCCGTGGGCCGGCACGATGCCTGCTTTCTGCCGCGGCTCCTGCATGTCACCGGTAATGTGCAAATTCACGAGATGGCGTGGGTGGGCGACGAGCTGTGGTTTGTCAATACCCGCTTCTCGTGCCTGTGCACCCGTGATTTGGAACACAGTTTCGTGCCCCGCTGGCGGCCACCGTTCATCACGGCGCTGGCGCCGGAGGATCGCTGCCACCTCAACGGCCTGGGCCTTGTTGATGGCCAGCCTCGCTATGTGACCGCCCTGGGTCTCACTGACACGGCCGGAGGCTGGCGCGAGAACAAGAAGGACGGCGGCTTGCTCCTGGGCCTGCCCGCCGGCGAAGTCGTGACGCGCGGTCTGTCGATGCCGCATTCGCCGCGCTGGTATGACAACCGGCTGTGGCTGCTGGAGTCGGGCCAGGGTGGTCTGGGAGTTGTGGACTTGCCCAGTGGCAAATACGAGGCGGTGGCCCAGCTGCCCGGCTTTACGCGCGGCCTCGATTTCCATGGACCGCTGGCCTTCGTGGGCCTCTCGCAGGTGCGCGAGACAGCGGTATTCAGCGGCATCCCCATCACCGAACCAGCGCGTGAGCGCAATTGTGGTGTCTGGGTGGTCGACCTGCGCTCGGGCCAGACCATCGCGTTTGTACGGTTCGAGGATCAACTGCAGGAGATCTTCGGCGTGCAGGTACTGCCCGGCATTCGCTATCCGGAGCTACTCAGTGACGGCCAGCACGAATTCGTGGCCGATTCCTTCGTGCTCCCCGACGAGGCCCTACGCGACGCGCTTCCGGAGCTGCGCCGCTAATAGCATACGCCATGGTCGAACCACTTCTCCGCGCGCTTCCTGAAATGGGGTTAGAGTAGCATCATGGAAAATGCCTGGACAAGACGTGAGTGGTTGAGGAATTCGTCGGCAGTGCTCGGCGCTGGGATAGCCATTGCTCGGCCGGAAGTAGCACAGGCGAGCGGGGCCAATGAACCCTTCGGCTACTGCCTGAACACCAGCACCATCCAGGGTCAAAAGCGCGATCTTATCGAAGTCGTGGAAATTGCAGCCAGGGCGGGCTATCAGGGCATCGAACCATGGATTCACGAGCTGGATCAGCATGCCAAACAAGGCGGCGACCTCAAGGCGCTAGGGCAAAGAATTCGCGACCGCGGCTTGACGGTCGAGAGCGCCATCGGATTCTCCGAATGGATCGTTGATGACGACGCACGTCGGAAGAAAGGCCTGGAAGACTTTCGGCGCAG
>Ga0116224_10001490_pt1 | contig 14800 bp, 11 predicted proteins | sample Sb_taG_9_FD_89699 | JGI IMG/M metagenome (GOLD analysis project Ga0116224, IMG submission 89699) | Peat soil microbial communities from Weissenstadt, Germany - Sb_50d_b_LC metaG | ecosystem: Environmental > Terrestrial > Soil > Wetlands > Peat | place: Germany: Weissenstadt | collected 2010-09-21 | reverse complement strand
GCGTTGTTCAGGTGGGCATGCGATAGGACGAGCGTGGCGGCAGGATACCAGGCGCCAGGGACCACGGGCTGGCAGGGGTTGTACGGACCTCGCCTAATCACGCCGCCTGGGACGGCACCGGCCCAGATGCCGTTGGCATTGGACCACGCCTTTTCCCCGATCAGGATGGTGTTGCTCGTCCCGTCCGTGATGTCGGTGATTCGCGTCCGGCTGTTGCGGTAGAAGACGCCCAGGCCGGTCGCGTCCGTCGTGCCCGACTCGTCGCCGCCGACACAGGCCGCGTAGCTGGAGGGGGCCGCCAGAACCAGGGGGCTGCCAAAGGCGTCTGGGACGGGGAAGGCCCCCGGCACCGTCGGCTCCGAAGGGCACCAGTACAGTTTGACGACCACTTGCGCCGCCGGGGAGGACTGAATCGGCTGGCCGAAGTTGATCTGGCGGTAGAGGTTGTCCTGCTCCAGATACGGGAGGATGAAGGCAGCCCATCCCCAGCCCGGTGCGGTGTCGGTTGCCCCATCGTAGTAGGGTCCGAAGGCGATGTAGCCGGGAGGGAACGACAATTCGGCATCGTGGTAGTTGTGCAGGGCCAGGCCGATCTGCTTGAGGTTGTTCTTGCACTGGAGGCGTGCGGCCGCCTCACGCACCTTCTGGACGGCGGGAACCAGCAGGCCCAGCAGCGCGGCGATGATGGCGATCACCACCAGCAGCTCGATCAGAGTAAACCCTTGATGACGAACAGGTTGTCGCAATGTCGCTGCCATTCGACCTCCCCAGGGGCGGCTTACTTGAGACACCGGAACATTCGATACTGAGATTCATTCTCAATAAGACCCATCGTAGACAACCCATGCTCTGTGTCAACGGCAATTGCTCGTTTCCGGCGACGGACAGGTGTGGAGAGAAAAGAGGAAATGAAGACGGGATCGGCCGAGGTGCCGATCCCGATGGGCGTTCTTGTGACGAGGGTCAGTTGGCCGAACCGTTGCTGGCCGCCCGCTTCTTCAGCGCATCCTCGGCCAGGCTGAGCGCGCCGGCGACGAACCCGAGCAGCGGCCCGGCCCCGCCCCCTTCGCCGCTGATGCTCACCGCCCGCAATTCCTCCGGCTTCAGCGCCGCCGCCACCTCCGGCAGCCGTTCGATCAGCCGCGCCTTGACGAACAACTCCGACAGGTCATTCTCGACCGCCCGCCGCGACTTGAGCAGCGCCACCTGGCGCTCGCCTCGCGCCGCCTCGGCCTTGGAGCGCTCCTCCTCCAGTTGCAGCGCTGCCAGGACCTGCCGCCGTTCCTGTTCGTGCTTCGCCTCGTCGAACCCCGCCTGCCGCCGGATCGATTCGATCTCCTGCTCGACGCGCTTCGCCTCCAGCTCCAGCCCCTTCAGGGTCAGCTCCAGCTCCGCGGCTTTGCGAGCCATCTCGGTCTGGTTGCGCTCGGTCAGGGCGAGTCGTTCCGCCTCCTGTTCCAGCTTGTGCCGCCGGCCCTTTTCGACCTGGTCGCGGTTGTAGCACTCCTGCTCAATGGCGGCGCGGCGCTCGGCGAGGCACTGCTCGGCCTCCATCTCCGCCGACGCACCCGCCTGCCGGCTCTCCAACTCGCGGGCGGCGATCTTCTGCTGCTCCCCCAATTCCGCCAGCCGGGCGATCTTTTCGCGCTCGGCCCGGAACGGCTTTTGAAGGTTCTCCCACAGCCGCGCCGAGCTGACCACCGCCTCCTTGATCTGCACGGTGACGATCTTCAACCCCAGCCCGGACGTGTCGCGGCCGGTGGAGGTCCCTTCGGCCAGCAGGCGCAGGCGCTGCGTCAACTCCTCGATGATCGGCAGCTTGTCGGTGAGCACCTGGTCGATACTCATGGTAGCGACCTTGTCCTTGATGACCGCCTCGGCCTGCTCGCGCAGCTGCACGTTGACGATGCGCATCGGGTCGAGGGAGTCGGAGAAGTCGAGGCGGCGGTAGGCGGTGGCCAGGTCGTCGATGATCCATTGCACGTACGCCTGCACCAGGACGCCCTGGCGCTCGCTGGTGATGCACTTGGCGTTGATGGCGATGGTTTGCATCGACGCCGGGATGAGCAGGAAGGCGTCGGTCGCGGGGTCGAAGGGGAACGAGGTGCCCATGCCGAGGGTGATCGGCTCGACGTGGCCGCGGCGGGTGTGGACGACGTAGACGTTGGGCGGAACGACGACCGTCTTCCAGCGCCAGAAGCCGGTGATGCGGTAGTCGATAGCCCGCGGCGACGGTGCCCCGACTGACTCACCCCGCGCGAGATCGAATATCGCCTCCTTGCGCCGTAGACGTCCCGGCGGGGGTGACGCTACCGGGGGGGGGACCTGGCGCTTCAGTTCCTGTTCGACCTGCGCCTGTTCGACGAGGACCTCATTGAGGTAGTCGTTGTGGACGTTCGGTTCGGTGGACATGGCGTTGCTCCGTGGCCAGGAGGAAAGACGGGACGTTGGCCCATCCTGGGGACGACGTAGATTTGTACGCCCGAGAGCAACGGTATTGTAGGCGATCCGTTCCCATGAAGTTATCCTCGGGCCATTCGATTTCCGGTTGTTGAGCGGCCGCCCTCGCTTTATCGATTCGCGAAACGATAAATCGAGGTCATCGTTTCGCGAACCGATAAATCGAGGCCGGCCGCTCAACGTCGGTTTTCTCGCGGTCCAGCGCCTGAATCTGCAAGGAGACCGTCGGCGGGGCCATGGTCCCGGCGGCCGGGGCCGAGGCCGGTTCTCAAGCCTTGGTCACCAGCTCGGTCCACCTGGCCACGGCCGCGGGGAACTCGCGGAGTTGGGCCTCGTAGGTCTGGAGCACGCCGTCGCAGGCCTGCTGCCATACGCCGACGGCCCTGGTCCGCAGCTCCGTCGGATCCTTCACCTCGGCGAGGCGGGATGCCTCCTCGCAGACTTTCAGGCCCGCGCTGACCTGCGCTGCCAGCGCCGCGCACTGCCTCTCGATGAGTTCGCCCACGATCTCCGCGCCCTTCTTCTGGAACGCGAGGACCTTTTCGCCCCCCGCACCAAGGGGCGCCGCCACGCCGGGGCAGAGGCCGGCCCACCTCTTGAACAGATCCTGCTGCATCTGGATGTTGGCTTCCGCGGCCCGACGCAAGCTCTCGGACACTGGCTCGAACATGGCTGGTCCCTCCTCAGGGCTGGTGGAACAGGGCCGCACACCCGGACTGGGAAGCCGCCGCGGCTCCCGCGGGGATGGCGGCCGCGTGTTCAGCAACGGGAACACCTTACCTGCTACTATTGTCGTCCCCGCCGCGGGCGAAGTCAAGCGGAAATGCTGCATTTGCAGCAAATTAGTTCGCAGCCAATTTCGCGACATTTCTGCGAGAATGCCAGGTGATCCGGCGGTTGCATGCTGCATTTGCGCAATGTCGCTTGCGTGCGGGAGCAGCCCGGTCTACAATGCAGCGCGGGGCGGGCCCGGCCGCCGGGGGAGCCCGAATCCATGCGACCCCCGGTGTGAAAGGGTCATTGATTCTCGCCACACGACAGGAGCGCGACCATGGCTGCCGCAGAGCAGCGCCCCGAGGGCGGGCCGGTTGATCCCGCGCCGGTGCTGATCACGCGCTACCCCAACCGCCGGCTGTACGACCGCAGCCGGGGGCGGTATGTCACCCTGCCGGAGATCGCGGACATGGTCCGGCTCGGCCAGACCGTGACCGTGCGCGACAGCAAGACCGGCGAGGATTTGACACGGTGCATCCTGACGCAGATCATCCTGGAGCACTACCCCGAGCGCATGGAGTTGTTCCCGGTCGATGTCCTCAACTGTCTGATCCGCACCAACGAGGGCGTGCTGGGGTTCCTGCGCGAGTATTTCCACCACGCGCTGGCGTACCTGGAGTTGCTGCGGCGGCCGGCGACCGCCAACCCGTTTCTGCTGCCGATGGACTGGGTGAGGGCTTATCTCCAGAACGTGGCGCCGCCGCCCAACCCGCCCGGCGCCGCCCCCCCAACCGGCGAGGCTGACGTGGCCGCGCTGGGCCGCCGGGTCGCCGAACTGGAACGTCAACTCGAGGAGCTGCAGGCCGGCGCGGAGGGCGCGCCGGAGGCGCGGAGGCAATGAGCGAGCGCAGGCGCGTGACGATCGGCACGGCCGCCCGACGCGGGAGGCCGGCTCCTCACCTCCTAACTCGCAGCGTTCCAGGTGAGTCAAGACCGCACACCCTAAGGGGAGGGATCTGGGGTGGACCCGGCACAGCCTGCGCCGGTACCGCGCGTTCCGCGGACAGAGGAGAGCGGCAACACCCAACGGACAAACGCTTTGTGGCGGCGGGCCGGGACGACAGAAGCGGACCGAGCCCATCCCGGCACAGAGTTTGCCGGAGGGGGAGGAGAAGCAATAACGGAATTGCGGGCCCTCCGCGTCAAGCCGGCGGGTGGAAACGAGGGACGTCCCCACTCCCCCGGCATCTTGAAGAGGAGATACCATGGAATCCCTTGAACGAACCCTGGCTCAGCATCCCTTTCTTGCGGGACTGGATCGGCGTTATCCGCGCCAACTCGCCGCCCTCGCTTCCAGCAAGAGCTTCGAGGCCCACCAGGTGCTCTTTTACGAGGGCCAGGCCGCCAACGAGTTCTACCTGATCCTCAAGGGGAAAGTGGGGATCGAGACGGCCCTGCTGGGATGCGAGTCCATCGTGATCCAGACCCTTGGCCCGGGGGAGGTGCTCGGCTGGTCCTGGCTCCTACCGCCCTACCAGTGGCACTACAGCGCCCGCGCACTCGAGCCCACGGAAATGATCGCCCTGGACGGGAAGACGCTCCGCACCAAGTGCGAGGAGGACCACGACCTGGGCTACGAGATGATGAAGCGGTTCGCCCTGGTGATCGTGCAACGGCTCGCGGCAACACGCTCGCGATCACTGAACTTCCCCGACCCCGTTGCGGCGCCCGAGGTCCCCGACCCGTCCGAGTTCCGCGGGCGGGGGGAGTAGGCAAGAGCAGACGGTGGTTCATCGACTGCGAAAAGCGGTCGAAAGCGGTGACGCTCCACGTTGCGCCTTGCCGCGCTGGAGTTGACGGCGAATGGGTCCGCACGCTGCCCCTGCCGGTCCCCGGCGGACGTCACTTCGTCTGGGGGGCGCCGCGCCGCAGCAGCTCGAGGAAGCAGGTCGCCTGGGTCGAGAGGGGCCGGAATTTCCGCAGGACGATGCCGTAAGTCCGCTGCGGGAAGTAGTGCGTCAGCTTGATGGCGGTCAGGCCCTCGGTGCCCGTGAGGCAGACACTGGTCACGATGGACACGCCTACCCCGCACTCGACGTACTTCTTGACCACCTCCCAGCCGCCGGCCTCCAGGGCCACGCGGTAATTCACCTTGTGTGTCCGGAAGACGTGATCAACGGCCTGCGAAGTCGTCAGGTGCCGCGGCGGCAGGATCAGCGGGTACTGGGCGATGTCCTTCAGCGTGATGCGCTTCCGGGAGGCCAGGGGGTGGTCCGGCGGCACGATCAGGACCGGGTCGTAGGTGAACAGCGGCTCGAAGGCAATGTCCTCGGGTCGTTCGATCAGGGGGCCGACGGCGAAATCGATGCTGTCGCTGCGGAGCAGGTGCAGGCCGTCGCGACCGGTGACGTTGTGCAGCCGCAGCTCCACACCGGGGTAGGTGCGGGTGTAGGCGCGGATGAACTCCGGCAGGATGTAAAGGATCGTCGATTCGCCGGCGGCGATGCTCAGCTCGCCCGTCTCCAGCCCCTGCCGGCTGGCCTCGAAGGAGTCGGCCAGCGCGTCGAAGGCGGTGACCAGGGGCCGCACCAGGTTGTACAGGGTCCGGCCTTCGGGCGTGAGGCTGATCTTCGGCCCGTGCCGCCGGAACAGCGCGACGTTCAGCCGCCGCTCCAGCGCCTGGATCTGCAAGGAGACGGTCGGCTGGCTGAGGGAGCACAGCTCGGCCGCCTTGGTGACGCTGCCCGTCTGGGCGACGAGGCAGAAGCTCCGCAGCTTCTGCAGAGGGCAGCGCTCCTCCTTCCACGTCAGGTGTACACTTCCCATGGCCTCCCTCCCTTCCCGGGTCGGACGGCCCCCTGTGGGATTATAGGACGCGCGGCGGCCGGGGGCGGCCGAGCATTGCCGAATTCAATGATCTGTATTGGCGAATTCGCAGTGTTTCCCGCTCGACGCCCCTCAGCGCATCTCCTGCTCCCGCTGCGTTCGCTGCACACTTGTGTTCTCCCGCTTGTCATGCAGGCGAAAGGCCCATTGATTCTCGTCTTCCTTTGCGCCTTTGCGCCTTTGCGTGAGATTCTTTCCCACGCTCTCAGGCCAGGTCGGCGGTGGCAGTCATTGTCGTCTTGCCGTCGGGTCCCTGCGCTTCGAGCTGGACGCGGCCGGGTCCGGGCGTGGCGAGCAGGCGAAAGGGGGCGAGGTCGAAGAGGGGGGCCTGGGCGCGGAAGGCGAAGGCCGTCACCGGCCGGCCGGCGTTTCGGCGTACCAGCTCCATCAACAGGACGGCCGTGAGAGGGCCCTGCACCACCAGCCCGGGATACCCTTCCACGCCCGTGGCGTAGCCGCGGTCGTAGTGAATGCGGTGGGCGTTGAACGTGAGGGCCGAGAAGCGAAAGAGCAGGGTCGGGTCCGGGGTGACGACGCGCGACCACGCGCCGGCCGGGACCGCCGCCGGCTCGCAGGGCGTGGGCGCGGGGACCGGCCCACCCGGCTCGCGGTAGACGATGTCCTGTTCCTCTTCCAGGCAAACCTCGCCGTCCTGCCGGATGCTCTGGCCGACGGTCACGAACGCCAGCTTGCCCGTCCGCCCGTCCTTCTCGGTAACGTCCCGGATGACCGAGCGCCGCCGGGCCGGCCGGCCGATCGTCAGCGGCCTGAGAAAGCGCATGCGGGCGCCCGCGAACATGCGCCGCGGCAATTCGACGGGCGGCAGGAATCCGCCGCGCTCCGGGTGCCCATCGGGACTGAGCCGCGACTGGGGCGCGTGCGGGAGGAAGAAGAACCACTGCCAGAGCGGCGGCAGTGGCGCGCCCTCCACAAAGGACGTGGTCTCGTCGTCCAGCATGGCGGCCGCCGCCTGGGCCGGAGCCGGGGTGATCAATTCCTCCGTCTCCTCGCTGCGGCCGACCCAACCCGAGTAGAGCGCTGCCATGGGTTCCTCCTACGAGACCTCGACGGGGCCGGCGACCACCTTCTTCTCGCGCAGTGTGCCGATCTGCGCGCCGGTAAGCCCAAGGACGCTGCTCAGCACCTCGTCGGTGTGCTCGCCGAGGACCGGCGCTCGCCGCGGTGCTGCCCGCTCTTCCCCGGAGAACTGGAGCGGCGAACCCGGGACCAGGTAGCTGCCGATCCCGGGCTGTTCCAGCCGGGTGAAGAGGGGGTTCTCGGCGGAGCAGCGCGGGTCCTGCTCCACCATCTGCCGAAACGTTTGATAAGGCCCCCAGCACACCGCCGTGCCCGCGAAGGCCTGCTGGACCTCCGCCAGCGTGCGCGCGCGGAACCACGGCTCCAGCACCGCCGAGATGGCCTCCCGAGCCCGGAAGCGGTCGCCCTCCCGCGACAGGTCCACGTTGAGGGTGGACTCGATGATCGCCACCCGTTCACCCAGGCCCGTCGCCTCGCCCAGGGCCTGCCACTGCCGTTTGGTGATGGCCACGACGTAAACGATCCGGCCGTCACTCGTCTCGAAATCGCGGCCGTAGGCGCCGTAAAGGTAGTTCCCCGTCGATTGCCGGTCCTCGCCGTTGACCTGCACCTCGGCGACGTAGCCGAGATGCCCCACCAGGGCAAAGGCCACGTCGGCGAGCGGCAGGCGGACGTACTGCCCCCGGCCGCTGAGTCGCCGCTGGCGCTCGGCCGCGAGGATCCCCAGCGCCGCGGTCACCCCGGTGATGGCGTCCCAGGCGGGCAGCACGTGGTTGACCGGGGCGGCCGGCTGGCCGTGCTCGGGGCCGGTGATGAATGGAAAGCCGACCGCGCAGTTCACCGTGTAGTCCACGGCGGTGCTGCCGTCGGGATTACCGGTCACGTTCATCATGATCAGGTCTGCGCGGCGCAAGCGCAACGCGTCGTAGCCGAGCCACCCCGTGGTCGGGAAGTTCGTCAGGAAGATGCCGTTGCCCTCGCCGGGGGCGGTGATCAGGGCGGTGATGAGTTCCTGACCTTCCGGACTGCGCGTGTTGACGGCGATCGAGCGCTTGCCCTTGTTCAGGCCCGCCCAGTAGAGACTCTTTCCGTCGCGGGTCACGGGCCAGCGCCGCGCGTCCAGTCCGCCTTCGATGGGGTCGAACCGGATCACGTCCGCGCCCAGTTGCCCCAGGGTCATCCCACACAGCGGCGCGGCGACAAACGCCGCCCCCTCGACCACTCGCAAACCGGCAAGGATGCTGTTCATCAACTCCTCCGGACGGACGGTGCAGAACGGGGCTCTCGGGGCCACATCGGCACCGGGACTGCGGGCGGGACCGCGCCCCCTTGTCGTGGCGATACGGCCGACTTGAACGACCGCGGAGGCTGCAAGACCTGTGCCAGCGCCGCACGCGGCCGTGCAGCTGCCGGAACAGAAGCTCCCCCGCGGCTCGCGGCAGGGCGCAAGCGTCACACCGGACGGCAACGACCCGCGCCTCAACCGCACAATTCTGTGCGGATCTGCACCAGCGGGGGCACGGGGTCGGCGCGGGAACGCGGGGAAGCAGCGCCCAGATCCTTCTCTTGCGGCGACTTCTTATCGCGCCCGCAAGCAAACCCTGGAACGGCGACGGATGGGTACAGATCTTGCTGAGGGTGAGTGTCGATCGCGGGGCGGACGTGACCGGGGGCGAAAGGAGACCGCTGTGAGCCAGCAGGGGGCGTCCGAGGACCAACGGCCGGGGGACACGCCGGACAGGCCGCTGCCTCTGTCCGGAATACGCGTCATCGACGTCGGCACCTTTCTCGCGGGGCCCTACGCGGCCGCGATCATGGGCGAATTCGGTGCGGAGGTACTCAAGGTCGAACACCCCATCGGCGGCGATCCCATGCGCCGGTTCGGCATCCCGACCCGGCGAGGGGACGCGACCCTCGCCTGGCTGAGCGAGGCGCGCAACAAGAAGTCGGTCACCATCGACCTGCGCCGCCCCCGCGGGGTCGAACTGTTCATCAAGCTCGTCTCCAGGTCGGACGTGCTGGTGGAGAACTTCCGCCCCGGCACGCTCGAGGCCTGGGGGCTGGGGTGGAAGGTCCTCAGCGCGGCCAACCCGGGGCTGGTCATGCTCCGCGTCTCGGGGTACGGGCAGACGGGGCCGTACCGCCACCGCCCCGGCTTCGCGCACATCGCGCACGCCATCGGCGGGCTCTCCTACCTCGCGGGATTCCCCGGCGAGACGCCCGTGGTGCCCGGGACGGCGCCGCTGGGTGACTACATGTCCAGCCTCTACGGCATGATCGGCGTGATGCTGGCGCTGCGCTACAAGGCGCGGACGGGCCACGGGCAGGTCATCGACGTCGGCATCTACGAGGCGGTGTTCCGCCAGCTGGACGAGCTGGCGCCCGCCTACGGGATGAGCGGCAAGATCCGCGAGCGCGAGGGGTCCGGCAGCTTCGTCGCCGTGCCGCACGGGCACTTCCGCACGCGCGAGGGCAAGTGGGTCGCGATTGCCTGCACCACCGACCGGATGTTCCAGCGACTCGCCGAGGCGATGGGGCGCCCGGAGCTGGCGTCGAGCACCCAGTACGGCGAACAGCGCAAGCGGCTGGCCGCGCGCGACGACGTCAACAAGATCGTCACCGAGTGGGCGCTGTCCCTCACGCGCGAGGAACTGCTGGAGCGGTGCATCGCCCGCGAGGTCCCCGTCGGCAAGCTGAACAGCATTGCCGACATTTTCGAGGACGAACACTTCCGGGCGCGCGGCAACCTGGCGACCGTGACGGAGGACGGCCTCGGCCCCGTGACCGTGCCCAACGTCGTCCCGACGCTGTCGCAGACGCCGGGCCGCATCGCCAACCTGGGGCCGCCGCTCGGCAACGCCACCTACGAGGTGATGCGCGAGGTCCTCGAGCTGTCCGCGGCCGAGATCAGCCACCTGCGCCAGCAGAGGATCATCTAGCATGAACCCGCAAGCCACGGAGGACCTGCCCCTGACGGGGGTTCGTGTCATCGACGTCGCCACCGTGATCGCGGCGCCGTACTGCGCGGCCATTCTGGGCGAGTTCGGCGCCGAGGTGCTGAAAGTGGAACACCCGGTCGGCGGCGACGCCTGCCGCAACTTCGGCACGCCCACCGGCCAGGGGGGGAGGTAACTCCCTCTCCGACCCGGCCCTCACTGGAAGCGCAATAGGGGCTGATCGACCGAGAGGCTGTCGCCCGGCCGGGCCAGCAGCTCCGCCACCACGGCGTCGTTCTCGGCTTTCATGACATTCTGCATCTTCATGGCCTCGATCACCACGAGGGTCTCGCCGGCCCGCACCTCCTGCCCGACCTTCACCGCGACCTCGGCCAGCAGGCCCGGCATGGGGGAAATCAGGAACTTGGAGAGGTCCGGAGGGGCCTTTGCGGGCATCAACGCCAGCAACTCGGCGGCCCGGGCGGTCATCACCACGGCATCGACCTCGGTGCCCCAGTGGCAGACCCGATACTTCAGGCCCAGCCGTTCGACCTGAAGGCAGATCGGCTCGCCGTCCCAGGTGCCGCGCAGGAGGATGTCGCCGAGCCGCCAGTTGGTGCGCAGGGCGTGGGTCTTGCCCTCGCAGGTCACGTCAGCGCCCCCGGCCACGAGGGTAAGGCCCAGGGGATACTTCTGGCCTTGCACGAGTACGACCCAGTTGGCGCCAACCCGACGCCCGTGGCCCTTGAGCTGGCCGGTGATGCACACCGCGCGGTCGATGTAACGCCGCCGCGCGTAGGCGGCCACGGCCGCGAGCAGCACCGGCTCCCGGTGAGCCAAGTTCGAGGGGTGGAAGCCCTGGGGAAACTCCTCGGCGATCAAGCCGGTGTCGATGTCTCCCGCCACGAAGCGCGGGTGCTGGACGAGTGCCGCCTGGAAGGCGGTGTTCGACGAGATGCCGCGGATGACGAAGGCGTTCAGTGCGTCGCGCATCCGGGCGACGGCCTCGGCGCGGGTCGCCCCGTGGGTGATGAGCTTGGCGATCATCGAGTCGTAGTACATGGAGATCTCGCCGCCCTCGTACTCACCGGTGTCCACGCGGACCGCGCCGTCCACCTCCTCCGGCGGGAGGTAGCGCACCAGCCGGCCGGTGGACGGCAGGAAGCCGCGGAACGGGTCCTCGGCATTGATGCGGCACTCGATCGCCCAGCCGTCGCGGCGGACCTCGTCCTGGCGGAAGGGGAGTTTCTCGCCGGCGGCGACGCGGATCATCAGCTCGACGAGGTCCAGCCCGGTGATCATCTCCGTGACCGGGTGCTCGACCTGCAAGCGCGTGTTCATCTCCAGGAAGTAGAAGCGCCGGTCCTTGCCGACGACGAACTCGACGGTGCCGGCGGACTGATACTTCACGGCCTGAGCAAGGGCGACGGCCTGTTCGCCCATGGCGCGGCGCGTCGCCTCGTCGAGAAAGGGGGACGGCGCTTCCTCGAGCACCTTCTGGTGCCGGCGTTGCAGGGAGCACTCCCGCTCCCAGAGGTAGACCACGTTGCCGTGGGCGTCGCCCAGAACCTGGATCTCGATGTGCCGCGGCCCTACGACAAATTTCTCGAGGAAGACCCGGTCGTCGCCGAAGGCACTCTTGGCCTCGGCCCGGCAGGACGCGAAGCCCTCGCGGGCCTCCTGGTCGCGGTGGGCCACGCGCAGGCCCTTGCCGCCGCCGCCGGCGGATGCCTTGATCATCACCGGGTAGCCGAGGCGGCGGGCGATCTCGACGGCCTCCTGGGCCGTCTCGATGGCTTCGTTGTGGCCGGGAATGGTGTTGACCTTTGCTTCCCGAGCGAGCTTCTTGGAGGCGATCTTGTCGCCCATGGCGGCCACCGAGTCATGCTTGGGGCCGATGAAGACGATCCCCTCCTCCTCCAGGCGGCGGGAGAACTTCTCGTTCTCGGAGAGGAAGCCGTAGCCCGGGTGGACGGCCTCGGCCCCGGTCTGCTTGCAGGCGGCGAGGAGGTTGTCCATGACCAGGTACGACTCCCGAGACGGCGGCGGACCGATGCACACGGCCTCGTCGGCCAACTCGACGTGGCGCGCGTTCCGGTCCGCCTCCGAGTACACGGCGACGGTCCGGATGCCCATGCGGCGGGCCGTCCGGATGACGCGGCAGGCGATTTCGCCGCGGTTGGCGATCAGGATTGTCTTGAACATGGCGGCCTCATCCTGGATGCCACGGGCTTGCCCCGTGGTGCCTAACGTTCGCGGCTACAGGCGGCGGAGAAGAAACCCCCCTTTTTTCCTTCTCCCCGCTGTAGCCACGACCCTAACAAACCACGGGACAAGCCCGTGGGATTCAAACCCCGACGCCCCGGCTCCGTGTTTCACAGCGGAATATTCCCGTGCTTGCGCCACGGGTTCTCGAGCTTCTTGTCGCGGAGCATCGCCAGCGACCGGCAGATGCGTTTGCGGGTCTCGTGGGGCATGATGACGTCGTCGATGAAGCCGCGGTGGCCGGCGATGAACGGGTTGGCGAACTTCTCGCGGTACTCCTTCTCGCGGCCGGCGATCTTCGCCGGGTTGGCCTTCTCCTCGCGGAAGATGATCTCCACGGCCCCCTTGGGGCCCATCACGGCAATCTCGGCCGAGGGCCAGGCGAAGTTCACGTCGCCGCGCAGGTGCTTGGACGCCATGACGTCATAGGCCCCGCCGTAGGCCTTGCGGGTGATCAGGGTGACCTTCGGCACCGTACACTCGGCGTAGGCGTAGAGGAGCTTGGCGCCGTGCTTGATGATGCCGCCGTACTCCTGCGCCGTGCCGGGCAGGAAGCCGGGTACATCCACAAACGTCACGACCGGGATGTTGAAGGCGTCGCAGAAGCGCACGAACCGCGCCGCCTTGATGGAACTCTTGATGTCGAGGCAGCCGGCCAGGACCATCGGCTGGTTGGCGACGAAGCCGACGGCGTGGCCGGCCAGGTGCCCGAACCCGGTCACGATGTTCCGGGCGTGGTCGGGCATCAGCTCGAAGAAGTCGTACTCATCGACGACCTTCAGGATCAACTCCTTAATGTCGTAGGGCCGGTTGGGGCTATCCGGGACCAGGGTGTCCAGGGACCTCTCCAGCCGCTCGGCAGGGTCCTCCGTCGGCACGACGGGCGGCTTCTCCCGGTTGTTCAGCGGCAGGAAGGTGAACAGGCGCCGGGTCATCATGAGTGCCTCGACGTCGTTCTCGAAGGCGAGGTCCGCCACGCCCGACCGGGTGGTGTGGCTGACGGCGCCGCCAAGTTCCTCGGCCGTGACCTCCTCGTGGGTGACGGTCTTCACCACCTCGGGGCCGGTGACGAACATGTAGGAGGAGTCCTTGACCATCAAGATGAAGTCGGTCATGGCGGGCGAGTAGACCGCCCCGCCGGCGCAGGGGCCCATGATGAGGGAGATTTGCGGGATCACGCCGGAGGCGAGGACGTTCCGCTGGAACACGTCGGCGTAGCCGCCAAGCGAGGCGACGCCTTCCTGGATGCGGGCGCCGCCCGAGTCATTGATGCCGATCACGGGGGCGCCGACCTTCAGGGCGTGGTCCATGATCTTGCACAGCTTCTCGGCGTGGGCCTCCGAGAGCGAGCCGCCGAAGACTGTGAAGTCCTGGCTGAAGACGAAGACCAGCCGCCCGTTGATAGTACCGTAGCCGGTCACGACGCCGTCGCCCGGCACGGACTGGCGGTCCATGCCGAAGTCGGTGCAGCGGTGGCCCTTGAACATATCCCATTCCTCGAAGGAATCCGGGTCGAGCAGCAGCTCGATGCGCTCACGGGCCGTGAGCTTGCCCTTGGCGTGCTGGGCATCGATGCGCCGCTGGCCGCCGCCCAGGCGAGCGGCCGCGCGCTTCTCGTCGAGCTGGCGGATGATGTCGTGCATCGGACACCTCCAATAGAATCCATTTATACTCGGCGTGGGACGGTCTGACACAAGCCCGGAGCGCCAGCGACGGGACTGTCCCGTCGCTGGCGCTCCGGGCTTGTGTCAACTCCCCCCGCGTCGAGTATAATCGAAACCGGACTCGTCAGCCGTCCGGCGTGATTCCCAAGTATCCCAGGAGCCGTTGGGCGGCGGCGGCGGGGGTCATGCAGCCGGCGGCCACGGCGCGGCCGACCGACTCCAGGTCGTGGCGCACTTGCGGGTGTTGCCGAAACCGGCTGCGCAGGCCGCTGTCAATGAGCGCCCACATCCAATCCACGGCCTGGCGCTGCCGTTTCGCCTCGAACTCGCCGTTGTCCGTCCGCCCCCGCCGGCAGCGCTCGATTTCCTCCCAGAAGGCGTCGATGCCGGCCCCGGTGGCGGCGCTGACCACCAGCGCCTGGGGGCGCCAGGAGGACGAGGTGCCGCGCGCCAGGGCCAGGGCGCCCGCGAAGTGGTGCCGGGCTTGCTCGGCCGCCTCCGGGCCGAGGTCGGCCTTGGTGATGACGACGACGTCGGCCAGCTCGACGATCCCCTTCTTGATCGCCTGCAGGTCGTCGCCGGCGTTGGGCTGCTGGAGCAGCACGAAGACGTCCACCATGCCGGCCACGGCCGTTTCCGACTGGCCCACACCGACCGTCTCGACGAGGATCACGTCGAAGCCGGCGGCTTCGCACACCAGGATGCTCTCGCGCGTCTTTTCCGCCACCCCGCCGAGCGCGCCGCCGGAGGGTGAGGGGCGGATGAACGAGCCGGGGGCCCGCGACAGCCGCTCCATGCGGGTTTTGTCGCCAAGGATCGAGCCCCCCGAGAGGGCGC
>Ga0116224_10001488_pt1 | contig 14813 bp, 14 predicted proteins | sample Sb_taG_9_FD_89699 | JGI IMG/M metagenome (GOLD analysis project Ga0116224, IMG submission 89699) | Peat soil microbial communities from Weissenstadt, Germany - Sb_50d_b_LC metaG | ecosystem: Environmental > Terrestrial > Soil > Wetlands > Peat | place: Germany: Weissenstadt | collected 2010-09-21 | reverse complement strand
GGGCCGTCCGCGCGAGTGACCGGACGGGCCGACTAGGGCAAATCGCGGGCGAGCAACGAGAACGCGACAAGCTCGACGGTCCGCCAATCGTGCGTCGCGTCCGCTGGCAGGACTTCCTCGCGAGTGAATCCGCAGCGCTTGGCTACGCGGGCGTTGGGAGGCGTAGTTGTCTGTGGTTGTGTAGAGGCCGAGACGTGCCAGCCCCAACTCGGCGAACGCCCAACTGGAGAGCAGCCGCACGGCCCGCACCGCCGCGCCGCGCCCTCGCCCCCAGGGCGGGAGCCCGGGACGCGCTGATCGTGGCGGGCGAGCGTCTCGTACCCGAGGCGCTGCAGGGCGCGGAGATAGTCGCAGTGGGCCAACCACTCGAGTTCGGTCCGCCGGTGACCCGTGATTAGGCAGACAGTGTCGGCGTTGGTGTCAATGAACCCGCTGAGCAGATCCAGCAGACTGACGTCGCGTGCAATCGCCGCCGTCTGAGGCGAGAGAAACCTCAGCGTCATGCGGCCACGATCATCAGCCCGACGGCTGCGCATCGCAAGGACCGAGCCCCCACGACCCCGCAGTTTGCGCGGATTCGATCCGGCGGCCTAACCCCTGAGCACCCGTTCGCGCGGACAAGCAACCACTAGGGGACTAATCCAGCTCACGAGGTTCTCGTCAGGAGACGGCCCACCGGAAGGGGCCTTCCGCCGGTCTCCATAACCCACGCTCGATAACGCATATTACGGCGGGGGATTGAGATCCGTCCAGTCCTCGCGGCGCCGTGCGTACAGCAGCGTGTACGGAGGAGTCCGAGCAGAGACTTTTGAGGTCCGCGCACGCAAACGCCCGCGATCGGAGTACAGTCGGTAGGTGAAGCTGGCCCTGCGGCCAGGATTCTCATGCCCAAGCCCGAATGCCACCGACGGCGCGTTCTGCGCCACGAGGCGAGAGGCGTGGGTTACTGGTTTTGACTGCGGGGCCGGTTGATCTGTTCTACGGGCGTTATCCGACCGGCCCGGTGGCTCGTCCCAATCTGTTGAACGCGCTGGGGGTTCTCACCTTCTTCCTTGCGCGCGCTCCCAACAGAGGGGATGGGAAGGCATGACGACAGTGACGAGGACGGAACAGAATTGGGCGGCGCGTCACGTTGACCGGACGCGGGTCATCGTCGACAACAGCAAGGGCGCCGAGGCCCAGTTCGTCTCCAATCTGCGGGCAACGTTGAGCGCTGCGGGCTTCGAGGTCGAGCTGCGCGAGCCGTCGCCGCAGGCCATGTACGACACGGCCGTCCACTTCGTTGTCGAGGGGGTGTCCGTCCGCGTCCCGGAGGAGCTCGGGCGGCACGAGCTCGAGATCGTGGCAGCCGCGGTGCGCGATGCCGAGGCACACCGGCGCACCGAGCGCCAGCGCGTCCGAGCTGTGGCTATCTACCAAGGCGAGACGAGCCGCGTGCTGGCATGGGTTGACGTCTTCGCCGCAGACGGGGTCTGAGCGGGACCCCCTCGCCTGCTAAAAGCCCCGGCGCCCGCCAATCAGGGGCCAACAATCGCTGGATGGCGACAATCCGGTCGATGGTTTGCGTTGACGCCCAGCAACAGCAGTTGGCAGGCACGAAGCCGTGGGGCTCTGCCGTCCTGGCTTCAGTGATCTGCCACAACAGCCGGCGTGGGGATCCGCTGCCCGAATCTTGCTTGATCGTGCTGGCCGCCGGATCGCTGGCCGCCGGATCGCAGCCTTGGATCTTCAGACGCCACCCTGCGGGACCCCGGAGGGTCTTGCTCTGAAAACGAGACGGACGCTCGTATTGGTGGACTGAGGCTCGTTGCTGGCGCAGGTTCCTCGCGGTACAGTCGCGTGTGGACGAGTCGCTGAGCAACCGCACGAGCTGAACTCCTTACCGACGTGATTGGCTTTCGCCTCAATACTGTTCCCTGGCGAGATCGCGAGGGTCAAGGACGTTGCGCCCAGGGCCTGACGTTCAGCAGGAGGTGACACGTCGCGATCAACAGCCTCGCCGCCACTCGAACGAGGCGTCCCGTCGAAAGCGCATCGCCGCGCGAGCAAAGCGACGAAGGCGAGCGACACACGCTCCGCCCGCGGCGCGTGTCGGCCAGTTTTGCTTGGGCGCGCGGACGGCGCCCAAGAGCGTGTCGCGAACGTATGCGCTCGACGGCCGCCAGACCAACCTGCACTCAAACCCTTTGGAGGTGTATTGCGATGCTGATGCAGTTCGATCCGTTCCGCGAGTTTGACCGGCTGGCCGAGCAGCTCGCGGCGGGCGCGCGGACGCCGCGGCCGTTTCCGATGGACGCCTACCGCCGCGGCGACGAGTTCGTGGTTTCCTTTGACCTGCCGGGAATGGCCCCAGACGCGATCGACCTGACCGTCGAGCAGAACGTGCTCACGATCAAGGCAGAGCGCAGCTTTGACGGCCGGGAGGGCGATGAGGTGATCGCCGCCGAGCGCCCGTACGGCGCGTTTACCCGCCAGCTGTTCCTGGGCGAGACGCTCGACGCGGAGCGCCTCGTGGCCAGCTACGAAACCGGGGTGCTGACGCTGCGCATCCCGGTGGCCGAGTCGGCGAAGCCCCGCAAGGTGCCGATCACCGAAGGCGCCGACCGCCTGACGATCGAGGCCCAGACCACCCACGCCAGCACGTAGCCCACATCATGCAACCGGCCTGACCGGACCTGACTGGAGCGGGCCTCCGGACGGCGTGGCGGTTGGGACGAAGACGACAGTCGTCGGCGATGCGCTCGTCGCTCTCCCTTTCGCGCGTAGCGGTAGCGCGGCACGACGTCGCACATCAGGCCGCGTCGTCCGCGGCTGTGTTCAGATAAATAAGAGAGGCAGCAGGGTCGTCATGTTGCCGCTCGCTGTCACCCGCCACAGAAGGAGCGGCAACCGTCGCGGACCGGCTATACGCGGTACAAGAACGTGTATATCGCGGACGGACCGCTCTGGACCCAGTCCGCGAGGCAGTAGCGACAGCTGCTCCCGTCGTCGGCCCGCAGGTCGATCGTCTTGGGGGGGCGGCCTTCCACGACGTCTACATCGATGTGCCGGCCCGCGAGCGGGCCGCGCTCGAGCATGGCGGTGATCGTCGGCCCGGTCTCTCGCTCCGAGGCGCACACCTTCCCGACGTGCATCTTATGCCGTGCGGATGCGTTCAGAGTGCCGCGTCCAGCGCCGGTATGTAGATGCGCTTGGGTGCCGACCACAATCTGATCAAGCGCCATGTGCTTGAACATTCCTCGCCATGGTGCCACATGTAGAACGGCGGTCGAATGACAGCGCGGTCGTCAGGCCGGGGGGCTCTGCTGCCGGATGGCCTGAGCGCGTAGGCTGACAGGCTGATGGGAGAGCCGCAACCCGAGCTTGGTGTGATGGCCGCTCCGGAGGAGCTGATCGACGCGTTGCACGCGCTCGGCGCGATCCGGGCGCCGTTCACGGGCAGAGCGGGCGAGTATCGAGCGGCAGCCCGCGAGCCGCGAGCTGCTTCGTCTGGAGTGTGCTCACCATCTCGCCGGTGTGGTGGAGATGCAGGTTCTGATGGCGGCCGGCGCCGCGGCAGACGCGATCGAGGAGCCGGAGGCCGAGGACTCGACGCGGCTGCTGATGGCCGGCTGGGAGCTGTTCTCAGGCGCCAGCGCCGACCAGGATGACGCCCGGGTGGGCTTGCTCGCGGCGCTCGCGGGCCGGCTGAACGACGCGATCATGCTGAGGGTCGCGAGGTGGCGGCGGGGCAAGGGCGACGAGCTGCTCTCGCCGCTCGTGATGCCGGCCCTGGTGCTCGGTGGCGCACTCGCGACGCTGCTGCGCGTGGCCGCAGAGGAGTCCGGTGGCAGTGACGATCCCCGCCGGGAGCTTGCGCAGGTCGTGGAGCAGATGCGATCGACTGCCGAGATCCTCGAAAGCGTGATCCCGCCAGAGCACCGGTCCACTGACAAAGGAGCGGGCCGATCGACTGACATCACCTGAAGATCCCGCTGACAAACGTCTGAGAATCGACACCGAGAGGAGGCGCTGGCCGTCTTCATAATCTGCGCCCGATAAGCGCCGTTCTGTTGGTCGCGTTCGAACGAGACCGGATGATGGCGGTACCCGCGATCATCGCTCTCTCGAAAGGGGGTGAGTGGCCTCCATAATCTTCGCTCCATAAGGGTCATTCGGCCGCCCTGTAATGCGTGCAGACCACGCGGTCCGGTGGCGTCGATCGCAACTCTCCTGTTGGACCGCGCAATCCCATCGGGCGTGGGCGAAGACGGCGTTGCGGCTGGCTCGTCGGACCGTAGGGGAGGCTGACGTGCTCGGCGACCCACGTCGATTAGCCCCGATCAGCGTCTGCCGGGTGGTGTGCCGCGGCGCGTGGCGGCCGGCTCAGGCGTCGCGATCGCGGCGTCGCGAGCCTTCCCGGGTTGGGACGCTGTCGGGGGTTGGGCCGGGGCGGGGTGCTGGTCTGACGGGGCGTGCGCTGCGCTGCGCGGGTGGGGGAAGGGCCGCTTGCCCCAGTCGGCGGCGACGGCGAAGTCGAGCAGACGCGCGAAGTAGTCGTCGAACGGCAGCAGCCGGACGCCCGCGGGCTCCAGCCGCGCCCGGGTGAGGTGGTCTTGGAAGCGGACCCCGATGTTGAGGTAGGGGATGAACACCTGCGTGTGTTCCAGCGCCAGGCGCTGGCGGCCGCGGACGGCCCGGCGCAGCAGCGGGTACAGCGCCCGGTAGACGGCCGGGGGCACGATCCAGGGCCGGGGCTGGTCGAAGCGCTCGGCGGTCATCCGCGCCACATGTCCGGTGGTGGGGGCGCGGTCGCCGGCGACGAGGTGGAAGGTCCCGCTCGGCCCGGCGCTGCACAGCTCGAACAGCGCGTCGGCGACATAGTCGATCGGGACCACGTCGAGCGGCGCCCGCCGGTTGAGCGGGAGGGCGCGGTAGGCGCCGGTCGAGGCGGCGCGGATCGGCCCGTAGAGGACGTTGAAGGCGGTGGTCCAGCCGCTCGCCTGCTCGCCGACGATGATGCTGGGGCGCGCGATCTGCACCGGCAAACGACCCGACGCCGCCCGCACGAAGCCCTCAGACTCCCACTTGGAGCGCTCGTAAGGGTTGCGGAACCCCTGCCCCATGTCGTAGTCCTGCTCGGAGAACTCACCGCGGTGGGTCCCGGCGACATAAGCGGTGGAGACGTAGGTGAAGCGCTCCAGGCCGCCGCGCTGCTGGGCGCGGTCGGCAAAGCCGAGCATGTGCTGGGTGCCGCGGACGTTGATTCCGCGCGACTCGACGAGCCCGAGCTCGAACGACACTGAGGCCGCCGCGTGCAGCACCCGGTCGACCTGCTCGGCCAGCTCGTCCAGGCGTCGGGGATCCAGGCCGAGGCCGGGGCGTTCGATGTCCCCCGCCACCGCGGTCACGCGGCCGGAATAGGCGTCGGCGTCGCCGAACGCGGTGGCCAGCACTACGCGCAGGCGCTGGTGCGCGTCGGCGTCGCTCGGCGCGCGGATCAGCGCGAACACGTGCCGCCGGCTGCGCTGCAAAAAGCGCGCCATCACCTCCATGCCGACGAAGCCCGTCGTGCCGGTGATCAGGATTGGCTGGTACTCCGACCGTGGATTGGACCCTGCAGCGACGCTCATATATTTCAACCGTACCCCTCCGGGCCGCCGGGCCTCATCCCGCCCGGCTCAAATACGGGTCTCGAGTGGTCCGGCTGGAGAACCGCCGAGCCGCTGTCATGCCAGCAAGCGTCCGCGAGCCGAACAGCCGCGCGACGCCCGCTACGAGCTGTAAGCAGGCCGGCTGAACGATCAGCAGGCCGAACCGCGTCTAACGTAAACCGGAAGAAATTGGCACGGTTGCTACGAGAGGGCCGCACGTGACAGATCCCACGGCGCTGCTCGTCCCCGACGCGGCCGACGGCCTCGTCGTCGCGCACCCGGTGCACGCAATCGCACGACGGTTCCCGGACATCGCCGCCTGCCAGATCACGCCCAGAACCCTCAACCCCAAGCGAGTCGCACGGGACATGCTCTACGGCCTGGGCAAACGCAGCCGCCACCTCCTGACAGGTCGCGCTCTCCCGAGCTGGACGAGCGCCGAGAACTGGCTGCTCGCGCACCGCACCCGTCAGCTCGGGTGCGACTCGCCGATGCAGAGGAATTGTGCCCCTTCAGCGGCTGCCGCGATCTTGCGCTTCTCTGCGTAGACAAGCGGGCAAAGACGCCTCGCCCGAGGTCATGCCAGCGCTACGGGCGTCTCGCTGTCAGCGATCCACCGGGTGGCCTGTGTCTTGTCGGACCGAGCATGGGCTTCGGGCCGTTCAGCGAGAGCCTCATGGAGGTGTTGTTCGGGCTCGGTCGGGAGCGCGGTTATTGCCGCTTCAGCCTGGAGACCGGTTCCATGGCCGCCTTATGCCCGCTCGACCGCTGTACGCAGCTCCTGGCTTCGAGCCGTGCGAACCATTCGGCAAGTACTCCGCACACACGAGCTGCGACCGAGCTAGGGCGCCCCCCTGTACCGCGGCTCGTGGTTGTAGTCCATGTCGCGAGTGTGCTCAGCGGTCATGGGGACGATCGCTTGCTCCGCCAGGGGCAAGCCGGGGCGCCGCCGAACGCAAGCTCTCGCAACCCGGCGTGGATCGTGCTTCGGGCTGGTTTTACAGAAGGCCCGCGGCTCAGGAGTGTGGACTCAGGAGTCTGGCCTTTTGGGCGCGGAACTCCTCGTCGGTGAGATCACCGCGGTGGTAGAGGTCGGCCAGGCGCCCGAGGTCGGTTATTTGCGCGTCTCGTTCGCCGCTGTCCGCGACGGTCGGGCGTGCTGCCGAGATCGCCACAAACGCCGAATGTCGGCGCGCCGAGGACCAGGTGCGGATCGAGCGCGCGGTATCCCCGGCGCGCGCATCGGGGAACTCCCGCGCCGTCATGCGGCGCAGGGCCCGGATGCCCAGCGCGAGTAGCACGGCGATGCCGATGACCGGGATCGGCTGACGCGTTGAGGGAAACGGCCCCCAGACGACGACGATCAGAAGGGCCAGGCCGGCGGCGGCGTAGACGTACGGTGCGTGCACGCGCAGTGACGGTGCCAGCGCGCGGCGCAGTGCGAGCGCGAGCCGGGTTTCACCGAGGATCCAGGTGCCGATCACGATCGCCGCTCCGTAGGTGATCAGCGCGATCGCGCTGTCGTGGAGAAGGCTTGTGCCAATCGCGTAGACCTGGTGCGCCGCTGGCTTGGTGGACGGCGCCTTGACCAGGGAGTCGACCAAGACGTCGCCGATGACGCGCCGGACGAGGACCACGATCACGCCGATGCCGATCAAGCACCAGCCGGTCGCGCGCACCGCCACCCGTCGCCACCCGTGGGCCAGCCACACCGCCAGGATGAACAGTCCCAAGGCGATCACGGGCAGCACGAGCGCGAAGCCCTTGATCGACTTCACGATGTTCTGTGCGGTCTTCAGCTGGGAGGAGCGCAGGATCACGATGTCGCCGCTCAACGGAGGCAGCGTCACCCCCAGCTGCTGCTGAACGGCGCCTCGAGCGGCCGCACCGGCGGCGCCCTGAAGTCGGGGCTGTACGCTCGCCAACTGTTCCTGCAGGCCGAGCTGTGTAGCGAGTTGCACGAGCAGCGGGTACAGGTGGAGGACGACGACGCCGTTCGTGGTTGAGACCGTCTTGCTCCCTCCGTTCAGGATCCGCACCAGCTCGAGCTGCGCAGTGCGGTTGGCCAGGCGCCAGGCGCTTTGGACCGTCGCATTGGAGAGGACCTGCGGGGCGACCTGGATCGCCAGCGCCCGCAGTCCCGCAGTCGCCGGCGCGGCGAGCCCGGCGAGCTGCGACGGCAAGACCCCCTTGATCTCGGCGGCGACGTTGACCGAGCTGAACAGCTCGTTGACCAACACGCCGCTAACGGCCGCCTCGATCTTCGGATCGGCGAGCAGCTGCGAGCTCGTGTTCGTCCAGCCGTTCGTGTTGAGCACCTGCCTGTTGATCCACACCGCCAACGTCGCGAACACCCCCACCACCACTGCGCCGGCGAAGATCGCGTCGATCAGCCAACGACTTGAGTGCGGCGCTGGCGCGGGGCTCGTCGGCGCCGGATCCGCGGGCGGCTCACCCGCCTGGGTTGGCTCCGGCATCTCTCAGCCCACCTGTCGATCCATGTCCACCGTCAGGCACATCAGGAGCGTACGCGCAGCCCTTCGCTCGAAGCTCGATAACGGACACTACGCCGCCCGCGCTGGACCGCGACCGCGGCCACGGCGTCCGTATTGCTGCTGACAATCCGCGGCGATGAGCGCTTCCCGGGCCGGAGCACCGGGCCTACTCTGCGAGCATGGCAAGCGGACTATCTAGACCGTGGCTCGAACGCCCGGCCCCGACGCACCCGCTGCTCACGCAGCTCGCAGACAGCAAGGCGATGATCGGCGTGCAGGGGGCCGAGGAGGTCCTGAGGGTGGTGCTCGCGGCCTACAGGACGTTCGCCGCCGGCCGCGACTGGGACCCCTCAGCGGGCACCACCACGCTCGACCGCCCGACTGTCGACGCGTGCGCGCGGCTCGGCGGACTCATCTATCAGGCGGGCGCGTCTGACTTCGAGCACGGCATCCAGCCCGGTCCGGTGTTCCACTTCGACGGGGGCGCGATTGGCTTGGACCTTCGCTTCGGGGATCCCGACGCTGATGGGCGCGCGGTCGAGGCCATCGCCGAAGGCTTCGCGGCGCTCGGCTGCACGCTCGGCGGCGAGGGCGGTGCCCCCATCGTCTCCGGCGGCTCCTGACGGCAGTTGTGGCAGATCAGCCACTTTGGCTGGATCCCGGAAACAGCGATCCGTCGCAGCCTGAGAATCGCTGGCGGACACGAGATCTCGGCGGCCGCCCTGACAGAGCGTCTGCGGCGGCTGCTCGACCGGGGATGGGTGGAGCAGCGCGACAGTGACCGCGGCATAGGTGGACGCCAGTGGCGCCTGACCGACAGCGGCCGAGGCGCCCGGTGAGCTGCCGATCAGCGGGCCTTGACTTGATGCCGCGAGAGGGCGAGCTGGTCGCCGCCAGCGCTTGGTGACCTCGCCGGATTTAGCGACTTGGACAGCGTCGTGCTGATGCTCGCGCGTCCGAGTCCGGTGGCGTTGGCGACTCCTCGCTAGCGGTCATCGCGTTGCTCCCGAGCGCGGCCAACACAGCGCTCTTGGTCGCGCCTGACGGCGTCCTGGCGGTGGTCGTGGCCGCGGTCGCGGTTGCGGTGTGCGGCTTAACGCCGCTGAGGGCCGATCGAGCAGACTGCCTTTCATGCTGACGCTCGCACTCGACGACCGGCAATGCCTGAGGCTCTTGGAGGAGGCGGACGCGGAGGAGCTGTACGCCGTGGTACAAGCCAACCGCGCGTACCTCGCGCGGTGGATGCCGTGGGCCGAGAAGCAGACCCTGGACGGGACTCTGGAGTTCATCCGGGCCAGCCGCAAGCAGCTCGCTGAGAACCAGGGGTTTGCGGTCGCAATCCTCGAAGCTGATGCGATCGTCGGCGTGCTCGGTTATCACCGGCTCCGGCTGGGAGCATCTGCTGAGCAGTGTCGGGTACTGGATCGCCGAACAATCGCAGGGCAACGGCACCGTCACGCGGGCGACCGCCGCTCTTGTGGACCACGCCTTCGGCGTCTGGAAACTCAATCGCGTCGAAATTCGAGCCGGCGTTGAGAACAAGCGCAGCCGCGCGATTCCTGAGCGGCTCGGATTTACGCAAGAGGGCGTGCTTCGGCAGGCTGAGCGCGTTGGTGACCGGTTCGTGGACCATGTCATGTACTCGATCCTCGCTGACGAATGGAAAGCTCGGCAGACGTGACAGCCCAGTCCGCGACGTTCGAGGCGTAACGTGACCCTTTTTGTATTATGTGCTTTTAGCCTGCAAATTGCCGGTTTCGCTTAGGCTGATTACTGCGTCGCCCGCGGACGGGGGTGACGATCTCATGCAGCGCGTCGATCTCGTCGCGAGGGTGGTGCGACCGGCGCGGGTTGCGGCGATCCAGGTACGGTTGGAGCGGTGAGCGGCGAGAGTAATGGACAGGGCGGCGCGGGTTTGGTGCTGGGTGGGGGCGGGGCGCGTGGGGCCTACACATCCGGGGCGTTGTCGGTGCTGCTGCCGGAGCTCAAGGATCAGGTGAGGGTGATTGTCGGGACGAGCGCTGGGGCGCTGGTCTCGGCTTATCTGGTGGCTAATTGGCATCGTCCGGTTGAGGAGGCGATCGAGGACGGGCTCAGTTTCTGGCGCGAGCTGCGATTCGGGGACGTGTTCGCGCCGCTGATGGCGGTTGGCGGCGCGGCTCGCTTCGTGCGCTACGTCAGCGAGTATCTGCCGGTGAGCAGCCTGCGCGCCCCGTCGGTGCTAGATCCCGAACCGCTGCAGCAGACGCTTGGAAGGCTGGTCGACTTCGACCGGCTCAGCGAGAACATCCGCGAGCAGCGGGTGTCGCTCGGGGTGGTCGCTACCCCCGTCCACAGCAACAAGTCGGTCGTCTTTCACCAGGGCGGGATCCCGCGACACCGCGACGACCCGTTGCGCGGCATCGAGTACGTCGCGACCCCCGAACTCGGCGCAGAGCACGTCCTGGCGTCCTCTGCGATCCCGGCGCTGTTTCCGGCGGTGCGCGTGACGACGCCCGAGCAAGCGGCTGGCTGGTACTTCGACGGTGGCCCGCGCCTGAACACGCCGATCAAGCCGGCGCTGTGGCTGGGGGCCGAGCGCGTGATCGTGATCGCGCTCAATTCCGTGGCCCCGAGTCGCACGGCACCGCCCGAGCACCAGCCCGACTTCTATGTCGGGGCTGCGCACCTGCTGCACGCCGCGCTGGGCGACCCGCTGGCCCAGGACATCCGCACGCTGGCGAACACAAACGCGCTGATCGCGGCCCGGCGCGCCTCTAATCGGAAGTTTCTGAGGTCTCATGGACGTTCTGGCGAGCGGCTCGCTGCGCGCCAGGAGCAGCCCGGTGGGCTGGAGGAGCCGGTTCACCCCGTCCCCTACATCTTCATTGCGCCCGAGGACCCCTCAGCGATCGGCGAGATCGCCCAACGCGTCTACCGCAAGCACTACAGGCGCCCCTGGAAAGCCGGCGCGCGCGATCTGTGGCTGCTCGGAAAGATCCTCGACGGCGGTGCCGACGCCATCCACGGCGAGCTCATGAGCTACCTGTTCTTCGCCGGCGAATTCGCCGAGAAACTGATCCAGCTCGGCCAAACCGACGCGCAGCGCTGGATCGACGAGCACCCGGCGGACCTCTGGCAGCTCGATCCACTACTCGACTGGACCCAGCCGCGAGCCGCCACGCAGGCGCCCTCAGCTGCCGGCAGCTAGCCCGAACAGGGCGACGTCGCCGCGATCTCACTTACAGCGAAGAAAACGTCCCGAGATCCGGACCGGGCGCGTACGAAACGCTCGATGTCCTGCTCCTGACCTGAAGGGGGAAGTGAGACTGGCCGAGACCAGGAGCGTCAGACACGGGTTGTGGGTCTCCGCGTGAGAAACCGTGTCTCATACCGATGTCACGGCGCCTCGCAGCCGGGATCCTTGCGAGAACTCGCAGGATGATCGGCGACAAGCAACGTGTGTCGAGCATCACCGAAGGGCCCACTCGCTTGCTGGTGAGTGCGCTGTGGGTGTTGCTCGGGCGATGCTCGTCACGAGAACGGTGCGTTGAGGCTCTCGATACGCTAGGAGGAGGAGGGATTGCTCATGGCAACCATCCCTGGACCACCGCCCCGACAGGGGGGTCAGCTCGACGGTGCGCCACCGCGCGCAACTCCTGAGCTCAACGGCGCGCTCCCGCACGCGAGGACGATGGACAACGGCAATGGCCGGGCGACCTCTTGATCCGGCTGCAGTGGCCAAGTCCGGGAGCGATACGCGCCAGTCCAAAGGTGGAATCGAGGGCCTGATCGGTAGGCGTGTCGCCGCCGCTACCGAACACGCCCTCGATGGCCCCAACCAGAGACTGATGCGCGCTCAGAAGCCTGTCTGGGACGCCATTTGCAAGTACTACTTCCGGCTTGAAACCTCCGGCTGGGAGCGACTGCCCGAGGAGACCTCGCTGCTGATCGGAAATCATTCCGGAGGGTCGCTGACGATGGACGCGTGGACGTTCGTGGCCGACTGGTGGCAGCGATTCGGGACCGAGCGCGTGCTTCATGCGACCGCTCACGATGTCCTGATGGCGGCGCCCGGCCTCGGCGACTACTTCCGCCAGGTCGGCGTGATTCCAGCCTCCCGCGAAGGCGTCAGCGCGGCGCTCAGCGCCGGGTGCGACGTGATCATCTGGCCGGGGGGCGAGGTCGACGCGATGCGCAACTGGCGCAGGCGTGATGAGGCTGTCCTCGGCGGGCGCCATGGGTTCGTACGCCAGGCGATCCGCTCAGGCGTGCCGATCGTTCCCGTGGCCAGCGTCGGCGGGCATGACACCGCATTCGTCCTATCCGAGGGCCGCTGGATCGCGAACGGGCTCGAGAACATCCCGGGGCTGAAGGGTCTAAAACAAAAGCTTCGCGGGTCGCAGTTGCCGATCGTGCTCGGCATCCCCTTCGGGCTGACGATCGAGACGATTCCGACGCACCTTCCGCTGCCAGCGAAGATCCGCACCGAGCTGCTCGACCCGATTCACGTCGACAAGGACCCACAGCGCGTCAACGATCGCGACTACGTCAACTCGATCTACCTCGAAGTGGAATCCGCGATCCAGGCCGCCATGGATCGACTCGCCAAGCAACGGCGCTTCCCGATCTTCGGCTAGCCGCGCGGCGTAGAACTCGGCAAGGTGGGTGCGGTCAACGGCCACTGCAGCCCTCGACCCCAACCGACGGCGCTGAACCCCGTCCCAGCCGCTACCGCTCGATAAGCGCCCCGCATTCGCCACCCCCTCCCACGGTTTGTCCCGCTCTCCCACAACCGCGGGATCCGCAGCTTCCGCCGCCGCGGACTGAGCGCCGCCCGCAGCGAGTGGGCGTTAATACACCTCGCCGGCAACATGCTCAAGCTCTACCAGCATCGCGCCGCAGCAGCCACCGCCTAACCGCCAACCACCCCGGGGCACACGAACACCCGCCACACCGGGTGTGGCGCTCGCCTTGGCCAAACCACTGCGCTTTGCAGTGATCGGACGATGCGCGCGCGTCCATGGAGAACCGCTACACCCGTCAGGACCGCCAAACCCAACGACCACACCGCTCACCCGGCCCGCGCAACAGTTTTGCGACAGCCTCCTCAGCCGTTGCATAGGTTCACGCCGTCGCCGTAAGCTGTTGGCAGGATGACGCAGACGCTGCGGCTGACCGGGCGGTTCGAGGACATCGGCGGGGACTGGGTGGGGGCCACGATCCCGCCCGGGTAGAGCATTGTGAGCAGCGCAGCTCCCGTTTCACTGCCCCGCTTGCCGGACGGCACTCCCTATTACGGGCGGCTTGGTGAGATCGCCTACGACGCCGACGAGGACAGGGTGCAATGCCATCTGTGCGGCCAATGGTTTAGATGGATCGGCGGCACCGATCTCGCGCGGACGCACGACTGGACGATTGAGGAGTACCGCGAGGCGTTCCACTTGCTCCAGCGCACCTCTACGGCCGCCCACGGTTTCAGCGAGCAACGACGGGAACAGCTCAAGCAGCGCGTGGATGCCGGGGAGCTGGTGCCCCTCGGACCTGACCGGCCACCCACGCCGAGGGAGCGGGTCGCTGGCCCGCAGAGGATGCCGCACTGGCGGTCGCTGGCAGCTCGTCGCCCCGACCTCGCCGCTCAGCTGCACCCGGCCCGCAACGGCGAGCTCAGCGCCCAGCAGATCGCCATGCACTCAACGACGTCCCTGTGGTGGCAGTGCGGGCGCTGCGGCCACGCATGGCGAGCAACCCCGAAGGATCGGCGTCACCAGCCGCCGGGTTGGTGCCCCGAGTGCGCAGGACCCGAGGGCCGACCGCCGCGGGTCAGCCGAGCCCGCTCACTGGCCGCCCGCCCGGATCTGCTCGCCGAGCTGCACCCCACTCTCAATCCCGGGGTCGATCTCACACGGATCGCCGCCAAGAGCCACAAGAAAGCTCTGGTGGCTGTGCCCGACGTGCGGCCACAGCTGGCAGACGACCCCGGCGGTTCGAGCCGGCGGCTCGGGTTGCCCTCACTGCGCCCTGGAGGGCAACCGGCAGACGGCGCACGTCGTGGAAACCGCCCGCTCACTGGCGATCAAGCACCCGGATATCGCCGCCGAGCTGCACCCGACACGCAATCCGGGGATCGATCCCAGAAAGCTGGGCGCCCGGTCCGGTCTGAGGCTGTGGTGGCGCTGCCCTGACTGCGGCCACGAATGGCAGGCCAAGGTGTACGTGCGCACCAACGGCGCCGGCTGCCCAGCGTGCCGGGCGATGCGCCCGGGCCCGGGAGGGCAGACGTTCGCAGACGCCCGGCCCGACCTCGTCGCTGAGTGGCATCCGACACGCAACGGCGACCTCGACCCCCACGCCGTGAGCGCCCACTCCGCCCGCAAGGTCTGGTGGCGTTGTGCAGAGTGCGGGCGCGAGTGGCAGGCGACCGTGGGCGCCCGATGGCGCAGCCCACGCGGAGGCTGCCGCCAGTGCGCCCGGGCGCGCCGCCAGCGCGAGCCGACCGCCCGCGACGTGCTGCGCGACCCGTCGCCGCAGACCTCCGGCAACACTGGACCTCAAGCTTCGCCGCGGAGCGGACCGGCTCGACTTCGTCACGCCGGCTGAACTCGCCCGCGACACCTGGTCTGATGAGAGGGCCGCCCCCTGGCGGTGTCCATAATGAACGCTCGATAACGGTTACTCGGTCGCTTGTCAGACGGATCTGGCATGG
>Ga0116224_10001475_pt1 | contig 14913 bp, 14 predicted proteins | sample Sb_taG_9_FD_89699 | JGI IMG/M metagenome (GOLD analysis project Ga0116224, IMG submission 89699) | Peat soil microbial communities from Weissenstadt, Germany - Sb_50d_b_LC metaG | ecosystem: Environmental > Terrestrial > Soil > Wetlands > Peat | place: Germany: Weissenstadt | collected 2010-09-21 | reverse complement strand
GATCGGCAAGCGACACGCCGACACGGCTTTCTTCCTACTTGACCTGCTACAAGGGACGACCTGCTCCAGCCAGAGCCAGAACGAACTGTCGGCAGGTCCAGCACTGGACGACAGACCTGAACTCAAGGCTGGAAGCACACCGGGAAGGCCGCGGCGCCCGGCTGATGGAAGTCATCAAAGACGCCGGGATCACCTGGCGGCTGGTCCGCACCTGGCCAGGCACCAGAGACCGCGAACGCGCGATCAAGAACCGGCACGAAGCCCCCAAGCTGTGCCCCGAATGCACGCCCCAGCCTCGCCCGGTGCAAGCAGGCCGCTCAGCATCCCCAACGAGTCCCGGACATCAGGCTAGGGCCGAGCCGGTCCCCGAGCGGAAGCCCTCCGCGGCGCCGGAGCCAGCGCCCGAACCCGAGCACAGCACCGAGCGTGGCTGGGCGTGGCCCGGGATCCCGGACGAGGCCGCCATCAAGGACCACTACCGGGACTTGTGGGACGTCACGGACAACCTGATCAGCGGCTGGCGGCAGGCCCGGGCCCGCGACGCCGAGCTGGACGGCGCCGAGGCGGAGGTGGGCTGAGGTGGGCAACGTCATCCTGACCGGCCAGCAGCCCGCAGCCGAGCGCGCCACCGCCGCCGACGCCGTCGAAGCCGTGCATCAGGCCATCGGCGTCATCTCCGCAGTCTGCGACTACGCCCAGGAACTCGACGCGCGAGGGTTCAGCGCCGCCGACGCCTGGCTCGGGCACGTCCTGGCCCAGATGCCTCCGGGTCTATGGTCCGACTCAGCGGCGCTGACCGCCTGGGACATGCTGCGCAAGTACCGCGGCCAGCTGTCCGCGGCCGGGATCGACTATGACCAGCTGCCCCGCCCGGCAGGCGCCGATGAGCTCGAAACCGACCGGCGGGACCAGGCCCGCCAGCGCGCTCGCGATCATGCCCGGCAGTGGCGGGAGCAGCAGTACCGGCAGGCGCATTCCTATGTGCGCTGCGACGGCGACGGCGAACAGGTGACCCTGGCGTTCCCCTATGACCCGGACCTGGTCGCTGCGTGCCGGGCGATCGAGGGCCGCCGCTACGACGGCGCGGCCAAGGCCAACGTCTTCCCGTTCACCAGCCTTCCCGCCGTGATTGAGCTGGCCGACCGCCACGGCATCGAGGTCACCGCGGACGTGCGGGCGCTGGCCGCGATCGCCGCCGACCAGGCCGCCGAACGCGCCGCCCAGCCGCAGGTCCGGCTGGACGAGCAGGACGGCGCGATCCTCATCGACGCCTCGCTCGACGCATCCCTGTATGAAAAGGCCAGGCAATTCGGCGGCCGGTGGGACCGCACGGCCAGGGCGCACCGTTTCCCCGGGCATCACGCACCCGAACTGATGAGCCTGGCGGACGAGCACGGCCTGCGGATCAGCGACCAAGCCCGGCAGTTCGCCGCGGACACCGCTACCCGGCAGGCGGCCCACCGCGCTGCCGCAAATGCGTTCGAAGCCGACCCGGTGCCGGTTCCCGGGCTGGCCGAGGGGATGGCGCTGAAGCCGCAGCAGTACCCGGTGGTGCGGTTCGCGCTGGCACACCGCCGGGTGCTGGTCGGCGACGACATGGGCTGGGGCAAGACCCTGTCCAGCCTGGCCGCGGTCGCCGCGGACGGCGCCTACCCGGTGGTGGTGGTCTGCCGCCCGAGCCTGACGCTGAACTGGGCCGCGGAGATCAGCCGGTTCTTCCCCGCCCTAGTGGTAGAGGAGGCCACGGGCACCAGCCCGCAGCCGATCCCGGCCGGGGCGGACGTGATCATCATCGGGTCCGCCGCGCTCGCGGCTAAGCCGCGCAAGACCGCAGACGGCGGCAAGGAGTTCGGCTGGGTCGGCGAACTCACCAAGACCGGGCCGAAGGCGCTGATCATCGATGAGGGACAGGACACCAAGGAACGCGCCGCCAACCGGTCCCAGGCCTGCGAGCAGCTCGCCGCGGCGGTGACCGCCCGCGACGGGCTGATCCTGGACCTGACCGGCACCGCGATCTTGAACCGGCCCCGCGAGCTGTGCCAGCAGCTGACCATCCTCGGGCGGATCGGGGAGTTCGGCGGGCCGAAGAAGTTCTTGTGGCGGTACTGCCTATCCGAGACCAGCCAGTGGGGAGCCAGCTACAACGGCGCTCGGAACCTGATCGAGCTGCACGACCGGCTGCGCGCCTGGGGCATCATGATCCGCCGCTCCGACGACGCCGCGCTCGGCCTGCCGCCCTGCCGGGAACACGAGCTGCGCATCCCGCAGGAGCAGCTCGACACGGCGGTGATGGACCGCTACCGGCAGGCCGAAGCCGACCTGCTGGGATTCCTGGCCGGCCAAGCCCGCCAGGCCGCCGCCCGGCTCGGCCAGGACCCCGACAGCGCCGCCGTCCAGGCGGCGATGCGCGCAGCCTCCGCCGAGCACCTGGTCGCCATCAACACCCTGCGGCAGCTGGCCGGGCAGGCCAAACGCGGCTACGTCACCGAATGGGTGCGCGAGCGGGTGGCCGCGGGGGAGAAGGTCATGGTCGCCGCGCACCACCGCGACCAGGTCGACGCGTACGCCGCGGCGTTCGGCGGGCTGAAGCTCCAAGGCGGCCAGCCGGTCGCGGAGAAGGAAGCGGTCAAGGCACGGTTCCAGCAGCAGCCCGCCGACCAGGCCCCGGCGATCGCCGTGGCGATCGGCGCCGGGGGAGTCGGGCACACCCTGACCGCGGCCCGGATCGGCGTCCAAGCCGAGCAAGCCTGGACCCCCGGTGAAACCCAGCAGATGAAAAAACGGCTGCACCGCATCGGCCAGGACCGGGCCGTGGACTACTACGTCACCGTCGCCGACGGCACCATCGACGAGCACTTGTGGGCGGTCGTGACCGCCAAGCAGGCCACCCTGGACGCCGTCCTGGACGGCCGGTCCGACACGGGCGCCGCCGCCGACGAGAGGTCGGTCGCCGCCGAGCTCACCTGGCGGCTGACCCAGCAAGGGCTCGGCACCCAGACAAGCGATCACGCGCCGACCCCCGCTCACGCCCTCACTCAGGATGCGGAACCGGCGCCCGGGACCCAATCCAGTGAGGACACCTCGCACGACGGGGCCGGATTGCGGCTCCTCACCGGACCGCGGCCCGACCGTGACGGTTCCTCACGTCGCGCAGCTGGCACGAACGGCAGCGGGCTCCAGGCCGGTACACGTCACGGCACAGAGCCAGGCATGGACGACCAGGCCGCGGCCGGACGCCAGGGATGGGCCCAGGCCGAGGACGCCTCACGCGCAGTCGCGGCCATTGCTTCCGGCCGCCCGGTGTACGGGGCGCGGGACGACATCACCATCCGGCACTGGCGTGAAACCCACGTCGACCCCGACAAGGTACGGGCCTGGTGCCGGGACACCGGCCGGGACGAACCTCCCGCACGGGGACCGCTGCCCGGCGAGCTGGTCGCCGGCTACCTGGCCGACCGCGGCGCTGTCGACATTCCCATGCCCGGCGGCCCGGACCGCGCGGAATGGCTGGCGCGGCGGCCAGTGCTGCGCGCGTCGTTCACAGCCCGGCTCGGACCGTTCACAGTGGTGTACGGGCCGTGCCCCCGCTGCGGGCACCCGACCGGCGCCGACCCCGGCCAGCCGCTGCCCCTGTGCGTGGAGTGCGCGTCCCGGCCCGGTGACGACGGCGGATCTCCCGCCCCGTCGACAGATTCGGGCGGACCGCCCAGCGGTACTGACTCCAGCGGCGGTATCGGGCAGCCTGGCAAGCATGCCCCGGCATCCCGGGCCGGGGATGACGATGAGGCATCGGCGCAGGCCCGGATCATCGGCCAGCAGCTGCGCGAGGCCGCGCACCGGTACCTCGAGAACGGCCTGCTGCCGGTCCCGGCCTGGGCGGCACGGCAGACCGGCGAATGCTGCTGCCCGCGCGGCGCGGACTGCGACCGGCCAGGCAAGCATCCCCGCTCGGCCCGCACCGGCCCCGGCCCGCACGACTACTCGTGGAAGCCACTGGCCTGCCACACCCACGCCGAGATCGACCAGCGGTTCGCCCCCGGCGGCCCGTACGCGGCCGGGAACCTGATGCTCGCCATCCCCGCCGGGATGATGGCCATCGACATCGACGGCGACGACGGCGGACGCGCCGCGGCCGCCGAGCTGGCCGATGAACTCGGGGAGCTGCCGCCGACCGTATCGCACCGCACCCCGCACGGCGAGCACCGGATCTACCGGACCCCGCCGGGCTGGACCGGCCGGGCCTGGGTCGGCAAAGACCCGGCCAACCCGGTACCCGCCGGATTCGACCTGCGGATGCCGGGCCAGGTCCTGATGGCCGCCCCATCGGCGGTTCCCGGCCCGGACGGACCGGCCCGGTACGGCCCGGTGACCGGCGACCACGTGGCGGCTCTCCCCGCCGCGTACGCGACGGCGTGGACGCCGCCGCCGCAGCCCCGCCCCGCAGGCCGCCGAGTGCCGGTCCCGCCCGGCAGCGCTGACCGTGCTGCCAAGTACGTGCACGACGCGATGACGCGGATAGCGGACGACCTGGCCAGCCGCCAGCCTGGCGGCCGGAACGCTGCCGCCTACGCCGCCGGGCTCAAGGCTGGGTCCCTGCTCGGCGCGGCCCGTACCACTCAAGGCGCCGAGCACGCCGCCGCCGGGTGGACCGACGAGGCAGCCGAAGAAGCGCTCATGGACGCGGCCGAGCGCAACGGCTACACCGGCAAGGACGGCCAGGCCGAAGCCCGCCGGGCGATCCGCTCCGGGCTGCGCAACGGGCTGCGCAGCCCGCGCGCCCTGCCCGACTTCACCTCCACAGGCCCTGCCCCGGAACGGCGGCAGCCACGCCACCGGACCGCACCCGCCACCGCGGCCCGTCCACCGCGCAGGCAGGTAGCGGCACCAGGCGCACCGCAGGCAGGCCGCTGGCAGGACCTGGTGCCCGACGAAATCCGCCGCGAGATCGAGGCCGCCGACACGGCCGCCAGTGACCGGCGCCGGACCGCGGTCGCCGCTCACCAGCAGGCGATTGGACGCCATGACCGGTCAGCCACCGCGGACACCGCCGCCGAAGTCGAGCGGACCAGGGCCGCGGCCCACGCGGCGCACCAGGCATACACCCACGACGGCCGCCACATCACCGGCCGCCACGACGCTGCCATGCTCCGCTGGGCCGCCACGATCGCAGCGCAGCGCGAAAAGGACGCCGCGCGGCCCGCCTCCGGCCCGGACAACGGCGCCCGCGCGCAGGCCAACCGCGCGGCCGCGGCCGCCAACCAGGCATACAAGGCCGGGGACCTGGACCAGGCCCGGCAGCTGACCGACCAGGCCGCCGCCCTCGACCCGTCCCGGGCCGATCTGTGGCAGCAGCACCGCACCGAAACCGCCGCCCGGCGCCTGATCCTCTCCGCCAGAGCCGCCTACACCGAAGGAGACCACCAGCGCACCGGAAGACTCCTCCAAGACGCCCGCCAGCTCGACCCCCACCTGCGGACACTCTGGGACGGCAGCCTGTCGGCTCAGCCACCCGCCCAACCCGGTCGGCACGCCCCCAGTCACGACACAACCACGCCAGAAGCGGACAGCGCCGTCAGCACGGACCAGCCAGCGGCATCGACGCCGAGCTGGCCATCGCCCAACCCTCGGAGCCAGGCGCAGGCCGAGTCCCAGGCCCGGCAGGCCGATCACGACACTGGCGAGGACACCCCCCGAGCGGCAGAAGACGCCAGCCACACCGCGCCAGACTCTGGGTCATCTGCTGATTGGCGCGACGACATCATAAGCGCCGGCCGCGAACTGTGGCAGACCGGCCCGAGCTGGCCGCACCACCCTGCCCTGCAGCGATCATCCGACACCGCGAGCCCCGACACCGGCATCGAGGCTGGCCGGTGAAACTCGTCCTGAATCGATCTGCATCACTGTTGCGATATCTGCCATGAGAACACGCGATCATCTGGCGAATACGGGGCGAAGTTCAGCAGCCAGGTGCACATCCGCAGGTCAGGCCACATGAGACAGCGGTCTGCGGGACCGCCCCCGGCGCGGTCAGGGCGGGGTCGGTGTTCACCGTCGGCCTGGTGGAGGGTTGCGGACCGGCGCTGCCGATGTCGGCGGCGACGGGTATGTCAGCATGGATGAGGCGTTCGAATACGCCTGCGGCTATGTGGTGTCCAGCGACGCCAGCCAGACTCCGCAGCGGTGGCTGTACGGCGGCGAGGGGGCGATTGTGCTGGCCCGCAGTCCCGCCGGGGTCGCCGTCACCCCGGCTCCGCTGCCGGAAGCGCTACAGGGATTGAATTGTCAGGATTCGGGACATCGGGTGCCTGCTCGGCGTGGCGTGGTGACGGTGGCTGCTGGCGGGGCTACTGCGGTGTTATGAGGTATCCGGATGGTGGTGGCCTGTCCGCCGCTGGGCGGGTCAGGCGTGAGGAAGTGCGGTTGCGGGCCGCGGAGTGGTTCGCGGAGGGGGTTACGCCGCCGGAGGTGGCGCGGCGGCTGCGGGTGTCGTCGAATTCGGCGTATGTGTGGCGGCGGCGCTGGCGTGCGGACGGTGAGGCGGCGCTGGCGTCCAGGGGCCCGGGCGGGGCGGTGTGCCGGCTGGGCGGGGCGCAGCTGGCCCGGCTGCGGGCCGCGCTGGAGGTCGGCCCGGCCGCGTGGGGGTGGGGTGAGGATCAGCGGTGGACGCTGGCCCGGGTGACGGCGCTGATCGGCCGGCTGTTCCACGTCCGGTACACGCTGCGGGGCACGTCGTACCTGCTGCACCGCATGGGGTACACCCCGCAGGTCCCGGTGCACCGGGCGGCGGAGCGGGATGAGGCGAAGATCGCCGCCTGGCGGAGCCAGAGGTGGGCGAAGGTACGAGGCTAGCGGCGGCGACCGGAGCGTGGATCTGCTTTGAGGATGAGGCCGGGCAGAACCTGCGCCCGCCGAAGGCCCGGACCTGGCCCGCCGCGGGCACACCCCGGTGGTGACGGTCTGCGGCAAGGGCTCCGGGCGGGTGTCGGTCGCGGGGCTGGTGTGCCTCAAGCCCGGCAGCCGGGGTCACCTGTTCTACCGGGTCCGCATCCACCGCGGGCGCAAGGGCGAGCGCCGCTCGATGTCCGAAGCCGACTACGCCGGCCTGATCGCCGCCGCGCACAACCAGCTGCACGCTCCCGTCGTCCTGATCTGGGATTATGTGGCGCGGAACATAATCCCAGTTCTGTGCCCGGCTGTGTTATGTGGCCGTCGCCGCTGGCGGTCGTTGTCACCGGTGGTGAGCGGCTGTGCGCTGCCATGGGCGGCCACATAATGCTGGCGCTGAGAGAGGCTGCTTCCTCTACCCCCAGAACGGAGAGGAAGTTGTCCCGATGCTGGAGACCTATTTCGTCAGGCCGCAGACGGCCGGCCGGATCCGGGCGTGCTGGATCGGCGCGGAGATCGAGCGCTATGCCAGCTGGCTAGCTGAGCGGGGCTATAGCACCCGAACAGTGCGGCGCCATGTCCAGGCGCTGGTGGCGTTCGGGGAGTTCGCCGGCCGGCGCGGCGCCTCGGCCGTGGCGGACCTGCCCGCTCACGTCGATGATTTCGTCGCCATACGGGTGGCCGCATGGCGGCGCGGCCGGGCTGCCGCTGCCGAGGTCCGCGGCCCGGTCGAGCAGATGCTGACAGTGATCCTGCCCGGCTTCGAGCGCACCGGCCGGACGGACCGTGAGCTGCCCTTCAGCCGCGCAGTGCCGGGATTCTTCGAGTACCTGGCCGACGAGCGCGGCCTGCGCCCGGAGTCGATCGTGTCCTACCGGCATCACCTGGCCTGCTTCGAGGCCTACCTGGACCGGATCGGCGCCGACGGCCCGGCGGAGCTGTCGCCGGCGATCCTCAGCGCGTTCGTCGCCGAGCGCGCCGGGGCGGGCCTGGCCAAGACGACGGTGCGGAGCGGCTGCGGGGTGCTGCGCGTGTTCCTGCGTTACGCGCACCGCCAGGGCCTGCTGGCCGCCGACCTGAGCAAGGCGGTGGAGTGGCCGACGGCCTACCAGCTGTCCGGCATCCCGCGGTCCATCTCCTGGGCCGAGGTGGGGCGGGTGCTGGGCGCCGTCGACCGCCGCACCTCCTGCGGCAAGCGCGATTACGCGATCTTGCTGCTGCTGGTGACCTACGGGCTGCGGGCCCGCGAGGTGGCGGCCCTGACCCTGGACGACATCGACTGGAGGCGCGACCGGCTGGCCATCCCCGGCCGCAAGGCCGGGCACTCCACCGCCTTCCCGCTGTCGGCCGTGGTCGGCGAGGCCCTGGTGGACTACCTGCGGCACGGCCGGCCGCCCAGCAGCGACCGGCATGTGTTCTTCCGGGCTTTGGCCCCGGCGGGCCCGGCCAGCCGGGTCGCGGTCTCCGCGTGCGCCCGGCACTACCTGCTCAAGGCCGGGATCCAGGTTCCCCGCCCGGGGTCGCACACGCTGCGGCATACCTGCGTCCAGCGGCTGGTGGACGCCGGTTTCGGGTTCAAGGCGATCGGGGACTTCATCGGGCACCGCTCGCCGGCCTCCACAGCGATCTACGCCAAGGTGGCCATCGAGCCGCTGCGCCAGGTCGCGCTCGGCGACGGGGAGCAGGTGCTGGCATGACCGAGACCATCGCCGGCGCGGTCGAGCGGTTCATCGCGCACAAGCGGGCGCACGGCCGCAAGTACCACAGCGAGGCCCGCGAACTGGCGGTGCTAGTGCGCTTCGCCGCCGAACACCAGGTCAGCTGCCTCAGCGAGCTCACCCCCGCCCTGCTGGAGGACTTCCTGGCCTCCCGGCCCCGGCCGCATCCGCGCAGCTTCAATCACCTGCTCGGCGTCGTGCGCTGCCTGCTGGACTGGGCAGTTACCTGGGGCCTGCTGGAGGCCTCCCCGCTGCAGGCCCGCCGCCACCGGGTCACGGAGCAGCGCATCCCGTTCCTGTTCGACCCTGCCCAGGCCCGCCGCCTGCTCGATGCCGCGGCCGCACTGCCCGACGGCCCGCGGGCTCCCGCCCGGGGCCCGACCTACCATGCCATCTTCGCCTTGTGCTACGGGCTCGGGCTGCGCGCCGGCGAGGCCTGCGGCATGCGCCTGGGCGACGTCGACGCCGGCCGCTCGCTGCTGATCGTGCGCGGCGGCAAGTTCGGCAAGCACCGCCTGGTCCCGCACGGCCCGCGCATCGCCGCGCTGGTCACCGGGCAGGCCACCCGCCGCGCCCGCGCCGGAGCCGCCGGTGACCAGGCACCGCTGTTCACCTTCGACGGGCGGCGCCCGGTTCATCCCTGCACCGCCAGCCAGGCCTTCCACCACCTGGTGGCCGCCTTGGAACTGCCGGTCCCCGACGGCGTATCGCCGCCACGGCTGCATGACCTCAGGCATTCCTTCGCGGTCGGGTGCCTGCTTCGCTGGTACCGAGACGGGCTGGACCCCTCGGCCCTGCTGTGCCAGCTGTCCACTTTCATGGGCCACGTCGAGCCGCGCTCCACATCGGTCTACCTGACGATGACCCCGCCCTTGCTGGCCGAAGCCAGCCGGCGGTTCGAGGCCTTCGCCGCGCCCGCCTGGACCCAGGCGGCACGATGACCCAGCCCCAGCCCCTCGGCCCGGTCCTGCACTCCTTCTTCGCCAGCCACCTGATCACCATCAGGGGCCTGCGCCCCGCCTCGGTCCGCAGCTACCGCGACACCATACGGCTGTTCCTGGTGTTCGTCGCGGCCGACAAGGGTTGCAAGATCACCCGGCTGACCCTCGCCGACCTGACCTTCGACCGGGTCGTGGCGTTCCTGCGTCACCTTGAGCACGACCGGGGCAACCACGCCAGCACCCGCAACCAGCGGCTGGCCGCCCTGCACTGCCTGTTCGGCTACGTCGCGGGACGGGAACCGGAGATGCTCGCCACCTGCCAGCAGGTGGCGGCCATCCCGGTCAAGCGCGCCGCCCCGCCGGAAACCCGGTTCCTCGAACGCGACGAGATCGAGGACCTCCTGCGCCACCTGCCCCGCGACGGCCCGCTCGCGCTGCGGGACCGCGCCCTGATCCTGTTCCTTTACAACACCGGCGCCCGCGCCCAAGAGGCCGCCGACCTGCGCGCCGGCCACCTCGACCTCGGCGAGCACCCGCTGGTGCGGCTGCACGGCAAAGGCGGGAAGTGGCGCACCTGCCCGCTGTGGCAGCAGACCGCACGGCTGCTGACAGGCCTGCTCGGCCCCGCAGGGCCGCCCGCGCCCGGCGCGCCGGTATTCGCCGCCCGCGGGCAGCCCCTGACCCGCTACGGCATTTACAAGATCACCCGTCGGCACGCGTCCCGCTTCGATGACCCCCGCACCGGACGCCAGGTCAGCCCGCACACCTTCCGGCACACCGCCGCCGTCCACCTGCTCGAATCCGGCGTCGAGGTCAACGTGATCCGCGGCTGGCTCGGACACGCCGACCTGGCCACCACCAACCGCTACGCCGAGATCAACACCAAGACCAAGCTGGCCGCCCTGCAAGCCGCCGAACCACAGGACATTTCGGCGGGATCCCGGGCCAACCCGATCTGGCGATCAGACCAGTCGCTGCTCAACTGGCTCGCCTCGTTGTGATTATTATGTGGCCGCCCATGGCAGCGCACAGCCGCCCGCCACCGGTGACAACGACCGCCAGCCGCCGGCGGCCACATAACACAGCCGGGCACAGAACTGGGATTATGTGGCGCGGAACATAATCCCAGATCAAGATGACCGGGGCCTGCAGTTCCTGGTGCGCGGCGGCGATCAGGCCGGCGTAGTCGGCTTCGGACATCGAGCGGCGTCGCTTTTGCGCCCGCGGTGGATGCGGACCCGGTAGAACAGCTGGCCCCGCGCGCCGGGCCGCAGGCACACCAGCCCCGCGACCGACACCCGGCCGGAGCCCTTGCCGCAGACCGTGACCACGGGGGTATGCCCGCGGCGGGCCCAGGTGAGGGCCTTCGGCGGGCGCAGGTTCTGCCCGGCCTCGTCCTCGAAGCAGATCCACGCGCCGGTCGCCGCCGCTAGCCTCGTACCTTGGCCCACTTCTGGCTCCGCCAGGCGGCGATCTTTCGCCTCATCCCGCTCCGCGGCCCGGTGCACCGGGACCTGCGGGGTGTACCCGATGCGGTGCAGCAGGTACGAGGTGCCCGCGGCGTGTACCGGACATGGAACAGCCGGGCGATCAGCGTCGTGACCCGGGCCAGCGTCCACCGCTGATCCTCACCCCACCCCCAGGCAGCCGGGCCAGCTGCGCCCCGCCCAGCCGGCACACCGCCCCGCCCGGGCCCCTGGACGCCAGCGCGGCCTCACCGCCAGCACGCCAGCGCTGCCGCCACACATATGCCGAATTCGACGAGACCCGCAGCCGCCGCGCCACCTCCGGCGGCTCAACCCCCTCCGCGAACCACTCCGCGGCCTGCAACCGCACTTCCTCACGCCTGACCCGCCCAGCGGCGGACAGGCCACCACCATCTGGATACCTCATAACACCGCAGTAGCCCCACCAGCAGCCACCGTCACCACGCCACGCCGGGCAGGCGCCAACTGTGAGAGTCCTGACAATTCAACCTCTGTAACCGATGAAACTGCCGCGCCTCCGGCGAAAGCCCGCCCCCGGAACTGCGGAACCAGCCAGCGCTAGTCGAGCCGTTCCGGTCCTACAGGTGCTGATCTACTCCAACACTGGCCTGTCCGAGCAGGAGTTCAGCGCCCAGACGGACAAGATCGGGCGTGTCGCCAGCTACGACCGCGACACTCGCAGTTGGTACACCTGGATCCCCCTCGACCGCCCCGAACGGGCCGCGGAAATGCTCAAGGCCTTGTTCGAGGCCGCCCGCGTGTACGGCACGACGGTCCAGGTGCAGGCACAGCCCGCAGGCGAGAGCAGCCCATCCGGCCAGGTACCGTGACCGCTGTCGGCGGCTCACCGCTACCGCGCGCCTGGTTCCCCAGGCGCGACCGGGCGGGCGGTCACCGTGATGTCGGCGCGCCACACCTGACCGTCGTCCAGCCGCCGCAGGTAAACGGGGCCTGCGCCCGGCTCCCAGTCCAGCTCGCCGGCCAGCTCCACGTCGCCGAACCCGAGGATGGCGAAGATGCCCTCGAGTTCCAGCCACCGCTCGATCCGTGCGTGCAGAGCGCCGGCGAGCAGTTCCTCGTCACTTGCCCTCCTGGCCACGGCGGGGCCTCCTTCATGCTCAACCGGGTTAGTAAGACGCCCGGCCTACCGCCAAATGGAGATGGTTGAGTCCGGCCGCTCGGCAGGGCTCCGTTCGGTCAGCTTCACTGCGCTACCGTGGCCCGTCTCGTTCGGTTGTGGCCGCGAAGTCGAGCAGCGCCTGGGCGACGGAACGGGCCTCGGCTGGGGTGAGTTCGGCGCACGCATCGGTGCCCGCTTCGGCGGTTCCCAGGTTGAGCTCGATAAAGGCCGGGCCAGGCGCGGCGTCCAGCGGCTGCGTCCAGGACTTCAGAACCACCCGCACGACCGTTCCGGGCCCGTCCGTCAAACCCCCGAACGGGTAAGACGTCGGCACCTCCGTCTCGGGCCCGTAGTGGTGGTAGCCATGGTCGGCGTAGATCACCTCATCGTCGGTGAAGTGCCGCTCTTCGGTGCACCAGGGCGGACATGGGCGCAGCGTGACAGAGTCTCCGTCGCGCGGGTGGACGATTTCCGGCATCGTGCCCTCCTGCCTCTGGCGCGCGGGCCCTGCTCCCGCAGTCGCTTGAACAGTACGCGCCGGTCCACGCCGACGAGATGATGAACAAGCTATGCCTTCACGGGGCGGTCCCTCCAGTTCCGTTCCCGCACGTCGTCCGGGCTAGCTCTACGGGCTGCATGGCCACCGCGTGGACTGGCTGTGCGGCATGATCCAGGTCATCAACGTAGTGATCCGGACGGGTCCGCGGCAGTGGCCAAAGCCCGCCTGCCGGTCGTGTTCAGCCGAGTGCGGGGCGCGGCGACGAGGCCTTGCGCGCTGAAGCCCGGGATTACTCTGCGCCAAGGATGCGCAGGCCATGATGCTGTTTGACCCCATGAAGGTGTCAACCATCGGCTCATGGAGGGATTCGGCCACACGCCGCAGCCGCGCCGACCGGAACACGCTGAATAGAGTCTGGCGATACAGCTCATTTCCGTGACAGCCATCGCCGCGTTGTGACTGTTTCCGCGTAACGGAAGCAATCTTTAGTTGGACGAGCGTCCGGTAACACCTCCACGTGATCATGAATCGTTGTCCGATAAGAAGGGCTGAGCCCAGCGAGCTAGGGAACATGCCACGCAGACCGTCGCTGACCTGCGAGAACGGAGCCGAAGGCCGTCAAATACAAGGAGAGGTCCGGCGCGCTGAAGGAGTTGCCTGCACCAGACCACGCCCGCGGTTCACGCGGTCATCGCACTCGCTGAAGGACATTCAGACAACCGGAGAGGCTAGCTCCCTCTGCTTCTGGCTCCCCGTTGGCTCCCGTTTTGGCTCCCACCACGGGACAGGTTTTCGAAAATCGTGGGCCGTATTGGGTTTGAACCAGTGACCTCTTCCGTGTCAGGGAATTTCGAGGTGTCTGTCACCGTCGGACTGAGTCGAACCGGGAGCCCTCCACCTGGGCAGACATTCTGAGTGGGTCGCGCTGAGTCCGGGGCCGTCTGAACACGTTGGCTCCCATTTCTGGCTCCCGCAGTGTTTGGCGCGCCGGGAGTCGCCCCAGACGCCAAGATCATCGAGGACTGTCCGGAACTCGATGTCGGCCTGGTCTTTGCTCATGGCAGAACTGGCGGGTCGAGTTCCGGAGATGCCCGAATCGGCGGTGGAGTGGCCGCCGTGGACGTTCCCGGCCGGGAAGATCGAACCCCGCGATAGTCCGGAAGACGCCGCGGTGCGGGAGACGCTCGAGCAGACCGGGCTGCGGGTCCGCGCTACCGGGGTGATCGGCAGCAGGGTACACCCGGTGACTAGGACCCGGATGGTGTACGTGACCGCGGGGTTGGCCGACGAGCCGGGAGTCATGGCTGGGGAGAGCGGCGAGCTCGCCAGAGTCCGATGGGTCAGCGTCGCGGAAGCCGAGGAGCTTATGGGCGAAATGTCCGGAGACGTTCGCCGGTACCTAAGGCTCCTGAATAGAGGCTAGACGTCGGCGACCGGAAGCGTGACCTGAGGCGACCGGGTCGGATTCGGGGAGCGCATGCGGCCCGTACTGCTATGCCGGGACGCGTTCCCGCTCCTCGGGATGCGCGAAGGTAGCCCATCCGCGAGTGCTGTCACCAGTGGCGTAGATAGCGGTGACTGCCCATGCGTGAGCTGCCGCCGTCGCCTGCTCTGGGTCGTCTTCATCCACGTACATGTTGAACAGGGCGGTGCGTGCCTCACGGTCAGACGAAAGGGTGAACCCCAGGAACGCAGGTGTGTTCTGCTGGATGTCGTCGAGGTGCTCGGCGACTGAGGCGACACTCTCTGCCATCCTCTCCACCGAGCCACCAGCGACGGTCGCCTTAAGTGAGATCTTGTAAGCCACCGTCACTCCTGCCCTTCCGCTTCATCCTTCGCTGTCTGCGCCAGCCAGTCTCGCAACTCGTTGACCATGAGGCGCCAGATCCCCGAGGAAGCCACCACGCGCCCGAGGAACTGCATATCCTTCGTCGCGTCAGGTGACACCAGCGTATACACGCCCTCATGGCGCCAGATCACGTAGTCGTCCCGGTTAGCCTGGCGGAACAGCTCCTCAACGTCGGGGTCCGGATGCGGAGGCCACGTGATGTAGGGGTCATCACCGCTAGCGGACGCCATCCCGTCAGCCTATCCAGTAGGCAGCTAGGCGCCTAGGAAAACCTCTGTGGTCAGTGCGGAAGCCGGTGCTCGAGCATCTCGCTCGCCACGTTGATGGCGATCGTCTTGGCGGCGCCGCCGAGTTCGCGGGCAACTGAGAGCAACCTGCGCTTCTGCTCGGGGTCCTGCTCTTTTCCCGCAGCCT
>Ga0116224_10001473_pt1 | contig 14938 bp, 16 predicted proteins | sample Sb_taG_9_FD_89699 | JGI IMG/M metagenome (GOLD analysis project Ga0116224, IMG submission 89699) | Peat soil microbial communities from Weissenstadt, Germany - Sb_50d_b_LC metaG | ecosystem: Environmental > Terrestrial > Soil > Wetlands > Peat | place: Germany: Weissenstadt | collected 2010-09-21 | reverse complement strand
GTTCGCCGCGTTGCGCCGTCTCGATGATGCGCTTGGCCATGATTTCCTGCGCCACCCGCTTGTAGCGCGGCGATGCCAGCGAGCTGCCCGATTTCTCGATCGCCGCCCATGCGTCGGCAAATGCCGCAGCCAGGATCTCGATGACTTCGGGGTCGAAGGCCGATTGGGCAAGGAATGGGACAATCGTCATGAACGGTGCACTGTGTGAATGCGGATTGTCTGAACAAAACAATATGCGGCCATGAAGGCGACGGTTCGGCGCGCCTCAACGAGCCTTCGCCGCCATGCCATGACAACGCTGGATTGGTTAAGCCGGTTCCATCGCCGGCGTTGCGGACGTCTCTATGTGCCGCCCTGCGGCGCAGAAACTACGGAGGGTGGGATGGCGGAGAGGGAGGGATTCGAACCCAAAAGCGCTCGCTTAGCGAGCGCGTTCTTTTCGCTCCTCGCTTTGTCGAAGACAAATGCGAGGAGCGGACTAAATCGGGGGTTCGATATCCCCCGGCCTCTCTTCCAGCTCCTCCTCATGCGCCGGTGGGCGCATGAGGAGGAGCTGGCGGAGAGGGAGGGATTCGAACCCCCGATACGGTTGCCCGTATGCCGCATTTCGAGTGCGGTGCATTCGACCACTCTGCCACCTCTCCGAACTAAGAAGGCTTGAGCGTCGCGGCGCCGTATTTAGCGGTGACGGGGGCGAGACACAAGGGCGTGGCGCTGCGGCGCGCCGTCAAAGCTCCCGCCCGAGCTTGCGGTCGAGCGAATACGGGCCGCCGCCGCGCAGCGCGATGGCGAAACAGATCAAGCCCCACATCAGCGTGTATTCGTAGCCGCGCCGGGTCCAGGCGAAGCCGGTCTTCCAATACACCATCGTGATGATCAGCATCTCGATCGCCGCCGCGGCGGCGAAGAAGCGGGTGAACAGGCCGAGAATGAGCGCGACTCCGGCGGTCGTTTCGACCACGGTGCTGCTCCAGAACCACAGCTCCGGCGGATTGAAGCCGATATCGCTGTAAGCTTTGAGATACGCCTGTGCCGGCCCGGCCATGACCTTGCCGTAGCCGTGCACCAGCAGATTCCAGCCGACCGCGACGCGGACAATCAGCCACGACAGCGGGATCGCGGCGTCGTAGAACGGCCGTAGGAACGGCAGCAGCAGTTTCGGCTCGGTCTGGGCGTCAGCCATGGTGTCCTCGGCGTTTGGCGTTTTGACGAAGCATAAGATGGGCGGCTCGGGATGCCTAGCCGGACCGCTCTTGTTGCTGCGGGCGCGGCGCTCCTATACTGGGCGGCGCGAACGAAGAGGTGCATAAATGGCAGAGTGGTTCGTCGCCAAGGCAGCGGATTTGCCCGACGGCGACCGGCGTATCGTGACCGCCGGCAACAACGAGATCGGCGTCTTTCACCACGGCGGCACGTATTACGCCTACAGCAATTACTGCGTCCATTCCGGCGGGCCGGCCTGCGAGGGCATCCTGATCAACCAGGTGGTGGACCTGATCGCGCCGGATCGCACCTATCAGGGCCAGACGTTCTCCGACGAAGTGCATTTCGTCTGCCCGTGGCACGGTTACGAATACGAGCTCACCACCGGCCAGTGCGTGGGCGATCGCAAGCTGAAGCTGAAAAAATTCGAGGTGGTGCGGCGCGGCGACGATCTTTACGTGGTCGCTTAGCGCATGATCCGGAAAAGTGGATACCGGTTTTCCGAAAAGATCATGCGCCGCTGAGAGGGAGCAAATCATGGACACGACTCCGAACGAAGTCCGCAAGCTTAACTTCGACGATTACTCGACCGCAAAACATCTCGAACATGCGGCGCAACAGGCGCGCGCCCGCAATTACCAGGATTTTTTGATCGTCGACGTCGACGCGCACCATTACGAGAACGAGTCCTACAAGGAAGTCTTCCAATACATCGAGAGCCCGGTGATCCGCCACGACGTGATGGATTCCGCGCAGCGGCCCGGCCGCTCGGGCCTGCTCAACTCGTCGGTCGGCAACCAGAATCTCGGCGGCCGCATCACCCGTTCCAACCTGCGCCGGCTGCAGAAGGTGCCGGCGGACGGCCGGCATCGCGACGTCGCCATGACCGTCGAATGGATGGATTCGCTCGGCGTCGACTACGCCTGCATGTTCCCGACGCCGATGCTGTTTCTCGGCCTGCATCCGCAGGTCGAGATCGAGGTGGCGCTGTGCCGCGCCTATAACCGCTGGCTGTGCGAGCGCATCCTTGCCGTCGAGCCGCGGCTGATCTCGATGCTCTACATCCCGTTCAACGATCCCGAAGCCGCCTACCGGACGGTGAAGGATTTCGGCGACAAGAAAGGCGTCGTCGGCTTCATGGTGACGTCGCCGCGCTACAAGCCGGTGCACGACAACGCCTACATGAAGACCTACGCGCTGCTCGAGGAGCTCGGCAAGCCGATCTCGTTCCACGCCGCCTATAGCTGGGAAGACCGCGCGCTGCAGATGACCAACCGCTTCATCTCGGTGCATTCGCTCGGTTTCATGTGGTTCAACATGATCCACATGACCAATTGGGTGATCAACGGCCTGCCCGAGCGCTTCCCCAAGCTCAAGGTGCTGTGGATCGAGAGCGGGCTGACCTGGGCCTACGCGCTGATGCAGCGGCTCGACCATTCCTACATGATGCGCACGTCGGACTGCCCGTCGCTGAAACGAAAGCCGAGCGAATATATGCGCGAGATGTATTACTCGTCGCAGCCGATGGAGAAGCCGGACGACAACTCCATCCTCGAGGCGACATTCAAGATGATCAAGGCCGATACGCAGCTATTGTGGTCGTCGGACTATCCGCATTGGGATTTCGACACGCCCGGGGTGATTTACGACCTGCCGTTCTTAAGCGAACAGGCCAAGCGCAACATCCTCGGCGCCAATGCGGCACGCGTGTTCGGCCTCGATACGAAAGTCGTGAAGAAAATCCCGTAGGCCGGCGCTGCGTTGCCCGTCCTACGGTTGCGGAGGGGAAGCGTCATGATGTGTCTTGGTGCCGGAGCAGGGCGCCTGCTCGCTTTGCTGTTGCCTCTTCTTGTCGCGGGCGGCCCGGGCTACGCGCTCGACTATCCGACGCGGCCGGTGCACTTCATCGTGTCGTTCGCCGCCGGCGGTCCCAACGACACCATCGCGCGCATCCTCGGCCAGTATTTGTCGGAACAGCTCGGCCAGCAATTCATCGTCGAGGATCACGTCGGCGCCGGCGGCAATATCGGCATGCAGGACGTGCTGGCCGCGGCGCCGGACGGCTACACCATCGGCTTCGTGGCGCCGAACAACGCCATCAACGCCACGCTCTTCGAGCATATCCCGTTCGACTTCGTGCACGACTCGACGCCAATCGCCGGCACGATGAAGCTCGCCAATGTCATGGACGTGAATATCGATTTTCCGGCCAAGACGCTGGCCGAGTTCATCGCCATGGCCAAGGCGCAGCCGGGCAAGATCAATTTCGCCTCCGGCGGGGTTGGCACCTCGCCGCACATGTCCGGCGAGCTGCTGGCGATGATGACCGGCATCAAGCTCACCCACGTGCCGTATCGCGGCACCGGCCCGGCGATGACCGATCTGCTCGGCGGCCAGATCCCGGTGCTGTTCGACAACCTTCCGGGCTCGATGCAGCAGATCAAGGCCGGCCGCATCCGCGCGCTGGGCGTGACCACGAAGGAGCGCGTCGCATCGCTTCCCGACGTGCCGACGATCGGCGAAACCGTGCCCGGCTACGAGGTGTCGGTGTGGTTCGGCATCAGCGGGCCGAAAGGCATCCCGCCGGACATCGTCGCCAAGCTCAACGCTGCCATCAACGCGGTGCTGGCGAACCCCAAGATCAAAGACCGCTTCCACGACCTCGGCGGCGAGGTGATGCCGATGAGCCCGGCCGAATTCGGCCACCTCGTCGCCGACGAGACCGCAAAATGGGCCAAGGTGGTGAAGTCGGCGGGCCTGAAGGTGGAGTGAGCGGGTCAGGTTCCGGTGAACACCGGCTTGCGCTTTTCCATGAACGCAGCGCGGCCTTCGTTATAGTCGTTGCTGGTAAAGCACCTCTCCACCATTTCGGTGGTGCGCGCGACGTTGCGCTTGGAGTCTTCCCGGACGATTTCGTTGACGGTGTATTTCACCGCCTTGATGGTGAGCGGCGCGTTGGCGCAGATCATGTCGGTGATGCTCTTGACGGACGTTTCGAGCTCGGCCGACGGTACCACGCGGTTGACCAGCCCCATGGTGAGCGCTTCCTGGGCGTCGAATTGGCGCGCGGTGTAGAAGATTTCCTTGGCGAAGGCTGGCCCGACGACGTCGACCAGGCGCTTCAAGCCGGCATAGCCGTAACCAAGCCCGAGCTTGGCGGCGGGAACCGCGAAGCGCGAATTGTCGGTAGCGATGCGCAGGTCGCAACACGTCGCCAGCCCAAGCCCGCCGCCGATGCAATAGCCGCGGATCATGGCAATGGTCGGCTTGGGAAATTCGTAGATGCTGGCGTAAGCCGCTTCCGACTTGGCGCCATAGGCACGCGCCCCTTCAAGATTGGCGCGTTCGCTCTCGAACCTTGAAATATCCGCTCCGGAGACGAAGGCTTTGCCTCCGGCGCCGGTGAGCACCACGACGCGGATGTCGTTGTCGGCAACGAAGTCGTCGAGGATGCGCTTGGTCGCTTCCCACATGTCCAGCGACACGGCGTTGAGCTTCTCCGGATTGTTGAAAGTGACGTAACCGACGCCCCCTTCCTTGCGGGAGAGCATCTTGTCGGTCATGGCTGAACTCCTTGTCATATGTGCCGTCATCATCCGCGAAGGCGGATGACCCAGTAATCACTGTCGGTCGAGACTTGATTTCATGCGTCGTGTTTACTGGGTGCCCCGCTTTCGCGGGGTATGACAATATGTTTATACAGCCTTCGCCTTATGCAGCGCGGCGATGTCACGCTTGCTGAAACCGAATTCCTTGAGCACCGCGTCGGTGTGCTCGCCGAGATCCGGCGGCCGCACCGCGAGCTTTGACGGCGTACGCGACAGCGTCACGCCCTGGCCGACCAGATGCAGGTTGCTCTTGTTCACCTTCTGGGCGATGCCGAGGTGCTGCACCTGCGGGTCGGCGAACATCTGGTCGATGGCATAGATCGGCCCGCACGGCACGCCGGCCTTGTTCAGGCGCTCGATCCATTCGGTGCTGTTGCGGCCGACGAGGTGGCGGTTGATCTCGACGTCGAGCGCGTCGCGGTTCTTCGAGCGCACCGCGCCATTGGCATAGTCGGGGTTTTGCAGGAGCTCCGGCGCCTCGATGGCCTCGCAGAACCTCTTCCAGATGGTCTGCCCGGCGGTGGCGATGTTGATGTAGCCGTCGTCGGTCTTGTAGACGCCGGTCGGCGCGCTGGTCGGATGATTGTTGCCGGCCTGCTTGGCGACTTCGCCCTGCACCAGATAGCGGGCGGCCTGAAAGTCGAGCATGAAGATCTGCGCCTGCAGGAGCGAGGTCGTGACCTGTTGGCCCTTTTTGGATTTCTCGCGCTCCAACAGCGCGACCAGGATGCCGGTCGCTGCCAGCAGTCCGGCGCTGAGATCTGCGATCGGAATGCCGACGCGGACCGGGCCTTGCCCCGGCAGGCCGGTGACCGACATCAGTCCGCCCATGCCTTGCGCGATCTGATCGAAACCCGGCCGGTTGGCATAGGGGCCGTCCTGGCCGAAGCCGGATATGCTGGCATAGACGATGCGCGGATTGAGCTTGGACAATGCCTTGTAGTCGATGCCGAGCCGCTTCTTCACGTCAGGGCGGAAATTCTCCACCACGACGTCGGCCTTCTTCACCATGCGTTTGAACGCGGCGACGCCTTCCTTCGATTTCAGGTTCAACGTCATGCTGCGCTTATTGCGGTGCAAATTCTGAAAGTCGCCGCCTTCGCGCGGCCCGCCCATCGGCTCTTCCAGGCCGGGCGGCGTCTCGATCTTGATGACATTGGCGCCCCAGTCGGCGAGTTGGCGGACGCAGGTCGGTCCCGACCGCACGCGGGTCAAATCGAGCACGGTGAAGCGCGCTAGCGCCTTCGAAGCGCGGGGAAAAGGCATTGCGGGCGCCTCCAACGCCGGTCTTCCGCAGGCCCCAATTGCAGCCGGCGGAATTCTTGCCGGCCGCAAGGTAACCATAGGGCCGGAGGGGCAGAACTTTGCCGATCTGATCGCCGTTGTCTACCGCCCCCCGACCGGCGTTTTGGCCGTCGTGTTGGCGCGCCGACATGGATAAAATGTTAGCCAGGACAGCCATCTTTCCGGCACTTTCACGAGGCGATCATGAACGAGGATGTACTGAACGTCAGCGTGCGCAAATTCCTCAAAAAGGTCGGCATCACTTCACAGCGCGAGATCGAGCAAGCGGTGCGGGCCGCGGTCAGCGGCGGCAAGCTCAAAGGCAATGAGGCTTTGCCGGCCAAAGTGGTCCTCACCGTCGATGGCATCGGCCTGGCGGTGGAGATCGAAGGCGCCATCGAGCTCGAGTAAGGCACTGCGCTTTAAGCAAGAGCTGCCCTTCAAGCAAGAATTGGCGCGCGACATATTTCCGGGAAACGAACATGATCGATCTACGTCGCGTCGTTGTCGCCTTCGTGCTGGTCGCCGTGGCCGGCACCGCTGCCGCCCAGGATCGTCCGGGACGAGGCGGCGGCGACCGGCCCAACCGTCAGGAACAAAGCCAGCAACGCGGGTCCGACCATGAGCAGGCCGGCCCGGGCGTCCTCTCGCTGCTACCGGGCGATGCGGTCAGCGAGCACAGTATCGACACGCCGAGCGGCAAGCTCACCTATACGGCGACCGCCGGGACGTTCTCGCTGTTCGACCAATCGGGCGAGCGCTCGGCCGCGGTGTTCTACACCGCCTATGTCGCCAAAACCGACCATCACGCCGCCCGGCCGCTGACCTTTGTGTTCAATGGCGGGCCCGGCGCGGCTTCGGCCTTTCTCCATCTTGGCGTCGTGGGTCCGCGTATCGCCCAGTTCGGCATGGCCGGGCACGACGGCGCCGACGTTCACTTGGTCGATAATCCGGACACTTGGCTTGCCTTCACCGACCTGGTGCTCGTCGATCCGGTCGGCACCGGCTGGAGCCGGGCGGCCAAGCCCGACGGCGGCAGCGCGTTCTGGGGCGTGCGCGGCGACGCCAAGTCGATGGCGAAGGTGATCGCGCTTTACGTCGCCAAGAACGGCCGCGTCAGCTCGCCGAAATTCATCCTCGGTGAAAGCTACGGCGGCTTTCGCGCCGCCAAGGTCGCGCGCGACGTGCAGCGCGAGCAGGGCATCGTGATTTCGGGAATCTTGATGCTGTCGCCGATGCTGGAAGCATCGTTCCAGTTCGACGGCGGTCGCTTCGCGCTCGGCGCCGCGCTGCAACTGCCGTCGCTGGCGGCGGCAGAGCTCGAACGCAAGGGCACGTTCAGCAAGGATGCGCTGGCCCAGGCCGAGCATTTCGCGCTGACCGACTATCTGTCGACGCTTGCCGGGCCGCCATTGCAGGGTGAAGCGGCAAAGAATTTTTATGGGCGCGTCGCGCAAATGACCGGATTATCGGCGGACGTCATCGCCCAGGCGCGCGGCTTCATTCCCGACGACTATGCCAAGGAACTCCCCATCGGCGACCACAAGATCGTCAGCCAGTACGACGCGACCTTTGCATCCGACGATCCTTATCCGGAATCGCCCACCGTGCACGGCCCCGATCCGATCCTCGACGGCGTCGTGCGCGCCTACGGCGGCGCCTTCGTCGCCTATGCGCGCGACGAGCTCGGCTTCAAGACCGACATGACCTACACGCTGCTCGCCTCGGATATTTCCGGCAAATGGCAGTGGCGGGAGGGGTCGGCCCGCAGCCAGCCCAGCGTCGCCGACGATCTGCGCGCACTGCTGGCGCTGACGCCGTCGTTCCATCTGATGATCGCGCACGGCTACAGCGACATGATCACGCCTTACGCGGTGAGCCGCTACGTGCTCGACCATCTGCCGCCGGTCGACGGCGAGGAGCGCACCCAGCTCAAACTCTATCGCGGCGGCCACATGTTCTATCTCGACCCGGAGTCCCGCAAGGCCTTCACCGCCGACGCCCGCACCATGTACGCGCTGCCATGACCGACGTTGCGGATCGCACGCCGAACGGCGGCCTCGATCAGTTCATTCCCGTCCGCAAGAGCGACATCCTGTCCGCTCTGCTCAAGCAGGGCGCGTTCAAGAGCGACGACGAACGCGACAAGTTCAGCCGGCTTTGCGACATGCTGGCGGCGATCGCTCACTACCACTACTTCAAGACTCTCGAGCACCTGCGCGGCGACTACTACTATTTCAACCCCGAGGTCGCGCCCCACGCCGCGTTCGACCGCGACGCGCACGACCGCGCTTACGCCAATCTCAGGCATTCGCTCGAAGAAGTGCTGGTGGAGGCCAATTTCACGGAAATTCCCCACGCCGACATCCGCGAGGCGCATCGGCGCCGCAGCGGGCTGCGGGTCAGGATTGCGGCGCCGCTCGACGATTTTCGCGAAGTGCGGTTCTGGCGGCGTGGCCGGCACACGGAGACATTCGAAGCCGCCCGATGGTTTGGGCTGAGCCGCAGTGACGTCGAGGCCGAGGTCTACGACGACGTCGTCCTCATGGTGGCGGTGAAAGCGGCTCACGAAGTCGGCTCACGGAGCGAGCTACGCAGGCTCACGCGGCGTAAGACCATCCCGGGCTCCGTGATGCTCAAATATTTCCGCAATATCCCCGCCAGCGCGCTGAACGCGTTGTTCCCCAATGCGCGCGTCGTGATGAGCAGTCAGGACAAGCTTACCCTTGTTGTGCCCGCGATTGCCGGGGGTGTCCCGATCCTGCTCAAGGTCTATGCGACCATCACCGTTCTGTTCCTGGTGATCGCGTTTTATCTGGGCCAAAGCCCGACCGTCGAGCAGAAAGACATGGCAACGGCGCTCGCTGCGCTAGGCGGCTTGGTGGCGCTCGGGGGCTTCGTCATGCAGCAATGGATCAGATATCAGGCGCGGTCGCTGCGCCATCAGACCGAGCTCACCGACAATGTCTACTTCCGCAATATCAACAACAATGTCGGGATCTTCGACTATCTGATCGGGACCGCTGAGGACCAGCAGTGCAAGGAAGTGTTCCTGGCCTACCATTTCCTGCACACGGCGGCCGCCCCGCTGGCGGCCGCCGAACTCGACGCCCGCATCGAGGCGTGGCTGCGAGAGAGCCTTGGCCTGAATGTCCATTTCGCGGTGGCCGGCGCGCTCGACAAGCTCGAACGCTTGGGCCTGCTGCGGCGGGAAGGAGAGCGGCTCTTTGTCTCACCACTCGACGGGGCGCTGGCCCAATTGCGCGCCGTTTGGGATAAATTCCTCGCCCAAGAGCCGAAAGTAGCGCGAAATAGCGAAGTGTCGTAGGCGGTCACGGCGCGTGCGGTCGCGCCGGGCGGCGGCATTCGCGTTGCATTTCTCACGGATATGAGACAGTTATTCGACATTCGTTTGATTGATCGGGCGATAGAAAATAGGCATAAACGCCCGGCCTTTAGAACCAACCGAAGAACACCCCCGAGGGAGTAAACAAACAATGTCCGTCAATCTCATCAGCCGCCCGGTCCGGCGGCGCACGCTACTCAAGGCCGGTCTCGCGATCGGCGCCATGCAGGTGGCAAGCCCGTTCGTGGTGAAGTCGCTGGCCGACGAGCCGATCAAGATCGGTCTCGATAATCCGCTGACCGGCACTTTCGCCGCGCTCGGCAAGAACGAATTGATCGGCTGCCAGCTCGCCGTCGATCAGATCAACGCCAAGGGCGGCATCCTCGGCCGCAAGGTCGACCTCCTGGTCGAGGATTCGACCAGCGGTGACGCCGCCACTGCCGTGCAGAAAGCGACCAAGCTGGTCGAGCGCGACAAGGTCGACTTCCTGATCGGCAACATCAATTCGGCGCTGGCCCAGGCGATAGCCAATTACTCCTTCGAGAAGAAGGTATTTCAGATCGTGCCCGGCGGCCATATCGACTCCGTCACCGGCACGCAGTGTCACTGGAACGTGTTCCGCGTCTGCAACACGACGCGCATGGAGACCAATTCCGTCTCCAAGCTGTTGCTCACGTCCTACGGCAAGAAGTGGTACTTCATCACGACCGACTACGCCTTCGGCCATGGTCTGCAGGCCGGTTTCGAAGCCAGCCTGAAGGAAGCCGGCGGCACCGAGCTCGGCAACGATTTCACGCCGCTCGGCACCACCGACTTCTCCGCCAATTTGATCAAGGCCCAATCCACCAATCCCGATGCCATCGTGTTGCTGCTCGCCGGCGACGACATGATCAACTGCCTCAAGCAGGCGGTGCAGTTCGGCCTCGACAAAAAGACCCATATCGCCGGCGCGCAGCAGGAGCTCGAAGTTCTGCTCGGCCTGCCGCCCGAGGCGCTGATCGGCGACTGGTGCTTCGAGTGGTACTGGAAGCAGCCCGGCGTGCCCCACGTCGAACAGTTTGTCGCCGATATTCGCAAGCGCACCAGCAACAAGGTGCCGACGGCGCGCACCTGGTTCGGCTATGTCTCGATCTGGTCGTGCCAACTTGCGGCGGAAAAGGCAAAATCGCTCGAGCCGCTCAAGCTCGCCAAGGCGATGCAGGGCATGGTGCTGCCGCCCGAAGTGGCGTTGATGCCGAACAATCCGTTCTACCGCGAAGGCGATAACCAGCTGATGCCGACGCTGTTCGTCGGCAGTTCGCAGAAAGCGCCGGCGGGCGGCGATCCGGAAGATCTGTTTAAGGTCACCCAGCTGGTCAAGGGCGTCGACGCGGCGCTGTCGGTTGAGGGCACCGGCTGCAAGATGGTGTGGCCGTCCTAACTGTGCGGCACGGGGGCCGTGTTTCGCGGCCCCCGATCCGCGATCGTGTGAATGGGGGTTCGCACGCTGGACGATTGCTGGTATGCGTTGGCCCGCCGGTGCCATGTGGCGGGTCGATTCTTGACCGGCCCAGCGGTTGTTTTGGGAGTTCTGTGATCGCCGCATGACGCAGCTGATTGTCTTCAACATCTTCAACGGCCTGATCATCGGCGCGTTCTACGCGATGATGGCGCTCGGGCTGTCGCTGATCCTCAATCTGTCGGGGGTGATCAATTTCGCCCACGGCGGGTTTCTGGCGATCGGCGGCTATCTGGCCTACACGCTGAAGCCTTATCTCGGGTTCTGGGGCGCGCTGATCGTGGCGCCGTTTCTGGTTGCCTTCATCGGAATCCTGGTCGAGCGCGTCTTGATCCGCCGTCTCTACGGCCGCGATCCGCTGTACGGCCTGCTGCTGACCTTCGGCCTGGCATTCATGATCGAGGACGGCACGCGCTGGATTTGGGGCGCGCAGAGCCTGCCCTACCAAATTCCGAGCTGGCTCTCGAGCCCGCTGAGCACCGAATTCTTCTTCCTCACCGGCTACCGCCTGTTCATGGTGCTCCTGGTGACCGTCGTCGTCATCGGACTGTTTCTGATCTTGAACTACACGCGGCTCGGCATCCGTATCCGCGCCGGCACGCTCGATCTCGAGACGGTTTCGGTGCTGGGCGTCAACACGCGCTTGCTGCGCAACTTGAATTTCGGCCTCGGCATCTATCTCGCCGGATTGGCCGGCGTGCTGGCCTCCGGCATGCTCGGATTGCAGCCGACGGTCGGCGACAATCTCATCATGCCGAGCTTCATCGCCATCATCGTCGGCGGCCTCGGCTCGCTGCCCGGCACGCTCGCCGGCGGCGTGCTGATCGGCGTGGCCAGCGGCATCACCACCGTGTTCTTTCCCTCGGCAAGTGAAGCAGTGATCTACGTGATGATGGCGGCAGTGCTGATTGTCCGGCCGCGCGGCATCTTCGGAGAGGAAGGCCGGTTCTGATGCCGAAGCTCGACAAGCGCACCGCCGACATCCTGGTCTGGGTCCTGCTGCTTTCCGCGCCGTTCTGGCTGGTGGCGGTCGGCGGCTATGTCGACCTCGGCAGCCGGGTGCTGATCTATGCACTCGCCGCCATGGCGCTCAATTTTCTGCTCGGCTATACCGGCGTGCTGTCCTTCGGACACGCCGCATATTTCGGCCTCGGCGGCTACGGCACCGCCATGACCATCAAGTTCCTCTATCCCTCGACACCGCTGGCGATGGTGGTCGGCGTCGCCGCCGGGACCGCGGCCGCGGCGATCGTCGGGCCGCTGATCGCGCGGCTGCGCGGCGTCTATTTCGCCATGTGCACCATCGCCTTCGGCCAGGTGTTCTATTACATCTCGTTCCAATGGAGTTCGGTCACCGGCGGCGACGACGGCCTGAGCGCTTGGCAGCGCCAGCCGATCCATTTCGGCTTCGCCACCCTCGACATCCTCAATAGCAACAAGGCGTTCTATTACTTCGTGCTGGCGGTATTCGCCGGTTCGGTCGGGCTCATGGCGTTCCTGTTGCGCTCGCCGTTCGGCCGCACGCTGTTGGCGATACGCGAGAACGAGCGCCGCGCCCGCTTCCTCGGCATTCCGGTCGATCAGCATATCTGGATGTCCTGGGTGATTTCCTGCTTCTTCGTCAGCATCGCCGGCTGTCTCTACGCGCTGTTGAGCGATTTCATCGATCCGCGCGCCATACGCTGGGATCAGTCGGGCAACTTCGTCATCATGGCGGTGCTCGGCGGCATGCGCAGCTTCTGGGGGCCGCTGATCGGCGCCGCGATCTTCCTGGTGTTGCAGGATTATGTCTCGAGCCACACCGAGAACTGGATGTCCTTCATCGGCCTGTTCTTCGTGGTGATCGTGCTATTCTTTCCACGCGGCGTGCTCGGCATCATCCGGCGAAAGGCGACATCGTGAGTCTGTTGCGGGTTGAAAAAGTCTCAAAGCATTTCGGCAGCCTGGTTGCCGTCGACAACGTGTCGATGACGGTCGAGCCCGGCGAGCTGCGCGCGGTGATCGGCCCGAACGGCGCCGGCAAGACCACGTTCTTCAACCTGATCAGCGGCTTTCTCTCCCAGACCTCTGGCCAGATCATCTTCGATGGTGAGGATATTTCCGGGCTGTTGCCGGCGCGCCGGGTGTGGCGCGGCATCGCCCGCACCTTCCAGATCACCGAGGTGTTCCCGGAGCTGACGATCCGCGAGAATCTGAAAATCGCCGTCGAGGTGGCGAGCGGCTACCGCTTGCGCATGTGGCAATCGGAAGAAGCCGACACCGACGTCAAAAAGCGGGTCGTCGAGCTCCTTGAAGTGAGCGGCCTGAGCCAGAGCGCCGACCGGCTGGTCGGCGAGCTCGCCCACGGCGACCAGCGCGCCACCGAGATCATGATGGCGCTGGCGCTCAAGCCGCGGCTGTTGCTGCTCGACGAGCCGACCGCCGGCATGGGCGATCAGGAGACCTACAACATTACTCAGTTGATCCGCCGGCTGCACAAGGACGGCAAATTGACGATCGTGCTGATCGAGCACGATATGCGCGTCGTGTTCCATCTGGCCGACCGCATCATGGTGCTCGACCAGGGCAAATTCCTCGCCGAAGGCACCCCGCCGGAGATCGCGGCCAACAAAGCGGTGCAGACCGCCTATCTGGGCCAAGCAGCGTGAGAGAAGCCGCATGACCGCCGCGCTGACCGCCGAAGGGCTCCATACGTTCTACGGCAAGAGCCACATCCTGCACGGCGTCAGCCTCGAGGCCGCCGAAGGCAAGGTGACGGCGCTGCTCGGCCGCAATGGCGCCGGCAAGACCACGACTTTGCGCAGCCTCATGGGGCTCACGCCGCCGCGCGAGGGCCAGGTCACGATCTTCGGCACCAAGACCACCGGCATGCCGCCGTTCCGCGTTGCCGGACTTGGCGTCGGCTACGTGCCGGAAGGCCGCAAGATTTTCCCCAATCTCACCGTCGACGAGAACCTGATGGTGCCGCTGGTGCGGCCGGGCCCGTGGACGCCGGCCAGCGTCTACAAGCTGTTTCCCCGGCTCGAGGAACGCAAATCCAATCGCGGCCGGCAGCTGTCCGGCGGCGAGCAGGAAATGCTGTCGATCGGCCGCGCGCTCCTGCTCAATCCAAAGCTGCTGATGCTCGACGAGCCGTCGCAGGGGCTGGCGCCGCTGATCGTGCGTGAAGTGTTCCGCATCGTGGCGCAGATGCGCTCGCAAGGAATCACCGTGCTGCTGGTCGAGCAGAACGTGCGCATGAGCCTTGAAATCGCCGACCACGCCTATGTGCTCGACGACGGCCAGGTGGTCTATTCCGGCCCGGCGCGCGAACTCGCCGCCGACGAGTCGCGCGTCCTGTCGCTGGCCGGCGCCAGCGCCGAAGAGTGGACGCCGCACGCCTGAACTTCTACGTAGCGCTGTTCGGATCGAGGCCGTGCGTGGCGCACATGTTGGCGACGATGGCCGTATCCTTGCCGCCAGTGATGAGACCGAGGGCGGCCGAGGTAATGTGTCCGCCGCTGACCTTGGCGTCGACAATGTAAGCCTGGTGCCCGCTATAGGCCGCATAGGGGCTCTTGGCGTCCACCGTTGCGCAATAACTGACCTCGTCCGACGGCGGCACGATCGGAAATTTCGCCCATTTGTATTTCGCCGCTCCAGGCTCCTTGAGCGACGGCGCGACAGCGTCGACGATGATCTTCTTCTCTTGCGGCGTGAGATCGCGCAGTTGCGACGCCGGCGTCGCGGCGGCGGGCGCCGTCGCGGCGCTTGCTGCGGGCTGGTCGGCGGGTGGCGACGCTGCGCAGGCCGCGAGTGCCATGCTCGTGGCAAGTACTGCAATCGCGCTGCTTATTTTTGTCCGCAAGGTGGCTCCGTTCGTTGCGAACAACAATAACAAAACTTACCGCCGAGTCGCAATTGCGTAGCGGTCCGTGCCGTCGACCTCACTTTTCATTCGGCAACAGCGATTTGACGGTTTCGATCACGCTGGGCGGCGTTTGGTAGAGTTTTTCGACG
>Ga0116224_10001468_pt1 | contig 14969 bp, 22 predicted proteins | sample Sb_taG_9_FD_89699 | JGI IMG/M metagenome (GOLD analysis project Ga0116224, IMG submission 89699) | Peat soil microbial communities from Weissenstadt, Germany - Sb_50d_b_LC metaG | ecosystem: Environmental > Terrestrial > Soil > Wetlands > Peat | place: Germany: Weissenstadt | collected 2010-09-21 | reverse complement strand
CTGGTGTTCGTGCCGCTCTACCGGCGGGTGCCGTGGGAGTTGAAGCGCGACGCGATGCGCAAGCTGAAGATGACCGCCCAGGGCTGGCCCGAGCAGTCGCGGCAGTTCGGCGAGCCGTGGCGCCCGCCGGCGGTGTCGGGATCGCCGGCGCCGGCGCGCTCTGATAACGGCTCCGACGCTCGCGCCGGCCAACCCGGATAAGTTCTCATTCGGCACCCCAGCCGCGGTGAATGCCGCTTCACCCGGCTCTGGTGCGGACAACGTCTCACTGGCCGCCGGCGCGGCGTCGAGTGTCCACTTATCCGCCCTCTTCACGCCGCCCGGGAGCGGAAGTACGCCGCGTTCAGCTCCGTGAAGTGCTGCCACTCCTTGGGGACCTGATCCTCGGGGAAGATCGCGTCGACTGGGCAGGCCTCCACGCAAGCGTCGCAGTCGATGCATTCCTCCGGGTCGATGAACAGCTGATCGACGTCCGCATACCCGGGCTCGTCGGGCGTCGGATGAATGCAGTCGACCGGGCACACCTCGACGCACGAGTTGTCCTTGACCCCGATCACGGCTCAGCGATTACGTCGGCCATTCGAAACCTCCGAAAAGACAACAATCTTTTTCACAGTATCGCTGGGAAAATATCACGACCGAGACGTCGGGCGCGGTTTTCCAAACTGCCGCTGTGCAAAACTTGCGCAGGCCATGGATATCCCCAGGCGGCCAGACGATGTGCTTGCCCAGCCGACGCGCGCAAGCCTGTTCAGCCTGCTCGGCGAGCTGCGCCGCCCGGCCGGGACCGAGGAGCTGGCCGACCGCCTCGACCTCCATCCAAACGGAGTGCGCGTCCATCTCGAACGCCTGCATGAAGCGGGGCTGGTCGAGCGCGAGCGAATCCGCCAGGCGCGCGGGCGGCCGCGCGACATGTGGACGATCGCCCCTGATGCACGGCCCGGTGGCGCGGCTCCCAGCGGCTACGAGCAGCTCGGGCGGTGGCTGGCGCGGGCGCTCTCGTCGAGCGGGTCCGGCTCGCGCAAGGTCGAGGCGACCGGACGCGAGATCGGCCGCGAGCTCGCGCCGGCCCGCGACGGCCCGGCCGAGGAACGGATGCACGGGGTACTCGCATCGCTCGGGTTCCAGCCGCGGCGCGAGGCGAGTTCCGCCGGCACGGTCACCTACCGCCTGTGCAACTGCCCGTATCGCGACGCGGCGAGCGAGAGTCCCGAGGTCGTGTGCGGCCTGCACCGCGGGATGACCCGCGGCCTGCTCGACGTGATCGCACCGACCACGAAGCTGACCGGGTTCGTTCCGAACGATCCCTACCAGGCGGGCTGCCGGATCGAGCTAGCGGGCGGCCTGGCGCCGGAGGGCAGCTCCCGGCAGCGGGAGCCTGCGTAACGTGCTGGCGTTGTTGCTGGTCGCGGGGTCGCTCGGGCTCAACAACCTTGCAGCGTCGATTGCGATCGGCCTGTCCGGCGTGGATCGGGCGACACGGACTCGAACCGCGCTGGCGTTCGGGCTGTTCGAGGCCGGTATGCCGGTGGTCGGGCTCCTGATCGGGCGGCAGCTCTCACACGCGCTCGGCGGGGCGGCCAACACGGTCGGCGGGCTGCTGCTGATCGCGGTCGGCGCCCAGGTCGCGATCTCCGCCGTGCGCTCACCCCACGACTCGCGGTCGCCGGTCAGCGGCGCGGGGATGGGAAGCATTCTCGTCCTGGCCGCCGCTCTCAGCATCGACAACCTCGTCGTCGGATTCGCGCTCGGCGCCTACCGCACCCCGCTCGTCCTCAGCGTCGCGATCATCGCGACCGTCAGCGTCGGCCTGTCGCTGCTCGGCCTCGAGCTCGGCGCGCGCCTCGGCGCGAGGACCGGGCACCGCAGCGAACTGCTCAGCGGAACCGTCCTGATCGCCACCGGGCTCGCGATCCTTACCGGCCTGCTGTGAGCGCGACTGCCGCGGGCGCGCGAGCCGTCAGTCGGGATCGGTCCCATCGGGGTCCGGCGGCTTGCCGCGCTGCGGGAGCATTCGCAACGCGCGAACGACCTGGTCCAGCTTCTCCTGCGCGTCCTCGACGAGCTTGGTGATCTCGCCGACCTGGTCGGCCTCCGTCTTGGCTTCATCGGTCATGTATACCCCCGTGACAGTGCGATAGACCCGGCGCAACGGCTACCGTAGCGCCGCGCTGCCCGCGAGGGAAGCCGACGCCTGCCGGCGCGCGTGCTCCGCCTCCGCGGGAACGGCGGCGGTGCGGGCGAGGAGGACTACGAGCAGGCCGGCGAGCACCATGATGCCGCAGGCCACACGCAGCGACGTCAGCTGCGCCACGCCGCCGATCAGCGGGGGACCGCCGAGGAACCCGAGGTAGCCGAGCGAGGTGACCGCGGCCAGCGCCGGCCCCGTGGACACGCCGGGCTGATCCGCGCCGGCGCGAAACAGCGTCGGAACCACGCCGGCGAGCCCCAGCCCAAGCGCGGCGAAGCCTGCGATCGCGGCCGGCGCCGTACCCGCCGCGAGCCCGGCGGCGAACCCCAGCGCAGCGAGCGCGCCGCAGCGGCGGAGCAGGCCGACGGATCCCCACCGGGCCCACAGGCGATCGGCCATCAGCCGGCCCGTTCCCATCGCGACGCTGAACACGGCGTATGTGATCGCGCCGAGCGCCGCTGAGGCGGCGAGGTCGTCGTGGACGAGCTTCGCGCTCCAGTCGGACGCCCCGCCCTCGGCCATCAGGCAGAACAGACACGCGATCCCGAGCAGCACGAGCCGCGACGGCAGCGCCCGCCAGCGCATCGTGGGCGCGTGGGCGTCGGAATCCTCATCCCGCGCCAGCAGCGGGCCGGTGGCGATCAGCCCCGGCACGCCAAACAGCAGAGCGGCCGCGGCGAAGTGCGGAAGCGGGGCGACGTCGAGCGCGGCGGCGAGCGCGCCGAGACCGGCGCCGGCGAACCCACCGAACGAGAACGCGGCGTGCAAGGAGGAGAGGATCGGGCGCTTCATGCAGCGCTCGACAGACACGCCCTGGGCGTTCATCGACAGATCCATCGCGGAGCTCGTCAGGCCCACGACGAACAGCGCACCGCCGAGCGCTGGCACGCTGCGTGCCAGCGCCGGCAGCAGGATCGCGCCCATCAACCCGGCGAGCGCCAGCCGCGTGAACGCCCGGCTGGAGCGGCCCGGCAGCAGGCGCCCGACGAGGGGCATCGCCACCACGGCGCCGACGGCGGGGGCGAGGAGCGCCAGCCCGAGATCACCGGTCGTCGCGCCAACCCGGCTGGACAGTGCCGGGATCCGCGACGCCCACGTCGCGAACAGGGCGCCGTTGACGAAGAACACAGCCGTGATCCCGGCACGGGCGCTGATTCGCCCCGCCCACGGCGATGCGCGCAGAACGCCGTTCATGCGCGCAGCACGTCGATCCCGAGCGCGCGATACGGAGCGAGCGCTTCGTCGTCGGCATCGGTGTCCGTGACCAGGCACGTCACGGCACTGAGCGGCGCGACGACGACCGACATCGCCGTGCCGAGCTTGTCGTGGTCGGCGAGCGCGATGACCTCGGCGGCGCCCTCGATCATCGCCGCCTTCACGTGGCGCTCCTCGAGGTCCTCAGTGGTCACGCCGATCTCGGGGTGCAGGCCGCAGACGCCGAGAAACACGACATCCGCGCGGATCAGCCGCAGCGCCTCGATCGCGGGGGCGCCGACGGTCACGAGCGAGTTCGGACGCAGCGTCCCGCCGACGACCGTCACCTCGAGCCCTGGATGGTCGGCCAGCGCGAGCGCGATCGGAGGGCTCGTCGTCGTGACGCGGGCGCGTAGCTGTGGCTTGTCGTTGAGCGCCCGCGCGACCTCGAGCGTCGTCGTCCCGCCGTCGAGCACCACGAGCTGGCCGTCGCGGACGCACTCGGCGGCACGCCGTGCGATCGATGCCTTCGCCTCCGGCGCGCGCCGCGCCCGCGCCTCGAACGGCGCGGCGTCGCCGTGCCGGGGGAGCGCGCCGCCGTGGACGCGCCGGAGCAGGCCGGCGTCGTCGAGCTCACGCAGGTCACGGCGAATCGTGTCCGAGGAGACTTCGAGCTCGGCGGTCAGGTCGGCGGCGAGCACGCGCCCATGCGTACGCAACCGGTCGAGGATCAGGGCACGTCGCTCGTCGGTCAGCACCTGCCGGATAGTACACGCTCATGCAAATTCGTGCATGAACATGCATTATCCCGTAGCCGATGCCGCATGGCATCGTCCATCGGAATGGACAACGAGGCGCAACTGATCCTCGCCGGCGGCGGTCTGCTCGCGGCCGGCGTCCTGGCCTCGGCGGTGGCAGCTCGCGTCCGCCTGCCGGCGCTGCTCTTGTTCCTCGGGCTCGGAATGGCGGCGGGGAGCGATGGATTCGGTTGGATCGACTTCGCGAACTACTCGCTCGCGCACCTGGTCGGAACGGTCGCGCTGTTGCTGATCCTGTTCGAGGGCGGACTCGCGACCGGCTTTCGGGCGCTCCGGCCGGTGCTCGGACCGTCGGTCTCGCTGGCCGCGATCGGCACGGCGGGGACCGCGGTCATCGCGGGCATCACCGCGAGCTGGCTGTTTCACTTCTCGATAGCCGAGGGCCTTCTGCTCGGCGCGATTCTGTCGCCAACCGACGGCGCGGCGTTGTTCGCGCTGCTGCGCGGGGTGCGCCTCCCCCGCCAGCTCGCGCTGACGCTCGAGGGAGAAGCCGGGCTCAACGATCCCGTGGCGGTGATGCTCGTGCTCGTGATGGTCGAGGTGATTCGCGTGCCGGGGTACGGGCCGATCGATGCCGTCTGGTTCCTCGTCAAGCAGCTCGTGGTCGGCGCCGGCATCGGCCTGCTCGTCGGGGCGCTCGCCACGGCTGCGCTCAAGCGGTTGGGACCGGCCCCATCCGGCTTGTCGCTCATGGCCTCGTTCGCGACCGCGGCGATCGCGTACGGCGCGGCGGCATCGCTCGACGGATCCGGTTTCCTCGCGGTGTATCTCGCCGGCCTCGCGGTCGGCGACGCCGATGTGCCGTCGCGAAACGCGCTGCTGCCCTTTCACGAGGGGCTCGCGGCGGTGGCGGACATCGGGATGTTCTTCGCGCTGGGCCTGCTCGTATTCCCGAGCCAGCTCGGATCGGTGCTCGTCCGGGGGACGCTGCTGGCGCTGCTGCTCGCGTTCGTCGCGCGTCCCGTGTCCGCGTTCGCTGCCACCGCGCGCAGCCGCTTCACCGGCCGCGAGAGGGTCCTGATCGGCTGGGCCGGCCTGCGCGGCGGGGTGCCGGTCGTGCTCGCGACGCTTCCGCTGATCGACCACGTCCCGCGCAGCCTCGAGTTCTTCAACCTCGTGTTCTTCGCGGTGCTGGTTTCAACGCTGATCCAGGGCGCGACCGTCGAGCTGCTCGCGCACCGTCTGGGGATGACCTCGGCCGACACGGCATGACCGCGATTGCCGTCGCCGTGCCCGTGGGTATCGTAGATTCGATGGGCGCTCGGCTCGTCCGCCCGTGACGCTCCGCGGCCGACGGAAATGCTCCAGGTCAACCTGCCCCCCACGGTTCAAGCTCCGGGAATCGCGCGTCGCTCGCTCGCGGACTGGCTGGAGCCCGCCGTCGACGCTGACCAGCTCGACACAGCGAGACTGCTCGTCAGCGAGCTCGTCACCAACGCCGTCGTCCACGGCCACGGCGAGATCATGCTGCGAGCGACGCTCGACGATAATCGCCTGCTGGTCGAGGTGATCGATGAAGGCCGGGGGTTTGAGCGGACGGTCCGTCAGCAGGATTTCGCCAGCATCGGCGGACGCGGGCTCGCGATCGTGGACGCCGAGGCCAGCCGCTGGGGGATCCATGAAGGAACGACCCACGTGTGGTTCGAGCTCGAGCGCCCTGGGCCGCGGCTTGGACCCGACAAGAAGCCGGGCGGCTGAGCCGGCTGAGCGATCACCCCGTCAAGCCGAGCCGCGATCACCCCGTCAAGCCGAGCCGCGATCACCCCCGTCAAGCCGAGCCCCGCGCCAGGTCGGTCGCGGGATCACCATCCTCGGTGGCCCGGCCGCCGTCGACACGAGGGCGCACCCGGCCCGACTCCGGGGGCCGGCCCGCAAAGCTCACCACCATCTCCAGATCGCCCGCGCATTGCGGCGCGCCGACGTGGTGGGCCATGACGGCATTGCGCCATGAGGCCGTTGTCGCGAAACCACAGGCGCGACAGCAATACAGCGGCACGAGCATTCGTTTCCCGTGCCCCGGCGGGATCGAAACCGCAAAATAGGCAACTCCCGGTTGCAACTTAGGTCGACGCTCCCGATGCGGCCACGGCACCCCTTCGCCTACCGTCGTCGCATGCCCAACGCCCGCTTGCACCAGGTCGCGACCGCGGTGGAACCCGAGGCGCCAACCGTGGCGCTGACCGGCGTCGCCGCGTCAGACCAGATCACGCCGGCCGAATTGCGGTTGGCGTCGCGCAACCACGGCATGCCGCTCGAGGCGCTCGCCTACGACCGAACGCCGGTGGGGTTGCACTACCTGCTGATCCATTACGACATACCGGTCGTCGATCCGGCCACCTGGAGGTTGACGGTCGGCGGACGCGTTCGCCGCGAGCTGTCACTGTCAATCGACGAGCTGCGCGCTAGGCCCGCGGTAACGCGCGTGGTGACGCTCGAGTGCGCCGGGAACGGACGCGCCCATCTGTCGCCACGGCCCGTGAGTCAGCCATGGCTGCTCGAGGCCGTTGGAACGGCGGAGTGGACCGGCACCTCGCTGCGCGGACTGCTCGAGGACGCCGGCGCGGACGGCCACGCGGTCGAGGTCCTGTTCCGCGGCCTCGATCGGGGGATCGAGGGCGGCTTCGAGCAGCACTTCGAACGCAGCCTCCCCCGGGCCGAGGCGATGCGGGAAGAGGTGATGATCGCGTACGCGATCAACGGCCGCCCGTTGCCGCCACAGCACGGCTTTCCCGCTCGGCTGATCGTCCCCGGCTGGTACGGGATGACGAGCGTCAAGTGGCTGGATCGGATCACCGTCCTCGATGCCCCATTCCACGGCTACCAGCAGGCCCGCGGGTACCGCATCCGGCAGCGCCCGGACGAGCAGGGGGTGCCCGTGTCCCGGATGCTCCCGCGCTCGCTGATGATCCCGCCCGGCGTGCCCGAGTTCGCGACCCGCGACCGGACGGTCGGCCTGGAGGCATGCACGCTGCGTGGCCGCGCGTGGTCGGGCTTCGGTCCGGTGATGCGCGTGGAGGTCAGCGCCGACGGCGGCCGGAGCTGGACCGACGCGAGACTTGGTCCGACGACCGCTAGGTGGGGGTGGCGCGAGTGGGAATGGCAGCGGGGCCCGCGTGAGGCCGGGATACACGAGCTCTGCTGCCGCGCCACCGACAGTACGGGACGCACCCAGCCGCTCGAAGCGGTCTGGAATCTCGGCGGCTACGGGAACAACGCGGTGCAGCGGGTCCGCGTCGTGGCCAAGAGCGCGCCCGCCCCCCGGCGGCGCAACTAGCCACCGGCGGTCACAGCTCCATCGTGAATATCTGGCCCTGCCAGCCGTTCAGCTCGAACCGGCTCGACCGCGTGAACCCCTGCTTCTCGTACCAGCGGACGAGCCCCGGCGCGTGCGCCCAGCAATCGACGCGCAGGACCTCCGCCTTGCGCTCGTACGCGATCTCGATCGCTCTGTTCACCAGCGCCCCGCCGATGCCACGCCCGATCAGACGGCGCGAGCTCAGCAGCAGGATGATGTACAGCTCGGGCACCGGCGCGGCGGGAGCGTACGCGGGCGCCGGCCCGACGACGAGAACGCCGACCGGCTCTCCCTTGGACTCGGCGATGTGCAATCCCCCTCCGGTCTTGAAGCCATAGACGCGCTCGCGGATCCCGGGCCGCTCCGAGAACGGGGTTGCTCCCCACTGTCCCGTCTGCCCCCGTTCGACCAGCCACGCGACCGCCTCGTCGAACATCGCGATCACGGCCGGGCCATCGGCGTCGTCTCCCGGCCGGATAGTCAAGCCGCTCACGGACATGCCGCACGCCATTATCGGTTGTGGAGGCCTTCTACGACTCGGGCGACCGTCCGCTCCAGTGCACGGTGAACGGGTCACGAATACCGGGCAATCGGCCGACGAGGCGCGTCAGATCGATCACGTGGCGACCGCCGGCGGTGTCGATCGCGGCGAGCTTGCTCTCGGTGTCGCTGTACAGAAGCCAGCGTCCGAGCCACTGGACGCTGGCGCCCTGCACGCAGCCGCCAAGCTGGACTGCCTCGCGGAGAAGTGCGGTCGCCGTGCGCGCGCCCGCGCGCGCCACGTACACGGTCTCGGTCGCGTGCGTTCGCCCCGACGTGGCCGTGAAGGCGACGGCGCTCCCGTCCGGAGCGGGGACGAGCGAGCTCGAGAGGCCACCCGCGCGCCACTCGCGGAGGCGGATCGACGCGAATATTGAGCCGTCGGCACGAACCACGACCACGCGGCTGTTGTCCTCCAGCTCGAGCATCCGCCCGACGGGCTGCAACCACGAGTCCTCCGACACCCCGACGCCGCGCAGCGACGCGAGCCGCCGGACGTGCGCCCCGCTCGCGCTCATCAGCACACCGTGCACGATGAAGTACAGGTCGCCGCCGGCGACGATGTAGGGCGGCGTCAGGACCCGAGCGGCGCGGCCGTCCCGCGCGATCCTGAAGCTGACGCGGCCGGTCGTGATCACGATCGGCGCGGGCAGCGACCCGGCCCCGCACGAGAACGGCCTCGCGCAGTCGCCGGTCGCTTTGCCGCCGAGCGAACCCGCGGCCAGGACACCGAGTCCTGCCGCGACGCAGAACAGAATTGGCCGGGAACCGCGCACGTGAGCTATACGACGAGCCTCGCGGCGGAGGTCCCCGAGTCCCGCGCCGCGGCCCGCCGTGGCACGTGACCGCTGCTGAATGCGCTGATCACCTCCTAACCGCGGCGGTACTTCCAAACCGCGATCGGGAGCGACACGGCGATGATCGCGAGCGCCCACGCCAACGAACGCGTGACGTAGTACGAACTCGGATGTCCCAGCAGCGCCTGGGCTTGCGGACCCAGCGTCAGGGCCCGCACCGCGTCGACCATATAGGTCAGCGGCTGGTGCTCGGCGAACACCCGCAGCCAGCTGGGCATCGAGCTGACCGGGACGTAGGCGCTTGAGACGAACGCGAACGGGAACACGATCATCCCCATCCCCTGGGCCGCCTGCGCGTTGCCCGCGAACAGGCCCATCGCGATGAACACCCACTCGAACGCGAACCCGAACAGGACTACCAGCCCGAACGCCGCGAGCCCGTCGAGGGCCGAGCCGTGGAGCGCGAAGCCCACCGCGAACGCGACCGCCGCGGTGAACGCGGTGCTCCACGCGAGGATCGCCGTGTCCGCGGTGGCCGGGGCGATCAGAACCGAGCTCCGCGGGATCGGCAGCGACCGCAGCCGGTGGACGAACCCCTGCTCGAGGTCCTCGGCCATCGCGGTGGCGGTTCCGATCCCCATGAACAGCACGCCGGTGGCGATGAACCCGGGGACGAGATAGTCGACGTACGACATTCCCGCGATGTGGATCGCGCCGCCGAACATGTACCGGTAGATCAGGAAGAACAGCGACATCTGGGCCGTGGCGAGCACGATCAGTTGCGGCGTCCGCACGTAACGCAGGAGCGCGCGGCGGGTGACGGTGGAGGTGCTCTTGACGAGCCCTGTTCGTCCCCCGGTGTCGATGGGCGTGGCGATTGTTGTCATTTAGATATTTCCTTTCGGTGTTCGCTAGGCGGCGGTGGCCGCCATTGCCCCGCTGCTTTCGGTCGGCGTTCCGGTCAACGACAGGAACACCTCGTCGAGGTTCGGCTGGCGCATCGCGATGTCCTCGAGCTCGACGCCCGGGGCCTGCAGCGAACGCATCGCCGACATCAGCCCCTCGCCGCCCGCGTGCACGCGCACGCTGACCCGGCGAGTCGATTCGTCGATCTGCGTCTCGCCATGGTCGAGCCGGCCGAGCAGCTCGGCGACCCGCGCGAGGTCCCACTCGTTGCGGACGTGGAGCTCGACGATGTTGCCGCCGATCTGGCGCTTGAGCTCGGTGGGGCTGCCGGTGGCGACCGACTTGCCGTGGTCGATGATCACAACCTGGCTGGCGAGATGGTCGGCCTCGTCGAGGTACTGCGTGGTCAGCAGCACGTCGGTTCCGGCGTCCACCAGCGACCGGATCGCATCCCACAGCTCGATCCGGCTGCGCGGGTCGAGCCCGGTCGTCGGCTCGTCGAGCAGGAGCAGCCGGGGCGCCCCGACGAGACTCGCGCCGAGGTCGAGCCGCCGGCGCATCCCGCCCGAGTACGTGCGCGCGAGACGGTCGCCGTCATCGGACAGCCCGAGCTGCTCGAGCACATTGGCCGCGCTCGCCTTCGCGGCCTTACGGCTCTGCCCGAACAGGCGCGCGACCATCGCGAGGTTCTCGCGCCCGCTCATCGCCGGCTCGATCGCGGCGAACTGTCCCGCGAGCCCGATCACGCGGCGGACCGCGGCCGGCTCCTTGCGGGCGTCGTGGCCGGCGACCAGCAGAGTCCCCGCGTCCGCGCGCAGCAGCGTCGCCACCGTGCGAACGAACGTCGTCTTGCCGGCGCCGTTCGGACCCAGCACGGCAACGACCTGCCCGGCGTCGGCGACCAGGTCCAGGCCGTCGAGCGCGATTGTCTTGCCATAGCGCTTCGTCAAGCCGAAGGCTTCGATCATCGCAGTCATCTATTTGTCCTCCTCGGTTTGTGGATCGTCGGCGGGGAGGAACGTCGCCGCGAGTTCGCGCAGCCACTCCTCACTCCAGGTCAGCCGTCCTTCGCGCAGGTCTTCGATCACGCCGCGCAGCCACGAGATCTCGGCCTCGAGCATCGCCTTGCGGTACTCCTCCTCGAGCAGGAACAGGCGCGGCAGGCCGGTATCGGCGGCCGCGAGCCCCTGCTCGGTCAGCTCGAGTGCGGCTTGCAGCTTCTCCGCTCGCAGCTCCAGCTCGGCGCGAGCGTCCTCGGTCGCCAGCCCGAACAGGATCGACAACGCCGCGATGAACTCGGGGTATTGGCCCTCGGTGTTGTGGAGCATCTCGCGCAGCCACTCGCGCGCGACCGCGCGTCCGTTGTCGGTGATCGCGTACACGACCCGGTCGGGATAGCCCTCGGTGCGCCGGGTCTCGGACACCTCCACGAGCCCGTGGCGCTCCAGCCGTTCGATCGTCTGGTAGAGGCTCGCCCGGGATCGCACGTTGACCACGCGATCCTTGCCCTGGGCCTCGAACATCTTCTGCATCCGGTACACGTGCATCGGCCCATCGAACAGCTGCCAAAGCACGATCAGCCCGAGCGACGAGCCTTGTGGGGTTCTTGGATTCGGCATGGTCAGCACAGTACTAGTTATGAGTTAACTAGTCAAGTCATGTCTAGACGACAAGGCGCCTTGTCCCATCGGCTACCTTTTCCGGCAGGGTTCGGGACCTACTACTACTGACCAAGGAGCAGCCCTAATGTCTACCTATGACCAAACTGCCTACGGCGCCGCGCTCACGCGCGATCAGACGCGAGCGGTGTTCGGCCAGGTCATGGGTTTGGTCGCGGTCACGACCGGGTTCGCCGCACTCGGCGCGTACATCGGGCGCAACCTGAGTGGCGGAGCGGGCATCCTGTTTTTCATCGCGGCGTTCGCCTGCATCTTCGGCCTGAACTTCGCGAACTCGCGGGGGCGGGAGCAGCTCGCGGTCGCCCTCCTATTTGGGCTGGGGCTGGCGCTCGGGCTCGCGGTTGCCCCGGTGATCGCCGTCTATGCCAATGCCGACCCCGCGGCGTTGTGGCAGGCGGCCGGCGCCACCGGCGCGTTCGTCGCCGGCTGCGGAGCGTTCGGCTACGCCACCCGGCGGGACCTGTCCGCGTGGTACCGGACGCTGTTCTGGGCGCTGCTCGCGCTGATCGTGTTCGGGCTCGTGACGATCTTCATCTCGATCCCGCAGGCCAACATCATCTACGCCGTCCTCGGCCTCGTGATCTTCGGCGGCTTCACGATCATCGACTTCAACCGCCTCCGCCGCGCGAACAACTACGCCGCGGTTCCGATCGCCGCGGGCATCTTCCTCGACATCTTCAACGTGTTCCTGTTCTTCCTCCAGCTGTTTGGGAGCGGACGAGACTGACGTCCCGCCCGCGCCGGACGTTCGCGCTCCAGTTCCCCGCTGCCGACATCCCGGCGCTCGCGGCGCGGTTCCCAGGGTTGGACGATCCTTCGCGGCTGTCGGTCGGAGCGGCCGCCCTGGCTCGTGGTTATTACACGCGCGAGGAGTTTCTCCAGGTGTGCGCCTGGAAGACGGTCCGCAGCCGCCCGAAGGTCGCGGCGAACACCGAGGCCGCGATCGCCGACGCCACCGGTCGGGCTCTGGCCGCCGGCGACGAGGCCACCCGCATCGCGGCGCTGCTCGAGCTCGAGGGAGTCGGGGTGCCGACCGCGTCGACGCTCCTGTATTTCGCGTTTCCCCACGACTATCCGATCCTCGACGTCCGCGCGCTCGAGTCGCTCGGGGTCAAGCCCCGCTCGACCTACCCGGTCAGCTTCTGGCTCGAGTACCTCAGCGTCTGCCGCGAGCTCTCACGTCGCGCCGGAGTGAGCCTCCGCACGCTCGACAAAGCGCTCTGGCAGTACTCAAAGGAGCTCAGCCGAGCGCGAGCATGATCGGGCCGACGGCAACGACCGCACTCGCGACCAAGCGTCGCCCCGGCAGGCGTTCGTGAAACGCGACGGCGCCGATCCCGGCGGCGAACACGATGCTCGTCTCCCTGAGCGCGGCGACGATTGCGAGCGGAGCGCGCGTCTGCGCCCAGAGCACGAGGCCGTAGGCGACGAGGGAGAGCGTGCCGGCAACGATGCCTCGTAGCAGGAGGGCCGGTTCGACCCGTGAGTGTCGTCCGGTTCGCGGCCGGGCGGCGAACAGCGCCATCGGCATCATCACGCCGCTGGCCGTGAACAGCCAGGCGGTGTAGCTGACCGCGGAGCCGAACCGGCGTACGCCGACGCCATCGATCACGGTGTAGGTGGCGATCATCAGCCCCGTCAGAACGGCGAATGCCAGAGCGCGCCGCGACCGGCGGCTGCGGCCGGCGACGAGGTGCCCCGCGCCACCGGGTACACCTGGTTGAACTCGCCGTAGCGATAGCTGGCGATCAACAGGAGGTTGTACACGCCGTGGACGAGCGAGGACGCGGCGATCAACAGCCACGCAGCTTCCGTGGCCCGGGCGCAAGCAGTGCCATCGGCAGGCAGATCGAGACGGCCGCGGCGCCCATCACGGCCATCAGCGCAAGCCGGTCGGTGGCGGGCTTGACCAGCGCGTTCCGGGACGCGTGCAACGACGCGGCGAATAACACAACGGCGACGGGCATCGGGACCTCCGGGGCAGAGGGCAACGAGGCCCTCGGAGCTTTTATCCCGTCAGGTGTGGCCGGCCGATGCCGCTCTGTCCAGACCCGCGCGCCCTCTTTCGCGTGGACGGCAGCGGAACCCTAGGCGCAACCGCAAGCTGCATCCCAGTCTAACCACGCCCGGGTGTCCGCGCGCTCAGGGCCCCTGGATGGTCTTGATCACCGCGCCGCTCGCGGACCGCCCCACGATCTTGTCGGAAAAGCCGTCCTGCGGCGGCCGTCCGTGGAGCGGGAGGATCCATACGTTGCCGATCGCGTGCACCGTGGCAGGAGAGCCAGAATCGCGGCCACCGTAGTAGAGCGTGACCGTGGCCACATCATCGGGAACCATGCCGTACGCAACCGGAACCCCGGTGGGGCCGCCGGTCTCGGTCGTGTGTCCCGGTCCGGCGGACGAAGAACGCCAGCATCGACCGCTCGTAGCGCCGGTAAAACGCTGCGGACGCGCTCGGATCCCGCGCTGCCGCGGCCAGCACGCGGTCGTCGCTGTCGAGCTCCCAGCCGCCCATCGCATCAGTTAACTCCCGGCCCGCGGCGCTTTGTGCCCGGGCCGGCGCCGGTCAGTGCATGCTCATCATCGCGTGCATCGCCGAGGGGCCACCGGGGACGGCCAGACCCGGCACGCTCGAGGCCGCGAGCGCCAGCCCGACCGCGAGCGCCAGCAGCAGCACCGCGGACCCGATCAGGGTCGCCCGCGTCCAAGGCAGGAGCTTCTGCGCGCCGACCAGCACGGTGATCAGCGCCATCCATACGAGGCTCATGGCACCGAGCGCGAACAGCGCGGCCATCATCGCCCAGCAGCAACCGAGGCACCAGCCGCCGTACCCGACACCCCCGCGCACCGCCGGCCCCGGGCCGTTGCGACCGCCGGCGCCGCGGGCGCGCTGTCCCCGGCACCTGGTCAGGCAGGCGCGCTTGGCCGGTGTGAGCTCGTAGGCCGCGGCGAGCACCAGCACGCTCGCTGCGACCCAGCGGCCGGCGCGATCCCACGCGAACGCACCGGGCGCGAGCGAGCGGCCCGCCTCGAGCAGCCCGTAGCCGACCAGGCCGGACACGGCCCAGAGCGCGAGGTAGCCGGCCGCGAACCAGGCCGTCGCGGTGAGGTGACCACCGCGCCGCGAGATCCCGTCGCCGAACGCGAGCACCGCCGGCGCCGCGGACGGCAGCATCATCGCGGCCATCATCACCGTCCAGCTGCTGATATAGAACCCGAGCGAGCCTGGGTCGGTCCCGGGTCCGGCGTCCATCCCCGCCATCCGGACGGCGGTCGCGACCCACGCCGCGGCGGCGACCGCGAGCAGCGCAGCGATCGGCCACTGCGCGGCGGCGACGGACGCCGGTGACGCCGGGGCGGGCGCTATCCGTACTCGAGCTTGGGCTCCCACTCCCCTCTCCCTTCCGGCGCTCGATCGAACACTGCCCATACCGGCCACATGAAGTCGACGTGACGGGGGCCTTGGCCCGCGTCGTGCGTCGCCCACCATAGCGCGCTGCGCCAGCAGTGGTGGATCCCTTCGCCCCGGCGGACGAACACGGTTGCCAG
>Ga0116224_10001464_pt1 | contig 14999 bp, 12 predicted proteins | sample Sb_taG_9_FD_89699 | JGI IMG/M metagenome (GOLD analysis project Ga0116224, IMG submission 89699) | Peat soil microbial communities from Weissenstadt, Germany - Sb_50d_b_LC metaG | ecosystem: Environmental > Terrestrial > Soil > Wetlands > Peat | place: Germany: Weissenstadt | collected 2010-09-21 | reverse complement strand
TTCGGCGGCACGTTGTTGACGACGCGCCCGTCGATGCGAAGCTCGCCGCTGCTTATCGACTCGAGCCCCGCGATCATCCTGAGCAGCGTCGACTTGCCGCATCCCGACGGCCCAACAAGAATGACGAATTCGCCGTCCTCGACGCTAATCGAAACGCCGTGAATGATCTCCAAGCTGCCAAAGCTCTTGCGCACGTCGGAAACTTCGACCGAGGCCATGCGGGTTCCCCCTTTTGCGGTTGGGTAGCCTGCCGCGCAGCGCAGACTGCGACAGCGGCCGGCCATCACACCACCTGGTTTCGCAATACGGTTTCGCCGCGAAGCAGGCGCTCGATATTGTCCACGAGAATGTCAACGACGTTCTGTTCGTAGCGTTCGGTTTCGCCCGCGGTATGCGGCGTAATCAGCACGTTCGGCAGCGCCCAGAAAGGGGAGTCGACCGGCAGCGGCTCCTCGGGGAAGCAATCGAGCGCCGCTGCGCGCACCCGTCCGTCGGCGAGCGCGGCGAGCAGCGCCGCCTCGTCGACCACCTTCCCGCGCGCCACATTGATCAAGAGCGTCCCCGGCTTGAGCGCCGCCAGCGCGGCTGGACCGATCAGGCCTTCAGTTTCCGGCGTCAAAGGACAGGTCAGCGCCACGACATCGGCCTGCGCGAGCGCTTGGGCGAGGTCGGCTTGGCCGACAACCTGGTCAGCGACCCCGAGCTCCGGTCTCGCCGTGCGGCGCACGCCAATCACACGCATGTCGAAGACGCGCGCCAATGCAGCGAGGCGCATGCCAATGCGGCCGAGGCCGACGATCGCCACCGTCTTGCCGCTGAGTTCCTGCTCGCGCAGCGCGCGATCGCCGATCATGCCGCGCCAGCGCCGCGCCCGTTGGTTGTCGCGCGCCAGATGAAGCTGACGCGCAAGCGCGAGAATGAGCCCGATGGCGTGTTCGGCCACCGCGCGTTCGTTGGCGCCCTGGGCGCTGGCCAGCCGGACGCCGCGCTTCATGAACAGCGCCTTGTCAAACTGATCCGTGCCGGCGCTGAAGGATTGCACGAAGCGCAGCTTCGGCGCGCTTGTTATGAGTGCGTTGCGCCACAGGCCTGATACGACGAGCACGTCGGCTTCACGCGCCCGGCGCTCCAGCTCTTCCAGCGTGCGCACCTCGAAGTGCGCTGCGCCGGTTCGCCGCGCGGCGAATTTCTCCGCCGCGCGATAGGCGACATGCGCGAAGCCAATCGTCAGACCGTCGCGGGCCGGAAAGGCGAGGCCGTTCCGCATGTCCGCCAGAACGCGCGTCGGCGCGCATCGCGCCTCGTCATTGGGAGCTCGGATGAAAGATCAGCTTCTCTACCCACCAGTTGCGGACGATTTGGCGCAACGATTGTTCCTCCCTCGACGATGTCTCAACCCCGCAGCTGTCGCAATTGCTTGATGGCGGGTTCCTCGGGTTGTAGGGTAATATGCAAAGCAAGAAAAGATCGAGCGCGTCTGGAAGGACGACGACGGCGTCTCGTTTCGCGCCTCGATGGAGCCGGTGCTTGATTCCGGCGCCGCCGGCGCGAAGCTCGATCAATTCGCGTTGATTCAACCGCTTTTCAACGGCGATCCGTTGCTCCTCATCGGCGGCAGCCGCTCGGTGGTGCTGACCGCGCTCGCCTACGCGAAGGGGACGCGCCGGACCGGCTGGTCGCGGGCTTTGTCTTCGACCCGATGCCGCTGGTTGGTCCAAGGGCGCTCGACGTCGATGAGATCGTTCCGGAAAGCTCCGCCGGCGGCTTGCGGTTCGCGGTGCGCGCCAAACTCGACAAGGTTTGAGAGCCGACTGAAATCGAGGCGAGGTCGCAAGCCGCCCCCTTCGACGGCTCGACCAAAAGACCACGCCAGGGACGAGTTAAACCGGTAATGGTCGCGCAGCCCATTGACGGAATCCTCATCAACGTCCTGGATCGCCTCGGGCGCTCTTGGCGACTTGCGGCGGGCCAAGTTGGCGCGCTGCGCGCGAGAGCGGCGCCGCGTGGGCTCCGCCTGACGCGGAGTGGTTCCGACGGTTGCGTGAATTTGAGAGGGGCGGATGAACCCAATTTCGAATCGAGGCGAGCCGTTCGCGCTCGACGAGGCGGACGCGCCGGCGGACGGGTGGGACGATCCGGTGCGCGGCCGGCTTCGTTGGCGGACCCTGTTTTCCAAAGGAGCGACCCCATCGGAGGAAATGACCTGCGGCGTGGCCGAGTTTCGGCCCGGCGAGTGGCTGGGTTTGCACCGGCACGCGCCGGCGGAAATCTATTACGTCTTCGCCGGCGCCGGCTTGATGAGCCTCGACGGCCGCGAAATCCCGGTAAAGGCCGGTAGCGCGGTGTTCATTCCTGGCATGGCCGAACACGGAATCCGCCAGACGGGAAACGAGACATTGCGCCTCTTTTACGTTTTCCCGGTCGATTCGTTCGACGATGTGGAATACCTTTTTTCGGCGACGGAACGCGGATGACGGCCGGTCGCCGCCGCAACCCCAGCCAAGCAACGAATGGCGGGCGTCCGACGTGGATGCTTGTCGCGACAGCCGGAATAAAGTAGCTAGTCCACCGAACCGGCGGCCGCCTCGCGACTACCTATTGGTGCGTTCGCATTTTTCAGTACGCCCCACCTTCTGGCACTCTTTTCTTTACTCCGCGGCAAGCTTCAACAGCCTCTCAGAGGAAATAATGAGCAATTCTACTTTCGTTCGTTCGCTTGGTTACCTCCGCAGACGGGTCGAATTCTATCTTGGCCGACGCCTTCCCCTCCCCGCCCTTTCACCCATTCCGCCCTTCGCCAGCTTTGCCGCGCAGCCCAGCGACGAGTTCAGAGCGATCTACCGCGGAGAGCGTTCAATTCTTCGATTCGATTGCCGTCGTTAGCAAGAAAAAGCAACCTCAAAGATTTCACGTTATGGTTCCATCGGCAACCAACGCATTGACACGGCTCTCGTTATTCGGCGGAGTATCGTTGGCTTCGCATTCCTCCGTGCGCCATTTTTCGACGGGCGGCGCCGGGACGCGTATTCGTTCGCGCTGACGGCGGCGGCGGAACTTGCCAGCTTGAGCCGGTCGGGATAGCGGTCCAGCGCATCAAACTCGGCCGGGCGACGCGCGCGCAATGTCCTCCACCGCCATGCTCCTTACATCCTACACGGCCGCGCCGGGACGCGAATGCGGCGCCTGCACGCTCTGCTGCAAGGTCTACGCGCTGCCCGAACTCGCCAAGCCGCCCGGGGCATGGTGCAAGCACTGCGCTCCGGGGAAGGGCTGCGCGATCCACGACGCTCCGCCCGATCAGTGCCGGCGCTTCTTCTGTCTGTGGATGACGGATGGGGCCATGGCCCCGGAGTGGAAGCCCGACCGGGCGCGGTTCGTGCTCTCCATCTATCCGACGAACGGATTCATCTACGGCCAGGTCGATCCCGGTTCGCCGGCCGCATGGCGAAGAGCGCCCTACTTCGACGCCCTGCGCGCGATGGCGAAAGCGCTGCTCGAACAGAAGCGTCACGTCATTATGTTCGTTGGCGATCAAGCGACGCTCGTCATGCCGGACGAGCCCCTGCCGCTCGGCAAAATGACGGCCGACGACAATTTCCGCATCGAACCGGCCTTCGGTCCGAAAGGCCCAACATGGCGGGCGACGAAAATATGAGGACGATTGTGCGTCTCTGTCTTGGGCTTGGCGCTTCCATCGCCCTTGTCGCGCCAGCGGTGGCCGAACTGGCGATGACCGGCGCGCCGGTTGCGATGCGGGCCGGTCCTAGCGGCAAGGCCGGCGTCGTGCAGCGCATCCCCCAAAGCGCCGAAATCGAGTTGCTGAAATGCGCCCGCGGCTGGTGTCACGCCTCGTGGCGGGGCAGATTTGGCTATATCCCGTCGGAAGCGGTCGTCCTCGGACCTCCGCCCGCGACCTTGCCTGGCGACGAACTGCCGCCGCCGTTCGTCAATGTGCAGCCAACCTATGTCACGCCCCCAGCGTGGCGATGGACGGGCCCCTATGTCGGCGGCAGCTTCGGTTTCGGCTCGGGCTCCTGGTAGCGGCGAGGGTTCTTCGCTCGGGGCCGCCCCTACCCAGGGGCGCCGCCCGGTCCTATATGATGTACCGATCCCTTTGTCATTGAGGAGATGAAGCGCGTGACCATGAGCCACGAGCCGGAGAAAATTCCCGTCACCGTCCTCACCGGTTATCTGGGCGCCGGCAAGACGACGCTGCTCAACCGGATTTTGAGCGAGCCCCACGGCAAGCGCTACGCAGTCGTGGTCAACGAGTTCGGCGAGATCGGCATCGACAACGAACTCGTCATCGGCGCTGACGAAGAAGTGTTCGAGATGAACAACGGTTGCATCTGCTGCACGGTGCGTGGCGATCTCATTCGCATCATCGAGGGGCTGATGAAGCGAAAGGGCCGGTTCGACGCCATCATCGTCGAAACGACCGGGCTCGCCGATCCTGCGCCGGTGGCGCAGACCTTCTTTGTCGACGAGGACGTGCGCGGGGCGGCGCGGCTCGATGCGGTGGTGACGGTCGCCGACGCCAAATGGCTCGCCCAGCGGCTGCGCGACGCGCCCGAGGCCAAGAACCAGATCGCCTTCGCCGACGTCATCATCATCAACAAGACCGACCTCGTGAGCCCGGCGGAATTGCGCGAGGTCGAGGCGCGCATCCGCGCCATCAACCCTTACGCATCGCTGCATCGGGCGAAGAAATGCGACGTCGCGCTCAACGACGTGCTCGAGCGCCGCGCCTTCGATCTCGACCGTATCCTCGACATCGAACCCGACTTCCTCGTGGCCGAGGATCATGACCACGACCACGATCATGACCACGACGGCGGCCACCATCATCATGGTCTCAAGCACTATCACGACGAGGACATGCAGTCGGTGGCGGTGCGGCTCGAGGGCGATGTCGATCCGGCCAAGTTCATGCCCTGGATCAACCGCCTCACCCAGGAGCAGGGCCTGAATATCCTGCGTTGCAAGGGCATTGTCGCGATGAAGGGCGACCCCAAGCGCTTCGTGTTCCAGGGCGTGCACATGATGCTCGACGGCGATTCGCAGCGCGAGTGGAGGCCCGACGAGAAGCGGGAGTCGAAGGTCGTGTTCATCGGCCGGGATCTCATGGAAGAGGATATCCGCAACGGATTCCTGGCCTGCGCGGCTTGACGGCGCTATCACCCTCACCCCGGCCCTCTCCCCGAGGGAGAGGGGGCGCGTCCCTTCTCCCTCGGGGAGAAGGTGGCCGACGCAGTCGGCCGGATGAGGGGAATTATGACCGAATCTGAGAGCGCGACCTCTCTCGCTCAGCACGCGCGGCTGTTCGACGCGGGCGCGCATGTCGTGGCGGCGGCCTTCCTCGACGGCGCGCCGGCGCTGGCCCTGGCTGACGGGGTCGTGCTGATCGGCGAACCGGAGGAGCAGAAGCGCGTCGTCGCCCACCCCGACGCCGCAATGCTGACAGCGATCAGCGACGGCAAGATGCTGCTCACTGGCGGGGACGATGGACGCGTCGTCGCGGTCCGGGCCGACGGCGGCGCCGAGCAGATCGCCGACGAGAAGGGCCGATGGATCGACGCCTTGGCGTTGCGCGGCAAGGCCTGCGCCTGGAGCGCCGGGAAGCAGGTTCGCGCGCGCGACGAAACCGGGGCCGTCATGGTCTGGAGCGCGCCGACGACGGTTCGCGGCCTCGCTTTTCAGCCCAAGGGCTTTCGCCTCGCCGCGACCCATTACAACGGCGCGACGCTCTGGTTTCCGAAGGTCGAAGGGGCGCCGCAAACCCTGGAATGGAAAGGCGCGCATCTCGATGTCGCGTTCTCTCCCGACGGCCGTTTTCTCGTCACCTCGATGCAGGAGAACGCGCTTCACGGCTGGCGGCTTCAGGATTCGCGCAACATGCGCATGACCGGATATCCGGCCAAGACACGTTCGCTCTCCTGGTCGCACGACGGCCAATGGCTCGCGACCTCTGGCGCTGATGCCGCCGTCGTGTGGCCGTTCAAGGACAAGGATGGGCCGATGGGCAAGGCCCCGCGCGAATGCGGCGTGCGCCAGGCGCGGGTGACTCAGGTGGCCTTTCATCCGAAGGCGCTGGTCGTCGCCATTGGCTACGCCGACGGGCTCGTTTTGCTCTGCCGCCTTGTCGACGGGGCCGAAATCCTTGCTCGCCTTCCGGGCGACGGCGCGGTCAGCGCGCTTGCGTGGGACGCTACGGGCGCGCGCCTCCTGTTTGGGCTCGAGTCGGGCGCGGCTGGCCTTCTGAGCCTGCCCGCCTGACGTTCGGACAACGAGGCCCAACGAACTGGAGCCCGCGCACAAGTTTGCGCGCGCCAATTCTTTCAGGGACTTAACACCTCCTTTGCGCGACTTTTTGCGGCCGAAGCTCCCACGCCGCTCCCGTCCGTAATCGAGGCTTTCGGCGCCGGGATCTGAGGCGCCGCAGGACGGCGGGAGGCGATCGGGCGGTTGCGTTGCGGGCGTGGACGCGGCCCAAAACAGCGAAAGCGAAACGAATCTTTCGCTTTACGAAACGAACGGTTTCGCGACGCGGGTCGTAAGCCATTGAGATCATTGGGGTGCGAAATCGAGCGATTTCGCGAGATTGTTTGTTTTCAATGGGCTAACCGCCTTTTCGTTTCGCGCTTTCGCCGCATGCGCTCTCCCGATCCAAAAAACCCGGTCCAACGGATCGCGAGGCGCTCTCCTTCTGACCCGATCCAGTCACCCTAGCATAGATTTCTCTAAAAGGGAATACATTTCTCCATCCTCTGGCTTTTTCGGAATTCAGGGGTTCGATCGAACGGAGGCCGAGTCCAGTCGGCCGCGGGCGACCGCCAGCCCGCCTTAAGCGCTTCCGCTTGCCAGCGACGGCGGAAACGGAGAATTCTCCCGCCGCAAGCCAGGGATACCATGCGCGAGGCCTATATCGGGGTGGACGTCGGCACGCTGAGTGCTAGGGCCGGCGTTTTCGATTCCGCCGGACGGCTCATCGCTAGCGCCCGGCGGCCAATCGCCATCTGGCGCGAGCCGGGCGAGATCGTCGAGCAGTCGTCCGGCGACATCTGGCGCGCTGCGACCGCGGCGGTGCGCGAAGCGGTCGAGGCGTCAGGGGTGGCGCCCGAGGCGGTTCGCGGCATGGGCTTCGACTCAACGTGCTCGCTGGTCGCGCTCGACCGCAATGCGCGTCCCCTGTCGGTGAGCCCGAACGACGCGCCCGAGCGCGACGTGATCGTGTGGATGGATCATCGCGCCATCGACGACGCCGAGCGGATCAACGCGGGCGGGCATGAGGCGCTGCGCTATGTGGGGGGCAGGATCTCGCCCGAGATGCACGCGCCGAAGCTCATCTGGCTCGCCCGGCATAGGCCCGAGACGATCGCCAAGGCCGGGCACTTCTTCGATCTCACCGATTTCCTGTCCTTTCGCGCCACCGGGTCGTTTGTCCGCTCGTCCTGCCCGGCGACCTGCAAGTTCGGCTATCTCGCGCATGAGAAGCGCTGGCCGGACGAATTCTTCGATCAGACCGGCCTCGGCTTCCTCAAAGGCGATCATTACGCACGCATCGGCGCCAAGATGGCGCCCCCGGGCGCGCCGCTCGGGCGAGGATTGACGGCCGAGGCCGCCGCGACGATGGCCTTGCTGCAGGGCGCCCCGGTCGGCGCTGGGCTTATCGATGCGCACGCCGGCGCCGCCGGCACGCTGGGGGCGCGTGCAGGCGACATGCCGGCCGATCCGCGCCGGCGTCTGGCGTTGATCCTCGGCACGTCGTCGAGCTGCATGGCGCTTTCCGATGAGCCGCGATTCGTCGACGGGGTCTGGGGACCGCATTTCGGCGCGCTGACCCCCGGTCAATGGCTGATCGACGGCGGCCAGTCGGCGTTCGGCGGAGCGATCGATCATCTGCTGCGGTTGCACCCGGCATTTGCCGAATTCTCGGAGCGCGCCGGGCCGCTCGCGCTGCAGGCGCTGGAGAAGGACATCGTCGCGCGCGCCGGCGGCCTGTCGCAGGCGGCCCTGATCGCCGAGGGTCTGCACGTCCTGCCTGACTTCATCGGAAGCCGATCGCCGACGGCCGACCCTGGCGCGCGCGGCGGCGTGATCGGCATGGACTTGCGCGAAGACGCCGCGAGCTTGCAGGAACTTTATGTCGCCACGCTTTGCGGCCTCGCCTATGGCCTCGCCGAGATCGTGCGCAAGCTCGAGCGGTCGGGTTATGAATTCGATTCGATCGTCGTCAGCGGCGGCGCCGCGCGCAGCGCATTGGTCCGCCAGATCATCGCCGACGCGTGCGGCAAGACGGTCGAATCGCCGGAGACCCCGGAGCCGGTGCTTCTCGGCTCGGCGATGGTGGGCGCGGTCGCGGCGGGCGCGCAGACCATGGTCTCAGCGATGTCGTCCATGTCGAGGATCGCGCCTGGCGCGGCGGCGCCGGCCGGCGGGGCGATCGCGGCGTTCCACGCGCGAAAGCGGCGGGCCTTCGAGATGCTGCGCCAGACCGAGCGGGAGATTCGCGAACTCAATCGCAAGTCCCGCTGGCCTCAAGTGGTCATTTTCGATTGCGACGGGGTGCTGGTCGACAGCGAAGTGCTCGCGCTTGGCGTCACGCGCCGCAGGCTCGGCGAGGCGGGCCTTCGCCTGACCGATGAGGAGACGCGCGAGCGTTTCCTGGGAATGCGCCTCGATTCGGTCGTGCGCCGGATCGAAGCCGAGCTCGGGGCGCCGTTGCCAACGGCGTTTCCTGAGGATCTTTCCCGTGAGATTCTGGCGACGTTCGCGCGCGAGTTGAAGGGCGTTGAAGGCGTGCGGCAGGCGGTCGCGGGCTTGAGCGCGCGCGTCTGCGTCGCGTCTTCCAGCGCGCCCGAGCGGCTGCGCCTCGCGCTTCGGGTGGCCGGCTACGAGAACTTGTTCGCTCCCAATATTTTTTCCGCCGCCGAGGTCGCGGAGGGGAAGCCGAGTCCCGATCTTTTCCTGTACGCGGCGCGCGCGATGGGCGCGGGGCCCAAAGACTGCCTCGTCATCGAGGACAGCGTGGCGGGAGTCTCGGCCGCCCGAGCGGCCGGAATGACAGTGTTCGGGTTTGTCGGCGCGAGCCATTTTTCGCAGGCGAGCGAAGGGGCGGATTTGACCGCCGCCGGCGCCGAACTCATCTTCGACGACATGACACGGTTGCCCGACCTCATCGCCGCACGGGCGGCGCGAGCGGAAGCTGCGGGCCTGGACTGAATCCATGGCGCGCAAATCCGACCACGACGGTTTGCGGCTCGACGAGGCCGCGCGCGCCGGATGGCTCTATTACGTCGCCGGCAATACCCAGGACGAGATCGCGCGCAAGCTCGGCATCTCGCGCCAGGCGGCGCAGCGCCTGGTTTCGCTGGCGATCAGCGAGCGGCTCATCAAGGTGAGGCTCGATCATCCGATCGCGCGCTGCATGGAGCTCGCCGCGGCGCTCAAGCTCCGCTACGACTTGAGGTTCTGCGAAGTCGCGCCGACCGATCCAGCATCGACGTCGTCGACGCTTGGCATCGCCCAAGCAGCCGCGGCGGAATTCGAACGCTGGCTGCGCCGGCCGGAGCCCGCGATCATCGGCATCGGCACCGGCCGGACGATGCGCGCCGTCGCCGACCAATTGCCGGCGATGGAATGCCCGCAGCACAAGCTGGTGGCGCTGGTCGGCACCACCAAGACCGACGGTTCGGCTTCGTTCTACGACGTCATCATTCGCGTGTCCGACAGCGTGCGCGCGCCGCACTATCCAATGCCGCTGCCGGTCATCGCCCGCTCGGTCGAGGAGCGCGAACTGCTAACCAGCCTCGCCTCGGTGAAGAGTCTTTTCGATCTCGTCGAGCGCACTGACGTGAGTTTCGTCGGCGTCGGGTCGGTCGGCGATTCCGCGCCGCTGGTGCAGGACGGTATCATTACCCGGCAGGAGGCGGAGGCCCTGCGACACCTTGGCGCGATCGGAGAGATCACCGGCTGGGCGTTCGACGCGGCGGGGGAGGTGTTGGCTGAAGGCACGAACCAGCGGGTTGCGGCGGCGCCGCTCAGGCGCGCCGACAACCGGCTCGTGATCGGCGTCGCGATGGGGCCCTCGCGGCGCGCGCCGCTGCGCGGGGCGCTCGCCGGGCGGCTCATTTCCGGTCTGGTCACGGACGAGTCTACCGCGGAGCACCTGCTGCAGCGCTGAGCAGGGCAAAAAAAGGCTGAAGCGTCAAAGGCTTGGACTGGACATCTGGATTTTTGCGCGCCGCTGCGACAAATTCGCATTGACTTGGGCGGACAGATATGGCGAATATTCGCCCGCTAGCTTGGCAAATGCCCATCACGGCATGGCCGCATCGGAGGAAACGCTATGAAGGTTCTTGTGAAGGGGCTGCTCGGCGCCGTTGCGCTCGCAGGCTTCTCGCTTCCCGCTTACGCCGACACCACGCTGACGATTGCGACCGTCAACAACGGCGACATGGTCCGCATGCAGGGGCTGACCGAGGATTTCACCAAGGCCAATCCCGACATCAAGCTCAATTGGGTCACGCTCGAAGAGAACGTGCTGCGCCAGAAGGTGACGACCGACATCGCCACTCACGGCGGCCAGTTCGACGTTCTGACCATCGGCACGTACGAAGTTCCGATCTGGGCCAAGAAGAAGTGGCTCGTCACTCTCGACAAGCTTGGCGCTGACTATGACGCCGACGACCTCATCCCCGCCATCCGCTCCGGCCTCTCGTACGACGGCAAGCTCTTCGCCGCGCCGTTCTACGGCGAAAGTTCCTTCGTCATGTACCGCACGGACCTGATGGAGAAGGCCGGGCTCAAAATGCCGGAGAAGCCGACCTGGGACTTCATCAAGCAGGCGGCTGACAAGATGACGGACAACTCCTCGGGCGTCTACGGGATCTGTCTGCGCGGGAAGCCGGGCTGGGGCGAGAACATGGCCTTCCTGACCGCTATGTCCAATTCCTTCGGCGCGCGCTGGTTTGACGAGAAATGGAACCCGCAATTCAATACGCCGGAGTGGAAGAAGACGATGGACTTTTACGTCGCGCTGATGAAGGCCGACGGCCCGCCCGGCGCCTCGTCGAACGGTTTCAATGAGAACCTCGCTCTGTTCAACGACGGCAAGTGCGGCATGTGGATCGACGCGACGGTTGCGGCCGGATTCGTGACCGATCCGAAGCAGTCGAAGGTTCCCGACAAGGTCGGCTTCGCGCTCGCGCCCAACGACGGGCTCGGCAAGAACGCCAATTGGCTCTGGGCGTGGTCGCTTGCCGTCCCGGCCGGAACGAGCAAGGCTGAAGCGGCTGAAAAGTTCATTTCATGGGCGACCAGCAAGCACTACACCGACCTCGTCGCCTCGAAGGACGGCTGGGCGCGCGTTCCGCCCGGAACCCGCACCTCGCTCTACAAGAATGCAGACTATCTGAAGGCGGCTCCATGGGCCGATCTGACGCTGGAATCGATCAATTCGGCCGACCCGCTGCATCCGACGGTGAAGCCGGTGCCCTACACGGGCGTGCAGTTCGTCGCGATCCCCGAGTTCCAGGGCATTGCGACTGACACCGGGCAGGATTTCTCGGCCGCGCTGGCGGGAACGATGACCGTCGACCAAGCGCTCGCGAAAGCCCAGGCCAGCACGGAAGCGGCAATGAAGAAGGCCGGCTACATCAAGTGAGCTAAATCGCTTCCCCGCCGCTCCGCGTCGCGTATCTCACGCATGGGCGGCGGGTAGGGGCGCGTCCTCCCCGTCCCCGCCCCCTTCTCGTTTCGCGAGAAGGGGAAGGGGAGGAGCAGGGAAAGCATGTAAGGCGCATCGGCGACCGAGAAGGGCGACCGGCGCGTAAGGCACGGGAGGAGAGGGCCACAAGGATGGCGACGCAGCAAACAGCGACGGCGGGCCGCGCTCTCGTTTCACCATCGGTCATTCTGCTCTTCATCTGGATGATCGTGCCCTTGGTGATGACGCTCTATTTTTCGACGCTGCGCTACAGCCTGCTTGATCCCGATAACTCCGCCTTCGTCGGCCTTCAGAACTACACCTCCTTTCTCTCCGATCCGGATTTCATCGCCGCTCTCATCAATACGCTGGTTCTTGTCGTCTCCGTGCTCATCATCAGCGTTTGCGGCGGCATTCTGGTGGCGCTGCTGATGGACCAGCCGGTGTTCGGCCAGAACGTGCTCAGGCTCATGGTGATCGCGCCGTTCTTCGTCATGCCGACGGTGAGCGCGCTGGTGTGGAAGAACCTTTTGATGAATCCCGATTCCGGGCTGTTCGCCTGGATTGCCCGGTCGCTTGGCTTCCAGCCGATCGTCTGGTTCACCAACTGGCCGATGTTGTCGGTGATCATCGTCGTCTCTTGGGAGTGGCTGCCGTTTGCGAGCCTCATCCTCCTCACCGCGCTCCAGTCGCTCGACGAAGAGCAGAAGGAGGCCGCCTCCCTCGACGGCGCGGGGCCGATTTCCTATTTCGGCTATATCGTTCTGCCGCATATCGCCCGCGCGATCACCGTCGTCATCCTGATCGAGACGATCTTTCTTCTGAGCGTATTCGCGGAAATCTATGTGACGACCTCCGGCGGTCCGGGCGTCGCCACGACGAACATCCCCTTCCTCGTCTACAAGCAGGCGCTGCTGAACTTCGACGTCGGCAGCGCCTCCGCGGGCGGCATCATCGCCGTCATTCTCGCCAACATCGTCGCGTTCTTCCTCATGCGCATCATTGGCAGGAATCTGGAGGGCTGAACGATGGCCATAAAGAAATCCACCGGCGAGCGCGTGGGCATAACGATCCTCGCCTGGGTCGTCGCTTTCCTCATCTTCTTCCCGATCCTTTGGACGTTCTTGACAAGCTTCAAAAGCGAGCTCGACGCGATCGCGATGCCGCCGAAGTTTCTGTTCTTTAACTGGACGCTGGAGAACTACGCCGAGGTCCAGCAGCGCTCGAACTATCTGAAGTTCGCGTTCAATTCGGTGGTGCTGTCGATCGGCGCGAACCTGATTGGTCTTCTGATCGCCGTTCCGGCCGCCTGGTCGATGGCGTTCGCGCCGGGCAAGCGCACCAAGGACCTCTTGATGTGGATGCTGTCGACCAAGATGATGCCCGCGGTCGGCGTGCTGGTGCCGATCTACCTCCTGTTCAAGAACCTGCATCTGCTCGACAGCCTGATCGGCATCGGACTCGTCTTGATGCTGCTCAATCTGCCGCTTCTGATCTGGATGCTCTACACCTACTTCAAGGAGATCCCGAACGACATCCTCGAGGCGGCGCGCATGGACGGAGCTTCGCTCCTGAATGAGATCGTGTATGTGCTCACCCCCATGGCCGTGCCGGGCATCGCCTCGACCATGCTGCTCGCGATCATCCTGTCGTGGAACGAGGCGTTCTGGACCCTCAATCTGACGACCTCCAACGCGGCGCCGCTGACCGCCTTCATCGCTTCCTATTCGGCGCCGGAGGGGTTCTTCTGGGCCAAGCTTTCGGCGGCGTCCACGCTCGCCATCGCGCCGATCCTCATACTCGGCTGGTTCTCGCAGAAACAGCTGGTGCGAGGCCTGACCTTCGGCGCAGTGAAATGATTCAGGATTGAAGGAAAGCAGCCATGGGCAGCATCCAACTGAAGTCCGTGCGGAAGGCGTTCGGCGCCATCAGCGTTATCAACGGAGTCGATCTCAACATCGAGAACGGAGAGTTCGCCGTGTTTGTCGGTCCCTCCGGCTGCGGCAAGTCGACGCTTCTGCGCCTCATCGCCGGTCTTGAGGACGTCACCTCCGGACAGGTGCTGATCGACGCAAAAGACATGACCAATGTCGGACCGGCGCAGCGCGGGCTCGCCATGGTGTTCCAGTCCTACGCGCTCTACCCGCACATGAGCGTGCGCGGCAACATCGCCTTCGCGCTCAAGATGGCCGGACAGAAGTCCGACGTCATCGAGCAGAAGGTGCGCAAGGCGGCCGCGACGCTGAACCTGACCGATTATCTCGACCGCAAGCCGCGCCAGCTGTCCGGCGGCCAGCGTCAGCGGGTCGCGATCGGGCGCGCGATCGTGCGCGAGCCGAAGGCGTTTCTGTTCGACGAGCCGCTGTCCAATCTCGATGCGGCGCTGCGGGTGCAGATGCGTGTCGAGATCGGCGAGCTTCACGAGGCCCTCAAGACGACGATGATCTACGTCACCCATGATCAGGTCGAGGCGATGACGATGGCCGACAAGATCGTGGTGCTCGACCGCGGCTCGGTGGCGCAGGTCGGCTCGCCGCTCGATCTCTACAACAGGCCCAATGGGCTTTTTGTCGCCGGCTTCATCGGCTCTCCGACCATGAACCTGATCAAGGGCCCGTCCGCGGCCAAGCGCGGCGCCGAGACCATCGGCATCCGGCCTGAACATGCCGACATATCGACCACCGCGGGCGAGTGGCCGGCGAAGGTGCGCCTTGCCGAGCACCTCGGCTCGGACACTTTCGTCCATGCCGAGTCCGACGGCACCGGGCCGCTTACGCTGCGGCTTGAAGGCGAGGCGCCGTTGACCCCAGGCATGAACATTTTCGTCACCCCGCGAGAAGCGCACCTGCATCGCTTCGACAAGGACGGCAGGAGGATCAACTGACGGCGGACGGGCGGCGAGCGCGTCAATTCATGAGCGGATTCGAATCATGACCGTCAAACTTTCAGCCGCAGCGCTCGCGCGGCTGCCGGCAGGCGTCGCGGCGCCGAAATATCGACGCTCGGACCTTAGCGCCGGCATCGTTCATATTGGCGTCGGCAACTTTCACCGCGCGCATCAGGCGGTCTATCTCGACGATCTGCTCAACGCCGGGCGCGATCACGACTGGGCGATCATCGGGTCGGGGGTGCGCGATGCGGACGTCACGATCCGTGAGAAGCTTAAGGGACAAGACTGGCTGACGACAATCGTCGAGCAAGAGGCGGAGACGACGCATATCCGCGGCACCGGTCCGATGATCGATTTTACCCGGCCTTACGATATCGCGGCGCTCATGGACGCGCTCTCCGA
>Ga0116224_10001461_pt1 | contig 15025 bp, 15 predicted proteins | sample Sb_taG_9_FD_89699 | JGI IMG/M metagenome (GOLD analysis project Ga0116224, IMG submission 89699) | Peat soil microbial communities from Weissenstadt, Germany - Sb_50d_b_LC metaG | ecosystem: Environmental > Terrestrial > Soil > Wetlands > Peat | place: Germany: Weissenstadt | collected 2010-09-21 | reverse complement strand
GTCCAACCACGGCGGGCGGCAGGTCGATGGGGCGGTCGGCGCGCTCGATGCCCTGCCGGGGGTGGTGGAGGCCGTAGACGGGCGTTGCGAGGTGCTGTTCGACAGCGGAATTCGCAGCGGCGCAGACGCGCTCAAGGCGCTGGCGCTGGGAGCGCGCGCGGTCCTGCTGGGACGGCCCTACATCTGGGGGCTGGCGCTCGGCGGCGCCGAGGGGGTGGAGGAGGTGCTGCGTAGCTTCCTCGCGGATCTCGATCTGGCGATGGCGTTGAGCGGGTACGCGTCGATCGATGAGGTGGACACGAGCGCGCTCGTCGCGCAGAACCGCTGAGAGCGCCTCTCCGCCGAGCGGGCGATCGATCCCGGCTATCCATTCATTGGGCGCATGATGGCTGCCGTGCTGGACTCGACCCGCGTGTGATCAAGCCGCCCGGCGTCGGAGCAGCGGTACGACCTCTGCGAGCGACTCGGTCTTACTCGTGACTTGTGGTCCCTCTCTCGTCCAGGCGCCGAATTCGTGCAGCACGGTCCGCAGGCCCTCCCGACGCGGCGTGAGCTTGCGCTCGAGCAGAGACGCGAAACGACGATCGTGCGTGGTGAGCACGAGCTGGCGGTGCTCGCGCAGGCGACCGCACAGGTCGGCGAAGTCGAGGACGCCGAGTATGTCCATTGCCTGCAGCGGATCGTCGAGTACGAGGAACGGCAGGGCGCCCGCGCGAGCGTTGAGTGCGAGGCCCAGGAAGTACGACAGGGCGACGATGTTGAGTTGTCCCTCGCTGAAGAGCAGCTCGGGATTGGCTCGCACTCCCCGATCGGGGTCGCAGACCTCCGGGCCAAGCTGGTTTTTGCCGAAGTAAATGTCCTGTTTTGCGTGCAGCACGGTGAACGTCGAATGTGGCGCCAGTCGATCGAAGACCTCGGCAAAGCTCGGCTCGAGTCTCTCGATCGCGCGGCGCACGATGCGCTCAGCGGCGCGCTTCGCGGCCTTGGCGAGCGCTTCCGCGCGCGTCTGGCGATCTTCGGCGTCACGAACGTCGCGCTCCGCGTGCGCCATCTCCTGGGCGAGCGAATCCGTTTCGATCGACAACCTCTCAGCCCAGCCTCCGTGGTTTCGCTGGCAGTGGGCCCCGATCTCACTCATCTGTTCCCCCAGCAGGCTCAGTGCCTCGGCCAGTCCGGCCGCCTTCGCGGGCTGCGCCCAGGCATCGCCGACCTCGAGCGAGGTGCTCTCACGCAGTCCTTGTTGCAGTCGCTTTGCGGCGTGCTCCTGCTCGGTGAGAGCATCCGCACGCTGCTTCTGGGCTGCCTGGGCCCTCAACAGGCTCGACTGCGCGCGCGCAATGGCCTCGCGTGTGGCCGCCGCCGTCTTGATCGCATGCTGAGAGTGCTCGAGCAGCTGTGTGAGATGAGCTCGGATGCGCGCTTCCTCGATGCCCTGGCCGCAGACCGGACACGCATCGCCGAGCAGCTCGATCGCCGCTGAAGCCAGCTGTATCTGCAGTGGCACATCCTGTATCGCCACGTCGGCTTGGCGCATGAGCCGCTCCATCTCCGCCTGCGCATCCTCGACTGTGGGAGCGAGGATCCCCTCGGCGGCTATCGCTTGAGCATGTCGACTGGCCAGATTGCCCGCGAGGCTGGCAAGCGCAGCCAGCGATCGCCCAAATTCCATCACGCTCTCAGGTGTGGCGATGGCGATCTGCGCGGTGATGTTTTCCGGCAACGCCCCGCACGCTTGGATAACCGCCTGCTGCAAATGCTCCCGGGCAGCGTGGGCATTGGCGAGCGCGGCCCTGGTCTCCTCGAGGGAGACCTTCAGGCGACCGTGGCGCCCGGAGAGATCGGCGTGCACGCGCTGGCGCCGCTTCACCTCCTTGCGTAGATCTCTCACCGCACGATCAGCGCTCTCTGCGAACAGCGTGACTCGCTCGAGGCCAATCACGGAGGAGAGCCGTGCGTGCATGGTGGCGCCGCTGTCGAGCGCGCCGTTGACCGCGTGCTGTTGCAGGATGCCCCACGCCCGCACCCCCTCTGCCAGCCGCTCGCAGGAGTCCTCGCCGAAGGTGCGGGCCAGCAGCTCCTCGCCGGGCGAAGCTTCCCCACCGACCCGGGCCAAGAGCTCATGCTTGGAGGAGGTGCCGCTTCGCTCGAAGTCCAGCGCGCGACCGTCGGCGTCCACGACCGAGATTCGTACCCGCGCCGGTCCATCGGTGTACGCGTTGACGATCGGGTCCCGGCCCCGGCGCGATCCCTTCGCTCGCTCGCCCAGCCGGGGGATCTCCCCGGTCAGCACCCACAGCAGGCCGTCGACGAGCGACGTCTTGCCGGACCCATTGTCGCCGTGCACCAGCACGACGTCCGCGTCGAGATCGATCGTGTGCGCATCCGCAAAGCCCCGGAACGCCTCCAGTTCGATGGACGTGAGGCGCGCCTTCACGGGATCCGCACGTCATTCCGCTCGCGGAACCCGTCGATCGCCGCATCGGCGACGCGGTCCTCGAGCTCGAGCGCGCGTAGCTCGTCTCGCAGCCGTTGCAGTGGCTCGACGAGATCGAATCTGGGGGCTGGGCGCAGCGGCAGCAGCGCGCGCAGCGCGCGGTCGAGCTCGGAAGCGCTGATCGCAACGCGCACGAGCTTACGCGCGTATTGCGTGTTCGCCTCCGCGGCCGCCAACGCGGCGTGCTCGACGAGGCTCGAAGGCTCCCTCAGGACGTGGACCACGAGGTACAGGTCCCGGCTGCACACGGACGGAATCTCCTCCGCGGCCTGTGTCAGAGTCGCCTGGGCGTCGCGCACGCTCTGCGAGAAGCCGGTCCAGTCGGCCAGCTCGATGCAGCCGACCACCGCGTATGGGCTTTCGGCAAGTATCGCTGGGAGCCCCGCCAGCTGGGAGTGCTTGACCTCATAGTCGGCGCCTTCCAGCAGCTCGGCGAAATCACCCAACCCCGCTACGAGCGCCGTGCTCATACGACGATCTCCTCGGCGCCGCCGAGGCTGGTGAGAGAGCTGGAAATGTCCATGCGAAGACAACCTACGCATCGCTTGGGACGGGACTCTCGATCCGTCCCAGCTTTGCTCCATGAACGCCTCACCGATCGAAGATCGGATGCGATCTCCAGTCGCCCAGCACCGCCTATTTTTATGGCTTTGAGATCTTGCAGATGAAGTAGATGCCCATCTGGAAGCGCTCGGTGTCGACGGTGTCGGAGATCACCTTCAGGTCCTCCCACGGCTGTGAGTAGGGGTCCCCGGGGAAGGCGGTGGCGATCACCTCGGCGATTGGTCCGAGCACGCGGCCAAGGCGGTTGGCGGGAAGTCCGGCGTCCATGACCACCAAACGACCCCCGGGGCGCAGCGCCTCCCAGGCCTTCTGCAGCACCGTCGCGCGGTCGTGGAGCACGGAATAGCTGAGGCTGAAGAAGACCGCATCCACCTGGTCCTCGAGATCGAGCCCGGCCGCATCCCGCTGGATCAGGCGCACATTCTTCCAGCCATGGCGCCTCACCAGCTGCCGTGCCTGCGCGAGCATCCCGCCCGAGGCGTCGACGCCGATCACCACACCGTCAGTCCCAACGGCCTCACGGAGCAGCGCCAAGTTCCGGCCCGTACCGCAACCGACCTCGAGGACCGTATCCCCGTGCTTCAGGCCCAATCGCTCCACGGCCTTGCGCCGAAACCCCGGCGCCAGCAAGATCAGCGGCCCGGCAAAGCGATACCAGCGCGCCAGGCGGTCATACCGCGCGGTCACGCGCGTGAGCGGCTGGCGAGTAAACGTAGACCGCGCCACCGGCACATCATCCCATCTCCCTTGAGGAGCACCTGACGCCCGCCGGCACCCGTCACACCGCGTCGAGATCGTCGAGTCGTGCGCTCGACAGCAGTACGCGCTCACCGCGGAAGGGGACGCCCTCGGCTTCGAGCAGTCGTCGCTGGTGAGGTCCCTTCGCGAGCGACCCATCGGCGCGGACGACGCGATGCCATGGCACATCGCGCGCGTCGGTGCGGCTCAGCACATGGCCCGCGAGGCGCGGTGCGCCCGGGGAGACGTCGCCGTAGGTGCGGACGTAGCCCGGAGGGATCGCGCGCACCCGCCGGAGGATCGCGGCCTGGACGTCGGTGCTCGTCGGCGGTGGCACCCGCCGGATGGTGCCACAGTCCCCGGGCGGCGCAGGCCCAAACGCTCAAATCCTTGGCTCACCACGCCTTCGGCGGCTGGTATTGACTTCCCATCCAAGTATGCCCAAAAGTGCGACACAAATTGCCCGCTTCGGGCTGGCCGATTGCCCCTCGAGTGCGTGTGCATATCTCCTTTCGTGACACGATCTAGATCGTTCGTCCAGACCCCTGGACATCGTCTGAGAAGAGTGCATTCTTGCCCTCTTCGATCGCCGCATATTTACCCAGTAAAGGACGACTGAGTCAGGAGATTGTATATATGCAATTGCTTCAATTACCCAGACATTCGCTGCGCCGCGCAGCATCACGCCACGACGACCAACGGTCGTGGAGCAGCGAGCTGTTGGCAGGAGACGAACTGGACAAGATGGAAAGCCGCCATGCTTCACATCTGCTCGCCTCGCGTATCGTGCCCGCCGACCCATACGCGACATGGCTCAAGCGGCGTGAAGCGGATCGCCGTTCTTCGGGTGCGGCCGCACCCACCGGCTCAGCCCGCCGGTTCAGCCGGAACCGGCCGACCGACAAGCCGTGGTACACCGTGATGATCGAAGGCCTCTCCGATAGTTGATTTATAGGTCGACACATCGATCTTCTTATCACCGCGCACCGCTTTACCTGGCAGGCGCGACTTCGCGCGCTGATTCTGCCGGTTGAAGTCCCGGCCTGCTTTTCTAAAACAAAGGACCGTGCATCTTCACCCTAATATCAATCTGCTCATACGAGTCGCCATAACAACCGTCGGAAGGCGAAAAAACGCCACCCATTTACATTACAACCTTGGCTGGCCTTTTTCGTAATAACCAGCTGTGTAAGTTCGGTGTGCCTGCCGGACTCTTCGATGGGTGTGGTGGGCCCGGTGTCGTCGTAGCGAGCCCGTAGGGCGAGCGGAGAAGACGCCGGGTGGTGGCGTCCGACGCCCCCGCCAGGGTGCTGGTGACGGCGGGATGACTCGATAACCAGCAGGCCCGGACTTCGGCCAGAAGGATTGGATGCCCACCCACCTCGCGAAGTCGGCCCGTTCGGCCGAATGTTCCGGGGACCCGCGCGTCCGCCTGCGTTCCATCGCCGAGGATTACTCGTTGGGGGTGGGTTCGGTCACGACGAGCCGGGAGGCATCCGGGTAGAGCGTTGCGATGAGATCGCGCAGGGTTTGGAAGTCGTGGAGGTTCTCGGTGACGATTTCGTAGCCGTGGGTCCAGGCACAGGCGGCGATCTGGATGTCGAGGACCCAGCCGGCGCGCTGCTCGGGCTTGACCCCCTTACGCCGGACTCCAGTTGGGGGAATCGGGTGCAGCGCGCGAAGCCTGCCTGCCACGATCGCCGCGGGCCTGTCGAGTGGCAGGATCTCGACGAGGTCGCTGGCCACGAGCCCGATGAACCATTGGAGCCCTGTTGCTAGCCGATCTCCGATCGGTCTGGGGTTCTCGCCCGCCGCCGCCTGGATGCCCCGGACTACCTCCATAACGGTGGGGGCGGTGACGGCGACCGGCGCACCCTCGTGGGCGCGTTCCAGTAGTGCTCGCTCCAGTGCTCCGCCGGGATAAAGGCGGGAGACGAGCGTCGTGTCCCAGGCGGCCGTCACTAGTCGCGACGGCCGGCGAGCATCGCCTCACGGAACTCATCGGGCGACGGGAAAGTCAGCGCTTTGCCCAAGTCGACGCTCTCGACCGCCGCTCGACGCTGGGATGCCAGCGTGGAGAGTTGCTCGCGACGCTCGCGGGCGCTCGCTCCCTCCTGCGCTAAGCGCACGATCGCGTCGTTCGTCGTCGTGCCGAGCTCTTGGGCCAAGCGCTCGGCCGGGTCGAGCACCGAGCGGGGCACGGTCAGGGTGGTCCTATGTCCTTGACGATGGGGTGCTCTGCGTCGACGCTCCATAGTAGAACATCATAGCGCATCAAGACGCCCTCGCTCGTTAGCCGTCCTGCCAACACCAGTGCGATCCTTTTGCATTCGCGCCAAGACAGCGATGTCGGTAGCAAGGTGACCGGGGTGCTGGGTGAGGCGGCTCAGCTTCGCGGCGAGAAGATCGCCGAGACTTCTATCTCGTTTCCCAGATGGGGTGGCCAATCGCGTCCGTTGAAGCAGTAGTCGAGCGCGCTTACACCATATCCGCCGCCGCCTGCCGGAAGCGAAATCTGTAGTGGTGTTGACTGCTCGGGCAAGGTGAAACGCAGCTCAGACGCTTCGGCGCCTCCACGCGATTCGCAGCGGAATTTCGCGACAAGAAATTCGGCCGTCGCATGTGGTCGCAGTAGCACCCGTGTGGGCCGCAGGCGCGAAGGCTCGTGCACACCGAGGTACATCCCGTGTCCATAGTGGTAAATGAACGGCAGGCGGTGGGAGCCGTGATACAGCTCGACCGTGGGGAAGCCGTCGATTACGCAGGTTTCGCGTGAATGATTGGTCAGCACAAAGAAGCGGGAGTGCTCGCCGGTCATCGCAGAGGTGGGTTCGGTCAGGGACACAGCGATGTCGGTAGCCCGACATCGCGCATATCGCTGATCCGGCGAGACGGTCGCACGCTGTATCGGGGTGGGTTTGGTCGATGCGGACGTTCTCGAGGACGAGGAAGAAGAGGCGCCGCATCCAGCGAGGCCGAAGAGCGCCAGTATCAATCCGATTACAGCGACGATCGACGTGGATGCACCTTGTCGCCTCATCGGCGGATTGTGTGCCGGTAGCCTTCGACCGGTCTTTCGTAATAACAGCAAAGCAGGTCCGCCCTTCTGCCGGCCGAAGTCCGGGCCTGCTTTTCTAAAAAAACCGTTCCCATATTAAACGCTCAATACCACAACCACCGTCGGAAGGCAAGCCTGCGCAGGCTCCGGCACATTCGTCCGGCAGGCGCGACTACGCGCGCTGATTCTGCCGGCCGAAGTCCGGGCCTGCTTTTCTAAAAACAAAAGACCGTGCATCTTCACCCTAATATCAATGCGCTCACAGCGAGTCGCTATGACAGCCGTCGGAAGGCAAGCTCTTCAGACTGAATAACCGGATGATCAATGGCGTAGCTCTTATAAATTCACCTTGAACAACAACTTGATCAATGGCGCAGCTGGTATTTATCCCTCCTTCGATCCGTGCCGGGGGCTGCGTCGCGCCGTGAGTAGTGCGGCGAGGGTACTCGCCCGGATTGACCGTCCCAGGTGCTCGTGGAGAGCGTGATTCTCGTTCGCGAGGGCGTCACGCTCCTCGGGTGAGAGTCGTGCCCAGAAGGACATCGTGCCGAGCAGCGCGTTGATCTCACCGGCGGTGCGCTCGATCAGGGTCGGCACGGTCGCGAGCTGTAGATCCTCGAAGAGATCGGCTGCGTAGTCGCGTCCTATGTCGTAGCTCCCCAGCCAGCTCCAGGCGTCCGCGACGTTGTGACGGCGCTCCTGCACCCCCGCGATCGTGTGATCGAGGTCGCGGTAGGTGGGCCAGGTCGCGGCGATCTCCGGCGCGTGCCTGCGCAGGGCCGACAGTAGAGCCTCCTGATCATCGACGCTGCGCTGCTCGGCAAGGCCGAAGTATTGGATCAGGGCGAGCGTCCCGTTGGGAGCGAGCACCTCGGAGATCTTCCGCCAGCTCAGATCAGGGTCGACCCAGTGGATCGCGGACGCTGAGAACACCGCCGCGTAGCTCTCGCGCGGTAGTTGTGTGTCCTCGAACCGCGCGTGGAGGAACTCGACATCACCCGCGTCTTTCAGGTTCTCTTCAGCCACCCGGATTAGTTGATCTCCAGGCTCGAGTGCGGTCACGCGCAGCCTTCGCGCGAGGAGGCCGCGCGTCAGCTGACCGGTCCCGCAGCCGATCTCGAGCACCGGGTCGCCAACCCCGATATGAGCCGCCTCGCATGCTTCATCGACGAGCGCGTCGGGGTAGGCCGGGCGGTTGCGGTCGTACTCGACCGCAATCTCGTTGAACACCTTGCCGTAGCTTCGTGCGAGCGTCCCGCCGCTCATGCCCCGAAACGTACACACTCGCCTGGATGGGCGAGGGACTATCGCAGCTCGAAACGCTGCTTGGCGATAGTCACGGTCTTGCGCAATGTCTTTGCCATGATTTTCTCCGATTCGTCTCTGGAGCGTAGCGGTGGTTGCGGTAGCGATCCAGCGGGTCGGATGTGCAGCTGGAAGCGCAATCAGTCTGGTCCGATCCAGATTGGTCCATGCACGTCCCGACCGCACCCGCCTATTTTGAAACAGGTTCTAAAGCCAAAGCGCCTCGATCGGGGTCGCCCATACGCTGTGGCCGAGGAGGGTTGTCCGTCGTGCAGTACACAGCACGAGACCCGCCACGAAGCGCTCGCCGGCCAGGGCTCGGAACTTGTTCAGTCCGCGCAGGTCGGTCCTCCTGATCGTTGCGCCGGACTTGATCTCGATCGCGATCACCCTCCCCGCGCGGTCTTCGAGCACGATGTCTACCTCTTCTCCATGGGCCCCGCGCCAGTGGCGCATCACCGGCGCCGTGTCGGTGTGCGGGAGCAGCCGTGCCAGCTCCATTGCCACGAAAGACTCGTATGCGCGGCCGCTGAGCGCGTCGTCCTGCGCGATCCGCGTCGCGTCGGCGTCCAGCAGATGGGCCATCAGGCCCACGTCCTCGATGAACAGGCGCGGCGCGCGCACGGCGCGCGCGGGGAAGCCGGGGGTCCACGCCGGCACGCTTACGAGCAGGTGCAGCAGCTCCAGCAGGCGAACGTAGGTGCGTACCGTCTTCTCGTCGGCCGCCAGCGCCTGCGCGATGGGTCTCATCGAGATCAGCGAGCCGGAGCCGGCGGCGAGATGGAGGAGCAGCGCAGGGAGCAGATCGGGGCGGCGAACGTCGACGAGGTCAGGAACGTCGCGCGCGATCAGCGCCGCGAGATAATCCTCGAACCATGCCCTGCGGCGGCGCTCAGGGCGGGCGATCGCCGCCGGGAATCCGCCTGTTGCGATGCGCTGTGCGTGCGCGGCTCGGCCCACCTCGTGCGACTCCACGTAAGGGGCCCCCACGCCTTGCCAGATCTCATCCAGCCATCGCGGTACGTCTCTGCGTGCGATCTCGGCCTGTGTGAACGGGCGCAGCGGGACCCGCTCGACGCGCCCCGCCAGCGAGTCGCCGATGCGGGGCGCCAGCAGCAGGCTGGCCGATCCGCTCACCAGGAAGCGACCCGCCTGCGGTTCCTCATCCACCGCCATCTTCAGTGCCAGTACGAGCTCGGGCACACGCTGGAGCTCGTCTATGAACGCCCGTTCGCCGAGTGCAGCGGTAAAGCCCTGTGGATCGTCGATCGCGCCGCGGCGAGTGTTCGCGTCATCGAGCGTCACGATCCGCATGCCTCGCTCCGAGGCGAGCTTCGTACAGAGCGTCGACTTGCCCGCCTGCCGTGGACCTTCGACAGCCACGATGCGCGTGTCCGCGAGCGCCTCAACGACGCGTGCCGCCGCATGCCGGGGGATCTCCTGCGCGGACATAGACACGAAAGGATAGCGGACGATCCGGAACAAGTATCCGGACTATCCGGAATATATGAGCGGACAATCCGGATCTCCGGCCTGCCGTCCCAGCCGTCCGGCGCAGTTGTGGCGGGGAAGCCCGTATGACGCCAATGGGTCCGATCTGGTCTAGCACCGTCTAGCTCGTCTAGCGTCGTCTAGCCCGTCTAGGAACGTCTAGCTTCTGCTAGGTCTGAGGTGGTCCTCCAGCGCGATGCTCTTGGCGGGCTCGCTGCCAGGACCGGAGGGTTCATGCTGACCGTTCGCCTTTTTGCCAGGGCTCGTCAGCTCCCGTGGTGGCCGGCGACACTGACCTCTTGGCGGTCTTGTAATAGCCAGCTGTCAGAGCAGGCTTGGATGTTCGCCGGCAGAATCAGCGCGCGAAGTCTTCTCTTTGTAACAACCCAGCAAAGCAGGCGTGGACATCCGCCGATGGGATTGGATGCCCACCCACCCCGCGAAGTCGGCCCGTTCGGCGGACTGTCCACGACCTGCGTAGGCGCCTGCCCGGGCCGACCGTCCAAGACCTACGTAGGCGCCAGCCGCGCCCGCAGGTCGAAATACAGGAGCGCGAGGGTGAGCGCCGAGAACGAGGCCGTGATCGTGCGAGCCGCGATTCCCATCGCCACCGAGGCCGCGCCGGCGGTGCTGCCGAGCGGAATGACCCGGACGCCGAAGAGGATCGCGGAGTTCAGCAGCCCGGTGATCAGCAGCAGGGCGAAGATGTGTCCGTAGTGTTCGCGTGTGAGCTCACGGCTGCGCCGTAGCGAAGGGAGCCAGCCGTCGTTCTCTAGGGCCGCGACCTGCGCCACGACCGACCAGCGCAGCGCGAGCAGGACACCGGGAACGATCAGGGCAAGGAAGCCGAGGCCGATGCCGAGGGCGGACATGACCACCGCCGCGACCACCACGGGGAGCACCCGCAGGGCGCGCGGAACCACTCGCTGCAGGCGCGGCGTGTCTCCCTGCCCGATGACCACGACCGCATGTATGTGGAGGGCCGACACCAGCGGTCCCACCAACGCGGTGTCGAGCAGCAACAGGAGGTATGTGACCCCCACGTTCTGGTGCGCGCTGCTGACCAGCGGCCCGTCGCCTGTGATCGCCAGGACCGCGAGCTCATACGGGGCGATCACGCCGAGCGCCATCACTAGGAACAGCAGCGGATAGCGCTGGTAGATTTCGAGCGCCTCGCCGATGATCTCAGCGACAGACCGCGGGCGCTCGATCTCGCTCGGCTCTCCGGACTCCATGCCGAGGGCAGCCTAGTGGTCCCGCCGGAGCGCAGGGCGGACGTGGCTATCTATATGTCTGCCTGACTAAGCTGTGAAGATGGACCAGGATAAGGCTGCGGACTTCGTGAGGCGCTTCACGGAGTTCTGGCAGGCGCCTGTGCCCGAGCGCCTGGACACGGTGCTGGCGCCAGACGCCCGCCTCTCCGCGCCGATGGTCCCCACCACGCACGGACTGGAGGATGGCAGGCGGGCCTTCGCCGAGCTGTTCGAGCTGATCCGCGACATGACCGCCGAGGTCCACCGCTGGGGCGCCACCTTCGACGGTGTCCTGATCGAGTTCACGGTTCGCGGCACGGCGGGCGGATCGCCCATCTCCTGGGAGTCGGTCGATCGCTTCGTCCTCGACGAGCACGGGCTCGCCATCGAACGGTTCACCTACTTCGACTCGTTGCCGCTGGTGCTGGCCCTGGCGCGGCGTCCCCGCGCATGGCCCGGGTTCACACGCAGCCGTATCAAACAGATGCGCCGCTGAGCTGTGCCGGATCAGCGCGTACTTTTCTTCGGGGATTCTCTCGTGGCCGGCGTCGGAGATCCGGCGGGGCTCGGATGGGTTGGTCGTGTTGTCGCTGCCTCGTTCACCTCAGGTGTGCCCGTCACGGCGTACAACCTCGGTGTCAGGGGAGAGACGTCCGTGCAGGTAGCCGCGCGCTGGCGCGCGGAGACGCAGCCCCGTCTCTTGACAGGGACGGAAACTCGCGCGGTGCTGTCCTTCGGCGCTAACGACACGACGGTTATCGATGGTCAGAGGAGAGTCGCGGCCGAGCGCTCGCAGGAAGCTCTGGCCACCGTCCTTGACGAAGCCGCGATGCTCGGACTGCCAGTGCTCCTCGTGGGGCCAGCCCCCGTCGACGATCCTGAGCAGAATCGCCGTATCGAGGATCTCTCGACTTCCTTCGCCGATGTCTGCGTGGCGCGAGGGACCCCGTTCGTAGGGGTGTTCGAGTCACTCCTGGCCTCGCGTGTGTGGATGGCGGAGGTCGCCGCGGACGACGGTGCTCATCCGTCGAGTGAGGGCTACGACGTCCTTTCCCAGCTCGTCCTCGCCGGCGGTTTCCTTGACTGGCTGGGGATAGCCGGCGGGACTGAAAAGGACCGTCCCTTGATTGATCGGATCTTCAGAGCGAGGCCGGATGACGGTTCCGGCCGGTGAAAGCCGGTCGTCAGCCTTGGCTTTTGTCCAAACACGACGCGAAGATGCTGGCCGGTGGTCCGATTTGATCGCCCAGCAAGCATGTCAAGCTCCTCAGCATGGCTGGCAAACTCGAGATCGTCGGTGGGCCGACTTTGATACCCCTGGCTCGCGTGCCCGGGAATCTCTACAGGTGGAAGGTCCAGAACGGCAGCGCTGAGCAGCACGTCTATGTGCAGATTGCTGACCCGCTGAGGCCCGAGACGGTGGATGAGCCGCTGCGATCGAGCATCGAGTCAAAGGGCGAGTCGGTGCTCCGTAAGCTGCTCGAGCGCGGCAACGTTCCGGCCCGCATCAAGATCACCTCCGGCGGCATCACCGAGGTCGGCGTAGACCAACGCGCACAGCCTGTGTCGATGTAACGAGCGTTGATACCAGCCACGCCAAGAATCCTTGGAAGCACATACGTATTCCCCATTACTCCCGAGCATTGCTTGATACCAGCTACGCCAAGAATCCTTGGAAACACGTAGCTGAAGAGCTCGCCTTCCGACGGTTGTCATGGCGACTCGTTACAAGCAGTTTTAGAAAAGCAGGTCCGGACTTCGGCCGGCAGAATCAGCGCGCGAAGTCTTCTCTTTGTAACAACCCAGCAAAGCAGGCTTGGACTTCGGCCAGCAGAATCGGCGCGCGAAGTCGCGCCTGCTGGACGAACGTCCAAGACCTGCGTAGGCGCCTGCCGGACGAACGGTCCGGAGCCTGCGAAGGATCACGAAGATTCTCCATCTTGTGTGCGACTGGTGTGGATGAGTGGGTTATCGCCGAGTGCTTGCGCCACGAGGGCGAGGTCGTTTTTATCGTGGAGGTGGGCGGCGTGCTCGCGTAAGTCGAATGCGGCGTTCATCGCCGCGACGAGATCGGCAGCGTGGGCGTCGAGGATGAGCTTGGCCTTGTGGTGGCGGGTAAGCCAGTGGGCGACGTCGGGCCAGTGCCATAGGCGGGTCTTGCTGTCGGGGTATGCGACTGGCGCGGGGAAGCCTCCGGGGCCGCGCTGCTGGTTTGCGAGTAGCCGGATGTACTCGCGTGAGAGCCCTGAGCGCTTGGCGATGGCGGCCATCGTGACCAGCTCGTCGGGCTCGATGCGTACGACTCGCAGGCCGGGAACCGCTGAGGTGGTGTCTGCGATCGCGCTGGTCAGAGCTTCGCTGAAGGTCTTAGCCTCACGGTCGAACGCGCCGTAGTGTGCGCCGTCACGCACTCCGAACAGGGCGTCATCGCAGCCGGCCTCGTGTAGGGCGTCGAACTGCTGGTCGTCCAGCACGTCGACGCCGCTGAAGAAGAGCGTGAAGCTGTGGATCGAGGGTCTGGCGCTGGTGCTCATCGGTTGTCCTTCTGGCGCTTCGCGGTGTTCGATGTGCTCAGGTCGTGATCGCACTTCTTGATCGCCTCCCGGATGCGCTTGGCGATGTCGCCCGGCCGTCGCGGCGTGCCCGAGATCGCGACTGCGCAGCCCTGTCCGCATGAGACAGTCCCCCAACGATGGCCGGTTCCTCTGGCTCGCTCTACGTTCCAGCCTGCGTTTTGTGCGTCTTTGACGGCCTTGCGGATGTCCTTGTCTGGGTGTCGTGCTTCTTTCACTATCAGTCTAGCATTGAGTTGGAGGTTGTCAACACGTCCTCTTCCGCCGAGATCTGGAGGCAAGTCCGTTGGAATCGCCGTGCACCACCACATCTCCCACTTCGACGCCAACCAACCGACGGGACATGCGGACCTCAGAAATTCATCGCGCCAGCGGGACTGTCAAGCTTTATGCGTGGGACTGGCGGGTTACAGCTTGGAGAAGCGAGCGGGAGAGGTATCAAGACGGATGCGCCCCGCGAAGTATTGGGTTGACCTCGACGGTCTTATCTGAATTGTCATGGAGCTGGTCGACGGCAACCTCGTCCTCTCGGCGACGGATCTCATCAACTACCTCGAGTGCGGGCACCTGACGTGGCTCGACCGGGAGCGAGCGGAGGGGTTGCTGGCAGCTGAGCCAAAGCGGCCTGAGACGGCTGAGCTGGTGGCCGCGAAGGGAGACGAGCACGAGCTGGCGTACCTCGAGCGGCTCAAGGCGGAGTACGGCAAGGCGCTGGTCGAGATAGCGACCGATGGGGGACGGCCCGGGCTCGAGCGTGCCGTGGCGAGAACAGCCGGCGCGATAGCCGCCGGCGCGCCCATCATCTTCCAGGGGAGCTTCCTCAGCGGGCAGTGGCGGGGACACGCGGACTTCCTGCGACGAATCGATCGCCCGTCGACGCTCGGGGGCTGGAGCTACGAGGCGATCGACACCAAGCTCGCGCGCTCGGTCAAGCCCTACTTCGTTCTCCAGCTCTGCTTCTATTCCGAGCTCCTGGCGGAGCTCCAGGGCACGGAGCCCGAGCACATGTACGTCGTGCTCGGCACTGGCGAGGAGAAGTCCCTTCGCTACGCCGACTTCTCCGCTTACTACCGGCGACTGAAGGCCGAGTTCGCATCCGCGCTCGCGGACGGCCTCGCGGATATCTACCCCGAGCCGGTCGCCCACTGCGGTCTGTGTCGCTGGTCAGATGTCTGCGACGCGCGCTGGGTAAGGGACGACCATTTGAGCCTGGTCGCCCGGCTTGCCCGCACGCAGCTGATGGGCCTCTCGCAGGCGGGGATCACAACGGTGGCGGAGCTGGCGCGCGCGACACCGGAGGAGAAGCCTGCGCGGATCGGTAGAGACACCTTCGCTCGTCTGCGCCAGCAAGCCCGGTTACAGGTCGCCCAGCGTGAGTCGGGGAAGCCGAGCTACGAGCTGCTGGATCCGCGGCTCGACCCCGATGCGGCGCCGCACGGCTTCGCGCGGCTCCCGCGGCCCTCGGATGGTGACCTTTTCTTCGACATCGAGGGCGACCCATTCTGCGGTGAGCAGGGGCTCGAGTATCTCTGGGGTGTCAGCTACAGGC
>Ga0116224_10001457_pt1 | contig 15058 bp, 4 predicted proteins | sample Sb_taG_9_FD_89699 | JGI IMG/M metagenome (GOLD analysis project Ga0116224, IMG submission 89699) | Peat soil microbial communities from Weissenstadt, Germany - Sb_50d_b_LC metaG | ecosystem: Environmental > Terrestrial > Soil > Wetlands > Peat | place: Germany: Weissenstadt | collected 2010-09-21 | reverse complement strand
TCAACCAGATCCCGGCCAGCGGCACCCCCTACGTCGGCTCGCTGACCAACCTCTACTTCCCTTACTTCCTCGATCCCGTCAATGCCGAGCGACTCGTGGTCGGCGGCGACAACTTCGACGCCTTCGGGAATCCCATCGCCGCCGTGGCCCAGTCGCTGGACGGAGGGGCCACCTGGACCGAGTGGGATCCGCCGTCCATCGGCGGCGTCCCCGGCCCCGGGCTCGCCACGGTCTCGGCGCTGGGCGTGGCCGTCTACCAGGGCACGTTCCACCCCGACCTGCCCACGTCCCCGTCGAACCCGGGCTTCCCGACGGTCACGGACATGGGGGCGAACACCGACGACCCCAACACCGTCTACGCCTCGGACGGCACCAGCCTCTACGTCACCAAGAACCACGGCACGACCTGGCTCAACCGGACCAACAACCTGCAGCCGCCGTCCCCGGCCGCGCCGACCATCACGATCTCGGCCATCGAGGTCGATCCGCTGAACCGCGACCACGCCTTCGTGGTGAGCAGCATGGCCCCCGGCACGGGCGGCAAGCGCGTCTTCATGACCAACAACGCCGGCGTGAGCTGGACCAACATCACCAGCAACCTGCCCGACGTGCCCGTCTGGTCGATCGTCGAGGATCCGCGCAACGGCTTCATCTACGTGGGCACCGACAAGGGCGTTTACTACTCGACGAACGGGGGCGGGACGTGGAACGTCTTCGGCGTCGGCATGGCCGCGGTGCAGGTGACGTCGCTGGACCTGAACCAGAACACCAACCTGCTCACCGCCGGCACCTTCGGCCGCGGCGTCTACCAGATCAACCTGAGCAACGTGCAGCCCAACGGGGGCGCCCTCAGCGCCGCCAGCGGCACGGACGTCTGGACCGGCCGAGTCCAGCTCGCCGGGGCCACTTCCCTCGGCGCCGAGGACACCGCCATCGTCGAGGCCGACATCGCCGGCCCCCAGCTCAACATCGTCGGCGCCATCTCGGACCTGACCCTCGGCGCCGACTACACCCTGACCAAGGTCGGCCCGGGCAACGTCATTCTCTCCGGCAACAACACCTACGGCGGCCTCACCGACATCCAGACCGGCTCGCTGATCGTCCACAACCCGAACGCCCTCGGCGCCAACCCGCAGACCCCCGGCAACCCGGGCCTGGGCACCGTGGTCGAGAACGGGGCGGCCCTGAAGCTGCAGTCGAGCGTCACCGGGGAGCCGCTCACCATCAACGGCAACGGTCCCGGGCAGTTGAACGGCCACAACACCGGCGCCCTGGAGAACATCAGCGGCGCCAACACCTACTCCGGCCCCATCACCCTGGCCAATAACTCCACCATCGGCGTGGACAGCGGCAGCAGCCTCACCGTCAGCGGCCAAATCACCGGCGGCTTCGGCATCACCAAGGAGTTGACCGGCACCCTGGTTCTCGACCCCATTCTCGCCCCCTCGCCCGCGCCCTCCACCGACAACAGCTACACCGGTGGCACCGCCATCAACCAGGGGGCCATCAACATCCAGACCCCCAACGCCCTGGGCGCCAACGGCAGCAAGACGAAAGTGCTCGACGGGGCGCAACTCCAGGTGCAGGGCGGCATTGACGTCACGGCCCAGAACCTGCAGATCACGGGCACCGGCATCTCCGGCACCGGCGCCCTGGAGGGGGTCGGCGGCGCCAACGAGTGGGACGGCTCCGTCATCCTCGCCCAGGACAAGGGCCTGAACCCCCCGACCAGCCCGCCCGCGAACATCGGCATCGGCACCCTGTACACCAGTCCCAGCGACTTCCTGCTGATCACGGGGACGATCAGTCAGGTGTCGCCTTTGCTGGGGATCAACAAGCTCGGCGCGGGCACGCTGATCCTGAACAACCCCAACAACACCTACAGCGGCGCCACCCTCGTCACCAACGGCGCTCTGCGCGTGCAATCGAACGGGGCCCTGGGGACGCCGGGCACCTCGGCGCTGCAAGGCGTGATCGTCAGCGGCACCTCCGGCTCGTTCACCCTGAGCTTCGACGGGGCGTCCACGGGCCCGCAGAACGTCGGCATCCCGGCCGGCACATTGCAGTCGAATCTGAACACCCTCCTCTCGACCCTCAGCGGCGCCGCCGCCGGCGGGTCGGTCAGCGTCGGCCAGAGTTCGAACGCCAACGGCGGCACCGTCTACTCCATCTCCTTCGGCGGCACCCTCGGCGGCGGCAACACGCCGCTGTTGCAGGCCACCGCCACGGGCGGCGCAAGCGTCGTCGTCACCAGCAACGGCACCTTCGTCCTGCCCGGCGGGGCGATCGAGGTCGATGGCGACCCCATCGGCGTCGGCAACAGTCTGACAGTTTCCGGCGAGGGACTCACCGTCAGCGGCAACGGCGCCCCGGAGGTGCAGCAGGTCTCGATCACCGGCGCCGCCAGCGCCGGTTTCACCCTGAGCTTCAACGGCAGCAAGGCCACGTCGCTCTTGATCGGCGCCTCCGCCGGCCAGGTGACCACGGCCCTCAACGGCCTGAGCACGATCGGCAACGTCGGCGGAAACGTGACCGTGACCAGCCAGACGACGACGTCGGGCTCGCTCAGCACCACCGTCTACACGATCATCCTGGGCGGCACCCTGGCCAACGCCCACCAGCCGGCGATCGTGGCGACGGCGACCGGCACCGGCGTCACGCCCCCCATCGTGACCATCGCCCGCGACGGCGGCACCGGCGCCATGCACAACATCAGCGGCGCCAACAACTGGACGGGGCCTGTCATCCTCCAGAGCGGCGGCAGCATCGGCGTCGATCCGGCGACGCAGCTCACCGTCAGCGGCACCGTCGAGGATCCTATCCCGTCCCCGGTGCCCCCCGGCACTCTGACGAAGGTGGGTGCGGGAACCCTGATCTTCGCCGACCCCAACACCTACACCGGCCTGACCCAAGTCAACGCCGGCATCCTCAACGTCCAGGCCGGCACGACCCCGGCCCAGGGCAATTCGCCTGCCCAGTCGCCGCTGGGCGCCGTCGTCTCCGAGGTGCAGTCGGTCACCCTGTCGGGGCCGAACACCGGCACCTTCAACCTGAGCTTCCGCGGCCAGACCATCTCGCCCAACCTGCCGGCCACCGCGACCGCCTTCCAGTTGGCGAATGCCCTGGCCGCCCTCTCGACCATCGGCAGCACCAACGGGGTGCAGAACGTCTCGGTGACCAAGACCGGCAACACCTACACCGTCACCTTCCAGGGCGCCCTGGCCGGCCAGATCCTGCCGCAGATGGGGGGCAGTGGGCAGCTCGGCACGACCCTGACCATCACCACGGTGCAGGACGGCTCGCAGGGCACGGTGGTCACTCCGGGCGCGACCCTGCAGGTGCAGGGCGGCATCACCCTCGCCAGCGAGGGACTGACCCTCAGCGGCAATGGCGCCTCCGAGGTGCAACAGGTGGTCCTCAGCGACCTCGTGCCGGCCGACACCTTCAGCCTGACGTTCAACCAGAAGACCACGGGCAACCTGGCTCCCAACGCCGGCGCCGCCGCCGTGCAGGCGGCCCTGAACGGCCTGTCGTCGATCGGCCCCTCCGGCTTCGTCACCGTCTTCCAGACCCCCAGCCTGGGCAACATCGCCTACACCGTGGTCTTCGGCGGCAGCCTGGCCAACACCCAGCAGTCGTTGCTCGGCGTCTCCCAACCGAATGCTACTACTTCGCCCACCCTCAGCGAGCTGCAGGTCGGCGGCATCGGCGCCCTGGACAGCCCGTCCGGTGACAACACCTGGTCGGGGCCGATCACCCTGGCCGGGAACACCTGGATCGGGGCCGACACCGATTCGACCCCCGCGGTCTCGACCTTGAACCTCATCACGGGGATCACCGAGTCGGTGACCAAGAGCGCCCTCACCAAGGTCGGCACCGGTATCGTGCAGCTGGGGGGCACTACCAGCAACACCTACACCGGCCCGACCAACGTGAACGGCGGCACGCTGCAGTTGGCCAAGACCGAGCCGGGTTCGGGCGCGGCGGTCGTCGCCGTCCCCGCCGCCCTCAACGTGGGCAACGGCACTGGTGCCCTGCTCGCGGAAGTCGTGCAGTTCGAGGGGAACAACCAGATCGACACCGGCGCCGCGGTCACCGTCAAGAGCGACGGGTTGCTGGACCTGAACACGTTCATGCAGGACAACGCGCCGAACAACACGCACGCCATCGCCACGCTGAGCATGACCGGCGGCACCGTCCAGCTGACGGGCGCCTCCAGCCAGCTCACGGTGAGCGGCGCGGTGACGGCCACCTCGGACACCGGCGGCAACCCGGCGAACGTGACCAACGCCGGCATGCTGGACCTGACGGCCACTTCGCCGACCATCACCGTGAACGGCCCCGGCATCCAGGCCCCGGCTCCGGACATGATTATCGCCTCGCCGATCATCTCCGCCACGGGCAGCTTCACCAAGGCCGGCAGCGGGGTGCTGCAGCTGACCGGCAACAACACCCCCGACGGTGTCACGTACACTAACGCCTCGATCTCGAAGGGGGTTCTGCTGGCCGACGCCCCCACTGGCATCACGCTCGGCGACGTCACGCTCAACGGCGGCACGCTCGGCGGCAACAACTCGGTCAACTCGGCCCAGCCCGGCACGGGCGGCACCGTCCAACCAGGCGACAGCAACGTCAGTCCCGGCATCCTCACGACCAACATCACCACCGCGCAGACCTGGACCAGTTCGACGACCTTCTCGGTGGTCCTCAACGACGCCCTGAGTCCGGCCGATTACTCGTCGCTGACCGTCAACGGCAACCTCGCCCTCGGCGGCGCCACGCTGGCGGGCTTCGTCGGCCCGGGCGTGAACATCGGCGACCAGTACGTCATCCTCACGACGACCAACGGGGCCATCACCGGGCGCTTCGCGGAGGTCGCGGAGGAGCCAAACACCACCCTCGGCATCGTCTTCATCAACGGCCAGAAGTTCGACGTCAACTACGTCCAAACCAACGGCAGCGTCACCTCAGTCGTTATCACCCCGGTGAGGCAGGTGGCGAACATCGTGCTGACGTCGTCCTCGGGCGCGACGAACACGTCGGTCTTCGGCCAGGACGTGACCTTCACGGCCACGGTGACGCCCGAGAGGGGGGCCGGCGCCATCCCGGCCACCGACACGGTGACCTTCAGCCTCGACTTCGCGAGCAACCCGACCACCTACACCGCGGCGGTCGTCTGGAATGCCAGGGCGGGGTACGGCACGGCCAGCTTCCCGGTGTCCTTCTTCGGTCCGCCCACCTCGCCGCTGTCGGTCGGCATGCACCAGGTCATGGCGGTCTTCAACGGGGACAACAGCTTCCAGCCCTCGAACGCGACGCCGCTGAACCAGACGGTCAACAAGGCGAACACGACCCTGACGATCACCCTGACGCCGGCGCCGCCGGCCAACCCGGTGCCCGGCCAGGCGGTGACGGTCACCGCGACCATCAGCCCGATCAAGCCCGGGGCCGGCGTGCCGACCAGCCCGGACTCCGCCACCTTCACCCTGGACGGCCAAGCGTTCGGCGGGCCGGTGACGCTCAACGCCGCCGGTCAGGCCATCCTGGTGCTTAACAATCTGTCCACCGGCCTGCACCGTATTCGGGCGGCGTTCCCGGGCGACGCCGACTTCAACAGCAGCTCCTCATCGACCCCCTCAGCGCCCGACACCCTGGTGAACGTCCAGAAGGCGGCCGCGACGGTGCTGATCTTCGCCAACCCCCTGTCGTCGTTCTACGGCCAGCCAGTGACGTTCACGGCCAACGTGTCCGGCCCGGTGCAGGGGACCGGCACGGTGAGCTTCTACAACTACGACACCGGCGTGCTCAACCAGAGCACCTTGCTAGGGACGGCGACCCTGGTCAACGGGACGGCGAGCAGCCCCGCGATCACGACGCTCACCGCGTCCGCGATCCCGCACAAGATCGTCGTGGCCTACTCCGGCAGCATCAGCTACCTTGGCAGCGACAACCACCAGAACCCGTTCCTGTACACGGTCAGCCCCGACGCCACACAGACGGTCCTCACCGCCACGCCCGGCGGCGGCAACCTTTCCCTCGCCTCGCCGATCACCTTCACCGCCACGGTCAGCCTCTCGGGCCCGGGGAACGGTACGCCGACCGGCACCGTCACCTTCTTCGTCGATGGAGCGAAGTTCGGCGCCGGCATCCTCAACGGCAACGCTACCCTCGATATCGCCACCCTCGCCACCACGAACCTGCCGCAGGGCTCGCACACCATCACGGCCACTTACGCTGGCACGCCCAACTTCGCCAGCAGCACCTCATTGGGCCTGGCGGAGAATGTGGCGATCGGCACGACCGTGACGGGCACCCCGTCGGTCACCTCGCCGGTCTACGGCCAGGTCATCACCCTGACGGCGAATGTCAACGTCCAGGCGCCGGGCACCGGCACGGTCCCCAACGGGGAGATCGTTTCCTTCACCGACACCACGAATGGGCTGTCCCTGGGCAACGCGACCCTTGGGCCGCCCGCCGGACCGCCGGGCATCGCCATCCTCCCGGGCCTCAACACGAACCTCCTGGCGATGGGCCAAAACGTCATCGAGGTCGATTACCTGGGGGACTCGTCGTACCTCCGTAGCAGTTCCAGGTTCACCGTGACCGTGCTCAGGGATCCGACGACCACGACGGTGTCCTCGGGCCTGCTCATCCCGCCGGTCCTCGGCCAGACGGTAACTTTGACGGCCACCGTCAGCGCCAACAGCCCGGGCAGCGGCACTCCGACCGGGACGGTGAACTTCTACGACGGCAGCCTCTCGAAACCCATCGGCAGCGGCATCCTCGGCATCGTCAACGGCAAGGATGTCGCCACTGTCCCCGTCAGCACCCTCAGCGGCGGCCCTCACAGCATCCTCGCCCAGTACGCCGACGACGCCAACTTCGCCCCCAGTTCGGGGACGTTACTGCTGTCGGTGTCCCCGGCACAGACGACCACGACGATCTCGGAGACGGCCACCAGTTCCTCGGCCGGCAACGCGATCTACAGCGAGTTGGTGACCTTCACCGCCACCGTCTCCGTCACTGGCCTGGGCAGCGGCACGCCGACCGGCACGGTGACCTTCCTGGACGGGGGCGTCTCGCTGGGCACCGCGACGCTCAGCGGCGGCATCGCCACGCTGCCCCCCGTCAAGCTGGCTGTCGGGACTCACAAGGTCACGGCCAACTACACCGCCACCACGAACTTCGGCGGCAGCCAGTCGAACCTGGCGGTGCCCGCCAGCATCGCCACCGTGGTGGTGACGGCGGCCCCGACCAACACCCAGCTCGGTTCCTCGAGCAACCCCTCGCTCACCGGCCAGTCGGTGACCATCACGGCGACCGTGACGGCCCCGAGCCCGGCCACCGCCGTGCCGAGCGGGACGGTCACCTTCACCCTCGGCTCGACGACCTCCCTGGGCACCCCCAGCCTGACCACGCAGAACGGCCAGGGCATCGCAACCGTGGTGGTCAGCGGCAGCCTGCTGAGCTTTGGCTCCAACACGATCAACGCCACCTACAACCCCACCAACCCGAATCCGAATTTCCGCACCAGTACGACTTCGCTGACGCAGAAGGTGCTGAACGCCAGCAGCACCACTCTGACGGCATCTACCTCGACCTCGTCGCCATCGACCTCCTCGGTCTACGGCCAAACGGTGACGTTCACGGTCACCGTCTCCTCTGCGTCCTCGGGCACCGGCTCGCTGACGCCCAGCGGGGGTGTGAACTTCTTCGACGGGACGACGCTGCTCAACAGCGGCGGGCTGGTGGCCTTCACGACCAGCAGCAACGGCGTGTCCACGGCCGTCTTCCCCTTCAGCGGCCTGGCGTTCGGCGGCCGCAGCATTACCGCCACCTACGTCCCCAATAACGCCAGCCAGTTCGTGCCCAGCACCTCGACGCCGGCCTTGAAGTTCACGGTGACCCAGGCATCGACCAGGACGACGATGCTAGTGCCGTCCAACACCACGCCGGTTTACGGCACGACCATCACGCTCACGGCCACCGTGCTGGCGGTCACCCCGGGCAGCGGCACCCCGACGGGGACGGTCACGTTCTACGACGGGAACACCGCGCTGCTGTCGCCGGCGATGCTGGACGGCACCGGCAAGGCGACCCTCCTGGTCAGCACTCTGGGCGCCAGTACGACGCACAACATCAGCGCCAAGTACAACGGCGACACCAACTTCCTGCCCAGCGGCCAGAGCGCGTCGGTCGGCGTCACGCCCACGCCGACCAACAGCAGCACCCTGCTGTCCTCGTCCGCCGACAACATACCCCCCACCTTCACCACCCCCGGCACCGCCAGCGCGGTCTGGAGCCAGGCGGTGACCTTCACCGCGGTTGTCAGCAACGCCACCCCCGGCGGCGGCGGCATCCCGACCGGCCAGGTCGTCTTTCTCGACGGGAACACGTTGCTGGGCACCGGGGCCGTGAACCTCGATAGCACCGGCAAGGCGACACTGGTCACCAGCAGCCTGGCCCTCACCACCACCGACGCCCACCACGTCACCGCGACCTACGTCGGCGACAATAACTTCAACGGCAGCCAGACGGGCCCCACCGGCGAGGACAACGTCACGGTGAGTGAGGACGGCACGAACACCACGGTCAGTTCGTCGAACCCCACGTCCAGCTTCGGCCAGCCGGTGACCTTGACGGCGACCGTGACCGCCGCCTCTCCCGGCACCGCCACGCCGACCGGCACGGTGACCTTCCTGGACGGGCTCAACACGCTGGGAACCGGCAACCTCAACAGCAAGGGGATCGCGACGCTGGTCGTGACCAGCCTGAGCCTCGGCCAGCACAGCATCAGCGGCAGTTACCCCGGCGACAACGTCGATTTCACCCAAAGCACCAGCCCGAGCATCACCCAGAACGTGCAGCAGCAGGTGGTCTCCAAACTGGCCGCGTCCCTCTCGGTTGCCAAGCCGAATGTGGGTACGGCGTTCACGCTGACGGTGACGGCCGAGGACTTCAACGGCAACCGGGTTTCCACCTACACCACCACTCAGCCGGTGTTGATCGTCGTGCTCATCGCCCCGTCGGGAGGCTCCCTCACCAACGTCCCCAGCGTCAAGTTCGTCAACGGCGTCGCGGTCCTCGGCGGCCTGAAAGCCACCAAAGCCGGGAACTACGAGATCCTGATCGCCTCGGGCGGCTTCAGCGACATCTTCACATTCACCGCCGTGGTCCCCGGCCGGCAGACGTGATGTGGCCACGGGCGGCCGGAATACCTCGCCCCTCGCCCCGGTACTCCGGGGAGAGGGGTTGGGGGTGAGGGGGATGGATTGCATTGCGCCTGCGCACACACACAACCCCTCACCCCCGACCCCTCTCCCCGGAGTACCGGGGCGAGGGGAGCAGAACACAGGCCGCCCCCTTACGGCCCGCCGAACCGTGAGCAGAACCCGAAAAGTCCCCCGTTCCGCCGAGAGCGGATCAGCCGCTTCCCGCGGTCGGGCTGAACTGCTTACCTTGCCCGGATCGATAAGGAATCTGAACAGGGAACGCAAGGATGCGCAAGTTGCGGGGGAGCGGAATCCCCCGTGCGCAGTCGGGCCAGGGCAAGGAGGCCACGGCGATGACCGGGTGCCGCGTCAACCAATCCAGCGCGCGCGCGACAAGCGTACCGGCCCCGGGTCCGCACGACGGGCCGGGGGGCGGGTACACGGCTCGCCTTGCCGCCCCCGGTCCCCACTCCCTGGGGCGCGGTCCCCAGCCCGTCCCCCCTCACCCCGACCCCATCCCGCGCCCGGGCGCCCCGAATGGCGACACGCCGCGACGGGGAAGGACGGGTCGTTCCCCCACCGTGCCCTCGGGGCGAGGTCATGGAGGGCCCCCGACACATTCTTTCTCCAGGTGGAACATGCGGACCCAGCTGCTCGGTGGTTTGGCGCTGCTCTGCGGCGCCCTGACTTTCCTGTGCGGGGCCGGCGTCGCCCGCGCCCAGGCCCCAACGGAGTCCTCCGGCAACGCGTTTTCCTCGGGGAAGGCGCCGAACCCCGCTCCCCCCCAGGGCAACGGGCCGGGGTCCGTCACGAACGCCTTCTACCGGCCGTCGCCCGGGTCCGGCGCGCAGGTTACGCCGGCGTCCTACGGCTACCCCGGCTACGGCCAGGTCACTCAGGCGTCGTGCTGCGCGCCGTACGGCCAAGGCTATGGCTACTATCCCAATTATTACAACTATTACTACCCCAATTACTCGTCCGCCTACCTGGCGTGTCCCCCCTACCAGTACCCGCAGTCCCCGCCGGTCGCGCCGCGCGCCGAGATCGTCACCCTGCCGGCGCTGCCGGTGGTGCCCGACCACGTCGGGGCGGAGGAGGCCCCCTGCAAGAAGGACGGCTGCTGTCTGGGGCCGGACCTGCTGGGCCACAAGGACCACTTCTGGGTGACGGCCGGCTACGACGCCTCGTGGCTCAAGCCGTCGGTCGCGACCACGCCGCTGGTCACCACCGGCCCCCTCGCGACGGCGGCCTCGCCGCCGGGCTACGCCCCCGCGGGGCTCGGCCAGCCGGGCACGGTCCTCCTCCTCGGCAACCGGGCGGACTTCGGCCTGTTCAACGGGGTGCGCCTGTCCGCGGGCCTTTACCTGGACGACGAGGACCACTGGTCGCTCGAGTGGGACGGCCGCCTGAACATCGCCAACCACGTGCGCTACCAGAACGTGTCCGACGCCGGCGGCAACCCGCTGATCGCTCATCCGGAGTTCAGCATCATTCAAGGCGTGGAAACGGCCTTCGCCGACTCGATTCCCGGGCTGTTCAGCGGCGGCACCGCGATCGACCAGCGCTCGCAGTTGCTGGGCGGCGAGATCAACTGCCGCTACAACTTCACCCCCGCGAGCCACTGGCACGTCGATGGGCTGCTCGGCTTCCGCTTCCTGCGCCTGGCGGAGAGCCTGACGATCCGGGACCAGGCCACGCCGATCTCCCCCGGGGTGCTGACCTTCGAGGGCGTTCCGCTTGACCCGACCGACGTGCTGGGCGACATCGACAGCTTCAAGACGGCGAACCACTTTTACGGCCTGCAACTGGGGACCGGGGTCCGCTGGGAGTGCCAGTGGCTGTTCCTGGCCGCGTCCGGGAAGGTCGCCGTCGGCGGGACCGACCAGATGGTGGACATCAACGGCAAGACGATCCGCTACACTCCGTCCGGCCCGCTCTACGCCGGCGGCGGCATCTACGCCCAGCCGTCGAACATCGGCGACCACAACCGCACCGTCGTGGGCATCGTGCCCGAAGGCAACCTGACCTTCGGGGTGAAAATCACCTCGTGGCTGAACTTCACGGCCGGCTACTCGTTCCTGTACTGGAACTCGGTGGTCCGCCCGGGCGCCCAGATCGACCGCGTCATCAACCAGTCCATGGTCGCGTCGGACGTGAGCTTCGGCCCCACGGGGGGGCCGGCGCGGCCGGCCTTCCACTACAACGACGAAAACTTCTGGGTCCACACCGTCACCTTCGGGCTGGACTTCCATTACTAAGAAACTGTAACGACAAGGACTTCGCCGCTTGCGGCTTCGCAATCGTTCCTGCGAAGCCGCAAGCGGCGAAGACATTGCCGCCGCTCAACTTGACTCGGTCCCACCCGGCGGCCCACAATAGGACATGCTCACGATCCCTCGGCGCCTGGAACTGGCGATCCAGCACCACGAGGCGGGCCGGCTAGCCGAGGCCGAAGCCGAGTACCGCGCCATCCTCCAGGAGGCCCCCCGGCACCCCGATGCCCTGCACCTGCTCGGCGTCCTCGCCCACCAGACGGGCCACCACCCCGAGGCCATTGACCTCATCCGCCAGGCCCTGGCGCTGCTCGGTCCGAACGCCGTCTACCTCAGCAACCTCGCCGCCGCCTACCTCGCCGTCGGCCTCCTCGACGAGACGGCGGCGCACTGTCGCGAGGCCCTGCGGCTGCGGCCCAATTTCCCCGACGCCCACTCGAACCTGGGCCTCGCCCTGCTCGGGCTGGGCCGACTCGACGAGGCCGCCGAAGCCTTTCGCACCACCCTGCGCCTCAACCCCGACCACCTGAACGCCCGCTGTCACCTCGCCGCAATCCTGCAGCGGCAAGGAAACCTCCCCGAGGCGATCGCTCTTCTCCGAGAAGCGGTGCGCCAGGCCCCGGGCCACGCCCAGACCCGGAACGCCCTGGGGGGCATGCTGCTCGCCCTGGGACAGGCCGAGTCGGCGGAGCCCCATCTGCGGGAAGCCGTGCGCCTCCGCCCCGAGTTCGCCGAGGCCCACAGCAACCTCGGCCTGGCCCTGCGCGAGCTGAACCGGATTGACGAGGCGCTGCACTGCTTCCGCGAATCACTGCGCCTCAACCCCGGGTACGCCGGCGCCCACAACAACCTGGCGTACACCCTGCAGGCCCAGGGGAAGACCGACGAGGCGTGCGCCGAGTTCCGGCAGGCCCGGCGGATCGACCCGAACAACACGCGGGCACTGCTCGGCCTGAGCGGGCTGGCCGCCGCCGGACACTACCGCTTCAGCGACGAAGAGGTTCGGCTGCTCCAGGCGCTGGCGGCCCGCGACGACCTGCCCTTCGACGAGCGCGGCCGCCTGCACTTCGCCCTGGCCCGCCTCCGGGAGACGGCCGGCGCGTATGACGACGCCTTCGTGTGCTACCGCCGGGGCAACGACCTGCTGAAGGAATCTCTCCGCAGGCGCGGGGCCGTCTACGACCCCGCGGCCCAGCGGCGGCAGGTGGACCGGCTGATCGCCGCCTTCACGCCGGCCTGGTTCGAGCGCGTGCGCCCGTTCGGCTCGGACAGCGAGCTGCCGGTCTTCGTCGTCGGCATGATGCGCTCCGGCACCAGCCTCGCCGAGCAGATCCTCGCCAGCCACCCGCGCGTCCACGGCGCCGGCGAGCTACGCGACGTCGGCCGGACGGTCAGCTCCCTGCCGCAGCGCCTGGGGGCCACCGAGGACTATCCGGAGTGCATTCAGCGACTGGACCAGGGGACGGCACCCGCCCTCGCCGAGGGGCACCTGCAACGGCTGCGGCAGCTGGGCGGCGAGGCGGCCCGCGTGGTCGATAAGATGCCCTTCAATTTCCTTCATCTCGGACTCATTGCGGCGCTGTTTCCGCGGGCGCGGGTCGTCCACTGCCGGCGCGACCCCCTCGACACCTGCCTCTCCTGCTATTTCCAGAACTTCGTCGAGCCGCAAGCCTTTACGCCGGACCTGGCCCACCTGGGGCATTATTACCGGGAGTACGAGCGCCTGATGGCCCACTGGGCGCGGGTGCTGCCGCTGCCGGTCTTCGAGCTGCGCTATGAGGAACTCACCGCCGACCAGGAGGCGGTCAGCCGGCGCTTGCTGGACTTCTGCGGCCTGGACTGGGACGAGCGCTGCCTGCGTTTCAACGAGACGCAGCGGACGGTACTGACGCCGAGCGCCCTGCAGGTGCGCCGGCCGCTGTACCGCACCTCCGTCGGCCGCTGGAAACGCTACGAACGCCACCTGAAGCCGCTGCTCGACGCGCTGGGTAACAATCGCTAAGAACATCAAACCTTCAGGGGTAATCCACAACCTCTCCCCCTGCCCTGGAGGCAAGAGCTGCCATCACCCCCTCGGCGGAATAACTCATGAAGTGTGTAGCGCCATCGGCGAACAAGAAGTTTGCGCCGCCGTGGTGCAGGCTCCAGAAGTGGTAGGCGTCCTGGGAATTGTTTATCGAACCCGGCCCGAAGCGGAAAACTGTGTTCCCGCAGGGTGCATTGCCAAAAAACGGAGGAGCACAAGGTTCACGGACCCCGAGTACCACGGAACCTGTACCACTCGGACCCACCCCCCAGATCCCCGAGTACCACACTCCCCAAAGCCCCGGTGGGTAAGGCGGACGTTCCCCCACAGCCAAGGTATGGCTCGTGCCGTCTTTGATGTCACGGAAACGCACGTGGGAGTTTTCGTACAAGAGACCATTCCGCCGGGCCCTGTTGAGGCCCTGAACCCCTATATAGCTAGTTAGGGCGACCTCCAGGCCAAAAAAATTGTATGTGGAGCTTACCCTTCCATCCGCCGGGCATCCGAACACTGGTAATACGGTCCGTAATCCTTGATGCGCACTTCCCGGGTCCGGACCGGTTATGGGGAGGGGAACATGTGCCGAACGCCGGGCATCGGCGGCAAGTGCATCCTGTTCAAGGTAGGGTAACAGGTGGACGTGCCAACTCGGATGGAAAGCCTCATTCGTTGAAACGCCGGGCGGGAGGCTTCCCCGGACGTCGTGGTACTGATGGAGCGCGAGACCGATTTGGTGAAGATGGTTTGAACACTCGACGCGGCTGCTGGCGTCACGCGCATGCAGGATGGCTGGCAGTCCCAACCCGAGCAACAGGGCGATGATCGCGATGACAAGGACAAGCTCCAGCAGAGTGAAGCCACGCGATAACGATGCTCCAATCCCTGCTGGGGTTGTGTCGCCACGAAAAGTACGGGTCATGGGCCACCTCGCTCACTTCTTCAGCTTGGCGACGAGGCGACGGGTTTCGTCAATCCTCGCTTGCCAGGCGTCAGCCTCCGGGTCATTACCGGCCTGCCGGTACTTGGCGACGGTCGTCCTCTCGACTCGATCCGCACTGACTTCCGACATCGTAGCGTACCCTTTTATCTCCTCTGCGGAAAACTGTTGAGCGTGAGATGCGATGACCCGCAACCCTTCCAGGCGCACGACAAGCGCATCGCTCTGCGCGTTATCATACAGGGCCTGGATGGTCGCGGCGGTCCTCTCGTGCTCGGTGCGGATGCCGAGTTTGTAAGTGGCCCAGTGGGAAACACCAAGGAGGACGAGGGCACCCAAGACAATCGCCAGCCGTTTAGCCGTTAGCCAGTGTGGCATAACTCAACTCCACCTCAATCTCAATCTGGTGAACTGTCATCTGACACCCAGCGACATGGTTACTCCCGCGTGGCAACGGGGAGCATCAATGCAACCTTCTCGCGGACAAAGTATAGTGGACCCCGAAAACTGGACAGCCGACTAAGCTACTGTAGGCAGTCCAGGGAAGGGGAAAGCAATGGCACGTAAGCGGAAGGCTCACGCAGCGGCGTTCAAGGCCCAGGTGGCCTTG